>CDZI01030468.1_pt1 | contig 122091 bp, 102 predicted proteins | sample 554811 | NCBI WGS metagenome assembly CDZI01 (sample SAMEA3182110, study PRJEB8094) | gut metagenome | biome: human; feature: gut; material: Stool; isolation source: human stools | place: Canada | collected 2013-04-23
AGAATAGGGTACAGTAAAATTGCTGCGGGTGCCCCTATTTCCACCAGAAATTTTGCCATTTAACTTATTAAAGTAGGGTACAGTAAATTTGTTGGAGGTGCCCTTTTCGTCAGGACTCAACTGGAAGAAAATAGGGTACAGTGATTTTGCTGCACTGTACCCTATTTTTCCTTATCATGGTGAGCGTCGGCAGAGAATCATTCTCTCAAAAGCTACTTATTGAGCCGACACATCTGGTTGCGTTCTGCCAATAGCACGGAAACAGATTTGCGTGTTGCCGCGACTTCTTCAGCAGTACCAACTGCAACTGTTTGTTGGAGTTTTGATAGACCGCTATCCCTTGCAAGCACGGACCATGCAGGGCATCGAATCATCATGTCCACTTTTGAAAAAGCTAATCAAAAATAAATATTTTTCGTGTCTACTTTTCTTGACTGCTACAACCTATCATCTGCAATTTTAAAAAGTGACGACAGCCTCGACAAAATTATATTGAAAAGTTGCTCCATGTGATGTATAATCCTATTGAAAAGTCATTACGAGGAGGGGCAACGATGCTGTTTCGGAAAATCGAATCTCTTATTGAAGATCATCTGCAAAGCGATTCAAAGAAAATCCTTCTGATAGACGGTGCGCGTCAGGTTGGAAAAACCTATATCATCCGACATGTGGGACATAAACTGTTTGAAAACTTCATCGAGATCAATATGGTGGAGGACTCCATCGGCCCTCGGCTATTCGCCGAAACGAAAACCGTCGAGGACTTCTACCTACAAGTCAGTATGCTGGAAGGCAGCAAGATGAAGCAGAAAGACAACACACTTATTTTTATCGACGAGATCCAGGCATATCCTCATCTGCTGACGCTGCTGAAATTCCTATCCCAAGATGATCGCTTTACCTATATTGCCAGCGGCTCCCTGTTGGGCGTGACACTGTCACAGACCACATCGATCCCCATGGGCAGCATCCGTAAAGTTCGGATGTTCCCTCTGGACTTCGAGGAATTTCTCTATGCCAACGGGCTGAACGAGTTTGCCATCTCTGCCGTGCGGAAGAAGTTCGAGCGGCTGGAGGCACTGGATGGGCCGACCCACAACAAAATGATGGACTACTTTCGGAAGTATCTGCTGGTCGGCGGTCTACCGGATGCAGTCAATTCCTATCTGGAAAACCACAATATTCAGCTCGTCCGTGAGATCCAACAGGAGATTCACGATTACTATGCCGCCGATGCATCCAAGTATGACGAGGAGCGTAAGCTGAAGATCCGCCGCATCTATGACCTGATCCCCTCCAACATGGAGAATAAGAAAAAGCGTGTCGTAGCACAGAGCATAGAAGATAAGAAGGGAAAGACCTTCGCAGATTATCAAGACGAGTTCGAGTATCTGATCAGCGCGGGTATTGCCCTCAATGTTCAGGCTATCTCTAACCCAGTATTCCCGCTGGTTGAGTCCACAGGGAAAAATCTGCTGAAGCTATACCTGAATGATGTGGGTATCCTGACCGGCATCCTTTATGGCAATAACATCCGCGCTGTGCTGGACGATGAAGCCAGCATCAATCTCGGCTCCGTCTATGAAAGCGTCGTAGCCAGCGAACTTATCGCACATGGTTACGAACTGTTCTATTATGACAATCGCCATAAAGGTGAGGTGGATTTCCTCATCGACGATTATGCCACCTTATCCGCCGTCCCTATTGAAGTAAAGTCCGGTAAGGACTACACCATCCACAGTGCGCTGAATAACTTCGTGAAGAATGAAGACTACCATATCCAGAAAGCCTTCGTTGTGTCCAATGAACGAACGGTCTCCACGAAGGGAAAAATCATCTATATCCCCATCTACTATATCATGTTCTTCCAGCACGGTCTGAAGGACAGCGAGGCAATGCAATTTTAAGTCAGGCAATAATGCCTTGATATATTAGAGGGACACTTGTGGCCTGCATTTAATAGCACAGCAACAAAACAACCAAAGGCAGTGGGCTATATTGTAGCCCGCTGCCTTTTTCTCGACCTATTCCAATGACACAAAACAACTACGACCAAGGAGGTAGCACCGTGCTGTCAAACAAGAACACCAAGAACGTCAATTTTCTCTTCATTGTTGATATGCTGAAGGATCTCCTTGCGCAGAAGTTGATCACAGAAAAGGAATATGCCAGGGCGAAAAAATATTATATGAAGCTTACCGGCGCAGATATCGTATTAGCCCACTGAAAATTGTGCATAAGGTCAATTCTGTGCAATCTGCGCTGGCCGGCGGCCACAGATGCGCTGCTCAGCGGCCGGATTGACCCTTTAGGCGGGCGCAGCGGCCACCGGGAAATGGCTCCCGGCAGCCGCTTTCCCATCCTTCAGGTTGCGGATTTGGGTCTAATGAAAACGGTGAAGTGCTTCGTTGCCCGTTTCAAAATGGCGTTGGCAGAAACCTCGTCATTCAGGATCATTGCACTCCAGCTCTTTGGGTCACGCTGAGAGCAGATGAACGTGCTGAGCTTCAGGTGATAGATAATAACAGTGCTTCTTTTAAGAAGTTAAAGCTTGTAGAGCGAGCAAGTAATTACTTAACCGCGTAATTCAAAAATTAAATTTAAAGGAGGGAACGGCATTTCCTCCCCGCCCAATGCTTTACATTGGACGGGGTATCCATGCCGAAATAATGAAACACCAAGTATGCGTTGGCTGCGACGATCAATCGCTGCGGCCCGCTCTTGGATGAGGATTATCTGCAGCGGGCAGCGGACCGTCTGGAACTTCCGCTGGAGAATCTGAAGAAGCGGCTGGACGCTGTGATGAATGAGTTTTTCTCAGAATAGGGTACAGTAAAATTGCTGCGGGTGCCGCTATTTCCATCACAAATTTCGTCATTTAACTTGTTAAAGTAGGGTACAGTAAATTTGTTGGAGATGCCCCTTTCTTCGAGACTCAACTGGAAGAAAATAGGGTACAGCGATTTTGTTGCACCGTACCCTATTTTTCCTTATCATGGTGAGCGTTGGCAGAGAATCATTCTCTCAATATGAATGGGATACCGCCCTCCATCAGCTTCTCTTTTTCTCCCAATTCCCTTTTGTGTTCCCGAAGTATGGTGTCGTCAAGATTTGGACCTTATCCGAAGTATAGGTTAGGGTAGGCTAATGTAGATTTATTCATTATTGAAGAATAAGCAAAAGGATCAGAGGTCGGTTGGTTTCTGATCCTTTCATTTACTCCATTGGTTTGATTGTATTTTCGATGTAGTTGATTTCTTCTTGGATTAGGCCATACTTCTTGTAGAGTTATTTATCTAATGTACCCTACGGGTGGTCGAGGACAATCAGAGCGTGGAGTGAAACGTATCGTGTTCTTCTAAATCATTCTACACAATAAGTAAAAATGTAAAATCTTTTTTTACAGACGATGTTGATTTTTCGGCGAGATAGCGTATAATATGAATGCGAAGGGAGGAACTATAATGAAGTTTGAAGAACTGTTTGACCAGCGTAGTATCGTAGCAATGAAGCTCAAAGATTATATTCGAGAACGCGGATTTACAAAAGTTTCTTTTGCGAAAAAGGCTGAAATTTCCAGACCAACACTGGATAAGATTCTGAATGGAAGCATCGATAATAAAAGCACATTTGATAAGCATCTTCAAAAAGTTTTGGCTGTTTTGAATATTTCTGTGGATGATCTTGTTTTCTTTGAAGCAAAACCAAAATCTGATATAGTGGATGTTGTATATTCTGAAAATGCGCCCAAAGATTATAAAATAAGCGATAAAGCTCAAAAGCAGTATGGGTTGCTCATGGACATTCTCGAACTCTGTGATATTTACTATTGAGAGGTGTAGCTATGAGTGAAAAAATAGTGGCGGGTAATCTTGATGAAGTCATTAGTAAGAATGCGGAAATCCGCGATGAGATGCGGGAAAAAGCTGTCCTGATACGCACCAACTTGAATAGAATGCAAATTAGCTCTTCTAATCGGTTGGCAATGCAAATCCTGAAACCGTATGGACTTATTCAAATGCCAATTGACAATCCGTTTTGGAGCGGTGCGATTTTTGTAAAGAATGGCAAAAAAATACCGGTAATTAACACTGCACTGCCAAGAGCCAATCAGTATTTTACTGCGTGGCATGAGATTTACCACTTGATCTATGATAAAGTTTCGTTCAGTCACATTATTGAAACAGAAACAGTCATGGAAGAACGAAAGGCTGAGTACTTTGCATCTTTGATGCTGTTAGGAAATCTTTTGCCATATTACACAGAATTATCTGAAATGGATTTCCTGTCTAAAATTTTTCATTGTATGGATGCTTTTGCTGCGCCATATAAAGCTGTTTTGATTGCGCTTTATGAAAGTGCAGTTCAGAATGAAAATGAAACACTTATGGCGTTGATTAAAGAGAATTTTGATAATACTTTTTCTGATTTGGCTGGCCGATTTCGAGAACTTGGATTAGATGATAATCTTGTGATGCCATCGTATGTGGTAAATGTTGGTTCATTGCAGGCGAAAATTCAGGAAAAAATTAAGCAGGACCCCGAGCTAAATTACAATCATGAAAATGAAAGATTTTTAGAGAACATTGTTAGAGAAGTGAATTTAGTGATGAGGGAAGAAAATGCTTAACATACAAGATTATCAAAGATATAGCGGAGAAAAGAAAATTGCCCTCATGGATAATTCGACGGTTTCTTTTTTAGAGCAGGTTGAACGTGCGGGGATATCCACTAAGGAACTGCTCAAAGACTACGATGCAATACTTATCCCCAACTGGGTTTCAGAAGAAATCTGTGATTCGATTTATCGGAAGGACTATATAGAGAGGCTGTATGCAGCAGGACTTCCAATCTATTCCATCGCAGAAGAAAGCTATGCAGATCTAGTAAACGGTGAAGAAGCAAATCTGTTTAAAATTGTTTCTGCTGCGGCATCAAAGCTTGGGCAACTAAGAGGCTATCTCCAGCAGTATGTGAAGAAAAATGACCCTTTGGAGATGGAAGAATATGCTGTGTGGATGAACAGGATGTATCAAGAGTGGCCCTTGCGGGGAACTACCACAAGGAGTGGACGAGAAAAGAAGAAAAATGCGGGTGAAATATCTTTAACGATTTTGGCCGAAGTTTTTTCATGGTATTATCCAGACAGCGAATCAATTACGGTTTATACCCAAGATAGAGATTCCTACGACTATCAAAAGAGCGCACGGGAGAGGTTAAATGATGTCTTCGCTAGTAAGACATCCATAGATGTGAGCTATAAGTCCAACGATACATTATTGTGCCAAATGTTTAGAAATGGTATGTTGTCCCTTGGTCAAATTGATACCTTAAGATGTGATGAAAGAGTAGTAGTTTATACAAGAAGCCGTGATGATAAATCTACAGCGTTGGTTGCAAAGAGAACAGATAACCAGCAATTTAAGGCCTTGTTGCAAGATATGAACGTGCAAATTATCTTTTGATTGTTGCCGATAGAACACGCCACCAACTTTTCTACCTTATTATAATAGGGGTGTGTAAAACACACTCGATTACAGCCCGTGCAAGCAGCTCCCTCCAATGGAGGCTGCACCTGTGTGGGCTTTTTTCGTTTCCGAGATTTTCTACTTCCAAGAGCCAGTGACCTGCGTTCGTCCTGATGCAGCGGATGACAAAGCAAGTTCAGGAACTTCGGCTTCGGTGGTCACAGGAGTCGTTCTGGCAGGAGGGGCAGGCAAGGGGCGCGGTCAGGGTCTGTAAAGTTATGGGGCTTGACCAAGCAGGCGCCTGTGAGTATTTGCGTGCGCTGCTCCCGGAGCTTCCGCAGGCAGATGCGGAGCGGCTGATTCGGTATTACTGACGGGATGATATTGACAGTACCGCTGCCACGGAACGAATTGACGATAAAATCAAGCACCGCATAACGATGGCGGTTTACCGGACGCAATATAACGGAGCGTGCTGTGAGCAGCTTGAGGAGAGCTATCTCAAAGGTGCTGTCTATGCGTTGGCCGAGACGATCAACCGCTGCGGTCCGCTCTTGGATGAGGATTATCTGCAGCGGGCAGCGGACCGTCTGGAGCTTCCGCTGGAGAATCTGAAGAAGCGGCTGGACGCTGTGATGAAGGAGTTTTTCTCAGAATAGGGTACAGTAAAATTGCTGCGGGTGCCCCTATTTCCACCAGAAATTTTGCCATTTAACTTGTTAAAGTAGGGTACAGTAAATTTGTTGGAGATGCCCCTTTCTTCGAGACTCAACTGGAAGAAAATAGGGTACAGCGATTTTGCTGCACTGTACCCTATTTTTCCTGATCATGGTGAGCGTTGGCAGAGAATCATTCTCTCAAAAGCTACTTATTGAGCCGACACATCTGGTTGCGTTCTGCCAATAGCACGGAAACAGATTTGCGTGTTGCCGCGACTTCTTCAGCAGTACCAACTGCAACTATTTGTTGGAGTTTTGATAGGGCAGAGCACAAAAAAGCGTGCCAAGGACAAGGATGGCGGAGCCTTCTGTGCCGCAGGGCCTGAAAAATCAAGCGGAGATTGCTATTTTGCCGTATGTCCTGTATAATTGCGTTATACCAGCGAAAAATACAATACGAGGAGAAAATACAATGAATAAGACTGAATTGATCGCCGCCATGGCTGAGACCAGCGGCCTTTCCAAAAAGGACTGTGACGCCGCTCTGACCGCGTTTATCACCACGATCGAGACTGCTTTGAAGTCCGGCGAGAAGGTGCAGCTGATTGGCTTCGGCTCCTTTGAGGTCAAAGAGCGGGCTGCCCGCACCGGCCGCAACCCCCGCACCAAGGAGACCGTGGAGATCCCCGCATCCAAGGTTCCCGTATTCAAGGCGGGTCAGGCATTCAAGGACGCAATTCGGTAATGATAGAACACGGCCTGGGATCTTTTCCCAGGCCGTGCTTTTTGCCGTACATAGGATTCCTGCGTAAGTGGCATCCGGTATGTCTCAACGTGAAAGGCTATTAGGCTGGCAGGAGAGCAAAAGAATGTCCGCATTGATCCTGATAGGGGGACTATCATCTCCCAAGCCGTACCGGGCTGCACTTTGGCTGTTGTAAACACAGTGCCTTCGTGATATACTGACAATGATAAAATGTGTGAAATACACCTGATTTGTTGCTGTATCGAGAGAATGTGAAAGGAGAATGTGGTATGTCTGCACCTGTCCCGCATGATGGCGTCGTTGTTCGAAACGCGCGGTTAGCTGTGAAGAACGAGTTGGAAAAAAAGCGCCTTTTGAATCAGCCTATTGCAAGATTTGACCCGAAAAGCGGCAAGGTTTATATGGAACACGCTGATGGCACAAAGACCCTTGTGGGAGAGGCCATGAAAAAAGGTCGATATGGAAAACAAGCCGATTAAGAAGCCGGAGATTGTTGTCTTTGCAGGGCCAAACGGTTCCGGTAAGAGTACAATAACAGATTTGCTGCGCCCTCCGATGCTTCCTTATGTCAATGCAGATGAAATTCAGCGAGTCCTGGATTGTGATAATATGGAGGCTGCCAAAATCGCAGAAAAGCGGCGTGAAGATTACTTGGATAAACACACGGGGTTTTGCTTCGAGACCGTCTTGTCCACAGACCGGAACCTAAAACTCCTCAAGCGAGCAAAAGATGCCGGCTTTTTCGTCCGCTGTTATTATGTCCTGACAGCCGACCCGCAAATCAATGTTGCCCGTGTGGCGTCCCGAGTTTCCGCCGGCGGTCATGGTGTTCCAACCGAAAAGATAATTTCCCGCTATGATAAGGCATTGGCCCTTGTTCATGAACTGGTTCCGCTTTGCGATGTATGCCACATCTATGATAATTCCTTGGATGCGCCATACCGGATCTTCAAAAAACGCAAAGAGGAATACTGGTATTGCCCGGAGCGATATCTATGGAAAAAAGACGATATAACAGCTCTAGCCGGTGTTCCTAACGCACAGAGAGCATCTCTGAATAATCACAGAACTTAACCGTGAGGAACACCGCGTCTACGTTGCGGCCAACTGCTTCAGCCTTAAAAAATGAGTGAAAAAGGGATGAGTCCTGCGTATCCAAACGCAGGGCTCATCCCTTTTGTTTATGCAAGGTTCGCCAGTAGTCAAAAGACGTCGATGAGAGGGGCGCGTGGAGGGAACTCATGAAGGGGCGGTTCATTCCGCGTTCTCCCTGATCCACATCTTGGAAACGGTGAAGGTGAAGCAGATGCCGCACTCCGTCTTGTCCGTCTGCACGGTGTCGCAGGCGGAGAACAGGAAGGAAAGCGCCTGCCGGATGGTGGAGTTGAGTACTACCAGCGGCGTGGGAAATTCCAGCGCCACGGAGGCGGTATCCCGGCTTTCGTGGGGCGGCTGCTCCATGAGGCGGACGTGGGGGACCAGACGGTCGATTTTTCCGGCAGCTTCCCGCAGAACAGTGAACCGGGACATAGCGGTAGGGTCGATCATTTTCACGGCAAATAACTCCTTCCTCAGTAAACAATCCTACTCCAGATTATAGACGATGCTCCGGAAAATGTCGAGTAAAAAGGGAAGCCATTAAGATAAGACTGCGCCAAACTGTATTTACCGGAAGACTGCAGCGGGAGTAGGAGGTTGATAACGTTCATATTATTGCCACGGACCAATCAGCGACAGGCACTTAGACAATATTGCGTTTTATGCGCAGTTAGACCTGACAGCTGCCGAGCACCCGCTGCATAAAAGCTGCCGTACCCTGATAGCAAAGCTACCGGGGTACGGCAGTGGGTTTTGTAAATGCTATAATGTGACGGGAGTAGAGAGGAATCGCAGCTTGGGGAGATTATTTTTTGACTTCGTCCTCAAAGAATGGCTTGAAGTCAGGATCGATTTTGCCAATGCCCATATACCGTGCCTTATAGTCCTTAACCAGCTTGAAGTAGACGCCGCTGAGGGACAGAACACAGATAATGTTCAGCATTGTAGGTACTGCGCAGAAAAAGTCGGTGATCTGCCAGACAAAGCCAGTAGGAAGGCCATTGCTTACTGTGTAAAGAATAGTCAACAGGCCGGGAACAGGGTACAGGTAGCGGAAAACTTTCAGGATTTTATTTTTCAGAGCAATGTTGTCCTTCAGGAAGTAGCGCAGAAGTACGTCATAATAGCAGAACCATCCAGCCTGAGTAGTCAAGCCAAACAAAAGAATAGCGATAGCGACGAGCTTGGCGCCAAGTCCGCCGTAAACACTGCCGAACGCAGAGACAGACAGCGCTGCACCCTGAACACCAGAGTCCCAAACACCACTGAGAATAATGGCCAGAGACATCAGAGAGCAAACGACCATGGTGTCCATGAAGACTTCAAACATACCCCACAGGCCCTGACGGACAGGATGATTGGTGTGAGCCTGAGAGTGCACCATGGTGGAGGATCCCTGACCGGCTTCGTTGGAGAACACGGAACGGGCGATGCCGGTCTGAATAGCCAAAGAGGCTGTTGCACCTGCGAAGCCGCCGACTGCAGATGTTCCGGTAAATGCAGATTTTACGATCAGCGCTATCGCGGCAGGAACCTGAGTAATGTTTACCAAAACAATGCCCAATGCTGCCAGAACGAAGAGAACGATCATAAAGGGAACGACCTTGCCTGCAAATTCCACAACGCGTTTTCCGCCACCAAGGACGATCACCCAGACGACCAGGCAGTAGCACACGCCGAAGGCGATCAAGGGCAGATTAAATGCAGAGCAGAAGCCTTCCGTAATGGTATAAGCCTGAACACCGGAAAGCCAGTTGCAGGAGAAGCCGATGCCGAAGATAGCCGCCAAAATGAAAGGCAGTTTCATGCCCTTGGGAAGCAGCTGCCCAAGACCCTTGGAGATGTAATAGGTCGGGCCGCCATACGGCTCACCATTTTCGTCATAGCTTCTGTAGTAGCATGCCAGAGAAACCTCGGCACACTTCAGCGCCATACCGAGCAGAGCGGCGATCCACAGCCAGAACAGAGCGCCGGGGCCGCCAACGGCAATCGCTGTTGCTACGCCGCCGATATTACCGACACCGACTGCGCCGCCAACGGCAGTAGCGGCTGCCTGGAATGCACTGACGTGTCCGGAGCCCTGCTCATTCTGGGACTTGTCAAATAGGGCGCCAAATGTTTCTTTGCAGAAATAACCGAAGTGTCTAAACTGGAAGAAACCTGTGCCAATGGTAAACAAGGCACCAGAGCCGAGAACCAGTACAATGAGCGGGGTGCCCCAAAGAAAGCCAACGGCTGTGCTTAGGAAGTTAGATATTATATCGACCATATTTATTCTCCCCTCTTTTCTTGTATTCTCTATACCACTTGCTGCACCTTATTATAACGGAACGAGGTTACTTCTTGATCGCCTCAAAAGCCTGCTCAAAGTCAGCAATCAAATCGTTGACATCCTCGATACCGGTAGACAGACGGATCAGGTTGTTGTAAGGCTTCTTGGGGTAGATCAGCGTAACAACATCGCCCAGACTGGTAGCAATGGGAGGAATCTTAGTGGCATCGGCAAAGGCGCTCATTTCTTCGTATCCGCCCTTCAAATGGAAGCAGACCATACCTCCGAAGTTGTCACCGTCAAAAAGCTTCTTTGCCAATTCGTGCTGCGGATGGCTTTCCAGACCGGGATAAATAACGAACTCAACTTCCGGACGCTTTTCCAGCCACTTGGCGATGGCCATAGCATTTTCGGACTGCTTCTTCAAACGCAGAGGCAGCGTGCGGACGCCTCTGAGAGCCAGCCAGGAATCAAAGGGGCTGATGTGGGTGCCCAGATTGTCGTTGTAATAGCGGATGCGATCCATATCAGCTTTTTTACCGGCCAGAACGCCGCAGATGGCATCGCCGTGGCCTACATAATACTTCGTAGCGGAGTGGATGACAATGTCGGCGCCCCAGTCCAAGGGCCGCATAATGAAGGGGGAGACGAAGGTGTTATCAACAATGACCTTACAGCCATGAGCGTGGGCATACTCAGCAATAGCGGGGATATCAGCCAGCTCCAGCAAGGGATTGGACAGGGCCTCAAAATAGATGACCTTCGTATTCGGCTTCATCGCTTTTTTGATGTTTTCCAGATCAGTGATGTTTACGCGGGTTGTTTCGATGCCCTTGGAAGGCAGAATATCATTGAACATGCTGTCGGTGCAGATGAAGGTATCATCATTCGCAATGACATGATCGCCGGCGTTGAGCTGGGTGAGAAGAGAAAGGCTGACGGCTGCCATGCCGCAGGAGATGACGCATGCGTCCTCTGCATTTTCCAAAGAAGCGACCTTACGCTCCATTGCCATGGTAGTGGGATTTGTTGTGCGGCTGTAGATGCAGCAGCCGGGCTCCCAATTCATGGCGTCAATAATCATCTGATCGTATTCATTGGTCGAATTGTAGGCATAGGTCGTAGTTTCATAGATGGGAGTATTCAAAGCGTGGGTAACGGGATCGGGGCCTTCACCGAATTTGACCGCACGAGTGGCGAAGTTCATGTGGCTGAAATCAGTTTTGTATCTATCCATAATATGACCTCCTGAATTTTTGGCAATAGTGATGAATTGCTGGAATCGCTGTTGCAAGTTACAAGCATATTGTATTAGAATTATACCAAAGATGTAAAACTGTTTATTTCAGTCGATTTTACAGGGAATTTACTGTATCCGGGGAGGGCGTATGAACTTTTTGACTATGGAGTATTTCCTTTCTATTGCTGAGCATAGGAACATTACCAAGGCAGCGGCTGAATTGCATATTACGCAGCAAACCCTCAGTGCACACCTTACGGCATTGGAAAAGAAACTGGATACCAAATTATTTATCAGGAGCAGTCCGATGGAACTGACCCATGTGGGGACTGTGTTTTTAAAGCACGCAGCTATTATTTTTGAAAATTATCAATCCATGTGGAATGAATTTAACGATTTGACAAACAATCAGCGGGGAAAACTGATGGTTGGGATCGATTTTACGCGCAGCCGGACCTTGATGCCTCAAGTGATTTCTGCATTTAACGCGGAGTATCCGAACATTGAAGTTCGTTTGACGGAAGGAACCAATCGAGAGATCATCAGGGCGCTTTCTAATAGAGAGATTGATATTGGCATTGGCCGATTTGGCGAAGCAGTCCAAGGGCTTGAGCTTTTGCCGTATTATCGTGAAGAAGTGCTTCTTCTTGTCCCACCACAGGTAAAAAACTGTGGCCCGTTAAGGAAGATACATTTTTTAAAAGACTTGAGTGACTTTAAAAATTTTCCATTTGTGTTAGGAAGCGAGAGCAATAAAGTAGGACAGATCGCTCGAACACTGCTGAGTGAGGTTTCTTACACGCCCATTATCAAGGCACAGTCCAACAACATTGACACGCTGCTGGAACTCTGTGCTCGGGGAGTTGGAGTGTGCTTTGCGCCGAAGAGCGCAGTGAAGTCCATTCTGACAGAGGAACAGCTTGCGGCTATGACAGTTTATCAAGTTGGGGAAGACAGTTCGTATCCCATTAAATTCGCGTATCGGAAAACCTCCTATCAATGGAAGATAATTGATGAGTTTATCCGAATAGCGGTAGATGATTTGAAAAGAACCCTGCCGCTCAACTATACATACTAATAAACGTAGAAAAAGGGAACCTTCTGAACGAATGTCATTAAGGTAGAGGCGAAGGCAGTATGCGTATCTCTATAAGAATGAGAGCTTCCCGAGATGGATGCACTTTTTCTGCAAAAAAGATATTTTTTGCCCTACTTTTTCCATTGATATTGAGGCGGAGAAATTTAGGAACTACATCAAATAAGTCCCTCAAAATGTCCTCACCCCCTGGCGGTTAGTTGCGCCCGACGCCAATACAGTCAAAGCCCCTATATGGATGACTGCTGTTGTCAGCCATCCATATAGGGGCTTTATAGACGCTCCGAGCACTCTGCAAAGCGAAAAGTCATGATGGTATGTGTTAATGATTCAGCTCATCCCGGATCATTCCCAAAAGCATAGACATCTCATCGGAGAGCGGTGTTCCCTTTCGCTGAATCCATCCCAAATGGATCTCGTTGGCATGGCCTTGGATCGGGCGGCTGGTCAGCTCCGGTCCCGCAAACCCTTCTGACAAAATACCGGTTCCGATGGAAAACGCATCCGTATGCGTCAGAGTATTGATCATAGTTCCCCGGTCAATGACATAAAAACGCCTTTTCAGCGCGGATAGATCCACCAGCAAGGCTTCTTCCGAAAAGTCAATCGATACCGCATTGGACTCAAAGGAGGCAAAGGGGTAGTCCCGCATTTCCGCAAGATTTATTTCGTCATACTGCGCCATGGGATGCCCTTTGCGGAAAAACACACAGGGCGAGATCTCTTTGATCTCGTTGAATTCCAGCTCCCGCACATCTAAATATTTTCGGATAAAGCTCTCCGTAGCCGTTGACAAAAAAATAATGCCTAAATCACTGCGCTGCTCCTGCACATCCCGGATCACCATATCCATGCTGCTCTCACGCAGATGTACTTCAAACTGGTTTGGCGCCAATTTTTTGAAGAAGTTGAAAAAAGCCTTATTCACAAAAGGGTACCGCTGCGTGGAGACGGAGAAGCGAAGGGGAGGCGTCTCTATATGGTGCGTATAAAGCTCCATGATCCGCGCCTCCTGCTCCAAAAGCGGGCGTGCATATTGTAAGAACTCCTGTCCAGCCTCTGTCAGTGTAACTCCCGTTCGTGAGCGGTTAAAAATGGTTATATGCAGCTCATTTTCCAAATCCTTCAAAATATTGCTCAGATACGGTTGTGTCAAGCACAGAAGCTGTGCCGCTTTGCTGATATTTCCGCACCGGGATATTTCCAAAACATAGCGTACTTGTTGAAGCGTCATAGACTTTCCTACCTCGCATCTGTCAAAATATACAAGAAACCCAAGATCGTATTGTTTATATATCTCTGAGTTATGGATGGCAATTCATTTTTGGTAATTGTTCTTCTCTCAAAAAACGGTAAACTATAACTATGTTTCGGATGTCGTTTTTTGATGAGGCCTGTCAAGAAAAGACAGCTATTGTTAACATAGCGGAAACTCCACTAAAAATCAAGCTTTTAGGAGGGACAAAAGCATGAGCGAATCTACACTCACCAAAAAAACTTGGGGGCCCAAATCTTTTATTCCCCTGCTGACATTCCTGGCAGTCTATCTGGGCGCCGGACTGATTTTCTCCCTGATGGGCGTAGAAAACCCTTTCAAGCAGATCTCCCGTGAGTTTGCGGTTCTCTGCGGTCTTTGCACTGTTTTGCTTCTGAGCCGAGGTAAAAAGGAAATCGACGATAACGTAGATTTGGTTGCCAAGCACTGCGGCGAACCCGGCGTTATGCTGATGATCATGATCTTCGCTCTGGCCGGCGCGTTTTCCGGTGCGGCAAAGGCCATGGGCGGTATGGAATCGGCGGTGAACTTCGGCCTTTCTATCATTCCCCGTCAATTTGTATTTGCTGGCGTTTTCGTTATTTCCTCTGTTCTGGCACTGGCTATGGGAACCTCAATGGGTACGATTGCCGCGATTGGCCCAATTGCGCTGGGCATTGCGGAAGAGGCATCTTTAAGCCCCGCCATTGCAATTGCCGCGGTTATTGGCGGCGGTATGTTCGGTGACAACCTCTCTGTGATCTCGGATACAACCATTGCTGCTACCCGCGGCACTGGCTGCAAGATGAATGACAAGTTCAAAATGAACGGTCTGATCGTGCTGCCTGCCGCGATTCTCTCCATCGTCATCTACTGCATGGTAGGCACCGGCGGTGAGCTCACCGGTACTTACGAATATAATCTGGTGAAAATTCTCCCCTATGTGATCGTTCTGATCACGGCCCTTCTGGGGATCAATGTTGTGCTTGTGCTGCTGCTTGGCACCGCCGTGTGCGGCGTGATTGGACTCGCTATGGGCACAATGACCTTTGTTGAGTACTCCAAAGCAATTACCGACGGTATCGGCGGAATGCTGAGCATTATCATTGTGACCATTATTCTCCGCGGCCTGACCGGCATTGCAAAGGAATACGGCGGCATTGACTGGCTGGTTGAGAAGATGGGCAAGCGCATGAATTCCCGCCGCAGCGCGGAATACGGCATGTGCCTGCTGACCGGCCTTGTGGACATGTCTATGGGCAACAATACGATGGCGATTCTGGTCAGCGCGCCTTTGGCGATGAGCTTTGCGAAAAAATATAATATCGCTCCCAAGCGTGTAGCCAGTCTGCTGGATATTTCCGCCTGCTGCTTCCAGAGCTTTATTCCCCATGGCGGCCAGATCATGCTGGGCATGAGCATGACGGGTCTGGCCCCTGTTACACTGATCGCGGCCTCCTACTATCCCGCTCTGCTGGCGCTTGCGACGATTATCACGATTCAGTTCGGTTTGCTGAAAACAAAAGAGGAAAAAGCCGGCATCAGCCTTTATCCGAATAATGGCGAGGATGACGAGGTGTAACAGAGATTCAAACGATATGGGCACCTATTGTGTAGAAAATACAGCAAAATAGAATTCAGAGGTACAGATATGAAGATCACAAGTATTGACGTATACGATTTTGGCAAATGCCTGAACTACGAGGACTGCTCTCCCATCTGCATCCGCATCAACACGGACGCGGGGATCAGCGGCTTTGGCGAGGTAGGTCTGGCCTACGGCAACGCCCATAACGCGGGCGTTTGGATGGTGAAGGACTTCGGCCAGCTCATCATCGGCATGGATCCCCTGCGCAGCGAAGCCATCCGGGAGAAGTTGTTCCGCACGACCTTCTGGGGCATGGGCGGCGGCACCGTCATCAACGCTGGCATGAGCGCTATTGACATCGCCCTGTGGGATATCAAGGGTAAATACTACAACGCCCCCGTCTATCAGCTCTTAGGCGGCAAGATCAATGAAAAGCTCCGGGCCTATGCCAGCCAGATCCAGTTCGACTGGGATTTGGAGGACCGCAACATGGTCACGCCGGAGCAGTATGCCGAGGCCGCAAAGAAGGCCATGGCGCAGGGCTATACCGCCGTGAAGGTGGACCCTGTCGGCGTTGCCGCCAATGGCAACTGGCAGCGCACGAAGCAGGACGCTGACTGGCGTCTCCGTGGTCAGCTCCCCCAGAACGTGCTGAAGCTGGTTCGCGCCAGATTGCAGGCGATCCGGGACCTCAGCCCCGATCTGGACATCATCATCGAGCTTCACTCCTTCACCGACACCAGCACTGCCATCCAGCTGGCCAACTACATCGATGATCTGAACATCATGTACTACGAGGAGCCGGTCCATCCCCTCAATGCTGTCTCCATGCGGGAGATCAAGGAGAATATCCGGATCCCCGTGGCCTCCGGCGAGCGGATCTACACCCGTCTGGGCTACCGCCCCTTCTTCGAGAACCGCTCCCTCAGCGTGATCCAGCCGGACGTGTGCCTCTGCGGTGGCATTTCCGAGGCCAAGAAGATCTGCGACATGGCGGATACCTATGATGTGAAGGTCCAGATCCATGTCTGCGGCGGTCCCATTTCCCAGGCAGCGGCCCTCCATGTGGAGACCGCGATCCCCAACTTCCTGATCCATGAGCAGCACTCCTACGGCATCAAGCAGGGCTTGCGGGATACCTGCGTCTACGACTACCTGCCGGACGATCACGGCGAGCTGACGGTTCCCGAGCTGCCCGGCATCGGTCAGGAGATCACCGAGGAGACCATGGCTAAGACCTGGGTCTACACCATTCAGTAATATTTTCCCCGGATGTCTCTTCACACAGGGGATGTCCGGGGAAATTCTTATTCATTTTATAACTGAGAGGAAGTTATTTATGTCTCATTCAATCTGTGAGGGCTTTGGCTCTCGTGTAATCCATGGCGGCAACACCAAGGACCGTGGTTATCGGTCTTTGAGTATGCCGGTTTATCAGACCTCTACTTTCTATTTCGATTCCTGCGAAGATGGCGGCAAGGCATTTGCCGGGGAGAGCGACAGTTATATTTATACCCGGCTTGGCAACCCCACGATTGCTTTGGCAGAAGAAAAAATTGCTGAAATGGAATGTGCGGAAGCCGCCGTCGCCACAGGCTCCGGCATGGGTGCCATATCTTCCGTCCTGTGGACGATTGCAGGCGCGGGGAAGCATATTGTGGCAGATGGCACGCTCTACGGTTGCACCTACTCTCTGCTGAGTCACGGTATGACCCGCTATGGAGTGGAAGTCACCTTTGTGGACTCATCTGACCCTGGAGAGGTTCGCAGTGCTTTAAGGGAAAATACAGTGGCAGTCTATTTGGAAACACCTGCCAACCCCACCTTGAAAATTGCGGATATTCGGGCTATTGCTGAACTTGTCCATGCCTATAACAAGGAAATCAAGGTCGTGGTAGACAACAGCTTTGCTACCCCTTATCTGCAAAAGCCGCTGACGCTGGGGGCTGATGTTGTCGTGCACAGCGGTACAAAATACATCAACGGACATGGCGATGTAATTGCGGGCTTCGCTGCCGGCTCTAAGGAATTTATTGCTCAGGTAAAAGGGTTTGGTCTCAAAGATATGACCGGCTCTGTATTGGGACCTCAGGAGGCTTTCCTGGTGCTCCGGGGACTCAAAACCATGGAACTGCGGATGCAGCGTCATTGTGATAATGCCCGCAAGCTGGCTACGTATCTGGCCTCCGAGCCCAAGGTAGAGCGGGTCTATTTTCCCGGACTTGAATGCCATCCTAATCACGAGGTTGCCAGCAGGCAGATGCGGGACTTCGGCGGTATGATTTCTATTGAAGTCAAGGGGGGAAAGGCCGCCGGTATGCGACTGGTCAATTCTTTAAAAATGGCCGTTATCGCCGTATCTTTGGGAGATGCGGAAACGCTGGTTCAGCACCCGGCTTCCATGACTCATTCCGCATACTCTGCCGAGGAATTGAAGGAAGCTGGTATCCCTGAGGGGCTGGTCCGCATTTCCGTGGGCTTAGAGGACTCCGAAGATATTATTGCGGATTTCCGCCAGGCGTTTGCACAGGTTTAACTCTTCCTTGAACCGGAAAAGACGCAGGCTCGTTAAAATGCCGGAGCTTCTTTGAATACAATCAATGAAAGGAATCTTTTATGGTTTCCAAGGAACGCTGTTGGACAGAGATCGATCTGTCCGCTTTGAAAGAAAACTACGCACTTCTGAAAAAGCTGGTTCCCACCGACTGCCGGTTGATGAGCATTGTAAAGGCAGATGGATATGGCCACGGCGCCATAGAGGTCGCCAAGGCGTTGGCTGACGATCAGGAGGGCTGGCTGGGTGTTGCCTGTCTGGAGGAGGCCCTTGCACTGCGGCAGGCAAATATTCAAAAGCCTATCCTCATTTTGGGCTATACTGCGCCGCGATACGCAGAGATTTTGGCGAAGGAACAGATCACACAGGCCATGATCTCCCCTGAGTATGCGGCAGCTCTGGCGGACGCTGCCCGTGCTGCCGGTGTGCGTGTTTCGGCCCATGTGGCTGTTGACACCGGCATGAGCCGAATCGGCTATCTGGTAAATGAGGAGACCTTTTTGGAGGCCGTTGACAAAATTGCGGAACTCTATCGCAACCCGGCATTCCACGTGACTGGTATTTTCACTCATTTTTCCAGCGCCTATGAGCAGACACAGGACGCGAAGGATTATACCGCTCTGCAATTTCAACGATTTACCCGTGTCTGTGCGGCATTGAAGCAAAAGGGGATCGAGCCGGGACTCCGTCATTGCAGCAACTCCCCCGCGACTGTCAACTGCCCGGAGTATGCTCTGGATATGTGCCGGGCAGGTACGGTGCTGTACGGACTGCTGCCGCCTGCCGCTATGACTGTCGATCTCCCTTTCCGGCCGGTTTTGTCTTGGAAAGCGAAGGTGGCAATGCTGAAAACGCTTTCGCCGGATACCCCCATCAGTTATAGCCGCACAGCCTGCACCCAGCGGGAAACCAGGTTGGCCGTGATCACAGCCGGGGATGCGGATGGGTACTTCCGACAATTGACAAACTTAGGGCAGGTCTCTATTCGCGGCCATATCTGTCCTGTTGTCGGCCACGTGTGCATGGATATGTTTATGGTGGACGTGACGGACCATTCCGATATTCGGCCCGGAGATGATGTGCTCCTGCTGGGCGGTACGGGAGAGGGTTCGATCCCATGCTCCTTGCTGTACAAGCCTATCGGTATCGGCCCCAGTGCGGTCACCTGCAACATCCGCAGCCGAGTAAGCCGGTTCTTTGTAAATGTGTAAGTAAAATCCGGGGGGGATCCGTCCAACAATCGGAAATGTAGGACAGCCACAGAACACCGTTTTTTGCCGTGGGCAAGGCAGAGGTCACCACAGTATAGACCGCAAATGAGACACCAAGTATGCGTTGGCCGAGACGGTCAACCGCTGCGGCCCGTTCTTGGATGAGGATTATCTGCAGCGGGCAGCGGATCGTCTGGAACTTCCACTGGAGAATCTGAAGAAGCGGCTGGACGCTGTGATGAATGAGTTTTTCTCAGAATAGGGTACAGTAAAATTGCTGCGAGTGCCGCTATTTCCACCATAAATTTCACCATTTAACTTGTTAAAGTAGGGTACAGTAAAATTGTTGGAGATGCCCCATTCTTCGAGACTCAACTGGAAGAAAATAGGGTACAGTAAATTTGTTGCGCAGTACCCTATTTTTCCTTATCATGGTGAGCGTCGGCAGAGAATCATTCTCTTAAAAGTTACTTATTGAGCCGACACATCTGGTTGCGTTCTGCCAATAGCACGGAAACAGTTTTGCGTGTTGCAGCGACTTCTTCAGCAGTACCAACTGCAACTGTTTGTTGGAGTTTTGATAGGGTGGAGCACAAAAAAGCGTGCCATGGACAAGGATGGTGGAGCCTTCGCGCCGCAGGGCCTGAAAAATCAAGCGGAGATTGCTATTTTAGCCATGTGGACGCTGTGCGTGAAATGAACGGCTGGAGCATTGAAAGCAGACGGAAAGTTGTAGGCGCTCAATAATCATTCGGTCAAAAAGATGCCCGAGGGTCTCGTGTTAGCAGAGACCCTCGGGTGAAAATTTTTTGTAGGAAGGAGGGAGGACTGATCGTCTCTCTTCCTTTCCATCGACGATGTTTCTGCTCGCCCCCGCGTGGGAGGGCGACCGAAAACAGTAGTCGGCAACAACGAAACGGTCATATTTCAACTCACGCCCCCGCGCGGGGGGCAACTTGGTACTGGGTAAACTTCCCGGTAAAGTGCATATTTCAACTCACGCCCCCACGCGGGGGGCGACTCCCAGAGCACGGAGTATAAGTACGGTGATAAGCTATTTCAACTCACGCCCCCGCGTAGGGGGGCAACTTGGTACTGGGTAAACTTCCCAGTAAGGTGCATATTTCAACTCACGCCCCCGCGCGGGGGGCGGCGGGTGCGGCACTCTACACGCCGCGAAGTCTTAGTATCTCGAGACGCAAAAATTCAAAAGTCCGCTGAAAGCCCTCGGAGTACTTCCGATGCCTCGGTAATCTCCGGGTCCAGTTCAATGTCGATTTGCTCAGGCGCGGTTTCCTGCGGGGCTTTGTCCGGCTGCATGGCCATGAGCTGCAAAGCGGCTTTCTGGCTGGCGTTGAAGCCAAGCGCGTCCCCAACTGCGGCGCCAAAAGACATAGCGTTCCATACCCCTCCTTTCTCACAGTATAGCAAATAAAAAGCGAGAAAACAAGGCCGTTTCAATTGAAATGACTGCATGGAGACTATTCAGCTCCGCTTCGCCCGGCGGCGCTCGCAAGGAGCGCGGCAGTTCCGGCTTAATGGGTATGGTCTGGTGATGGCTCTCAGCGTATGACCTTCCACGGCAGCAGCCAGTGATATGCTAATGTAAAACTATGTCGAATACAATTTTATTTCGCATATTTGAGGAAAGTTCAGCAAATACTATTGATAAATCCATAATAATGTGCTACTTTATACTTATCCGCACTGCAAAAGGAGGAATATCCATGCTGCTTGAATTTGCTTGTTCAAACCACAAGTCTATTCGAGGCGAAGTATTATTTTCTGCTTTGGCTGGTAAAGACAATACTTTTGAAGAGAAAACAAAGGAAATTCCCGGTGGAAGGGTCCTAAAATCAGCAATTATTTATGGTGCTAACGGCGCTGGAAAAAGTAATCTTGTCAATGCAATCGCTTTTGTGAAGGACCTTGTAACAAACAGCATTGGCCATCAGCCCGGGCAGGGAATACGCCAAACTCCTCACAAATTAGATGGCTTTGAAAAAGACAGCGCCTATCGAATTCAATTTATTGCCCAGGATGTTCGATATGTTTTTGGATTCTCCCTGCGCAATATGCTTGTATCAGACGAATATCTTTACTATTTCCCCAACAACAGACAAACTAAAATTTATGAGCGTTCCGGCGAAACATTTAGTGCTGGTAATAAGTTCCAAGGCAAATTCACCACGTGCAAAGATGTCCTTAAACCGAACCGCCTCTTGCTCTCTTGCGCAGCAAACTTCAGCTCTGTAAAAGAAGTTGAAGATGCCTATACCTTCTTTAATAATGAGCTGGTCATCTATAGCCCTGCAAATCAGGATAATTGGATGCACTATTCTCTTCGCCAGATGAATGAGAATCCCAAAATGAAATCGGCGGTCTTAAACTTTTTGTCGGAACTCGACACCGGAATTGAAGATATTCAGGTCAAGATCGACGAGAAAAAGCTTGATCCGTCCGAATTGCCTCCATTCTTGTCTGACGAATTCAGGGCAATGATCCTGCAAAACAATATTAACGCAATTACAGCTCGTGTCGTCTATGACCGATTCGATATTGATTTGATGCAGGAAGAATCTACCGGAATTCAAAAGCTATTTGGCATTTTGTGCCCCATAATCGATATCATGACGAACGGGAAAGTCCTTATCTGCGATGAATTGGAATCCAGCCTCCACGAATCACTTGTTTTCGGGTTAGTCAAGTTATTCATGAACACGCAGACAGATAAGTTTGCGCAAATGATCTTTACAACTCACGAAACCGGCCTGTTAAATCTCGACCTGTTTAGGCGTGACCAGATTTGGTTTGCCGAGATGCGTAAAGATGATCGTTCTACCGATCTCTATTCACTCGCAGAGATAAAAAATGTTCGGAAAGAAGATAACTTTGGCAGGGGTTATATCTCAGGAAAATATGGCGCAATTCCCATGCTGAACCTTAACTTTGCAGACATAGTTTCTGAAATGTAAGTGAGGGGTATAGTTATGGAAAAGAGAGATTTATCACTTACTCCTCGAAAAGAAGGGTTGCGTGATGCCAAACCTGCCGCAATTCCAACCCAGTTTAGCCTGAGCGAAATCAAGCAGCATTTTGAGGATAGTTTAGACGCCATAACGAAGCAGTATATGGTTGCTGACTCACTGAATGACAACGGCGACACGGATGGATGCAAAATGATTTGGCGTTCTCAAGTCGTATTGGCTGAAGGTCTGTTGGATTTTTATATCCACGAAATGAGCAAGTACTGTCTTTTTAGAATGTTCACTGGGGCTTGGGAGGCTTCCGCAAAATACGCCTCATTTATGGTTCCGATGAAAAAAGTTGAAGAGGTACTATCCGCTGCGGAATCAAAGGATTGGTTTTTCTCTTATTAGAACGATCGCTTTGGCCGGGATGTATTTCTCTCTTGTGAAAGTATGAGAGATCAGCTAAATCTGATTGGAATTGGATTTGGTGATACAATGAAAAAGGCATTTCCCCGCTCCAAAGAAGAAACTTCCCAAAAAGACGGCGCAAAAATCATTACTGACTTGTTTCAACGGCGCAATGCCATTGCACACCAGAATGATCGAAGTCATGCCTCGGCTGAGCAAAATGACATAACGAAAGAATTTGTCGAGGATTACATGTCGAAGATTAAAACCATTGTTAATGCAATCCATTCATTAGCGGAGGATAAAGAACCGCATCCATAATTCAAGGGCAGAGTGCATCTCAAACAAGACGTCACTCTGTCCTTTTACTGGATTCTATAAAGCGTCACATCAAACTCACTTTGACGAACTAAGCAAATGATTTGCCGAATGGGTGGAAAGACGGCTAATATGACGGTAACGGGACGCGTATGCGTCCCGTTACCGTTGTTTTCTATGATATTTTGCAGAGCGGCGTACGCGTTTTGCGCAGTGCGGACGGCGCGGGGCAGGGGAGGGGGATCAGCCGTCCAGACCGGCTTTCAGGGCCTCCACCGTTCGCCGCAGTTCCTCCAGATTGGCAAGGCAGGTGTCCAGCTTTTTCCGGGCGGTGGTGCGGTCCACGTCGGCGGAGAGATCCAGCGCCTTCAGCTGCGCGGTGGAGCGGCGGACGGCCCGGCCAAAGGAATCCACCGTCCGCAGAGGATTGGCGGCCGGGGCGGGCTTGGGCGGAGGCGGGGGCAGCTCGGCGGCCTTCGCCCAGGCGATTGCCCGGTGGACAAGGCCGGGGAAGTCTCCGTTAGCGTTGTTGTGAGCGACATATTCTTCCACGGCGGCTTGGAGGTGGACGTTCTTCCGGCGGGCCATTTCATAGGCGTCCGTCATGGTCATCTCGCCCCGCTCGGCCCAGCCGGTCATGGTCTCGTCCAGATTCAGAAGATCCAGATACCGCTCCACCGTGGCCCGGCTCAGGTCGCTCTGGGCGGCCATCAGCTCCGCCTGTTCCTTGGTGCCCTCGGGGAGCTGTCCGCTTTCTGAGAGGACTTCCCGCAGCGTTTCCAACTGGCGGGCCATATCGAAGGGGGAGAGGCTGCGCCGGTGGACGTTGGCGCCCATCAGCGCCCGCAGCTCGGAGAGCTTGTCCGGATACCGGCGGACTTTGCAGGGGACGGCGGTCTTGCCCAGCTTCCGGGCGGCCATCACCCGGCGGTGTCCGCTGATGATGCGCCATGTGTTCTCGCCGTCGGGCGTGACCACGATGTCCTCCAAAAAGCCGTCCTGCTCCACGGAGCGCATGGTGGAGAGGAACTCATCGTCCTCCGCCATGGAGAAACGGTTCAAGGGGTTATCCACCAGAGACGCCACAGGCAGCTGGCGGGTCAGCTCACCGTTGACGGCGCTGGCGTTTTCCGTGGTCTTTTGCAGGGTGGAGAAGATGGAGGGGCTTTTTTTACCTGCCATGGATCAGCCCTCCATTCTTGCCAGCATTTCGTCGCACAGGGCGGCGTAATCGCCGGTGGCGGTGCAGCGGGGGGAGAAGAAGCACAGGGGCTGGAGGGCCAGCGGAGCCTTCTTCACGTCGATATTCTTGCGGATGTACGTCTGGAAGGCCAGACCCGGCAGCATGGCGGGGAAGTTGGCGATCATTTCCCGGTCAAGGCTGGAGCCGGTCTCCACGGCGGTCATGAAGATGCCCAAGGCCCGGATGTCCGGGTTGGCGATCTCGCGGACGGACTGGATGGTCTCCAGCATGACGTCGTAGCCCTCGATGGAGTTTTTATCCACCTTGATGGGGATGAGGACGTACTGAACAGCCACCAGCACGTTGATATTGAACAGGCTCTCCAGAGAGGGGGAGCAGTCGAAAAACACGAAATCGTAAGTATCGGGGATCTGGGGCAGGAGGCGGCGTAGGGTGGTATCCCGGCCGAAGGGCATCTCCTGCATGGTGGCCAGCGCCGGAGCCAGCAGGCTGCCGCCCCGGATCAGGTCGAGGTTTTCGGTAGAGGTATGGCAGACGGTGTCCGCCAGCGTGGCGGTCTTGGACACGATGACGTCCGTCAGCGTGGCGGCGGGGATCTCCGTCAGGGACAGGTTGCTGGTGGCGTTGCCCTGAGTATCCATGTCCACGATCAAAACCTTTTTGCCACGGCGCACCAGCTCGCCCGCCAGATTGATGGCGGAGGTGGTCTTGCCGGTGCCGCCCTTCTGGTTCATCACGGCGATGGTCTTCATTCCCGGGCACCTCCGTTCTTTTCCAGCTCCTCGATGCTGGCCACCTGCTCCAAAACGCTGTCCAAAATCAGCTGGCTCATGCTCATGTGCAGCTTGGCGGCAGCCATTTTGATGCGGGCGCGGTCGTCCTCCGTGGCGTAGACCAGCAGCTTGACCTTGTTGCTTTTCTCATCCATCGACAGATCCTCCCTATAAGCGACGCTTTGATGGTAATTTCTGAAAACTATTATGACATCATAATGTCATGAGGTCAAGAGGAAAATGGTCGAATTGATGTCAAAAATTGATGCCCAAAATTGACGTCACGGCGGCACAGCGCCGCCGGACGCGGGAAAAGCTCCCGCCGGGAAACCGGCGGGAGCCTCAGCGTGTCGAAAAAGCCGTTTCCGTGGGGCCAGAGCCGCTTACTCGCCCAGCAGACGGTTCAGCATCGTGACCATCTGGGCACGGGTGCAGGGGGCCTGCGGCATCAGCCGGTTGTCTGCGCCTCTGAGGATAGCGGCGTTCGCCGCCCATGCGATGGCTTCCTCCGCATACGCGGACACCTGCTCAAAATCGTCAAATCCCCGCGCGTCCGCGCCGCTTTGTACTGTCTCCATACCCTGCGCCCTGGCAAAGCGGTAGAGCATGACCGCCATCTGCTGGCGGGTGATGGGATCGCCGGCGCCGAAACAGCCGTCACTGTAGCCGGTGACGATGCCAAGGGCCGCCGCCCAGCGGACAGCCTCCGCATAGTAGGCGTCGGCTCCCACATCGGAAAAGAGCGCCGCCTGCTCCGCCTTGGGCTTTCCGGCCGCCCGCCACAGGAAGGTCACCAGCTGGCCGCGGGCGCAGTCCGCGTCCGGAGAGAAATGCGCGTCGTCCGTTCCGAGGGTGATCCCTTGGCTTACGGCCCAGAGGACCGCTTCATAGTAATAATCGTCCGCCGACACGTCCGCGAAGGAGACCGGCACGTCGGCCGCGTTCAGAAAGGCCGTCTTGATCGTCACTTCAGAATCCGGCATGATAAAGGAATATCTGCCTTTGCCAAGCGGGGTGAGGGGAAGGGCCTTGCCAAGCGCATCCGTCACGACAAGCGTTTCCAGTACATAGCCCTTATCCGGCGTGACGGAGAGGGTCACGGCTTCACCGGGGCTTACACGGGCCTTGCTGACAGCCACTTTTCCGTGAGCCGCTTCCACGGCGCGGAGCGGATGGCCAGCAGACGGCCCCGAAGGATCCCTGTCCGAATCTCTCGAGGGGATCGGAGGGGCGGTCTGATCCTCGTCCGCGACCTGATAGTATGCGGCCTGTTCACCGGTAAGGGTCAAGGTCCCGTCCGTCAGGACGGGGGCGACATCGTCACCGGGGAGAATGTTGCCCAGTTCCGCGCGCCAGGCTCCGTTGTCCCACCGCCAGCTGACGGTGACGGTACGGGGAACGATCTTCCAGACGCCCCGCTCCACACGGGCGTTGTAATTGGGAAATTCCGTCTCCGGGGTGATTCCTACGCTCGCTTTCAGGTCGATGGTTCCGGACGCAAGCGTGTCTGTTTCCGGCGTATCAGGCCATGGGATCTCATTTCCCTCGCCGTCCCTGAGCAGCCACTGGATCTCATATTGCTGTATGATCTCGTTCAGGCGGGCCAGATGCTCCGGCAGAAGATACCCGCCGGCTGTGACGACGACGTCTCTGGTGAGCACGTCTCGTGAGAAGTCATCGCCGTATTCCACCTCAAAATTGCTGATCTTGATGGGCAGATAGCGTCTGCGGACGGTGACGGGGATCTCCTTTGTCTCCCCGTCGGAGCCGTCCGCGGGAAGGAATTTCAGCGTCTGTGTCTCAGGCTCCTCACCGGTTGTTGTGGCAGGAAGGATCTCAGCGGCCTTTTCAAACTCGAAGCGTCCCTCCTTGCCGCCGGACGCGCCGTTTGCAAAGCGCAGCGCCGCCTCGCCCAGCACATAGCCGTAGGTCAGCTCCGCCGCCACCGGCCAGACGATCTCCTCGGACACGGTGGGGGAGGGGAAGCGGCGGCTGCGGTGGCTACGCTGAGCTTTGCCCTGCGCCGTCGGCAAACAGACCGGTTTTTACCGAAAAAACTTGCCAAACCGGGGAAAAGGGATTAAGGGATTATATATAAATAAATCAATCAATAAAAGAACCGGGAGGATCGCTCCTCCCGGTTCCCTGCGTTCAGGACTCCGTTTCGTCTTCCGGCTCGTCAACAGAAATAGACATCACATTATTAACAGCGTTTTTCGCGGCAGAAAAAGAGCGGCGTTTCACCGCCGCTTTTCTGGATATTTATATGGAGGGCATGACCGGCATGGAGGCGGCAATGGTGCTGCGAAAAACCGACACGGACTGCCTTCTGGTGTTTACCACGACCTCCACCGATCACGCGCTGGAGGGATTTCAGGTCCGCGCGCTGCACTATCTGGTCAAGCCCTTTGCCGAAGGGGAGATCGACGCGCTGACGGATGAGCTTCTCGCCCGTGTTCCCCAGCCGGAGAAATTCATGGAGCTGCGGGTAGAGGGAGGGGAGATCCGTCTGCGCTACCGGGACATCATCCGCGCCGAGCACTTCGCCCATGTGATCTATGTCCACACCACCGCGGGAAAGACGCTGGCCACGCGGCAGTCCTTCAAGGCGTTTACCGCGCCGCTGAAGGAGGATCCTCGCTTTTTCGTGTGCGGCCGGGGCGTGATCGTCAACCTCGAACACGCGGAGGACTTTGAGGACGCCGCTTTCCGTATGGAGGACGGCAGCCGCATATTTGTCAGTCAGGAGCTTCAAAAAAGTGCGCGGCAGTCCTTTATGGAATATCTGCTGGAAAGGGGGCGCACGTTATGAAAGCTGCGCTGCGTCCGGTCTTAGAGCTTCTGGTCGTGTTCCCCGGCCTGCTGCTTGCGTATTTTCCGGTGAGATCCTATCTGAACCAGTCACCGGGGCGGCTTGCCGCGCGGCTGCTGCCCCTGATGGCGGGGGCGTGTGTCGGAGGCGGACTGCTCTGCCTCCGTTTTCAGTGCCCCACGGAGGCGGCGCAGGCGGTCCTCGCGTTGGCGGCAGCGCTGATCTATATCAAAACGCTGCGTATTTCCCCCTGAAAATCGGGAACCATCGCCCTGAGCGTATGCGCGGTGTTCGCCTGTATCAACAGCATCTCCCGCGCCGTCAGCGCGGCGCTCCTGATCTATGCGCGGGCTCCATGGCTGGAGCCGTGGCTCTGCCTGAGCGCGGGCATTTTTTACAACACGGCCTGCTGGCTGTTCACGGCGGCGGCGTACTACCCATCCACCCGCGCTGTACGCACGATGGTGGAGGACGACCATTTCGCGCAGACGTGGTATGTGTTCTGGGTACTGCCCCTGATATTTATCCTGCTCAATATCGTTATGACCCCACGCTATCAGGCAACGCTCCAGACCGGGCGTGTCTTACAGGTCTACATCGTGTTCAGCATCGCGCTGCTGATGCTGCTGCTTTGCTTCTATGCGATCTTCCTGCTGATGGCTGTCAGCCTGAACCGCAACGCAAGGCTCCAGCAGGAAAACCAGCTTCTGATCATGCAGCGGCAGCGGTACGAAAGCCTGAAAGCCGCCATCGAGGAGGCGAGACAGGCGCGGCACGATCTGCGTCACCAGCTCAATCAGATCTCCGTGCTGGTCGAAGAAGGCGACATGGAGGGCCTGCGTGGATTTCTGGCGCGGAGCGTATCACGGATCCCAAGTCTGGAGACGCGCTTTTGCGAAAACAGCGCGGCGGACAGCGTGGTCGGCTACTACTGCGGGCTGTGCGGGCGCGAGGAGATCCCCATTCATGTGCGGCTGGATCTGCCGGAAACGCTGCCAGTGGATGAGATGGACCTGTGCCTGGTGCTTTCAAACCTGCTGGAAAACGCGCTGGAGGCCAGCCTGCGCACTGCGGCCGTCCGGCGGCAGATCACGGTGACTGCCTATCTTCACGCCGCGCGTCTGCTGCTCATCGAGGTCGAAAACCCATTCGACGGTACGGTGAAGGAAAAAGACGGCGTTTTTCGCTCCTCCAAGCGGAAGGGGGACGGCGTGGGCCTTCAATCCGTCCGCCACATCGCGGAGCGCTCCGGCGGGGCAAGCACGTTTACCTATCAGGACGGTGTATTCCGCGCAAGGGTCATGCTCCGGGGATAAAGGCGGAGAGCGGAGTGCCACAGAAGCAGGTGGATGCACCAGATGCTTCTGACTCCGGGTCCATGGCTTCGCAGGTTGTCGTAGAAATCCGTGACTGCCTGCTCTGTCAGGCCGGAGAGTGCCGCGTTTCCAATGTTAGGGAGGAGGTGGCTGCAAATCAGATTGCGGTATCCGCCCTCGGTGTGCTGTTCCATTTGTGCCGATTGGCGGTGAACCACTGGCCGCACCATTGCACGACTGTCATGTTATCTTCTTGCATACCACCGCCTCCTTTTGACGAACGAACAATATCACAGAAAGCAGGAAATAGTTACCGGAAAGGGTGGAATATTTGCAGGGGAAGCAACTATTCCGAATAATGCTGATATTATTCGGAACAATGTGGTTGATTTTATTCGGAATAGTGGTTATAATGTTCTTGACGAAGTGCAATGGAGGTGTTCCAGTATGACGATCAAAGAAGCGGCTGTCGCTTGGGGGATTACCGAACGGCGGGTCAATGCACTCTGCAAAGCCGGACGCATTTCCGGCGCGTATAAGGAGGGCAGGCAGTGGTTTATCCCGGACAGCACGCAAAAGCCGATGGATAAGCGTGGTCACCGAAGTGTGGTAAAGCCCGCAGTATCAGCTGCGCGCAAGCCTTTGCCCATTGGCGTATCTGATTACCGTGACGCCTGCAAAAACTACTACTATGTAGACAAGACATTAATGATCAAGGAGTTTCTGGACGAGCGCCCCAAAGTATCCCTATTTACCCGCCCCAGGCGCTTTGGCAAAACGCTGAACATGGATATGCTCCGCACTTTCTTCGAAAAGACGACCGAGGACACTTCCGTTTACTTCAGAGATAAGAAAATCTGGTCCTGCGGAGGATCCTATCTTGCCCACCATAGAAAGTACCCTGTGATCTTCCTGTCCTTCAAGGATGTCAAATACACCTCTTGGGAAGAAACTTATCAGACGCTCCAAAAGCTGATCGCACAGGAATTCCGCCGCCACGACGAGTTGGCATCCAGCCCTGCGCTTAGTGATTACGAAAAAGAGGAGTATTCCCTTCTTGCAACAGAAGCCGCTGACGAAGTGGAATATCAAATGTCCCTGCGGACATTGACGCTGTTTCTCCATAAGCACCACGGCGCTGCACCTATCGTCATCATTGACGAATATGATACTCCCATTCAGCAAGGTCATGTGAGCGGCTTCTACGACACGATCATCGGATTCATGCGAAACCTGTTCTCCGGTGGTCTGAAAGATAATCCGCATCTGAGTTATGGTTTCCTGACCGGCATTCTGCGTGTTGCCAAGGAAAGTATCTTCAGCGGCCTGAACAACCTGAAAATCAACTCGATTTTAGACGAGCGCTACAGTGAATATTTCGGCTTCACTTCAAGCGAAGTACACGAGATGGCGGACTACTATCATGCTTCTGATAAATATCAGGAGCTCTGCGATTGGTATGATGGTTACCTTTTCGGCAATACCGAGATTTTTAATCCCTGGTCTGTCATTGGATACTTCAATAATAACTGTCGTCCCAAAGCGTTCTGGCAGTCTACCGGAAGCAATGACATCATTCGCGAGGTGCTGGCTTCTGCAACGCCGGATATTATGGAACGTCTGGAACTGTTGATGAAGGGCGAATCCTTTGTTACGCACATCGATACTGACGTCATTTATCCGCAGATCCAGAATGATCCGTCCTCTGTTTACAGTTTCCTGCTGGTGGCAGGTTATTTGAAGGCTGTGAGCTGCGGCCAGTCTTACGGCGAGGATTATATGTGCGAAGTGGCTCTGCCCAACAAAGAGATTTCTTTCGTCTACAGCAAGGAGATCCTCTCTCAGCTTGAGCATGTTATCCCTCGCAGTCTTGCGATCGAAATCCAAGAGGCTCTTTATAAAATGGATGTTGATGCCTTACAAAGAGGTTTGGAAAAATATCTGATGCAGACGATCAGCTTCTACGATGCCGCAAATGAGTCGTACTATCATGGTATGATTGTAGGTCTGTGTGCTATGATGATCAACAGTTTCCGCATCACATCCAATCGCGAATCCGGAAATGGGCGATATGATGTTCAGATGCTCCCGTTGACAAAGCATTTTCCCGGTTTCTTAATCGAGATAAAAGCAGCGAAGGGCTGTTCCGAAGAACAGCTTGAAGCGCTTGCCCAAACTGCACTTCAGCAAATCAATGACCGTTCCTACAGCGCCGAGATGCAGGCGTTGGGAATCAAGTCAATTATTAAATACGGGCTTGCGTTCTCCGGCAAGAGCGCACGCATCGCCGCCGAAAAGCAAACCATTGAATAAGCGTTTTTATTCAGCAGACTGCCTCGCTCCAAAGGCAGTCTGCTGATATGTTTATCGCCGGGGCTTATTTCCTTGTTTATGCGGCGCAATTTCTGAGTCGTTCTCTGTGACAAGTTCACCTTGTCAAAATAACTGGCGGGGCGGGCTTGAATGAAAAAGTGAAGTTCCCTATGTAATAACTCCAGAATGAGAACTGCCGCAGATGCCCATCAAAATGCGTTTTTTAGACGTAAAATAGGTGAGAGAAGGGGGGATTGCAGTATTTTTATGCGGTAATCGCCAATTTTTGGAACAGCAGAGCAGACCGGATAAAGGTTCCCGTTGTCAAAGTGAGCTTCCCCCCGCCATTACAGCCTATGGCGGCGACAGTCTACCTAAGTAATGGGGCAGCTAAATGAAATCGGAAGAGGACTCCGCCCGCGATCAACTATGACCTTACGGTTTCTGCAAGCGAGGCTTAAGCATTACATCATCTGCTGGGATCGGTTGAATTTCTGTTATTCGGAAGAGTTCACGAAACTCGTCGGATGCTGCCGGTTCAATTGGCGCCGTATTCAATCATGACACACGAAACGGAGCAACATTAATGACAAGGTGAACAGCAGGGGCAGGTACAAAAAAAGAGTTAAAATGATAAGTTCACTTTGTCAAAATAACCCGGCGGGGCGTCGGGGGGAGGCGGAACAAATTGAACAAAAACAAAGTTTTGTTCAATTAAAGGGAGAGCAAGCCCGGGGAGGGAGGTTATTTTGACAAAGTGAACGTCTCCTCCGCTTAGGCGCTTTGCCTCCTTTTTGCGCTTGCCATACACGCACCGTCAGTATTTCTTGGGGAAATTCGCCTTTCCTAATTGCCAGAGATATTGGTCGATTTCCTTTACGGTATATGATTCCAATTTATAAAACCGTTGAAAATCATGCAATATCGCATGGAAGGAACGATAATCCAACAGCATTTCATTTGTAAACTTTGAAAACCCATCTATATCCCTGTAATATCGCAAAATCTTGTTGATGTAATCATCGTATATGGGGTAAACATCAGGCTTGTGATGACTGCAATATTTTGTGGCGAAAGAATACAGCTTTTTCGTCTTGCCATTTGGAAAGGTCACATAAGAAATATCGGAAACAAGGCTTAGATCATGAGCCTGTAACCGTTTGTCAACATCTAAGGACAGAATGTGCCGCGCGACAGGATAAATCGAAAAAATATTCGTACTGTAAAAATCATTCAATGTGGCGGCCTTGATCAAAATGTTTTCGATCCTGTCATTTTGAGGGGCCAGTTCAAGAAACAGCTTGTTCAGGGCACTCTCCTGCAGCCGGTAGGTTTCCGAATCGTTCCATGCGTGCAAATACTTTTCGACCTCGGAGGCCGAGGGCGCGGCGATGACGCCTGACGGGAGCTTTGCGGCGGAGGCGGACGTTTCCCGCCCTCTGGAATGCTGGCCGGAAAGAAGGGCGCTCACCTTTTCCGGGGTATACGCGAAGGTAACGATTTCTGCGGATAAATTGCAAGCGGTTACAGTAAAATCCGCGTATAGCCACCCTAACGCATAACTTTGCGTACGGTCATTTGCCCAGCTGTACTTCCGCATAGATCTGGCAAGAGGAAATCCCCATATACGCTCGATCTCTGTAAACGAAAGCGTAAGTTCATCTTGCCCCTGTTCATGGCATTTCTTTAGATAATTGGTAAAATGAATATACTTATCACCATGCGGCATCAGAATTCGCCTCCATCGTGCTTGTTTTAGCATAATACTATCATGCGTTCATCGGAAAGTCCATGAAAATGAGAGGAGCGTCATAATTGATGCTTCTCTTTATTTGTTGGAATATGTTCACGATCCAAATGATGAGTCCGAACACACGACCTGCCTGAAACCGTTTTTTGAAATTGGTTCCGGTGTGTAGGGCGCGGCGGAGAGCGGGACGGGGAGGAATTATTTGACAAAGTGAGCTTCCCTCCCCTGTTTGGGCGCTTTTTTATGGCTTAGGGGTGAACTGTAATCCGCGCAGGGCGGCGGCCGCCGGGAAAAGCTCCCGCCGGGAAACCGGCGGGAGCCTCAGCGTGTCGAAAAAGCCGTTTCCGTGGGGCCAGAGCCGCTTACTCGCCCAGCAGACGGTTCAGCATCGTGACCATCTGGGCACGGGTGCAGGGGGCCTGCGGCATCAGCCGGTTGTCTGCGCCTCTGAGGATAGCGGCGTTCGCCGCCCATGCGATGGCTTCCTCCGCATACGCGGACACCTGCTCAAAATCGTCAAATCCCCGCGCGTCCGCGCCGCTTTGTACTGTCTCCATACCCTGCGCCCTGGCAAAGCGGTAGAGCATGACCGCCATCTGCTGGCGGGTGATGGGATCGCCGGCGCCGAAACAGCCGTCACTGTAGCCGGTGACGATGCCAAGGGCCGCCGCCCAGCGGACAGCCTCCCCATAGTAGGCGTCGGCTCCCACATCGGAAAAGAGCGCCGCCTGCTCCGCCTTGGGCTTTCCGGCCGCCCGCCACAGGAAGGTCACCAGCTGGCCGCGGGCGCAGTCCGCGTCCGGAGAGAAATGCGCGTCGTCCGTTCCGAGGGTGATCCCTTGGCTTACGGCCCAGAGGACCGCTTCATAGTAATAATCGTCCGCCGACACGTCCGCGAAGGAGACCGGCACGTCGGCCGCATTCAGAAAGGCCGCCTTGATCGTCACTTCGGAATCCGGCATGATATGGTTCGCCTACCTGCTGGCTACATAAGACAATTTTGCTCACGAATTATTCCCCGTGAATTTGCTTACCATCAATTGTGTACCCCTACCTTGATAATATCCTCCCTGCGTGGTATACTACCCTATAAGTAGCGACGTATGCGTCACAAGTTCGAGGTGAAAGAAATGATTCAACGCAACTATTATCTGGATCGGCTCATTCGTAATATGTGGAATGGCGAGATCAAAGTCATTACCGGCATCCGCAGATGCGGAAAATCGGTGCTGCTCTTTGAGTTGTTCGATGAATATCTCCGCAATCACGGAACGGATGCCACGCAAATCATTAAAATCGAACTGGATCAGCGGCGGTATTATAAATACCGCAATCCCATTACGCTCTGTGAGTACGTGGAGCAGTTGGTGCTTGGACAGCAGGATAAAAAGCTCTATCTGTTCATTGACGAAGTTCAGCTCACCGCTAAAGTCATCGATCAGGAAAACGGCGGGATCGAGGTCACGATCTACGATATGCTCAACGAGCTGAAAGCATATAAAAATCTCGATGTCTATGTGACCGGCAGCAATTCCAAGGGACTGTCCAAGGATATTGCAACGGAGTTCCGTGGCCGCGCCACGCAGATCCATGTATTCCCGCTTTGCTTTGAAGAGTTTTACTCCGCTGTCGGTGGTGATGAACGCAAGGCACTGGACACTTATATGCTGTACGGCGGTATGCCGCGCCTGCTTGCCATGCAGGATGATAAGGATAAAAAGGATTATTTGTCCTCTCTCTACACGGAGCTGTATGTAAAAGATATTGTTGAGCGAAATGGCATCGAGCGTGAGGATATTCTGAATGACATTCTCAATTTCCTTGCCTCTCAGATCAGCTCCCTGACGAATCCAACGAACATCGCAAACGCTATCGCCAGCATGAAAAACGAGAAGGTCAATCCCGCGCTTGTTTCTAACTATGTGCAGGATATTGTTGACTCGTTTCTGATTTCCGTAGCAAAGCGCTATGATGTCAAGGGCAAGACCTATTTTAACTATCCGAACAAGTACTACTATACGGACATCGGTCTTCGCAATGCACGGCTGAATTACCGACAGTATGATCCCGGTCATATCATGGAAAACCTGATCTACAACGAGCTTTTGCGGTGCGGCTACTCGGTCGATGTTGGCGTTGTAACCGATCGAACAAAGGGTGCCAATACGCAAAAGGAGATCGACTTTGTGGTCAATGATGCTGACCGGAAAATCTATATTCAGTCTGCATTCCGGATGGACACGGAGCAAAAGACTGCGTCGGAGCTTGATTCTCTGCTGCTTACCAAGGATTTTTTCAAAAAAATCATCGTTCGTATGGATATCCCGCATAACTTCTACGATGAAAACGGGATTTTCCACTGCAACCTGATCGACCTGCTTCTCGGGCGAGTCGAACTGTTCTAAATGCTCTGTGGAATCTATGCCACTGCGTATGGCGTTCAATAGCTGCGTTTTTGACCATCCACGGCATAGCGCCTGCTCCAGATACCATTTTCGCTCATCTCTTGCCAGCGCAGCCTCCACAATGACCACATTCAATGTCCAGCCGATTTTCATTCGGTTTTCTTCACAAGGACTGAGCGGAAAGTATGAAGCGTGCTTCGTGGAAGTAAACTTCATTTCGACATAAAATCTCCATAGTCAATTTAACTATGGAGGTTTTCTGAATGAAACCATACCCGGCGCTGCTCGCAGAGCTTCTCTCCAAGGAACTGTATTCCCTGCGGCAGCAGAAGTCGCTGACGCAGGAAGCCATGGCAGAGCAGCTTCGCATTTCCAGCCGCGCATATAGCGACTTGGAACGTGGGAAGTACGCCGCCTCCGCCCCGACCTTGCTGTTTCTCTTTTCTATGCTGGAGGCGGATGCGCAGCGTGTGCTGATTCAGCAGTTTATGAAACAGGTTCAAGCATTGGAGGGGACAGATGCTGCATGAACGACATAACGGATATTGCCGAAGTATATGACCTGTTATACCGCCTCGGTTTCTCTGCGACAAACACCGCATTCTTTCAGTTATCCTACGCGGTCTATCATAACTTCGGAACTCCTCTCATCGGAAGTGTTTTTTTGTCAAACCACATTTTACCGAGATTTGAGTTCCTTGGGAAGTGGCATATACCGCTTCCCTTTTTATTTTGCCAATGATAACTTTACTCCACCTTTTTGTATATAGGATACCCTATTTAATAGGGCTTGCCAAACATCACCTTTTAATCCGGTTGCATAAATCATCGTAGAGGAAGGGACAGACCACTCACTGTCCACGATGGTCAGTTCGACAGTGCCGTATCCGGAAGGCGCCCGGAACACCTTCATACCTCCGACATCCGCCAGAGCGCTGACACGCTCCTTGTAGAAAGATTGCGCGATCACAATCAAGCGGCGGCGCTGCTGCGTGCGGCAGACAAAGGCCGTCAGCAATAGCAAACGGCAATGCAATTCGTGCTTCTGTAAGCTTACTGGCAGATAAAATTGATATAAATGAGATGTGCGTTTTCAAATTTTTCGAGCGTTTCCGGCGGCGTGTTCGCCGCTTTTTTTGACGAGAAATCGTAAATTATTCGACGGTTCTGACGCGGCAGTCCTCTGTTTTTAGAGATGAGTTGTTGCGAAAACCGCGCGAAAAATGTCACCGTTTTCAAAGAAAATCGATCTCTTTTTTCGCAACATCGACCCTGCTTTTTGAGCGAGTTCTTCATAGAACCCAGCCGGTTTTTCGCCGGAATTGACGCTGCTTTCAGCGGAATGAAGCTGTGCGATCTGCGCAGTTCGACCGCTGAGCGACGCATCTGCAGCAGCTTGCACGTGCAATATGCAAGCTGCTGTTGCTGATAAAAATGCTGCGGAATTTCCGTTCAAGCGCGCCAACGATGGCAGCTTTTTTCTGATAATTCCGCCCTTGCAACCGGCATTTTTATCTTTGAAGTCAACAGCTTTACGCTCTACAAAGACGACTGAAAGTATCCGAATTCTCATCGAAAAAGTTTATTTATCGGCCCTTTTACGAGAGAAAAAAGATGGCGGAATGTGTCCAACGCGAGTCGCAAAGCGCGTCCTGCGTGAGCAAAAAACACATTCTGCCGTCTCTTTTTTTTGAGTACTCCTGACTGGGTTTGATGCAATTCAACTGCGGAGTTCTCCCCCATCTTGGCGTTCCGCGGTTACGAAAAGCGGAGGAAAATTGAGAATGAGCGGAGCGTTCTCCGCATCTTTTTTGTCCAGAAAATGAAGAAGAAACACGCATCGCTGCCCCGTTTGAGCGGCGGCAACGGCGCTTATCGGCCACGATTTCAGACCGGGTTTCTGGTTAAGCCCCGCCGCATTTCGGTCGGAATCCTGCCGCATTGCTGCCTGAGCGGGCGGCAATATGATGGCAAATGCGGCTGTGTTTCATCCTCTAAAAGCGTCCGTCCATGGGGCTGACAGGCAGCAGTTGAGCCGAAAAAAGTCCCGATCAATGCCTCGGATTAACCAAAAGTCCCCACAAAAAAAGAGACGGGCGGCTATCTTCCGCCTCCGTCCAATCGCGTCCTGGCAGCCATTTTTTTATCAAATCCGCGAGCGTTATAAATGCACGGGTAAACAGATATGCACAAAATGGGGTTGACATCCATAAGGATGTATGATAAGCTGTGCTCAGATCAGATTATGATTCAGGAGCCGCACTAGGTATGGTACGACCTATATGGCGCATGGGCTCGCCGCAGTAACCGTTGTGAAATGGAAAAGTGCGCCACGGACCCGGCATGAGTAATCTTCGTGAAAGTGTCGGTAAGTAAAACGTATCTGTCCCAATCCACCCTATGTGATAGCAGCCGGGATGCTGTAAATCTCCCGGAGAGACGCGCCCTCTGCAAAGGCGCCGACAGACCCTAACTGCCGTGGAAACGAAAAGGGACTGCACACATAAGCAGGTAAAAAAAGTGTTGGGGAGCGATTCCTATAAACTGCACACATAAGCAGGTAAAAAAAGTGTATTGCCGATTGTCGAGATTCCAAATGGAGCTGGCATGAGGCGGCCCCTGGCTTTAACAGACGAAACAAACGAGCAGAAGAACTCTGTAAAGTGAAAAATAGATTTAAAAAATAAACAGACAGGAGGCCGGAATGGGACGCAGAAACAAAACATATTCCAAGGATCTGCATCAGCAAGCCTATGACCAGCTGACAGGGATGCTGGCATTCGGCGAAAGCAAAAAAGAGGCAATGGCCAACGGCACGGCGAAGAATAAAATATTTTCTCACGCCACCTATAAAAACTATTGGAAGCACATCAAATATTTTTTGGGATACATTAAGGAGAAGCATCCTGAGTGCACCACCTTGAAGAATGCAAAGAAGTATGTCAACGAGTGGCTGCAGAGCAGAGTGGATCAGGGCCTCTCCGCATGGACGGTGCAATTGGAGGCAAAGGCACTGGGAAAGCTGTACGGAATTTCTCCGGATGACGAGGCGTACTTTGATCCGCCGAAAAGAAACCGACAGGATATTAAACGAAGCCGCGGAGACCGGGTGCGGGATCAGCACTTCTCAAAGACGAACAATGATGAACTGATAAAATTTTGCCGCGGGACCGGCCTGCGGCGAAGAGAATTGCAGGAGCTGCGGGGAAAGGATCTGGTTTCCAGGGAGCAAATCGAAGCAGAGCTTGCCGAGCTGGAGAAGATCCCCGAGGCGCAGCAAGCGCCGAGCGTCGCGCGCCGTCTTGAGATCCTCCGGGACACGCAGCTGTTTCCAGAGGCGCAGTCCTTTATCCATGTCCGCAACGGCAAGGGCGGACGGGAGCGTCTCAGTCCGATCATCGGCAAGCACGCGGATCAGATCGTGGAGCGGATCGCGGACACAGCGGCAGAGGAAAAGGTCTGGCAGCACATCCACACCAGCGCCGATATCCACGGCTACCGGGCGGAGTATGCCACGGCCATCTACAAGGCTCATGCCAGGGCCATCGAGGACATCCCGTATGACAAGGTTAACCGCGGCACGGGGCGGCGTTACCAAAGCGAGGTATACACCTGCCGCAAGGATGAGGCCGGGAGAAAGCTGGACAAGGCCGCCATGCTGGTTTGCAGCAAGGCGCTGGGGCATAACCGTATCAGCGTGGTGGCAGATAACTACATTCGGGGCCTGTAAGGAGGTGCACCACCATGGCTGAATTTGTAAAGAAAACCGCTCTTGGTGGGTATAAGCCGGTGGCGGGCGGACCGCGCGATACGGAGTGTACCCATGTGATTCTGACGTTAGGCGAGTATGACGGGCTGAAACGGGAGATCTCCAGCGCACAGCAGGCGGCAAAAAATGCAGAATACAATGCGGACAAAAAAATCCACCAGATACAGAGCGAAGCGCAGAGCAGAATAACGGATGCAGAGAAGAAAATAGCGAAAAATACAGCAGAATGGGAAAAGAAATTGGCGGCAGAACAGCAGGAAAGCGCTCTGCAGCGAGAGCTGAACGCCAATCTGCTGCGGATCACCAAAGAGCGGGCCAATGCGGAGCGGGGTCTGAAGCCGAAAAAAGAGCATAACGGGTATGTTGTGCTGACGTCAGTGGAAAAGGAATCCCGCTATAAGGATTCGTTTGGACACCCCCGGACGATTACGCTGTGGGAAACGGCGATGGAGACGCCCTATACCGTGGATTTCGAGGCAGAGCAAGTCAGGAGCCTGCTGCAAGAACTGTTTCAAGAGGATGAGGATGAGAGATGGCCGATCTGCCGGATCGGCATCACCGGAAACTATCCGGGCAAATATGCGGATATGATTCAGGATAAGGAATGGCGCGAGGACTATGAGAAGTACAACGTCATGCTGGAACGGTGGCTGAGGGCAAACTACAGGAGGGGTTACTGGGAGTTGGTCTTCCTGCATACAAAGCCCCTGTCCGTTGTTCCGCCGGATATGCGGGCGGGCCGGGGATAAGTATCCCTCCCCCTTCCCTGCTCGCTGTGCGCCCTTGCGCTGAATACAGAAACCCCCCGGTTCGCACGAACCGGGGGTCTTTGTTCTTCCCCACGGCCGGAACCTTCCGACCGCGGCTGGGTTCTATGGAGTTCGGGTTTTGCGGCTTACGCAGCGTCGGGCGGTACGGCGCGGACCGTCCCTCCCCCGCTTTCTCCTGTGCGGCTCTTTATTTCTGCTACTCTAATAAAGTTTGCAGCGCCCGAATGCCGCAGCGAACCGGGACAAACACTGCCGCGAATATGACCCGAAAAGCAGATATTTAAGCTTTTCACCCACTTGACAGTTTAGTGGCTCATTCTTTATAGTTGGGGTGCGGAGGTTAGGGTCTCCGCACCCCTGGCCTTTACCAGTTCAGCAGTTTTTGAACTGCCAGAACGATAAGGCCGGAGATTGTGCCTGCCAGAATGTCAGCCGCTAACTGTTTTCTGGCCTGCGCCATCGGTCTACGCCGACGGCGTTTTTTCTGACCATTTTACCACCCGGTCCTCTTGTGTTGTTTATGATTTTCTGTTCACTTGGAAGGCCGCCTTTAAAAATGTTATCTTTTCCAACGTGATAGCGGCCATGTTAGCGTTTGCCAGGAAAACCACTGGGGCTATTTCAGCCGGACGCCAATAGGCCATTGCTGTAACGATACATAGTTGCCCTCTAGGTGCAAGGTTTTTGCTGGATTTTTGCCAGTTCTCTTGCTTCAATTATACCACGGATTGGCCTCTATGGATTGAAATATAAGGATTTTTCTATTATTCAGTGTACAATAAATATTTTTCGTGTCTACTTTTCTTGACTGCTACACGGTTCCCCTTCAATTTTTGAAATTTAACTGATTGAAAATCGGAAATTTGACTGAATATAGTTGCGAAATCCGGCTGAATGGATTATAGTGGACTCAGCTTATAGTCGAGGTGAACGTTTATGGATAAGCAGAACTACAAACCCCGCGTTATTGATGCAAAGGTGAAAGAATATCTGTCGACCTTTGGTGCCGTTTGCATTGAGGGGCCCAAGTGGTGCGGAAAGACCTGGACTTCCTCTTATCACAGCAAAAGCGAGATCTACATCGGTGATCCTGCCAACAACTTTCAAAACCGCCAGCTGGCGGAGCTGTCTCCTGCCTTGGTGCTGGAGGGAGATACGCCGCGACTGATTGACGAGTGGCAGGAGGTTCCTTCCATTTGGGATGCCGTGCGATACAAGGTGGATCAGGTTGCGGAAAAAGGACAATTCATTCTGACCGGTTCTGCTACTCCTAACCACAAGGGCATTCTGCACAGCGGTGCAGGCCGTATTGCCAAACTGCGGATGCGTCCTATGTCCCTATACGAGTCTGGGGATTCCTGCGGTAAGGTCTCTCTGGAAAAGCTGTGTCACGGTGAGTTGGCACCTGCATTAACCGGCGAAGTGGATCTGAAAAAGTTGATTGAGCTGATTATCCGCGGCGGTTGGCCTGGCAGTTTGGGATTGCCTATTGAACAGGCTACTCTGCTCCCTTTAGAATACCTCAACGCTGTTATCGATGACGACGTGTACCGCATCGACGGTGTGAAGCGCGATACATCCAAGATGCGCTTGTTGTTGCGCTCTCTGGCTCGCAACGAAAGCACTACCGTCACCAATAAGACTTTAATGAAAGACATCAAGGCCGTGGATGACGAGGATATCGACTCCAATACGGTGTCTGCCTATCTGGATATTTTCAAGCGGTTGTTTATTACGGACAATCAGCCGCCGTTCTCCTCTGGAATCCGTTCATCTGTCTGTATCAAGCAAGCCGAAAAGCGGCACTTCTCCGATCCTTCTCTGGCCTGTGCTTTACTGAAAGCTACTCCTGCTGGACTGATGGGCGATCTGGAAACACTCGGCTTCCTGTTTGAAGCCCTGTGCGAGCGGGATCTTCGAATCTATGCAGAATCCTTCGGTGCAAGCTTGTACCACTATCAGGATTATAAAAATCAGGAAATCGATGCTGTCATTGAACTGCCTGACGGCCAATGGTGCGCGTTTGAGATCAAACTGGGAGCCAACCAGATCGACGCTGCCGCCGCCAACCTGCTGGAGATCAAAAGGCAGATTTCAGAAGATACTAAGGGAAAGTCACCGGCCGTGCTCTGCGTACTATGCGGCATGGCAAACGCTGCATATCAGCGGCCGGACGGAGTTTTTGTAGTTCCAATTACGGCCCTAAAGAATTAATCGATGTGTTGTTATGAGACAAAAAGAATATAAACCTTTACCGGAAAAGCATCTTTGGCAACTGGCTTTGCATACCGGACAATGGTGCAGAGCTGTATTGTGCCAAGCACACCGCTTTTTTGATGCGTTGGAGGCAGATAATAGACCGCTTCCGTGGGATGATAGTGAATCTTTCGATATGTTTCTTGCTGATAAAACCTTTTTGATTACCGCAATCCACCATTCTATTGTTAACATGGAAAAGCTGAATGCTGAACTTATCAATCGAGGTGATACCAGCTTTCAGGGTGTTCTGGATTCGATAGCAACAGCGGAGGAGCGAAAGCAAATCCGTATTTGGAGGACCATGAATGAGCACGACCTTGATTATCTATCCAACAACGGGAATTATCAGAAAGAGTTTATCACGACCGTAAAAAAGGGCGATTATACATTTGAAACAAACGCTTTTGTGACTTTGATTCACGGGGATGCAAAGATTTTTCTGATCGGTAGTATTGAAATCGATAAGTTGTTAGTCCGCTTCAAAGAAAATATGGCGCAGATTCAAAAGAAATCAAAAGAAGTATTTGAAAGATATTTCAGATGAAATTGCAGTATTAATTCTGACTGTCTGTGTCGAACGATAGTACCACGCGAAAAATACGGCACCTGTTATAGGCGTAAGCCACAATATACTGTCGAGGAGAAATAGAAAATGGGCAGAATATCTGCTAAAGAAAATAAAAATGATAACTTTACACTAATATTTCCGTGACATTCGAATCATTGTCGAAATATACCCGGCCGAATTGTGCCCACGCTTCGGCTTCAAGGTTTCCGGGTGTTTTTCGGTAATTTTGCTGTGGCCAAATCCATACCATTGCAGATATGCCTTAATAAGAAGACCACCGGCGCCATCGGCAACGGTGGTCAATCTACTATATCGGGAATCTCTTTTCCAGTTCTCAGGCACTTGCGGATAAATGCAACAAACTCATCATAGGTAATATCGTCATAATCGATATCCTCGTATTCGTCAGGACACGCACCGCGAAACTTATTCGCATACTGGAGAGAAAGATCCCGGAGTTCTTCTGTAACAAGACCGTTCCACATACCAAATCAACCCTTTCAGTGCCATCATAGCATGGCTATTCAGATTTGGGAAGAGTTCTTCGAACATTTCCTTGACATCGGGAGCATTGTCGAAATATTCCCGTCCGAACTGTGCCCACGCCTCTGCTTCGAGGCTTCCGGGTGTTTTCCGGTAATTTTGCCGCGGCCAAATCCATACCATTGCAGATATGCCTAAAATATCACCCTTGCCTTCGGCTAACGCTTCAAAGTCGGCGTCAAATTGAATCGAACAAAAGCCCCCTTCCCTGTTGGCTATGCGCCCTTGCGCTGAATATAGAAAACCCCCGGTTCGCACGAACCGGGGGTCTTTGTTCCTCTCCGCGGCCGGAGGATTCCGGCCGCGGCTGGGTTCTATGGAGTTCGGGTTTTGCGGGTCACGCCGCGTCGGGCGGGAGGGCGATGCCCTCCTCGTCCCAGGTGGTCAGCGCGAAGTGATAGGGGCGGCCCTTCTTGTCCTTCTGGCGGTTCAGCTCCGCCAGCAGCGCCTTCACCGTGTCGGGGTGGCGCTGGGCGATGAGCACGGCCTCCCGCACCTCCATATCGTCTGCGACGCAGCCGTCGTGATACATCCGCAACTGATACAGATCCTCCGCCTTGCTGCCGCCGGCCTTCGCCTCAAAAAGAGTGACGCCCTCCGTGCTGCTGACGAACAGATCCGACTTGATCTGCAGGTTCAGGCACTGATACAGATTCTTCTCCGTGGTGACCCGCAGGACGCCCGGTTCCGCCGACTTTTTCTCTGCCAGCAGACGCACCAGCATCTGCTCCCGTCCCTCCTCCTTGAACGGTTCGGGGATGTTGGCGCGGATCCAGCTGAACAGCGCCGCTACCTTTTCGTCATCCTCGCGCAGACCGTTTTTCGCCGCCTTGGTATCCGGCAGGGCTTCCGCCTGATCGCTGAGAATGTCGATCTGGGCGAGGAAGCGGTTCTGACTGGGGTGCAGGGCCTTCCCCCAGATCTCGTTGTACAGTCCGTGCTGGATGGCACGGCCGTTGATCCGGATCTCCGCACCGCTGGACGCCATGTTGGCCCGGTAATAGAAGGCGTTTTCCTTGCTGCGGCGGATGCTGCCGTAGCGGCAGCAGATGGTCACCGGTCCGCCGCCCAGATCGGTCTCCACCGGGGGCAGCTCCGTCATCTGGCCGTCCCGCCAGTTGGGTTCCAGCGCCCCGGTGATCTCCCCGCCGTCGGAAGCGCCGCTCTTGTCAACGGCGGTGAAGCGGATGATGAACGCCTTGTCCCGCAGCAGGTTGGCGTAGGTGTAGCGCAGGGTCTCCCGCAGGTAGGCCGCCATCTGCGCAAAGGTGGGCTCCTCCTTTTTGGAGGCGGGCTTGAGGGTCAGGAACTTGTGCATGGGGCAGCGCACCCGCACCACCGTGCCGGTCCCGCCTGCCACTTCCCCGCTGCCGGGGATCATCGACACGGGCATGTGGATGTCGTAGGGGCCTTCCGCCCGCTGGTAGCGGTCGTTGGCCACGTCCTCTGCCGTCCGGGTCTGGATGCTCCAATGCTGATCCTCCCCGGCGTTGATGGACGCCAGGGCGTGCTTCAGGCCCATACCGTGCTCGTTTAGAGTGGATTCGGCGCAGGAGCGGGCGGCAATGGTGAGGGCGGCGTCCATGTTCTCGATGCCGGTGCCGTTGTCCCGGACCATGACGTCCACATGGTCTCCCTGCTCCTCCAGAACGATCTCCACCCGGCCGTGGATCTTATGGGCGCGGAAATTGGAGATGGGGTTGTCGATCAGTTCGCAGAGGGTCTGACCGAAGTCCTTGAAGTTGCCGGAAATGCCGGCGAAAAACTCCTTGCCGTTGGGGGCGTTGTCGATGTTTCGAATGATGATCTCGCGCATAATAGTTCCTCCAAAAAATGTTTTTTCGAAAACAAAACGCACGGTGCAGGTCATTGCCCTACATCGTGCGGGAGGATCTTACAACATTCCTCTTGCCCCGGCCGCCGAAAAAGGGTATACTGTCCCTATCGGTGCGGGGAATCCCGTTGTGTAGGTGGTCATGTCACCTGCGCAGGTGCAAAGGAGTTGGCGCTCCTTTGCGCTGCCGTGTTTTTTACTTTCTACGAACAGTATAGCATATCTGTGTAAATACATCAAGGCCAAAGGCACAAAAATTTGCACAAATATATATGTGCAGATATGTATAATGTGCATATATATGTTATCAACCGTTTTGTGCTATACTTCTTTTAAGTATTTGACCGGTGAGAAAGAGGTGGTAACTATGTCACCAGCCAGCAAAGCACAGCAAAGAGCGGTCAACAAATATATGAAGAAAAACTATGACCGTGTGAATCTTGTCATGCCGAAGGGGCGCAAGGACGCCATCAGGGCCCACGCGGAAAAAAACGGCGAAAGTCTCAACGGTTTCATCAACCGCGCCATTGACGAAGCCATGGAGCGGGACGATCAGGCCGACAGCGACTGCTGAGTAGGCTGACCTGTGCAAACACCCCGTCTGTCTCGATGATTTTGAGATCCTTGTGATGCGGCTAAAAAGCCGACTTGGGAAGGGCTTCTACATGAGAAACTTAATTTCTCCGAAGGAAACCGGCGTAAGGAGGACATATGAGCAGCATCGTTATTGATTTGCAGGATGAAATTTTGTCATCGGATTGTGACATCGTTCAGATACTCCGCCGTGCTCATGTGATCGCTGTCAAGCTTGGGCTAAAAGAATTTGACCAGTGGATATCCTATGAATTAAATGGCTATCCAGACCAGAATGTCTGCCCTGATTATCGTAAGATCAGAGGTACATTAAAGGCGTTTAATCCTTATCACGGCTGGATTCCGGCAGTAATTGCTGATGGCGAACTTGAAACAATAATTTGCGAGAAGAAGATATCCAACTCTATTTCCGAGATCATCACACTTTGCAAAAATCCTGAAAGCAGGTTGGTGTACGAATTCCCGGGTGAGCAGGTGGAGCATTTGGATCGCCTGTTCGGTTCACCTTTGCCCATGCGATATGCGCTTCATATTTCTGTGGCCTCCGTAATGGATATCATAGAAAAGGTCAAAAACACGGTCCTTGAATGGACGCTTAAGCTTGAAGAAGAAGGCGTTCTTGGTGAAGGAATGCGGTTTAGTGACAAAGAGAAGCAAAACGCAAAGGCCCTTCCCCAGACGGTAAATAACTATTATGGGGCAACAAATGTGATCAACGCACCAATCGAAGGTATGCAAATCGTGTCCGGAAATGAGCATGTGACTTTCTCCTATGACCAGGCTCGTGCAGATATTTCAAAAATTGAAGCTGCCATTTCTCAGGAACAGCTGCAGAGTGAGGATAAAGACGCCGCCCTGGAAATGCTGATGGAAATCAGAGACAAAATAGCACAAGAAAAGAAGCCGGGTGTGATAAAGGCTCTGCTTGTTGGTCTGAAGGAATTCTTGATGAATGCCGGAAGCAGCTTGGCGGCAGGACTGATCCAGGCAAGCATACAAGGTTTGTTCTAAAAAGAGTCCACTCCGGAACCCAAAATCCATTGAAAATACAGCATTTCCAGACGTTATATGGTATAATAAATACACGATAAACCTGTGAAAACGGCAAAAAACCGTGCATTTGGAGGGCTGTACCATGTATCCTCAATACCATCAGATGACGCTGGATGACTATGATTTTCCTTTCGGCAAGCTGGATCCCGAAAACGAATGGGTCAAGCTTGCAGCATTGGTTCCCTGGGATGTTGCTGAGGAAGAGTATGCCAAGCAGTTCGTCAATAATGGCCATCCTGCCCATCCGGTTCGGATAGCAAGTGCCCCTTCGGTGCATCCACCATGGTGGAGTTCCGGAAGCGTTTTCCGCCCAAGGCCATCGCAGCTATTCTGGCAGCGTCGGTGCCCAGAGATGATGACCATAAACAGGATCCTCCCTCGGGTGGTGTCGGTAGTGCCTATTCAACGCCCGGAAACAGCGGAACGATCCTTATGGATGCAACCTGCTGCCCGGCGGATGTGGCATTTCCTCAGGACTTTCAGCTGCTCAATGATGCCTGCGAGCATCTGGAGCATATGGTGGACGAGCTCTGCACATCTGCCAAACTGAAACGCCCCAGGATGCGTCGTAAATGTGCCCGCAGAGACTATCTGAACCTGTCCAAAAGCAAGAAACGCAGTGCCAAAAAGATTCGTACTGGGGTGCGGAAGCAGCTGCAGTACATCATCCGGGATATCGGTTTTATTGCGGATATGATCCAAAATAATGGCGTAAAGCTGTCCAAAAAGCAAGCAAACCTTCTGAACACGATTACGACACTCTATGAGCAACAGCTTTACATGTACGAGAACCACACCCATAGTGTGGAAGATCGCATCGTCAGCCTTTCTCAGCCTTGGATCAGGCCCATTGTGCGAGGCAAGGCTCATGCAAATACAGAATTTGGCGCCAAGCTTCACATCAGCATGGTAGATGGCTATGCCAAAATCGAGCGGCTTTCCTTTGATGCGTTCAATGAGGCTACCGACTTTTTTGCTGCGGTGGAAGGCTACCGGAAGGAACACGGCTTTTATCCGGCGAGGGTGCTGGCGGACAAGATCTATCGGAATCGCGAGATCATGGTCTGGTGCAAAGGACGAAATATTCAGATGACCGGTCCTGTATTGGGACGCCCGCCGAAGAACCAGGATAAGAGGCGTGAGGCACGCAGGCAGGAGTATCAGGACATCTGTGACAGAAATATTGTCGAGGGCGAATTTGGTGTCGGCAAGCGCAGCTACGGACTCAATCGAATCATGGCGCACCTGCCGGAGACCTCATTCTGCGTCATCGGCATTGCTTTGCTGTGCATGAATCTGGCCAAAAGCCTCAGAAGGCTTTTGCGCACTTTTATCCAGATGTGGGTTTACCTTCTTGACTTGAATCAGAACGAAAATTTCTGGGTGGTTGCGGAGTAAACTCTATATACTCTAAGCAAGTGGATTTTCCCAATCAGTTAGTAGGAGAGTTTTTTGTGGGAGGGCATACATATGGCTATTGATTACCAGAACCCGAATGTCGTTTATTTTTCTGCTAATGGCGCTATGCCAAACAACACGTCCGGCGGCTCCATGTATAAGGTGCTTGCGCTGGGGGTCCTGGTGGATGTTTCCACGGGGGTGATTCTGGATGCAGACATTAACATGGTTACTGATTTGAGTGTTCGCTATATTTGTAGCCAGCTAATCGGTTCGCATATCGATTCGGAATGGGAGATTATTCTGAAGCGATTTGACCGCCTGCAAATACCGGCGCAGCGTTCCGTGATCGTTGCCTTGAAAGCAGTGCGGGAAAAATACCAGAAATATATCAATTGTCACCAAAAATACCCATTGACAGAGAAGCGTTTCCGTGGTAATGTATAATTAAATAAGGGATACGATAAATCCTTGGCTGACGGCAATCGTTTAAAGATTATGCACAGTCAGTTGGTAGGTAAGTTGAAATCCGACTTAAATGATCGCAGATACTTCTGTGACTTATTTAAGTCGGATTTTTTATATTTAACAAAAAGAAAGAAGGAACAAGAAAATGGGTAAAAACATCAAGACTCTGCGCAGATTCTTAGCTCTGGTTATGGCATTCGGCGTGGTTGCCGGCCTGTGCGCGTGCACGCAGCAATCATCCAGCAGTGCACCTCCCAGTGCGACCTCTTCTGAATCCCAAACCCCGGATGCGGTTGTTGCAGAATGGCCCGACTTCCTCACCGTTGGTGGCGGTTCTACCGGTGGCGTTTTCTTCAGCGCTGCTGCTGGTATTGCTCAGCTGCTGTCCTCCGAGACTGACACTACTGCGACCGCGCAGACCACCACCGGCGGTAGCCAGAACATTCAGCTGATTGCAAATGGCGAGATGGAGCTAGGTATTGCTGCTGCCGACGCCTGCTATCAGGCGTGGAACGGCATTGGTTCCTATGAGAAGCCTCTGCAGGAAATGAATGTCATCTGCGCCATTTATTCCTCCTATTATCAGCATGTTGTCAGAAACGACTCCAAGGCTCAGTCCTTTGAAGAAATGGCCGGCAGCACCCAGGTCGTAGGCGGCTCCGGCTCCGGCACAGAAGTTTCTGCGCGCGCAGTTCTGGGTGCCTACGGCTACGATTACCTGGAGCGAAAAGATTTGAAAGCCGAGTTCCTGGGTATCTCTGAAGGCGTTGAGAAGATTCAGAACAAGCAGGCTGACGGCATGAACTCCATCACTCCCTATCCCTTCTCCTCCTTTGTTGAGCTGACCATGACCGACAATGCTCACCTGATCTCCATCAATGACGAAGCTTTGGACAAACTGGTCAATGCCGAAGGCAGCGTTTACATGAAAGGCATTATCCCCGCCGGCACCTACAACAACCAGAACGAGGATATCCAGACCATCTGTATGCCTACTTTCCTGATCTGTGACAAGGATATGGACGAGCAACTGGTTTATGAGATCACTAAACTGATGATCGAGAATGAAGATTATCTGTGTTCCCAGCACAGCTGTTTTGAGGCTATGAACGACGACACTGTTGCTGCCGGCTTGAGTATCCCTATGCATCCTGGTGCGGAAAGATATTTCAAGGAAGTTGGTATTCTGAAGTAAAAGCATAGGTGCAGTTCGTTACCTCTGACTGCCATATGGACGGCTGAAAGGTTCAGCCGCCCATATTTATAACAAAGGAGAAAAACTATGGACAACAAGAACAATGAAGCTGTCGACGGTGTGGTGGCTTCCGAAGAGATTTCTCTGGAAGAGCAGCAAGCTGTTCTGGAAAAATTTGATCAGGAATCTAATACCCGAAATGTCACCGGTTTTGCAAAGGGATTTATCAAGTGGTATGCCATTGCTATGGCGGTATTCCACGTCTACACATCTTTCTTTGGACTTTGGGCTACAATTCGCCAGAGGGCCATGCACCTGCTGTTTGTGATGCCGCTGTGCTATTTGATGTATCCCGCCAAAAAGGGCGGAGCCAGAAATAACCCCAGCTTATTGGACTGGGTATTTGCGGCGCTTAGTTTTGTTTGCTGCGGATATATCGTTGTGAACTATGACGCAATTTTCTTGCGCGGGGGTCTGCCCAATCAAATGGATATCATTATGGGCTGTCTCTGCGCTTTACTGGTGTTGGAAGCAGTCCGTCGAGTGGTGGGTACGCAGCTGCTGATTATTGCAGTCATATTCCTTGGCTATGCCTACTTTGGCAGATATATGCCCGGCATTCTGCGGCACAGAGGTGCCTCCATCGCCAGAATGGTAGACCATATGTATATGGCGCCTGAGGGTATTTTCAGTACTGCTCTTGGTACCTCCGCAACATTTATTGTCTTGTTTGTGATTTTTGCCGCATTCCTTCAGAAGAGCGGAATGGCAGACCTAATCCGCGATTTGGCAATGGCTTTGGCGGGTGGCTCCGTAGGTGGTCCCGCGAAGGTCTCTGTTGTCACATCCGCCGCCTTCGGCACCATCAGCGGCTCTGCTGCCGCAAACGTAGTGACTACTGGTGCTTTTACCATCCCGCTGATGAAATCTACTGGCTATGAGCCGGAATTTGCCGGCGCTGTAGAAGCGGTCAGCTCCACCGGAGGTCAGTTGATGCCTCCCATTATGGGTTCGGCGGCATTCATTATGGCGGATTATCTGGGTATTCCCTATGTGACCATCATCAAGGCGGCTATCATTCCTGTGTTGCTGTACTATCTCAGCATCTTTGTTTCCGTCCACTACAGAGCCAAAAAACTGGGACTTAAGGGTGTCTCTAGAGAAAATCTTCCCAATGCATGGGAGGTGTTTAAGGAAAGAGGCCACCTGTTGGTCCCGTTTGTGGTGGTCGTGTTCCTGCTGATGAACCGGTATACCCCCATCTTTGCCGGCTGTGCAGGTATTATTTCCTGCATCCTGTCCGCTGCGCTGAAGAAGGAAACCAGAATGGGTATCCGGGACATCATTGATTCTCTTGAAAACGGTGCTAAGGGCTGTGTCTCTGTTGCTATTTCCTGCGCATCGGTGGGACTGGTGATTGGCGTATGTACCATGACCGGCCTGAGTACGATTTTGGGCAACTACATCCTTGAATTCAGCCAGGGCAATCTGCTTCTGACCTTGTTCCTGGTGATGTTCCTCGCCATTATCATGGGTATGGGTCTCCCCACTGTGGCCGTTTACATTCTGTTGGTCTCCGTGGCAGTTCCCGTTGTTGCGTCTCTGGATGTCCCCATGCTGGCGGCCCATTTTTATGTTTTCTACTTTGGCTTGATGGCCAATGTGACGCCGCCCGTTGCGATTCCGGCCTATGCTGCTGCGGGGTTGGCGGGGGCGTCACCAAGTAAAACAGGTTGGGTTGCTTTCAGGCTGGCGCTGGGTGCCTTCCTGATCCCCTACCTGTTCATGTACAACAACTCCATCCTGATGATTGATTCCAGTATTCCCGAAATCATCTACTCCGCGATCAGCCCCATTATCGGCGTGTATTCCCTGAATCTTGGACTGGAAGGATTTAAGGATTTCCCCATTCCCCTCTGGCAGAGAGTGCTTCTCGTCGCAGGCGCACTTGCACTGATTGTTCCCGGAATCGTTACGGATCTTATCGGCCTTCTAATTGTTGCATTTGTAATTTTCAATCAAAAAAGGCTCGGTAAAAAAGTAATTGCTTAATTAGGAGGGAAGCTACTTATGAAAAGAAATGTTCGTACGGACGTTCCCTTTGGTGTTGCCTGGGCAGAGCGCTATGCTTTGCTGAGAGGCATTGGAAAGACGGATGCCGAGATTCGCAGACCTCAGGTTGCCATTATCAGTGCCTGGAGTGATATTAATAATGGACACAGCCACCTTAATGACCTTGCAAAAGATGTGGAAAAGGGAATTATTGAGGCAGGCGGTACGCCCTATCATCTTCCGACCATTGGATTGTGTGATGGCCTCGCCTTCTATGGCTCCCAGTATATCCTTCCCAGCCGAGACCTGATCGCAAACGAAGTTGAAACCCAGGTCGAAGGCTACAAGATGGATGCCATGGTCCTGATGGCCAGCTGTGATAAGATTGTTCCCGCCTATGTCATGGCCGCAGCTCGCCTGAACATTCCAGCTGTGATCGTAACCGGCGGATATATGGTCTCCGGTAATTACAATGGAAAGAAGATTTCCTTTGTGGATGTGGGAAGAGCAGTTGGTCAGGTTCAGTCTGGCAGCATGACTATGAATGAGTGCATGGAAATCCTGGATTGTGCCTGCCCCGGCCCCGGCGCCTGTCCCATGATGGGGACTGCCAATACCATGTGCATTATTGCAGAAGCGCTGGGTATGACTATGCCCGGAAACTCCACAATTTGCGCCAGAGATCCGAAAATACATGATATGGCTTACCGCGCAGGCAAGACCGTAATGGAACTGTGGGATAAGGGCATTACTGCTCGGAATATTATTACCCAGGATTCCATTGAGAACGCCATCATGGCCTGTATGGCCATGGGCGGCTCTACAAACTCCCTCATTCATGTTCCTGCCATGGCGACCGAAGCCGGGCTGGATGATTTTGACTGCATCGGCTTCTTCGATAAGGCCAGCTATGCTGTACCCCTGCTCATGGGAGTGGAACCCAACGGTCCCCATCTGATGGAAGATTTCGAGCGAGCTGGCGGTTTGGCTGCGCTGTTTAAGACCATTGAGTCCAAAATTCATGCCGATGCGCTTACCGTGACGGGACAAACGCTGGGCCAGCGGATTCAGGATGCCAAGGTCCTTGACGAAACGGTGATTCATCCCCTGAGCGATCCCATCAGCACCGAGGGTGCGCTAGCTGTTCTCAGAGGCAATATTGCTGTTGATGGTGCTATTGTAAAGCAGTCTGCCGTCCCTGCGTGCCTTATGAAGTTCCGTGGCCCGGTGGTCGTGTTTGAGGATGTGGATGATGCCATTGCTGGCCTGCGCGAGGGAAAGATTCGGGCTGGAAATGTGGTGGTGATTCGTATGCAGGGCGCTAAGGGCGGCCCTGGTGTCGTCACAACCTTCCCCTTCACCTCGGAGCTTGCCGGTACACCGCTGTATGACAAGGTTGCCCTTGTTACCGACGGCCGTTTCTCCGGCGCCACCGAGGGCGCATCCATCGGCTATGTTTCCCCGGAAGCAGCTCTGATGGGGCCGCTGCTGATTGTTGAGCAGGGAGACATTATTTCCTATGACATTGACAAGCGAACCATTCAGTTGGAGCTGAGTGATGAAGAAATCCAGCGCCGTCTGGATAAGGCAGAGTTGAATATCAATTATTATCCGGGTTGGTTGGGCATCTATCAGAAGGCAGTGGGATCCATCACAAAGGGTGGTGTGCTGTCTGGAAAAAACTAATATTGAGGCGAAACAGCAATGATTAAAACAATCATCAAAGAAAATCTGTATCTTGACTCTGTTTTTTCAATGACCGCCGGCAGAGAGTTGAAAAAACTTGAGGGCATAAAGAGCGCGACCCTTGTTATGGGGACCGATTTGAACAAATCCGTGCTTGCTGAGATCGGCGCATTGACGCCTGAAGCCCAAGCGGCCACATCCAACACATTGATTATTGCTTTGGAGACGGAGAAAGAGGGAATCGAGGCCGAAGCTGAAGCGTTGCTGGAAAAACTGCTGGCGGGCAGCACCGAAAAAAAGTCCGGAGAAGAATCCAGGGAGTACAAATCAGTGGATGCTGCCTTTGATGCGGTTCCGGATGCAAATCTGGTCATCATTTCGGTTGCCGGTGAATTTGCTGGTGAGGAAGCCCGCAAGGCATTGATGCATGGTGCAAATGTGTTCATTTTCAGTGACAATGTTCCCCTGGAGGATGAGATTGAACTTAAACAGCTTGCCCGGGAAAAGGGCCTTCTGGTTATGGGACCTGGCTGCGGAACATCCGTCATCGGCGGTATTTCCATCGGCATGATGAGCAAGGTTTCACGGGGCAGAATCGGCATTGTTGCGGCTTCCGGCTCTGGGCTGCAGGAGGTTGCCGTGCTGGTCGATCGGGCAGGAGAGGGTATTTCTCAGGCCATTGGTACAGGGGGCCGGGACCTGTCCCAGGATGTGGGTGGTATCACCATGCTGCAGGGAATTGACTTTTTGAAGAATGATCCCGAGACAGACGTCGTTGTGCTGGTTTCTAAACCACCTCACCCCGAAACGGCCAAGAAAATCTACAGCGCCGTCAGTGGTGTTGGAAAGCCTGCGGTCGTGTACTTCCTGGGCGGCAATCGCGCGGAGATCGAATCCTATGGCGTTTACAGTGCAGCATCCTTGGAGGATGCTGCGGCGATCGCCGTTGCCCTTGAACTGAAGCAGCCGCTACCCTCTCGTGATTTTCAGGCGCGCATCGAGACAGAATATCTCGAGCTTGCCAAGGAAGAAGCATCCATGCTTTCCGGTAGTCAAAAGTATCTTAGAGGCTTGTTCTGTGGCGGAACGCACAGTGAAGAAGCGGTCCTGTTGCTGAAAAATATGGTTTCTGACCTACACTCCAATATTTCCTTCGGCGGCGCAAAGTTGTTGGAGGACCCCAAAAAGAGCATTGGAAACAGTTTGGTAGACATGGGCGACGAAGTGTTCACCAGAGGAAAGCCCCACCCTGTCATTGATCCCTCTGTTATGATCGACAGAATCATTGAGGAAGGCTCGAATCCCGAAACTGCGGTCATTCTGTTTGACCTTTTACTTGGTCATGGGTGCAGTCCGGATCCTGTTGGCGTGATTTTTGATGCGCTGAAGGAAGTCAGAGAGAAGTCTGAAGCTGCAGGAAGACACCTGTGTATGATTTGCGACCTGTGCGGCACAGAAAAGGAACCTCAGAATTACGCAATGCAGAAAAAAGTTCTTGAGGAGCTTGGCGTACATGTTTTTGAAAGCAATGCTCAGGCTGCAATTTTCGCTGGTATGGTAACAGAGAGGCGGGGTTAATCATGGATCAGAAGAATTTCTTCGAAGGAAAAATCAATGCGGTAAATGTTGGCACCGGCATCTTCCATACTGGAATGCGGGAGCAGAATGTGGCTGCCGTGCAGGTAAACTGGCGTCCTCCCGTGGATGCGAAGCTGATTAAGCTTTTGAGAAAATGCGATGAAACTGGTCTGAGTGCCAAAATCGATGAAGCAAATCAGCGGGTCTACCATGCGCTTCTGGATGCGGACCCTGTTTGGGTCGCAATTAGGCCTGCAAGAGAAGTAGTCCCCGGTATGGACCAGAAAATCGTACTGCACTCGGGTCCGGACTGCACGTTTGAAGAACTCAGCTCCATCCACAGAAAAGGAGTTGTGGGTGCTGCGCTGCATGAGAAATGGGCAGTGAGCCGTGAAGATGCCGAAGACAAATTTCGCAGAAATGAAATAAAGCTCGGTGCGTGCAATGACCATGCGACGGTCGGTGCCGGCGCCGGCATTCTGAGTCCTTCCATGCCTGTTCTGATTTGCAGGGATATGCACAACGGAAATGAAGGCTACTGTCTGCCTTTTGAGGGCAGAAGCGGCCTTGGTGTCTGGGGTGTGTATAACGATGATGTGGAAGCGACCCTGCAGGTGATTGAGAAGCAGTTTGCCCCCGCTGTAAACCAAGTTCTGACAGAGCAGGGAGGCATTCCGGTCAAGGGAATCATTGCACGTAGCCTACAGATGAATGATGATATTCACACAAGGCAGACTGCGGCAGGCCTGATTCTGTTGTCTGAAATTGCCCCCAAGCTGATGCATTCCGATTTGGATCGGGAGGCCATTACAATGTGTATTGAAATGTTTTCCAGCTCTGAGCGTTGGTTCCATCCTCTTGGTATGGCCAGCGCTATGAGTACCATCCGTGGTCTGAAAGGAACGGAGTATTCCACCGTCGTTACCGCAATCTGCAACGGTGGTGTGAACACCGGCCTGAAGGTGGCTGCACTGGGAGAGCAGTGGTTTACAGCACCTGCTCCGATGCTGACTGGATCTTATCTTTCTCCTCAGTGGAGCGAAAAAGATGCATCCCCCTACTGCGGCGACAGCACTATCACGGAAGTGGTTGGTATGGGCGCTTTTGCCGGTGCCGCAGCTCCCAGTGTTCTGCGGCTGCGCGGCGGCACATATCAGGATGGTATCAATCAGTCCATGGATATGCGCACACTGACCGTTGGCTTGAACTCCAATTATCCCATCCCACTGCTTGATTTCACCGGACCCGGCCTTGCCATTGATATCCGAAAGGTTATCAACACCGGTACTCCTGTTGTGTGCCATGGCGGTATCATTTCAAAAGATGGTGGTCAAATTGGTGCAGGTATTGCTACTTTCCCAATGGAGGTTTATGTTGATGCCATGTATGCTTTTCTGAAAAAGTACGGCATCGAGTAAAAAAGATTATGAGTCAATACAATATCGTAAAAACTGATATTCTCATTATCGGTGCTGGGTTGGCCGGATTAAATGCTGCCTACGAGGCGGCGTTGCTGGGCTCTGAAGTGACCGTCATCTGCAAAGGAAGTGCCAGCGCCTCACCGGAGGTCATGGGCTTTAATGCCCCCATTCATCCGGATGATAGCCCGGAGTTGTTCTATGAAGAGATCATGAAAAGCGGACAGATGCTCAATCGGTCCGGTCTGGCGCATCGGCTGGCGCATGAATCCATGGAGCAGGTTTACCGAATGGAAAAGCTTGGTGTGCCGTTTGCAAAAAATCCGGATGGCACATACAACGGTATGAAAGCCTTGGGTAATTCCTATCCCAGAATCGCACACTTTAAGGCCCTGACCGGTGCCGAAAGCGTGGGGATTCTGCGCAAGCAGGCAAAAGCCCTTGGCGTGAAGTTTGTAGAACACACCAGAGCTGTGGATCTGCTTTCGGATGAGGCTGAGGTATATGGTTGCCTTTCGTTGGACGATGAGAACCACATGGTCGTCTTTCAGAGTAAATGTACCATCCTTGCCTGCGGCGGATTGAGCAATATGCATACAATATCCACTTATCCAAAGGGCCTGATCGGTGATGGCTATGCCATGGCGGCGAAGGCTGGCGCTGAAATGGTGGACATGGAGTTTACCCAGTTTGAGCCCTGCTGCATTGTGCATCCGCAGAGCCTCTGGGGAAAGTTGATTGTTACGACCATGCTCAACGAGGGTGGAAAACTCCTGAATAACAAAGGCGAGGAGTTCATGAAAAATAATGAAAAGGGATACAAGATGCAAAAATCTGAGCTATCCCGGGCCATTGTTGAAGAAATCAGGTCTGGCGGCGGCACTGAGCACGGCGGTGTATGGATGGATGTAACGGCGTTGCCTCACGATCGTGTTGCAATTGACAATTCCATCTTCTACGATCCCCCCAAGCGTGAAGGTATAGATATCACGGAAGTACCCGTAGAGGTCGCACCTGCGGCTCACACATTTATGGGCGGCGTCCGAATCAATGAAAACTGTGAATCCAGCCTGAACGGTCTGCTGGCTGCGGGCGAGGTTTCCGGCGGTATCCACGGTGCAAATCGCCTCGGCGGCTGTGCAGGTGCAGAGGTGTTCGTATTTGGCTGTATTGCAGGCAGACAGGCACATGAGGTTGCATCAGTCCGCAACATTTGCACAGATAAAGCGCTGCGGATAGCGGATGCCCTTGCCGGACGCTATGAGAATCTGCCGCAGACAACCACTGTCACAGAGGAAGAATTAGCGCTTTATGCAACACTGAAAGCAGATATTGCTGCCGGCCTTGGAATCTATCGTTCTGAAGGAGAAATGAATACTTGCCTTGAAAAGCTAGGGCAGCATGAGAAGGCCCTTGCCGATGGCAGAATAAAAGATGTTCAACTGAAGATCAACTGTGAGAATATCATTCTTGTGGCTCGCATGCAGCTGTTGGCATCTTTGAAGCGCAAGGAGAGCCGGGGTGTTTTGGCCAGAACAGATTATCCCCTGCTTGATGACGAAAACTGGAAGAAAAACATCATTGTTAGCTTTGAGAACGACGGGATCTGTCTCAGAATTGAGGATACCATATAAGTAATGAAGAAGATTCCATACATTTCCTGCGGAGAAGATGTTACAAAAGCCTTTTCCTTAAAGTTGAGAGGAAAAGTGATGGAGGTTCATTCGCAGTCTGTCTATTTTGAAATACAGGATTATTCACTGATTCTCTGTTGTTCGGAACATTATGGCAGGATCCCTTTTGCGCTTAGCTTTGGTGAGGATAGTCTTGTGCAACTGCGCAGTATGGTTCGATTTGGTATGAACGCAGTCTTTCTTCACGATGGTATTTATCTCAGCGAGGCGGGGGTACAGCTTATACCCGGCGAAATCGATTTATGTTGTGGAGATGATTCTGTACTCGCTCCGCTGTTCCGCACCTTTGCAGATGCATGCAGAACACAGAATCTCCCACTGTGTACCCAAACCCTTTTGTGCATGCTTGGCCTGGGGCAGGGATTGACTCCCAGCGCAGATGACAGGATTTTGGGATTTATATATGCATTTGTCAGAGCGGAGCCGACCGGCGTATTTAAAACTGAGTTGTGCAGAATCATTTCAGAATTGAGCCGAGAGCGGACGGGGGCGATCAGTCATACCTATCTGAATGCTGTCTGTGAAAACAAGGAATTTCAGCTGCTTCAGAATCTGTATGAATCTATTCTTCAAAAAAGAGACCTGAGGGCCGATATCTATCGGCTTACAGGGGTAGGAAATACCTCGGGTAAGGAAATGGTGAAAGGAATGTTGCTGTATTTTGGAACCGTTCACCACCAAAAGATATCCATGGAGGATATTTATCTGAAATATCAGGAGGGAACTATTTGAATGTATCTTTTAGTATGTAACGCAGGCAGTACATCGCTTAAATTCAAGCTCTTTGAGATGCCTGCGGAAAAGGTTCTAGCAGAAGCGAAGGTTGAGCGGATCGGACGCAGAAACAACGGCATTTTTACATACAAAAATCCTGTTTGTAATGGAGAACGCCATTTGGAAAAGGTCGATATACCCACATATACGGAGGGCATTCAGCTGTTTCTGGATTGTATGCTCAGCGATGATGAAACTATCGGCGCATTGAGTGACATTAGCAAAATTGAAAAGGTAGGGTTCAAAACGGTACTTGCTCCCGGCTACAGTGTTCATGTGATTGACGAACAGGTGGAAGCCCGGATGCGTGAATTTCTTGATGTGGCCCCGGCTCATAATGGCCCTTATTTGGAGGCGGTATCCCATTTCAGAAAGCTTTTGCCAGATGCAGTTCTGGTGGGTGCATTTGAAACAGCTTTCCATGAGACAATTCCATTGGAGCGTAAAATTTATGCAGTTCCTTATGAGTGGTATGAAAAATACGGTTTTCAGCGCATGGGTTACCACGGAGCGTCCCACAGTTATGTTTCAGAAACCATTGAGTTAAAATTTGGAAGTACCGATAAGATGATTTCCTGTCATTTGGGTGGTAGCTGTTCGCTGTGTGCAATTGATGAAGGTAAAAGCGTGGACACGACCTTTGGCCTTTCTCTTCAGAATGGCATCTGTCACGCCAACCGCTGCGGCGATTTAGATGTCTATGTGTTCCCCTTTTTAAATAACCGAGGATACTCCAACGCGGAGATTCTGCAGGGATTGGAAAAGGAAGGCGGACTTCTCGGAATTTCGGGTGTCAGCAATGATATGCGCGAGCTTCGGGAAGCGGCTGCGTCCGGAAATGAGAGAGCGCAGTTGGCAATCAATCATTTTGTAAACGGGATTGTCAAGTACATCGGTGCTTTTTATGCAGAGCTTGGCGGACTGGATAATTTGGTTTTCACTGGTGGAATCGGCGAAAATGACGATGCTTTGCGAACAGCAGTCTGCCAGCAGCTTGCACATCTGGGTGTCGAGTTGGCAGACAACAGTGAAGTCGATGCTGATGGCACCAGAGTAATCTCGGCAGCAAACTCCCGTGTCAGGGTGGTGGTCATCCCAGCGAACGAAGAACTGGGCGTTGCACGGAAAACCTATCAGGCAATATCCTGATTTTTAGGCGCACTTCCATTCGATTGCGGGTTAAGAAGGCACGGCGGTCTGCCGTGCCTTTTTCCGTCTCAAAGCCAAAACGGCTAATAATGTTGCTACAGGAGAACGGATACATGACAAAATAGCCCTCTTTGGCAAGTCTTTTTTTGAAGATGAGTATCCGCTCAATAATCGCCCGTAACCAAAGAGCACTATCCGGGATAGCCCAGATAGTGCTCAAATCAGTACAGCTTTAAAAATTGGTCAATCGTGTAGGCACGGCCGTCAACGATGACATGGGATCTGCTATTCTGCTTAAAAAAGTCAAGATAGGTTGCTTTGTTTGCTCGTTGAAATCGAACATATTCGCCGTAGGAAAATATAACACCCGGCGCAGAGAGGTCTTTGGCACAACCCACGCATACAAATTCATTTCCTTCAACACCAATGTACGTATCGATTCGGTCCAGCTTGCCATCTTCGGTTTTGAAAAGGACATTCATAAGCGTCAGTCCATGGCCGAAATCATAGTAGTCCGTTCTTCTTAACTTCGAGTGTATTTTCTCCATATTGTGCATCCTTATTTCTTGCGGCAGTATGCCGGTATTGTTGTTGACCAAGGCAAATAATCCCTCAACTGTTCGTCGTCAGGCTTTTCTCCCAGTCTGGGCAGCTCCTGGAGCAAAAACAGCAGATATCCAAATGGATCCAAATTGTTTGCCTTTGCTGTTTCTATCATGCTGAAACACAAAGCACTGGACGTTGCCCCTTTTGCCGTATCGTAAAACAAGAAGTTCCGGCGCGACATCACAAATGGCTTCACACTTCTCTCCGCCAAATTGTTCGTTAGCTCTAATCGGCCATCCAGCAGGACAGCATCCAACGCTTCCCGTTGATTCAGCGAGTACCTCTGCGCATGATAGAGTGCGGTCTTCTCCTCCGCTTCAAAACTGTTCAGGTGCTCCCAATAGGCATCCAGAACCGGTTTCAGTTCCTTTTGCCGGTGCTCTAATCGGTTTTCCGGCGGGAGATCTTTCCATGTGCTTTCCAGAGCAAATATTCTCTCAATGAGTTGAAATGCTTTCTCGGACATGCTGTCCTTTACGGGCTTTCCATCTACAAAACAATCTACCCATTTTCTGCGGGCATGAGCAAAACAGCCTACACGGGTGGCCTTTTCCACCGCATTGTACGCCGAATAGCCATCCGTCTGCAGGTAGCCGGAGTAGTCCTTCAGCATCTCCCTGGCTACCGCGCCACTACGGGTGGGATTATATTGATAGAGCGCGATATGCTTTTCCTTGGAACAGAATACCCACATCCGGGACATCTGTTTCGATTCGCGGCCATCTTCCTTCAGCACATGGCACTCTGTTTCGTCCGCATTGATGATCCCGCTGGTGAGGAGCTCCTTCCGGAGAAGATCCCATAAGGGTTGAAACCAGCGCGACGACCGAATGATCCAATTTGCCATTGTACTGCGCTGCAGATCCACGCCCTGACTCTTCCAGTATTCTTCCTGCCGGTAGAGCGGAACACCTTTCTGGAACTTCTCCTGCATAATATGCGCTACAGTAGCCGGAGCGGCCATGCTCTTCTTCATGACCGGAACAGGGCTCTCTGCCTGAAGAATAAAGCTTTCACCGGTTTCTTTCTCACAATGGGCGCACTTGTAGCTGGCAACATAATAGTCCACAGCATACACCTGAGCAGGAACAATGACCAATTCTGTACGAGCAAACTTTTCGCCGATTTTGATCATCTCTGTGCCGCATCTGGCGCAGGAGCGCTCCTCTGGAGACAGTTCACACAAAACCTTCTTGTGCTCTAATCCCGCAGTCAATTCTTCTTTACGCTTGCTCTTGCGCTCATGCGCTTTCACGGGTGTCGTCTTACCGGGCTCCGGGGCGGAGGCATTGCTGTAGGTCTCAGCTTCATTGAAGAAGTCCTGATACATACTCAACTGCTCTCCGCTGACATACTGGATCTTTTCACTGGACTGCCCGTACATTTTCTTACGAAGATTGACCAGTTGTTCCGTTAATGACTGCAGCTTTACCAGTTCCATTTTCTGCTCCAGAACGGTTTCCTCCAGAGAACGGATATAGGCTGCCACTTCGGGGGACAGCGTGCTCATATCGATGTTTTTCATGCTGGATTCCCCCTTATTCCTGGTTCTTTTGACGTAAATATTTTACCATAAAACAGCAAGAAAGTCCAGAAAAACCAGCGTTTTTCCAGACTTTCTCGGGCGTTTCAGGGTGCGTATTATACCAGCTTTTTGGGCGGTGATGGACGTATTGCTTTAGGCTGTTCCACACTAAGTCCCTGCATGAGCCAGGTAAACTGCTCCCAGGTCAATTTTTGTACTTCGGCCGCTGTACGGGGCCACTGGTATCTGCCGTTGGATAACTGCTTGCTCAACAGAATGAAGCCATCCGGTTCCCACAGCAGCGCTTTCAGTTGGCTCCGGCTTTTACCGCAAAACAGGAACAAGCTGCTGTCTGTGGGATCCATCTGATAGTTCTGCTGCACAAGAGCCGTAAGCCCCCGGATCCCTTTGCGCATATCTGTGCGTCCACAAACGTTGTATACATTCTTTGCCTGCGTGATGTCGCCTAACATGATGACAGTCCTCGGACGATGGCTATAACCATATCGCTGCTTACTCCGTGCATGCTGATGGAGATGCCGTCTTTTTGAATCGTGACTTCCTGAGCAGGCGTACAGCGGGAAGCTTGCGGCTCGATTTGCAGTGGAACCACTGCCTGTGTAACCATGATCTTTCCCGCAAGCTCATTTCGCAGGCTCCTCTGCCAACGCATGAACGTGCTGTAGCTGATCCCATGCTCCCGGCACCATTGCCGCTTTGGCATACCGCTTCCGTTGCACGCTTTTATGATTTCGATACATCTCTCTTTTTTCAGGGTTTGAAACTCGTCCGGCATTTCTGAGACCTCCTTGAGACTTTTGGTACCGATGGGTCTTCTGATACCTCGGTCTCAATTATCTCATCTCTACTTTGATCTTGCCAGACGGTGGATTATGAGGCGCTTACGAAACACAGTGTGGCTCGGATATACCACGCAAGTTCTTTGCTGCTTCCGCACCGACCGAAAAAACGCCGCAGTTTATGTCTAATCGTGACGTGTCGTCAGCTGCATGATCTCAGAGGATCATTCGTGGGCCGCGTAGGGCATCCGCATCCGGCGCATATTGCGCGGGGAGAAGGCAGTTTGAACCTGCTGATGCTCTTATGGCTACGGGAAAGCGTTGTTTGCATACGAATTTGTTGTGACGGCACTTCATTCAAATCATGCCGATTTTTTGAAGGTAGCGCAGGTTCAGTTTGGCGCATTGGCAGGCATACTCTCCGGTTTTTCCTGCCATATCCTGTTCAATTACTGCAATACCCTGATAGTTGATTTCGGCGAGATAGTCTTTCAGTGTCTCGAAGTTGATGATTCCATCCTCCAAATTGCACATGGCACCATGAGAAAAGGCATATTCAAGGGACCAGTGATTTTCGCGGACCTGCTTCAAAACGGCTCCATCCGCATTTTTAAAATGGAGGTAAGGAATACGGGACTGGTAGCGGCGTAAAAAATCAAAAATAGTTTGGTCATTCTTCTCGGTTCCGCCATTCGAATAAACATGGTGCCCAGTATCAAAACACAGGTGAATATCCCCCATGGACATCATCTTGTCGATCTCCGACTCAAACTCAATTGCGGAACTTGCATGGGGATGAAATAACATCCGAATTCCAAAAGCTTCTTTGAGAAATTGGTTGATATCTAAAATTTTATCGTAGATACGCATCACTTTCTCTTGATCCCAATCAGACTTGCTGATCTTATCATCACCGAACAGGGAACCGTCCATAACCACCATATCGCTCACACCCAAGGCATTCAGGCGCTTCGCTAAGGGGGTGACAATTGCACGGCATTCTTCCTTCTCTAACGAATAAAATGGGATTGTTGCCGTTCCGGCGCAGACGTTCAGTCGATACTTCCTCAACTCGCTTTTTAATGTATCAGATTCCATGGGCAAATAGCCATCCGGCCCTAACTCGATCTCCTGATATCCACACTCGGACGCCTGCTGAAGGAACGTTTCATAGGGAACATAAGCCGGGTCTCCATCTGGGTTCCAAACACCCCAGGAACAGGGGCAGGTCGCAATTCTAATGTCCATATTTTCTCCTATTATATCACTTCATCATCTTGGCAACATCAATGTACAGCTTTACGTCCTCGACCGCGTCAAAAACATCGCACTTAGGAGTATCATGAGTCGTCACACAGCGATAAAATTCCAACAATTCGTTGGCAAACATATCATGATAGTGAGGACCGTAAACAGTGGTTTTAGCCTGTCCGCAATCCAATTCAGATACAGTTAGCTTACTGGGCAGATAACGGATATAGGGTGTATCGTATTCCAACAGCATTTTTCTGTCACCCTGGTAGATCTCTATGGCTTCATCAAACTCCACAATTTCCTGGTCGTTCATTTCCTCGAATACCATATTAAAATTATCGTATTCAAAAACTAAGGAGAACTGCATTCCATTCGGGGATACAACTGCGGAGCGGATCGCTTTCGGCAGGCCAATCAACTCCCGGATCGCGGACAAAATATGACAGCCGGAAGCGGTCATCAGGAGATAGGCCATCTGCTGAGCATGACTGGTGTTACCGCCCAGAACACGGTCGATCTCCTCAAACATTCTGCGATTCATCAGTTCGCGGCCGGCTGGATCCAGATCGTCAGCTTTGTGCTCATGCCATGTGTTATCCAAATACCAGGGCCCTTCCAGAATAATCGTGCGTGCCCTGACATACGAAATGGGGCGGGAATCTGCCTGCAGCAGTTCCTTCATTTTCATAAAGCTGTCATTATACCGGCGGCAATATCCCACCATCGCAATCTGGTCAGGATGCCGGCGCTTGACTTCCAGAAGCTTTTCCAGGCTTTCCAGAGAAGAAGTCATGGGCTTTTCAATGAATACATGCTTCCCTGCCTCCAGCGCGGCAATGGCAAATTCGGCGTGGTCTCCCGGTGACATTACCATCACGGCATCTACATCCGGACAGCCGATTAAGTCCATGCCATCCGTGAAGCGGTGCGGAACTCTATATTTATCGGCAATATAGTTTGTCAGGTTTTTTGAGATATCTGCTACGGCAGTTATCTCAAATTTGTTTTCCATTTTTTCAATGTTCGGAATGTGCAAAATTTGGGCGGCTTGCCCAAGACCAATCAGCCCTAAACAGATCATCGTATTCTAACCCTCACTTTCAAATATTGATATGCGTAAAATTCCTGTTTACTCACTTAAAATGCGGTCAACAATGAAGCGGACGCGGGGGGAACCGCAGAAGTCGCTCATGCCGATGTGCGCACCCAGCTCCATGCTCTGTCGGTGAGACGCCGTATAGGGCGTCCACACAGGGAGTCCGTCCCCATTGGGGTTGCCATACTTGGCAAAGTTCGCCCAGTATCGTACCATGGCTCTGGAGAGATCATAGTCCACTCCGGACAATTCCCGCCAACAGCGGGAGAGCGTCTGAAATACATACCATAACTCGCTGGAATGATAAGCGCCCGCGTTATCACCGGGCAGTTCCCGTGTAAAGTGATACAGATATGTGGGGCGGCGGTCTGCCTTTTCGGCTGCGTGGTCGGCCCAGGCAAATACGCCGGGCTTGAGCATATCGTTCCACCCACCTGCCCGTACAGCCGCTTCCGGGTCCTCATAGAATCCGATCAACTGTAAAAAGGCCTGCGCATCCGTCCCAAAACGGGCCTCAACCGACTGACGAAACGCCTGCGGATCCTCTGGGGGCAGGCAGTGAAAAGCGCCGTTTTCATCGCCGGTAGCGCCGATCATATAGGGAATATCGGCATACTGGTATGTCTTGACCGCTTCCGCGCAGGAACGAATCTGGGACCAGCCGTCCACAATAGGAGAGAAGGTAAGCCCCGGACGTATGTCCTCAATAAAGCTCCGCTCCCGTTCAACGAGCTCCTCCACGGCGAGTTTTCTGGCCTCATCAATGGTATCGCAGCCTAAAAACGTCAGGAACTCCGCGCCTAATGCTTCTCCCTCCGCCTGTGTGAGCATGGAGACGCCGCAGACGCGTTGACCGGTATATCCACCGGCACTTTGCATGATGGCACCCGAAATATCTCCCTGACACAACGGCGAGGTGACGAGGTTTTCCACGCTCATGGCTCCTGCCGACTGGCCAAATACCGTGATACGCTCCGGGTCGCCGCCAAAGGCTGCAATATTGCGCCGTACCCATTTCAGCGCTGCGATCTGGTCCAGCAATCCATAATTGCCGCAGCTCCCGTTTTCGTCGCGCAAGGACTGATGGGCCAAGTACCCCAAGGAGCCCAGACGGTATTCAATGGTCACAAGCAGAACACCCTGCTGCGCCAGTGCGTCTCCATCAAAGGTGATCTCGTGACTGTAACCTGATTTGAAGCCGCCTCCATGGATGAAGAACATGACCGGGAGCCGTTCGTTATCCGATGCCGCCGGCGTCCAGATATTCAGATAGAGGCAGTCCTCGCTCATAGGTTTGCGGCACTTGTAGAATTCCTTAGAATAGAAGGGATGACGCTCCTCCGCTTGGGCGGGGATGTCCTTAAAGAGGTATGCCTGATACACGCCGTCCCACGGTTCCGCAGGCTGCGGCGGCATCCAGCGGAGTTGACCTACCGGCGGCGCTGCATACGGGATGCCTTTAAATACGGTGATTTCCGGGTTGCCGCTGTAAAGGCCCTCCACCATTCCGGATTCAGTTTTTGCTTTCAGCAGTGCCATTTGTATTCCTCCTTGCGAAAGCGGCGGACGGATTGACCGTCCGCCGCTTGACGAGATTTATTTTCCGAATTCAGAAGCGTTTTCCTTGGTCCAGACAGAGGGATTGATCATCACCTGCTCGGGAAGGTCGGTGCCGTTCTTCTCGTGATCCAAAATGGTGTCGTAGACGCCTTTGGCCAGCGCGTTGTAATCATAGAACACATCCACATAGGTGGCCCCGGTTTCCAGCCATTCCGTGCCGGAGGGCTGAGTGAAGTCCTGAGCTGCCACATAGATCTTGCCCAGCAGGTTGTGAGCACGGAGGGCTTCCACAACGCCCTGAACCGTCATGGCGGACTGGCAGACGATGGCGTTGATCCCATCGGCGCCGAAACGCTGGAGCCAATCCTCCACCAGGTTCATGGCCTTATCGGTCTTGGAGTCGGCGGGCTGCTCGTCAATGATGGTGACATCAGGCCGCAGCTCGGCAATCTTTTCCTCGAAGCCGCGGGTGCGGTTAATCTGGCTGTTGGAACCCAACTGATTCATGGCGATGCATACGGTGCCGTTCTCCGGCAGGACCTCTGCCAGCTTTTCAGCCTGAAGGCGGCCAAACTCGGCTTCGTCAACACCGACCTGAGTCCAAACCAGGGTGTCGCTGGTGGGAACCATATCCACGCAGAATAGAGGGACACCGGCGTCAACAACTTCCTGCAGCGCCGGTTCCGTGCCGGGCAGAGGCTGGACTGCGATATAATCCATACCCTGCTGCATCAGGGATTGGATGGTATTGATCTGCTTTTCCGCATCAATATTGCCATCCAGAACGGTGGCTTCAATCTCGGGGTATTCCGTGGCAGTCAAATTTTCAAACGCCAGGGCCAGGTTGTGGCACCACTCATCGGAAAAGGCCGCACTGGAGAAACCTACCTTGATCTTGCCGGAGCTTTCCGCAGATTCCGTGGGCTTGGAGGCGTCGTCGGGCGCTTCCTCATTGGACTTGGAGCCGCAGGAGACCAAGGACAGCATCATGACCGTTGCCAGGAGCGTTGCAAGAGCTTTCTTCAGAGACATATCTTTTTCCTCCTTAAAAATAATGAATATGTTTTTCTGCCAGGAACACGATGTCAGGACGCCTTCATGACCGCGTCATGGGTCTTCTTGTCCAGCAGGACTGCGACAACAATGATCGCACCCTTCACGATGGACTGATAGTAGGGCGACACGCCCACCAGATTCATGCAGTTGTTGATCACACCGATGGTCAGAGCACCGATGAGACTGGCCGCCACAGAACCAACGCCGCCGGCCATGCCGCATCCGCCCAGGACGCAGGCGATGATGGCGTCAAACTCATAAGCCTGAGCCGCCGTCGGCTGACCGCTGTTGGTGCGAGCCGCCAGCATGATACCGGCCAGTGCCGTGCAGACGCCCATGTACAGGTAGGCGAAGAGGATCATCAGCTTGACGTTGATGCCTGCCGCCGTTGCTGCCTCGCTGTTTCCGCCGGTGGCATAAATGTACCGGCCAAAAGATGTGTAGTTCATTATCAGCCAGGTAAAGAGCACCATCAGAATGGTGATGATGATCAGCCATGAAACTCCGAATAGCTTGCCGCTGGAGATTTTCGCGATGGCTCCTACACCAATGATCGGCGCGCCGCCGGAGAGCACCTGAGCTGCGCCGCGGAATGCCAGCTGTCCCGCCAGCGTAACGATGAAGGGAACCAGGGCACAGTAGGAGACCAGTATACCCTGGAGCGCGCTGGTCAGCAGCATGACGGCCACGGTTGCCAACACTGCTAAAACCCAGCTTCCTGAGGTATTGATGACCAATGCGCACACCACGCCTGCCAACGCCACACCGGAGCCAGCCGACAGGTCTGTATTGCCTGAGACGATCAGCATTGTCATGCCGCAGGAAAGTACGCCGATGACCGTACACTGGGTAAACACGCTCAAAATGTTGTCAGTGCTGAGAAAACGGTTAGACACCAGAGAGGCGACCAGCACCACTAGTGCAAAAATCAGAAGGATGCCGAAGCGGCTGAACAGCTCTGCCCGGTTGGCTTTCATTCCAAGTTTCTGTTTCATTTTTTCACCTCTGCCGCGTATTCCAGGATCTTTTCCTGTGTATATTCCCCTTTGTGCAATTCGCCGGAAATCTTGCCTTCACACATGACCAGGATGCGGTCCGCCATTCCCATGATCTCCTCCATATCCGAAGAGATCATAATGATAGAGACCCCCTGCTCCGTCAGTTCGTTCATGATCTGGTAGATCTCACTTTTTGCTCCCACGTCGATACCGCGGGTCGGTTCATCCAAAATCAGGACCTTCGGATACATCATCAGCCATTTGGCAATGATGACTTTCTGCTGATTGCCTCCGGAGAGCTGGTTGACGATTTTTTCATAGCTTGGGGTCTTTACCCGCAGCTTCCGGCACATTTCCGTTGCGATTTCGGACTCTGCCCTCTTTTTCAGAATACCGTTTTTTGCGTTCATATAGGTGGAGGGCAGCACCGTGTTCTCCATGATGGAGCGGCACAACACCAATCCATCCTCTTTCCGGTTCTCCGTCACCATGGCGATCCCGTTTTTGATGGCATCCCGCGGCTGGCGGATGGAGATCTCTTTCCCGCCCATGGACACAGATCCCTGTTCGGCGAGGTCCAGTCCGAAGAGGCAGCGGAGGGTTTCTGTGCGCCCGGCACCCACAATACCCGCAAAGCCTAATATTTCGCCCTTGTGTACTTCAAAGGTGACATCCCGCACCTTTTTACCGCATTGGAGATGTTCCACCTTCAGGACGATCTCTCCTCCCTGAAAATCCCGGGGCGGATGGACATTGGAGATCTCCCGGCCAACCATCATGGAGATCAGCTTGTCGTGATTCAGTTCTTGAATTGCGCTGGTTCCTATGTATTTTCCATCCCGCAATACAGAGACCCGGTCTGCCACATGGAATACCTCGTCGATCTTATGGGTGATGATAATAATGGTAATACCCTTACCCTTCAGCTCTTCAATGAAGGAAAACAGTTTTTGGACTTCCCTCTCCGTGATGGCCGAAGTCGGCTCGTCCATGATGATAAGCTTCGCATCATAGGAGATCGCTTTCAGGATTTCCAGCATCTGCGTCTCAGCGGTAGACAGAGTGCGGACCTTCTGTTTAGGGTCGAAATCCACCTTCCAGTGCTCGAAGAGCTTTCTGCACTCGTCATACATGGTGCTCCAGTCTACAAAGCAGCCCTTTTGCGGATACCTTCCCACAAACATATTCTCTGCGACCGTCAAATCCTTAATGGGATTGAGCTCCTGATGGATCATGGCGATCCCCAAGGCTCTTGCGTCTCTGGGATTTCGGATGGCGACTTTTTCTCCGTGGAAACGGATATCACCACTGTCCGCCTGGATCATTCCGTTCAGGATCTTCATCAGTGTTGACTTTCCGGCGCCGTTTTCTCCCATTACCGCATGGACCTCTCCCTGTATGAAGGAAATGGAGACATCATCTAAAGCCTTTACGCCCGGGTAGGTTTTCGTGATGTGTTCCATTGCGAGGATCTCTTCCATAGCACTTCCCCCCTTTGAGTTTCTTCGTTGGCCTTTGTCCCAAGTATACAGAGTTCGTCCAAAAGCGACAATGCGGTAAATTTCAGAAAATGTGTGCAATTCACAGAATGTTGCGCAGAGCATAACGTGCGACTGTGTATTCTGCACGATAAAAATCGAAAATTTCGTAAAAATAGACCCCGCGTATCACACGCGGGGCCCTTCCGGTTCATCCAAAAAAATAAGTCTATCCTGCTTACGCATAGGCAAAGCATAATTTCGATGAAACATGAGAACGCTCTTTCCCATTTCCGATGCCAGAAAGATGACCTTCCATATATCATCCATCAGCGACATATTCGGCTGGTCCATGATCCCCGCGAAAACGAAAATGTCCACGTTTTCCATCAGCATCCGATAGAGGACCGCCAACTCCCGCCCGGTGTTATCAAACCGGCTCAGGCGATGTCCCCATTGCTCACTTGGGATCGGAATCGTGTCGGCAAGCTCGCTTTTCAGAAATTTTTTTGCCTGACCCGGTGTAAGCCTCCCTCCCGTCGAAATACGGGTATAGGCAGGCAAAGCCACATTTTCCGCAAAAGACAAGTCCAGAAAATAATCAGATTGCAGGCGTTTGAACGTCAGTGTGCTGACGCTGCTGTGATTTCGATATCGGTTCAGCAAAGACACTTTCTCCGTAAGGAAAAACGTGTCCAAATACCACTGGTATCGTTCCGGACTGTGGCAACTGGCGCATACGATTTCACCCGGTGCAAGCTGAAGGCTTCCGTTCCCGTTTTTCTCCGGATAGAAAAAAACTCGTGTGCGCGAGAATTTTTCAGACGGCTTCACTTGATCTTCAGGCGGTGCTGCTTGCCCCCGGTTCAGCAAAATATCCGCCATTTCCGCAGTGTATTCCCTCCCGGAGAAGTCAGCGGATATCCGTCCATCGGAAAAGAACACCGTGCGGTCGCCATATTGGAGCGCGTACCGGCAGACTGGTTCGATGACCAGGATCCCGATGCCGCGCTCTTTTAGAAGTTTCAGCTTTTGAAACAAAAGGTCAATGTCCTTCTCCGAAAGCAGATACAGAAGATTGTCCAAAATCAGCAGTTGGGCCCGCACCAACAGGGCCCTAAGACAATACACCATCAGCGTATCGATCAGCTTGACGTGGGAAGCCTTTTTTGAGAGGTCCAACTGAATGTCGCACTCCTGACAGGCCATTCGAGCAAAGGCATCCGCCTGACCCCTGTTCCAGATGCCAGAAATCGGTCTTGCAATATAGATGTTTTCGCTGAGTGATAGATTTTGGATCAGCTTTGTATTCTGAGTAACGCAGAAGATACCCCGTTCATGGGCCTTCTCAGGGGAAAGCGGCTGATACGGTTTTTCCAACAGCAGCATGGTTCCGGAATCAGGAGTAAGTTCACCCATCATCATCTGGGATAAGACCGATCTTCCGCTGCCCCGTCCCACCAGAAAGGTAATCTCATCCTGATACAAGCGCAAAGACACATCCCGCAGCGCCGCATGACCGCCGATATGCTTGACAATATGCCGAAATTCAAAAAGCTCTTTCCGCATGATAGCTGTCCCTCATTTCCGACGGTGCGGGCATACACAATTCGATCTGCGTTCCAATGCCGGCGGCACTGGTGATTTCCAGACCATAGGCAGGGCCAAAGAACAGCTGTAGGCGCTGATGGACGTTTTTCAAAGCAATTCCCGCCCCATGCCGGGCCCCCTCGCCTTCTTTTCGGACAGGGGCAAGATCATCAGACTGGAACAGGCGTGCCCGGAGCGTGTCCAACTGGTCAGACGACATACCAACGCCATTATCCCGAATCTGAAGGATCAGCTTGCTCTGAGTCAGGAAGCCTCGTATCAGAATCGTGCCCGGGCTGATTTTCGGCTCCAGTCCATGATGGATCGCATTTTCCACAATGGGCTGTAGCGTCAGCGTCGGCATCATATAATTCTCAGGAAGTTCTCCCAAATCGTCCAGTTCCAGCTTCAGCGTGAACTTGTCCCGAAATCGGTAATTCTGAATACGGACATAGTTTTTTACATTTTCCAGTTCGTCCAGAATGGACGACTCTGTATTTCTCTGACTGATATTGTAGCGGAACAGGCGCGCCAGCGTTTCAATCATTGTTGCGATCTCTTCTTCATCACGGAGCAGTGCCTTGCTGCGAATGCTCTCCAACGTGTTATACAGAAAATGGGGATTGATCTGACTTTGCAGCGAGTTCATCTGCGCCTGTGTCTTCAGCATTTCGGATGCCAGTTCCTGCCGGGAATAGCCAAGATAATGCTCATCGTTCAGCAGGTCGGTCAAAAATGACAATCGCGTTTCATTCTGACTATTTTCACTGCTGTTTCGCAGTCTGGCCGCTCGTATAAGCACTGCCAGCAATATTGCGGAGAAGAGAAGCAGCACAGTCGCGGCAATGAGAATGAGGCATACGGATAACTGACTGTTTCCCGCCCGTATGCTTGCTGCCGCGACAAAAAGAAGTCCTGCCAGCAGAAAGCAAACGGCCATGATCCGCAGGAAAAACCGCCCGTATAGTGATCGGATATGGTTCATGGCACGCCTCTTCTCACACATAGAATTTCCGGTAAGCCGTCGGCTTTACCCCGACCATTTTCTGAAAGACCTTGCTGAAATGCCGTGCGTCCGCATACCCGATGCGCTCTGCGATGTCACTCATGCTGAGAGCGGGCTGGCGGAGCAAGCGTTTTGCCTCTTCGATTCGCATTTCGATCACATAATCCGAGAAGTTCTTTCCTGTTCGTTCTTTAAAAAGAGTGCTCAAGTAGCCCGCACTGACAAACGCCTGTTCCGAAACCTCCTCCAGACTGATCTGGCGGTCAATATGCGCACGGACGTATTCCTGAGCGATGCGAATAGGCTCACCCACCTTTTTCATCTGCAGCCCCATGCAGTAATCGATTTCTGATGACACGTATTCGCACAGAAAGTCTGCCTGCTCACCCACTGTGTCACAGTTGGCCAGCCGTTTGTGGACCATATTCTCTGAGGGAATACCGGACTCCTTTTCCTCCGCTGGAGAAAGATTCTCCCGCAGTCCCATGTTAACAACTTCCTGCCGGATCCGAAGGATCATGGTCCGCGTTACCCGAAAAAGATTCCCCAGGCGATAGCTCTCCATTGTGCGAAATGCTCCGTAAACTGAACGGATCAGCGCCAGAGCGGCATCTTTTTGCAAGGTTTCAATGTACCGGATCAGAGCCTGACTGTCCTCGGCGGAAAACTTGCAATCCGGCGTATCAGGCAGAGCTGCCCGAAGCTTCCGGTGCTCAATGAGCTTACTGGAGCCGGCATAGATCCGCAGGACAATTGCGTCCTCCGCACTTTCAAAAGCCTTCCAAATGTCCTTGGGCGTATCATACGGAGACCCTATGGCAAATGTGATCAGAAGATTCTGATACTGTATGGAAACATCTCCCAGCAGGCTTTGCAGGCTGCTGCACCGTTCTCTGTAGGAGGTGTGGCACTCCTCGGAATAGTTTGTCAGGATGTAGGCATTACAGTCCGTCACAACATATTCCATGTCAAAAACGTCATCTTTAAAAAGCGCCTGCACTCTCAGAGCAATATTCTCCAAGACGTTTCTGATTGTGCCGCGGTTGATTTCCGTCTTATCCCGGTAACTCACATGAACACACACGACCAGAAAAACGCCGGGCTTAAAAGAAAAGAGTTCATTATGAAATGCTCTGCTGTAGTCTGTCAATGTCTGCCGCAGTTCATTTCCGCGCAGGATCGCCGTTTTTTGCCGCAGCTCGTTCCGCATGGCGTTCTCGCTGGCTCGCCGCTCCAAAAAAGCGCCATTTTCTTGAAGGAGACGTTTCAGTACCAAATTCAGGTCGGTCTTGCTGATAGGCTTAAGCAGGTAGTCCTCCACGCCGAAGCGTATCGCCTGCTGGGCATATTCAAACTCCCGGTATCCACTAATCACGATAAATTTTGTCTGGAGCTTTTGCTGGCTGGCCTTTTCAATCATTTCCAGCCCAGTCATTCCCGGCATCTGAATATCTGTAATAACAATATCCGGTTTCTGCCGCAGAATGATCTCCATAGCGTCTATGCCATTTTGACTGGAGCCAAGACTTGTCATTTTCAACGCTTCCCAGTCGATCAGCTTATGAATGAGCTCACAAATATCCGGTTCATCGTCCACGATCAAGATCTTCAGCACAACTCTCACTCCTGTCGCATAAAGAAGTTATATTTATAGAGACAGGATAACGGAATTCGAAAATAGAGTCAAGAAAAACATACCAAAAGGATTGCGCGCGCAGTCATGCTGCCCATACGTCTGATATCGGCCGCATATGCGATACAGGACATGAAAAAGGTCATTGTGGAGAACGGAAGCGTTTTTCGGAACCGGTTCCGGCGTGTAGGGCGGCGAGGGTCCTTACAATAGAAGTATAGGGCCGGAAGAGGCGACAGTACGGAACATAGAGGACCTTTCCGGGACGGCGGGCCGTCGGGCATCGCCGCCGGGGTCATGGCGATACCTATGGGTATCTGGGAACGTCTGCTCACCGGGCCGCGCACAGAGCGTCACCGAAGAAAGTCATACAGGGCGGGGCCAAGGCTGCCGCTTGATCGCGGTGAAACGGGTGCGCGGCGGAACATTCCGGCCGGGTTTTGCGATCGTGAGGAGGTTTGCGTATTTGAAACAGGACTACATTTGCGCCGGGCCGCTGACGGAGGATGCTCTGACCGGGGCGGTGTCGGACTTTTTGTACCGGGTCCGTCCCCACAGAGAGCGGCTGTGGGACTACTACGAGGGTCAACAGCCCGTGCCCAAGGGCGAGGCCGTCCGGGGACGGCCCAACAATCTGCTGCGGGTCCCATTCCCCCGCTATATCACGGAGGTGCAGACCGGGTATTTCCTTGGCGTGCCCCCTACCCTTTCCTACGAACGCCCGGAGGAGGGGCGGATCTATGCCGATCTGCCCATGGATCATCTGCTCTTTGACATCGGCCGGGACATGAGCATCTGCGGCGAGGGCTTCGCGCTGGTGTGGCTGGAGCAGTCCGGCGTGCGGGTGTGCCGGTGCGACCCCCTCACCTGCTTCGGCATCCGCGGCGGCGAGGCCGGTGAACCGCTCCGCGCCGCCGTCCGGCTGTTCAAGCGCCCGGACGACACCGTATGCGGGATGCTCTACGAGGAGGAGCGGATCACGCCCTTCACATGGGACGGTCAGCGGGTGGCTCTGGGCGCGCCGGAGGAAAATCTGCCGGGGCATCTGGCGCTGGTGCCCTTCAACAACAACTGCCAGACCTGCGGCGATTTCGAGATGGTGACGGGTCTGATGGACGCGTACAACCTGCTGCTCTCCGGGGCCATGGACGATATGCAGTCGGTGGCCAACGCCTTCCTCGCCCTGTACGGGATGCAGGGAACGACCCAGGGGGACATCGACGAGGCCAACCGCACCCGCATCCTCTCTTTGGCAGAGGGGGGCCGGGCGGAATTCGTGGTGAAAAATCTGAACCACGAGGCCCTCGCCCAACTGGAGAGCAATCTGCGCCGCAGTATTCTGGAACTGAGCATGACGCCGGATCTCTCCGATGAGCGCTTCGCCGGGAACGCCTCCGGCGTGGCGATGCAGTACAAGCTGTGGGGCATCGAGCAGGTGCGCCTTGCCAAGGAGCGCTGCTTTCTGGACGGCCTGCACCGGCTGCTGACGGCACTTTCCGGCGGCTTTGCCCTGCTGGGGACGCCGGTGGCGCTGGAACAGGGGCGGGTCACGTTTTACAAGAATCTGCCGCAGGATCACACGGCGCTGGCGAGCACGCTGCTGTCCCTCTCTCCCCTGCTGTCCAAGCGCACCATTCTGGAACAGCTACCGTGGGTGAAGGACGCGGAGGAGGAACTGCGGCGCAAGGCCGAGGAAACCATGGAGACGGAGGAGTAATATATGAACGAAGAAGAAAAGCAGGAGTTAGAAACTCTGCGGGCGGAAAAGCTCCGCCGGGAGCAGGTGGAGCGGGCCAGAGCCGCCTTGGAGCGGGGCGGCGTGCCCCAGTCCTTCGCATCGCTGCTGGCGGGGGGCGACGACGGCGACACGGACCGCCGGACGGAGGAATTCCGCGCGGCGTATCAGGCGTCTCTGGCGGAGGACGTGAAAAGCCGTCTGCCCGCTTCTGCGCCGGTGGTGACGGCTCCCCTGCCCCAGCGCCCCAGACGGGGCATTCGGCGTCTGAGATAGGAGACGGGCTATGAATATTCAGGGAAAGTATACGAACAAGGGCCTTGCGCTGACGGCGAAAACCGCCGCGGGGGCCTGCCTGCGGGTGACCCGCGTGGTGGGCGGAAGCGGACATACCACGGACGTCCCCAACGCCGTCCAACTGCCAGAGATCCGGCAGACGCTGGCGGTGGGCGAGGCCCGCTGTACCGGGAACACTGCCGTTCTGCCCGTGACGCTGGCTGCGATGGCACTGGAGGACTCATACACGCTGACGGAGCTTGGCATTTATGCGGAGGATCCCGACGAGGGAGAGATCCTGTACTGCGTCTACCGATTGGATGAACCGACGACCATTCAGGCCGGGAGTGACACGGTGCTGCGGTTTTATCTGCGCCAGACCGTCAGCAAGGACGGCGGCGCAGAGGTGCTCTGCTCCCCTGTCGGTCTTATCACTGAAAGCGACTGCGCGCCTGTGCGGAAGATGGTGCTGGCTGTCGGCGCGCCCCAACGTTATGTCACCGTGCCCGCGTCGGAGCTGCAAACCTATCTCGATGCTCTCCCTCGTCTGCTGACTGAACATCATGTCATCACTCTCAGAGGAACGAATTCAAACATTGTTTCTGTGAAGGACTTCTATGGCTGCGGGAGTCTCACGCTTCGTGCAGACAAGGTCGGTGACTGCGTGTTTACAAAGGATGTCATAGTGGGGAATTGCAGTATTCCGGTGATAATGGAAGGGCTGAAATGGGAGTTAGATGGAACGGCAAGTCCCGAAACATATTGCATTAGCTGCCGCGATAGCACGATATATGCAAATATATGTTCCTTTAACGGCCATGCCAAGACGGGGAGAGGTGTGGTCTCTTGGGGCAACTCATCTGCTGTGCTGGCGGGATGCGCACTTCATAATTTGGAGATCGCAGTTGAGGCCAGCTGGGGCGGTCGCATTGGAGTTTATGGAGAAGATCCGAAAACGGAATGCAGTGGCAATACGATTGGAATCTACCTTCGTCAAGGTGGACTTGTGCTGTTGGGGGATCTCGTCCCGGATCTATTGGGTGGCACATACAACGAAAGAAACAGAATGAACGCCATTATTAAGGGCGGGAAATTCGTCTGAGGTGAACTGAAATGACGCTATATTTATATAAAATCGGGACAGAGAAGCCGGTACTGACCGTTGAAAATGCGCAGAGTTACACGGCGGACAGCGTGACGGCGGCAGACGGCACGCTGTATGAACCACTGGCGGAGAACTATGAACTGTCCGGCAAGGCGGATTGTTCGGAGACTCTGCGAGCAGATTACCGCGCGGCGCATCCCACACAGGAAACCCGTTTAGAGGAACTGGAGGAGCTGATGGCGGCGCTGATGTTCGGAGGTGAGGAAGCATGACGCTGAAGCTGAAGCTGCTGTGCCGTGTGGTGCGGCGCAGAGTGGAGCGGGGCGAGGATTTGTCCGAGGTTTTGAAAGACTATCCCCGCCTGACGGCGGAACAGAGAGCGGAGATTGTCAGGGCGTTGAGCGGTCGATAAAAACGGATATAAAACAGGAACGGCGCATCTCCCTTTTTCGGAGGTGCGCCGCTGTTTTTGAGCGAAAATCATAAAACAAGGCGAGTTTATTGAATTTGCGCTTCATTTTTTGAAAAAATGTGCTACACTGGATAAAATGGAGCACGGTTCCGCTGACAGATAGATGAAAAATCGCATCGGCTTCCATGGGGAAGCAGTATGGAGCACAGGATTCGGATGAGGGAGAGCAATATGGTACTGAGTAAAGTGGAAAAGCCTGCCATTGAAGCGGTGCTGGCGGAAGCAAGCGCGGCGAAGCTGAAGGAACTGGCAAAGAATTACTATGTCAAGGGCTACTCCAAAATGAACAAGCCCGCGCTGGTACAGGCGGTGAGCGCCGCCCTCCGGGAGCCGGGGCGCATGGAGGAGCTTCTCTACATCATCGACCAGCCGACTTTCCTGCTGTTTAGGCGGGCGGCAAGGAGCCGGGAGCCGGTGAAGGTGAAGAAGGCCCTGCCCGAGCAGTGCAGCCTGCTGGAGGATCTCGGCTACATTGTCTGCGATGCTTCTCAGGAGGATCTGATCGTGACGGTTCCCACTGAGATCAGCAAGGTGTTTCATCAGCTGGAGCGGGAAGGCTACACGGAGAGAAAGACGCGCTACGATCTGCTGGACGGTTATGCCATGGCTGCGGTCCATCTGTACGGCGCGATCAGCCAGCCGGATCTTGTGGACATCTTCAACCGTCAGAACAGTCAGCCCACCTCAGAGGAGGAACTGTTCCCGGCTTTGCTCCGCCATGTGGCCGTGGGCGCACCCTACTGCTTCTGGGAGGAGTATATCGTCTGCGGAGAGTTCGAAGAGAATGGCTTCGAAGATGTGCGGGATCTGATGCGCCAATGCGGCGGCAAGCCCCGGTATATTCCGGAAAAGGACGAACTGCTGCGCTATGCCGACTGGAACTACTATGAGCGCACACCGCAGATGGATGCCCTGACCGCCTTTTTGATGAACGAGGGGCATCAGCCCCGCCGGGACGCAGAGGAGATCGCCGGGGAGATCCAATACGCCTGCGTCATTGAAGCCGACATGGAGCAGGTCTACGATATTCTGGGCGACTATGACATGGAGCTTGACGGCAGTGCCGTCGAAGCCTTCGTGAAGATGATGATGTCCGTCAAGAACAACACCCGGCTCTGGGCCAACAAGGGCTACACGCCCAACGAGCTGGCCGCGCTCTATTACCGGGGCGCGCCGACAGCGGACGGGACCGGCAGAAAGAAAATCGGCCGGAACGATCCCTGTCCCTGCGGCAGCGGAAAGAAGTTCAAAAAGTGCTGCGGACGATAACGGAAGCATCCCCCTTCCCTTTTGACAGCAAAAGATGTAAAGGCATTACACTATACAAACAACAGCAGAGGACGTATGCCCTCTGCTGTTGTTTTTTTGATAGCGGATGAGATGAACGATTGGGCAGCCGTAAAGCACCTCAGCCCGTCCAGTCGGAACGGGTTTCCCGCACGTCAACATGGGTGAAGCCCTGTCCGGCGTATACACCCACGCCGCCCCAGTCCGGCATGAGCTGCCGCGCGTAGGCCGCCACCGCTGCCGGGGTCTGGCCACGCACGGAAATGTCAGCCGCCGTGCCGTAGCAGTGCTGGCTGTGGGCCGCGCCGCCCACCTTGGCGTTGTACTGGGGCGTCCGGTAGGCGCTGTGGATGACCACCGGGGCGGCAAAATGGCTGCGGATGCTCTGCAAGACCATCACCAGCCGGGGGGCGGTCAGAACGGCGTCGGAGCCGTCCTTGCAGGCAAATTCTTTCACGGTGAAGTTGGCGGACAGCTTTTTGCCGCCGTCCTTCGTCTTGGAATAGGCGTTGATCTCGACCATAGGTTTTTCTCCTTCCAGTTCACTTGTTTTTTTACGTTTCAGTTTCCAGACGAGGAAGAACGGGATCCCCCGCCCGTCCCCGGTGAAGCCCTCCCCTGCTGCATCCATGAAGCAGGTGCTCCCACCTCCGTCCATCATGATGGCGTTGTCCCAGCCAGAGGACGATAGCAGGTCACGGAGTTGCTCCGGCGTGTGCCGCTCCCGGCTCACATAGTAGGCGAACCGCCCATCCTTGGTGCCGATGGCTGTCCGGGGAGCACGGTAGCGCATATCCGCTCCGCAGGTGACGGGGCTGATCTTCTTCCCGCCGATGATGAGGTGGACGCACTCCATGTAGTTCGCGTCCCCGTTGGGCACAGCCTTCACGCCAAAGTCCGCCGGGGTGTTCCAACTGACGGCCCACGCCTGGTAGTCAGGGGCCTTGCGGACCATCCCGTCTGCCTTCAGGTGACAGGCCGGAGACAGATCCCGCAGAAAGATAGAGCCGTTGCAGATAGCGTCCCCGCCCGTCTCCGCCAGCATTTTCCGCAGGTTGGCCGGGGTGGAGCGGAGACGCTTCCGGTTGAAGTAGATCTTCAAAAATTGGAGGTCGGAGAGCGGGACGGCGCCCGCTCTCGTGCTCATGTGCGGGCCTCCGTACCCTTGCCCTGATCGCCGGTCTGGTGCAGCGCGTCCAGCATATTTTTCACAAAGGCCGGGTACGGAACGCCCATCACCGCCGTGTTTTCCAATACGGAAAGGCCCTCGTTGGCGACGAAGAACAGGCACACCGCGTCCCGGACGAAATCGCTGTGGGTGGCCTGATCCAGCAGCGCCGCCATCCACACCAGCGACAGCATGACGCCCTTTTTCACCAGTCCCTTGTAGCTGGCCTTGGAGTCCAGCGCTCCGGTCTTGCTCTTTGCCGACTTGTGCCAGACGGCCGCCACCAGCCAGCCGGTGACGTAGTCCAGCGCCATGAAGCAGATCAGAACTTTGAGCGCCACATCCCAGCCTCCCAGCGCCTGAGCGACGGCGGAGCCGGCCGTGGCCAGCACCGCCAGCACCGTGTTTTTCATTTGTGTCAGATTCATCGGATTCCCCCTTTTGTTGATTCGGACGCTGAACGTCCTCTCTGAACAGTGTACCTGCCGCCGTGGGCGGCCCGCTGGGTAAGCGGTTCAGTTTTTGGGTTCAATTCGGGGGAGAGTACGTCAAAAATGGGCCTCTGCAAAAGTAGGAATCCCAGACCATCAAGGATGATTTGGGATTCCTGTTTTTCAATATTGATGCAGGTGGGATAAATTGCTCTATTATGCCTTTTTACATGGTACGGATGTTATCATTTTCCCAAACTCACATCGATAATCAAGATATTTTTCCATCCGGGTCAAGTCAATTTTCTCATCAAGGTAATCTTTTGGATTTATAGAAATAATCAGCTTGCTTGCTAATTTTTCATCGCACTGGATAAAGAAATCAACTGTCTGTTGAAACACATCTTCCTTTGTTGCCCCTTGGATTGCAGCGCGTCCAGAACCAAGGAGCGGAATGCACAGATTGTCATAGTGTCCCATCCGCTTAATTGCATCAGCTACAGCTGTCAGCGCAATGCTGACATGTTCAATCGACTGACCGATGGGCTTACCATATTCGTTTACATCATTTATTGCAACGAAATAGAAGTGTTTCCCCTTTCGGTCGATTTTTGCAACTGTACCGATTGGATATTTTATGACTGGGCCAAAACAATCAGAAGTGAGAAGTCCTTTAATTTCCTGACTGTTAAGGCTCTTGCTTATCAACCCGTCAAGATCATGCAATTTCCCATTAAAATACTTGAGTTGGAACCGTCCTTGGACACTGTTTGGACTGATATACTCGTTATCCATCTGAGTGCGGAAAAAAGTATTTGTGGGGATAACGTAGCTATTGGCAGTTCGATTTTGAAAAATGTCTTTAACACTAATTGCAATTTGAATATCGCAGTTAGATACCTTTTTGCAACAATTGACCTTCTTACGATTATGCAGGCAAGAACTGAGCAGGCTGACGATTAGTACAGTTTTCCAATGCCCTTTTATCAAACGCTCCAGTATGTCATATCCCGTGAGATCCTTAAGCAAAACGGCCGCTGCGAAAAAAGATGACACATAGCCAATAGCAGTATAGACTAACTTCCATATGGCTTTTGGCGTGCATGCTTCTCCGGTAACTGATTTAAGTAGGACTTTTATTTGATCAATCATATCCCAATGCTTTCTTGATATGAGCATAATTTCCAACCTTGGTTCCAAGTGCGTTTCGTGTCCAGAAAGGGTAAGCTTCTGATTCGTAACCGCTCATATAAGAAGGAAGCCACCCCGGCTGCTTGTTTAGAGAATTGTAAACTATGATGATTGGTTTATCTTTCCGCTTAGCTTGACGAAACTCGTGCTCAAGGTAAGAGTATGTATTAATGTTGCCTAGATCATCTTCCGGGCGGGGAATTGAAACGGTACTCCATTTACAAGTTTTAACTCCATTGGGGTTTTGCTTATAGGGCGTGCAATCGCAACCAGCCCCATCGCTGAAGCGTTTACATATACTTCCAGCAGTTCGGGATGCTGTCTTATCTCCAATAATGATAATCACCGCTGAAGACACATTGATCTGAGAATTGAATTCTTTTTTCAAATCACAAGGCCTGCAATTTGGATCTTCCGAAACACTCCCTGAAACAACTTCGGCTGTGTCAATGTAATCGACTTTGTGAAGAGCGTCGTTTCCCCATTTGTGGAGCTCATCCACAACCTCACGATCTCCGTTTGATTCAGAATAATCTGCGCTGATGTAAACCCTCTTGCTCATATTTTCCTTCTTTCTAAGTGTTTATCTTTAATAATTGCCTTTACAAGGAAGACGCTATGTATACAATGCAGGCCATGGCGTCAACTTGTGTCCCTGCAAACATTATCTGAACGATTCTGGGAATTTTTGATGGAGGCTGTTGGACTTGGCCCGGTGGCCGCATACGTGTGAGGCGTAGCCAAGTGGTGCGAATAGATGAATCATTTTTCGCACTGGTTTGCGGCTTTGGCAAACGGATCACGATCTCTGCTGATTCGAATCCCAGCGGGACGGTTTATCTGCACCCTCTTTGGGCGTTCAGCAGGCACTCGGCGAACAGAAAGTCGGTGGGGTTGTCAATATCCACGGAGCGTTCCGCGGACATGATATAGGCGTAGCAGCCGTCACCGTACAGACTGCCGGTGCGGAGGAAGTGCTCCGTTTTCACAAGATAGACGGCGCCGTTCATACGGTAGTAGGTTTCCAGCTCCTGCCGACGCTTATTGCCGTCGGCACGGATGAACGCCCGCATACTGCCGTCCGGCGGGAGGGTGTTGCACCAGAGCGGAGAGTGCTCCATCTCGCAGACGGAAACGACGCTTTCCGCCTGCTTTTCCTCCATCACGCCGAAGGCCGCGCGAATATCATCGGCGGTACGCAGGGGCGAGGTGGGCTGAAGGAGCATGAAGGCGTCAAAGCGCTGTCCCATTTCCTCGTAGCGGCGCAGCACCTCCCGAATGGCGTCCTCGGAGGAGGCGGTGTCGGAGGAGGTCTCGGCGCTGCGGAGGAACGGCTCGTCCGCGCCGTACTGCCGGGCGATGTCGGCGTAGCGCTCCGAATCGGTGGAAACGTGAACGGTGTCGAACAGCCCGGAGGCGAGGGCGGCTTCGATGGAATAGGCCAGCAGAGGCTTGCCGTTCAGCGGCCTGATGTTTTTGTCCGGCAGGCCCTTGGAGCCGCTGCGGGCGGGAATGATGGCAATGGAACGCATGATGCCTCCTTACTCCATGACCGGGAGGTCATAGAAGGTTTTTTTCGTGTTATGAGGGGCGCTGCGGAGGAAGCGCAGCAGCTCCGATAGGATCTTCTTCGAGGTGCGGCCATCGCCAAAGGGGGAATCGGTATTGGCGGCGACGGCCTTGAATTCCGGGGTCATGGCCTTTTTCATAGCCGCCGTGACCGCCTCTCGCTCCGGCGGGCAGTCGATGACGCTTTCAGCGCGCATCCGCCCCTTCTGGCGGTCGCCGATGTTGACCGTAGGGATGTGCATGGCGGGGGCCTCCACGATGCCGCTGGAGGAATTACCCAGTGCCATTTCCGCGCCCTTGAGGGCGGAGAGATAGCGCCGCATCCCAAGGGACGGCACCACCAGCCAGTTTTTCCGGCTGACACCCTCGGCCTGCCAGATGGCGTTGATGGCCCGCCCGCCGGCATCCGCGTTGGCCAGTGTGACGATATAGGACATGGCGGGGAACACGTCCATGGCGGCGATCAGCTCGTGGAGCTGCCGCTCAGCGGTGTTGTCCTCCAGCGTGACAGGGTGGAAGGTGACCACGCTGTAAGGCCCGGCGGTCAGGTCAAATTGCAGGCTTTCCGACAGCTCCTCCACGGAGAGGAGGGGCGTGTTCAGACAGTTTTCAACGCCCGGCTCCCCCACGTTGAACACCCGCTCCGGGGACTCCCCCATTTGGATGATCCGCCTGCGGGACTGCTCGCAGCCGGGAAAATGCAGCGTGCTCATTTTGGTGACGCTGTGGCGGATGGCATCGTCCACCGCGCCCTCGGTCACGTCGCCGCCGGAAATATGCGCGATGGGAATGCCGGAAAAGTGGGCGGCGATGGCTGCAGCGAAGATCTCATAACGGTCCCCCAGCACCACCAGAAGATCGGGACGGCGGGCGGAGAAATAATCGGCAAAGGCGCTCAAGGCCGCGCCGGTGGCGCGGGCCATACCGGCCTTGCTGTCATCGTCCAGCGGAAAGGGCACGCTGTCATAGGCAAAGCCGTCGCGCGTCAGCTCATCCACCGTGCCGCCAAAGGCGGCGCTGAGGTGGCTGCCTGTGGCGGCGATCGTCAATTCGATTTCCGGGCAGTCCCGCAGGCGGATCAGCAGAGGCCGCAGCAGGCCATAATCCGCCCGGGTGCCGGACACAACACAGACTTGATGCTTCATCTCGTTCCTCACAGTTCAATGGCATCGTCCGCCGCATAATCCCGGCGGGCAGGCGTTCCGATGACGAGATCCCAGTAACGGGCGGAGAGGCCCCGGTCATTCCGTTTCACCGTCAGATCGTCGGCGGTCAGGAGGGTGCCCGCCGGAATGGGCCGCGCCGCAACAAGGCGCTTGAGCACGACCTCGGAAATAGCGCGCTCCTCCGGGGATGGGGTCTTGCGGCCGCTGCCAAGCCCCGCCTCCACCTGCCGGATGGCGGACACCATCTGGCGGAACGCCTCCGGCTCTGTGCTGGCCAGATGGTCCGGACCTTCCATGTGCCGGTCCAGCGTGAAGTGCTTTTCGATGACCGTTGCACCCAGCGCCACGGCGGCTGTGGGAATGGCGATGCCTTCCGTATGGTCGGAATATCCCACGGGCAGGCCGAAGGCGGCGCGAAGCGTGTCCATGGCCCGGAGATTGACACGGTCATAGGGGCAGGGATAGCTGGTGGTGCAGTGGAGCAGGGTGATGTCCTCCGCCCCGCCCTGCCGCAGCGCTTCCAGAGACAGCTCTACATCAGCCAGAGAACTCATGCCGGTGCTCAGCAGCACCGGCTTTTTCTTGCTGCCCATATAGCGCAGGTACGGGATATTTCCGATCTCGCCGGAGCCGATCTTGATGAAGGGGATGCCCAGCGTCAGCAGAAAATCCAGACTGTCCGCTTCGTCCGCCGTGGAGGCGAATTGAATACCGATCTCGTCGCAGTACGCTTTGACAGCGCGGAAATCGTCATAGGAAAGCTCCAGCCGCTTGAGCATATCGAACTGGGACTCAGTGCGGCCTGTGTTGTCCGCCTGATAGTCCGCCTGCGCCACGCTGCGGGTGATGATCTTCTCCGTCTGCCAGGTCTGGAACTTTACGCAGTCCGCCCCGGCATTTTTTGCCGCGAGGCAAAGTTCCCTGGCGAGATCGAGCCTACCGTTGTGGTTGACGCCGGCCTCGGCGATGATATAAGCGCCCATGGGGTCACCTCCTGTATTGGATCATAAACCCGTTATCTGGATCAAAGGCCGGGTCCGCAGATTTGCGGAGGGCCAGAAGCTCCTGATACGCCGCCGGGTCAAAAATGCTGCGGCCCACCCAGAATTCCCGGCGGCCGTTTTTGTTGAACTGCTTTTTGAAACCGAACAGACTGTCATCCGGCGCCATGCCGCCACCCAGATGCAGCTTGCTCATGCCGTGGGCCGTACCCCAGAGCGCCGCTTCGTAGAGCAGCAGGTTTCCCGCCGCCAGACTGCGGTAAGCGGCGTCCGAGCCTGCCAAATGATAGTGCATACTGCCGTTGGTATGGAAGAAGATAGCGCCGCTGATGGGCGCTTCCTCCAGCTCCGCGTACAGCAGAAAGGCATGGTCGGAAAGATGTTCGCACAGATAGTCAAAGTAGGACGTGCCGAAGGTGTAGTAATCCTCCGCGCTGTGCTTGTCCATGGTCTGACGGTACAGCTCCAGAAACGGCGCATATTCCGACATGGGCGCTTCCCGCACTGTGACGCCGCTCCGCTGCGCCTTGCGCACCATGTTGCGGTTTTTGCTGTCCATATTGGCGAGGATCAGCTCCGGCGAGGCGGTGTCCATATAGATGGTGTCACGCAGATAGCGGGTGTCCGTCATGGGCGAGACTGCGCCGTGATTATCCAGCAGCGGATGATAGCGCAGGAATTGTGTGACGATGCGCTGCTCCAGACAATAGGTGCGCAGTTCCTCCATGAAGATCTGCTGGGCCACCGGAGAGAGCGGGGCGTCGGTCAATGGGCCGCCGTAGCCGTAAGGCGTTTCCAGATCGAAATGGCGGCCTGCCGGGAGCAGGCCGTGAAAGCGGGGATCGTCCGCAATATCGTTGCGCATGACCACATAGCACATCCGCTCCGCGCCGTGTTCAAAACAGAGCAGCAACGGCTCGCCGTCTCCGTGGAGCTTTAGGGAGACGGCGTATTCACAAAGATAATAAATGTCCCACCCGGCAAAGGAGCGGACATAGGTATTCCATGCTTCCGGTGTCTGCGGGGTCAAAACGTTCATAACAACAGTCCTTTGTAAGTATCAAGCGTGTCAATGAGATAGTCTATGTGCGCCGCGTCATACCGCTGGTCGATGGGCAGAGAGAGCATCTGTGCGGTCAGCGTCTGGGCCAGCGGCCGATCGTCAGCCTGCACGCCGCCGAAGGGCCAATGTACCGCGCAGTAGATCCGATGATCCATCAGACGGCGGCGCAGGGCGTCACGGTCCTTCACCCGGATCGGCAGGATCAGCGGACACGCATCCTCCGCAATACGGCAGATGGGCGGCACGCCCAGTTGAGCGAGCGCGTCCTTCAGCCGCGCGTAATTGTGCCTGCGCCGGACGGCCAGCGCGTCCGCATCGACCGTGCGGAGTAGAAAACGGGAAAAATCGGAGATTCGATACAGCTCCGTCTGTGCGTCCAACGCATCCTCCGTTTCACGGAAAATATTCAGGTATTCCGCATTGCAGTCCAATGTTCCATCGAGAAACAGGGACTTGCAGACCATGCCGCAGGCACGGCGGTCATCCATTTTGCGAGGGAGAAGAGAAAAGCTATCCCGGTCTGCAAGCGCGGGGCCATATAACGCGCCGCCGCCCGGCAGGGCGAACCACTTGCGCAGACTGCAAACGCAGAGATCGCCGATGGTGCGCCGCACGGAAAATACGCTGTGGGTGGTGTCCTCCACAATGGAAAAACCGTATCGCAGGCGGGCGGCCTCCAACTGCTCCAATATGGCCCGGGGTTGTACCGCGCCGAAGTAGTGCATCAGAAAAACGGCGGAGACTTCCCCGTTCAGCTTGGAGAGAAGGTCGTCCATGTCGATCTCCAGCGAAGGCGTCAGTCGGTAAAAGCACAGCGCGTGGCCGGAAAAGGCGGTGATGACGGAATCGCAGATGTACTCCGGCAGAAGGATCGTTCCGGGACGCAGGCTCCGCGCGGCAAAGCGCAGCGCGCTGCGGCCGCTGTCGAAGTACAGCGGCTGTTCGCCGGAGAGGTAGGCGTCTACACTATGGTTTTTTTCAGAAAGCGTATGGAGATCCAAGTAGAATTCGCCGCCTAATTCCATCGTGTGCGCTCCTTTCCAAGAGGATATATCAGAGGTCTTTGTATAGATGCAGCATCTTTACTTCTTTATTCAGCTTTGGAATATAGTGCATTTCATAGTCCCCGGAAAAGGTAATGCCGAGGCTTGCGTAAGCGTGGAGAGATGCAGTATTATCTTCACGGATTTTTCCAACGAAGCGTCGAAAACCAAGAGAGCGGGCTTCTTCTAACGCCAAGCGTGCCGCAGCCTTCCCGTAACCATGTCCCCAGTATTTTTCCGAAATAGCCATTGGAATATCAAAAACATCAGAACCTGATGGCTCGATATAAATATGACCGACGGGCGTATCGTTGTCCATAATAATGTAGATTTTTCTATTGGTTTTTTCGCCTTGATTTTGAATTATGCGCTCATACCATTTCTGGAATGACGTGCGCTCGGGCGGTGTGTCGAAGCCAGTCCAGAAAATGTTGGACGGCTCGCATTTGAGCTGATAAAAAAATTCAAAATCCTTCGGTGCCGCCAAACGAATACTGACCATATTGGTGCAACCTCCTCTTATTTCGGGCGCAGGTATACAGCTTCTCTCGTGCTTTGGATTCATTGCACTGTCCCATGTCCGTCCTTTTTCGGAAGGAGCCGTTGGGCCGCGTTACATTTTGCTGTCCAGACCCTTTCCGGTCTCGATGTGTTCAAAATTCGGCAGATACGCCGCCATGATGGCGATGATCCCGTCCTTTGTGGGGCGCGGCCCGGCGAAGGCGGCGGTCAGCTCACGGAAAAGCGTTTCCACCCGTTCTTTATCGGGGACGGCTTTCCCGGTGATGACGCCCAGAGATTGGAAACGCTCCATATCCGCCGTTTCCTCCTCCGTCACGAATTCCTCAAAGGCCTTTTCGCCGGAGGTGTCCGACACCGCGTAATGGACGGGATACAGGGTACTGCCGTGCTTCAGTTCCTCGGCGCGGTCGATGGCCTCCTCGTCCGAGGCACATTCCAGCACCTCATAGCCGTGGGCTTTCAAAAGCGCGGTGCCGATGGCGTCAAAGGTCATCATCTGGGCCTCTGCCAGTTTCGGGAAGAAGATGGCCCGGTTTTCGCCCAGCATACAGGACAGCAGGCAGATCTGCCCGGATTCCTCGGGACTGACGAAGTAGCGTCTCACGTCGGAGGGGGCGGACAGCGGCTGGAGCTTGGAGAGCCGTGCCAGAAAACCGGCGGGCAGAGAGCCGTTGGAAAAGGCCACGTTGGCAAACCGGGCCGTTTTTACCGGGAATTTGTCCGAATAGCTGAAGATCACATCCTCCATGATGCGTTTGGAAGCGCCCATGATGTTCACAGGGTTTGCCGCCTTATCCGTGGATACGCAGAAGTATTCCTCCGGCGGGAACGCCGTCAGCAGATCCAGAAGGCGCTTGGCGTGGAGGACGTTGTTCTGGAGCAGGGCCTCTACGCTGTAAATGTCCTTCTCGGAGCGGACGTGCTTATGGGCGGAGAAATTTCCCACGATGTCGAAGCCGCCACGGTCGCGGAACATCTTCTCAAAGACCGGCGACGCGAAATCCATGGGATAGGGGATATAATCCTCCGGCACATACATGCCCTTGGTGGAGCGAAGATCCCGGGTCAGCTCCGCCAGGGCGTTTTCGTTGTAATCCACCACCACCAGAGACGCGGGCTTAAAGGGCAGCAACGCCTTGATGAAGCTGGAGCCGATGGAACCGGCTCCGCCGATGACGAGCACCGATTTCCCGGCGATTTTTTTGCTGAGGGCGTCCCGGTTGGCCTCGATGTCGGCGCTGAACATGGACACCGGGCGCTTGGTGACGTATTGACTGATAAATTGATCTAAATGAAACATATTCTTGCACCTTTTCAAGTTTCGCCGGGGCGGTCGGCCCGGCGGTATCGTTCGCTCATTTATCCTTTATCATACCACAGCTTTCGATCAAAAACAACGCTCCCGTTTTCTGCCTAGCTAAATAAACTCCGTGGGGAGCCGAGCGGCGCGTTTCAAAGCTGCGCTTCTGTCCCCACGGAGTTCATTTTTTGCTAATTGCGCTCAAGGGCCTCCTTCGCTGCGTGAGGCAAGTAAAAGCATGAAAACTCTCACCCTGTATGCCCTTTAGCGTTGCGGGAGGAGGGATGATGGCGATTGACCGCATGGAATTTATTTCTTTCCAGAGGAAGGCTCGGTGATCTGCGCACAGATCTCACCCAGAAGCAGCCAGAGGAAGATATATGGCAGTCCGCGCCAAAGAACAAAGCAGCCATTGACCAGATCGGCGGCAAGGATCGCGCCGCAGGAGGCGATCAAAACGGAAAGCAACAGACCTTTTGCTTCGTCATGGCAGGTGGAGAGGCCGCGTAGTGCTTTGATGAAAAACCAGACGCCGAACACAAGGATGAGAGCAAAGCCGATGATCCCCGAAGCGGCAAGAAGCGTCAGATACCCATTGTGCAGGTTTCGATATTCATAATCCGGAACGCCGTAGAAGACCTTTACGCTGATGGCGTTGTTGGTCACGCCCAACGGGTGGGCGAGAAAAAGCTTGATACCCTCTCTCCAGATCGAGCTGCGAACACCGTTGGCAGAGGTTTTGATATCTCGGCTGATCGTCACTTCCTTCGGCGGCTCTGGCAGCTGCTCGGGAATTGAGGGTTCTCCATCGGGGATCTCGGGATCATTAGGGCAGTCCTGATCCTCATCCTCCGGCGGCTGTCCAGGAATCGCAGACTGATCAGGCTGGTTTTTCTCCGCCTCTTTAAGCTCATGCTGATAGACAGCCTGGGATATGCCGTTGACCGCGGCGGTTTCCATCCGCTGTGTACCGTAAAAGACCCCAGTGACAAGCAGGCACAGCGCAAGCATCTGTGCGGTGGCTTCCATGCCGCGGCGGGCGATTTTTTTTCCAGTGGTATTGCCTATGCCGCGGCAGAGCGGAAACAGCACCGAGAACGCGAGCATGGAAATGAGCGCCGAGTATGCGTTCGCGGCGCCGATGGTGAACAGATAGATCGCACAGCTGACAACGCACGGTCCCAGACGGCGGACTTCCTTTCTCCCAAATAAGTACCATGTCGAAAAAGTGCCGAGGAGACATAACTCACTGAGCGTAGAGGGGCCGGCGGCGATGCCACTCAGCTGCATACTTGTATTACGCGGATTAAAACCAATCAGGATAGTGGTTCCCCGATAGGGGACCTCCGCACTGTAACTTGCCAGCATCATGCCGAGAGAGATGAGTGCAACGGCCATGGAAAAGATGAAAACCATCCGGCAAATCAGTTTGAGCGTAGCGGAGCGCACCTCACTCCCAAAGGAGGAAAAGGCGCAGAAAAAAACAAAGAAGTAAATACCGGTATATACCAATTGACCGCAGTTTGAGAAAAAGCCGCTTTGCCAGTTTAACAGGATCGTAACGAAATAGCTGACACAAAAAAGAAGGAATATCGGGAAGAACGGGCGGCGGTAAACGCGGCGGTCCACCAGAAAGAGCCACAGCAGCAGACCTGCGCCGAAGAACACAGACAGCATCAGCAACAGCTGGTAGAGAAAAAAAGTGAAAGGGACAGAAGCAACCAGCAGAGATGCCGTACATAGAGCGGCAAACCACTTCACGCAGCTTTCCAGCGTGATTTTTTCTCGAATCTTCATAGTAAATACAATTCCTTTTACAATTCTTCATGGAAGGAAGTCGGACTTCCTTCCGACCGTACAGACTATAACATATTTCAGCCCTACGGGCCGCTATGCGGAAAGTGCGGGCGGCAGCGGTCGAATATTCGGCCAACGACGGTCACGGTTTTCCATACAGCCGTTCCCTCATTTTTTCCAGCTCGTCCAGTTGGCCCATGTCCAGCCAGTCCTCCTCACCCACCGTGTAGGCGCTCACGCGGCGGCCCCTGCGCCGCTGCCGCTCGATGATATCCGGAAAGCCGATGACCTCGTCCTCTCCGATATCGTCCAGCACCTCAGGCTCCACGAGATACAGTCCTGTATTGGTCAGGAACTGAAACGCCGGCTTCTCCTGCATGGCGGTGATGACACCGCTCTCTCCCGTTTCAACAACGCCGTAGGGGATGGTAACGTGCTTTTCCGCGCAGACCATCGTGACGGCGCTGCCGCTTTCCCGATGGAAGCGCAGCAGCTTTTCATAGTCAGTGAAAATGAGCAGGTCGCAGTTCGTGAGGAAGAAGGTGCTGGAGAGCTTCCCCTTCAGCAGGCTCAGCCCGCCGCCTGTGCCTAAAGGCTTGTCCTCATCGTACCAGACCGTGTTGAAATGCTCCTCATTTTCGCTGAAATACGCCTTGATCAGCTGTTTTTTATAGTTCACGATGCCGTGGAACTCCGTGCAGCCGTACTGCCGGAACTGCCGCATGATGTGCTCCATGATGGGCAGATCGCCCACGGGGATCAGCGGCTTTGGCAGAATTTTGGTGTACGGCTCAAGGCGCGTGCCCTTGCCGCCCGCCATGATGACCACGGGCAGACCGAGGGCGGCGTGGGGTTCTGCTTGGCGCTCATCTTCCAGCACAATATCCATGATGCGCCCAGCCCCATCCAGCACCGGCACAGCAATGCAGCCATGCTGGGCCAGCAGACGAATCGCCTCCTCCCTGCCGGTGGCGGTGATGGGGCGATGGTTGCCGGCGTTTGCAGCGCTGTCCTCCAGCGTGCCGCCGGAGAGCAGATAGCGCCGCACGTCGCCGTCTGTCAGCGCGGCGGTGAGCCGCCCGGCGATATCAGAGAGAAAGAGGATCTTTTTTTCATTTTGATTCAGACGGGCAAGCGCCGTGCGCAGACTTTCCGTTTCTAACATGCAGAATGATTGAAAATCCATGCCGTGATCTCCTTTTGCAGATGATGAGAAGTCCCGCCTGATTACAGATGATGGACAGTGGTCTCACGGCGGTTGAGACATATCTTTTCCCAAAGACCCTATTAGCGGTTTTCATCCTCCGAAACGGGGAAATAGCCCCGCAAAATTTGCAGCCTCGCCGGAAGATGGGCGTGCAGCCAGATCAAAAGCTCCGACTTGAGCAGCACGGTGACGAGGACATAGACCATGCCTGCCGCGGCAATGGCGGCAAGCGCAGACAGCTCATCGCTCCATGCGGTGAGCAGAGCGCAGTAGACCGGCAGACTCACTGCGGCGGCGCAGGCTGTGGCGAGGGTGTATTTGACAACGTCCGCTGCCTGCCGCCGGGTAAAGACCGGCAGATTCAAGGTGCGGATGTCGCGGTACATCAGGCTTGCCGCCAGCACGCCGGAAAGACTGGTGGCCAAGGCGAGACCGCGGTAGCCCCAGATCCGCACTAGCAGGAAGTCAAGCGCGATGTTGCTTGCCACAGTGATGACCGTGTTCCGCAGGATCAGCTTCTGCCGCATGTTAGCGGCAAGCGTGTTGGTCAGGATCGTGCGGAAAGCAAAAAACGGGATCCCCAGCGCATACAGCGTCAGGCACACCGACGTAACGGCGGTGGACTCATCGGAAAACGCACCCCGCTGGAAAATCAGGCTGATGATGGGCTGCGCGTACAGCGCAAACATAACCACCAGCGGGATCGAGGTGTAGCAGGCGATCAGCAGCGCCCTTTGCACATAGCCGCTGCCCTTCTCCTTCTCTCCGGCCGCAAAATACAGGTTCATGCGGGGATAGCAGACTTGAATGAAGATGGTGGTGGTCAGCGTCAGCAGAATGGATTGCACACGGTTGGCATAGCTCAGAGCGCTGGTAACGCCTTCTCCTAGTCCGGAGGCAAACATCCGATCCACCACGCCGTTAATCTGGTCAGCCATCAGGCTTAAGCCCAGCGGAATGGCGAGGGTACAGAGATGGCGAAAATCGCGGTCATGCAGGTCGAGCACCGGCTCCCATCGAAGGCCGTGCTTACGGCGGGCATAGGCCCAAAGCACCGCCAGCGCCAGTATCATGGACGCAACGTATCCGTAGGCGAGAATCATCGGGCGCTGCGGCGTGGCAATCAGAATAGAGGCAATCAGGACAAGGTTGACGAGAATAAAGTCACAGAAGCCGCCGGGAATAAAGTCCTCCTGCGCCGCAAGGTATGCCGTGAGAACATTAAAAATCGTGAAAATGGGGAGATAAAAGGAGATGACGGCAATAAATCGCGCTGTCAGCGCGGCGGGTTCCGTTGAGAAACCCGGAGCAAGGAGACTCACGATATTCTGCCGAAAGGCAATACACACGCCCGTGATGAGCAACGAGATGAGAAGAAGAACAGAACAGGTATTGGAAAAAAAGCGTGCCCTGTTTTTAGGATCAGTCCGCACATAAGAGGGAATAAACGATTGCGTAAACCCACTGGCAAATAGTGCGAATAAAACGCTTGGCAAACTTGCGGCAATGACATAAGCATCTGCGATATAGGTCGTACCGAAGCAGTCTGCAAGAAAAACCTCGCGGGCAAATCCCAGTATTTTTGAGATGATCAGTAATAATGCTGTCGCCGATGCGGATCTTGCAAGGTTTTTCAAGGTGATGTTCCCTTTCTTATTCAACGGCTATCCCCCAAAATTATCATTTGGAAATAGACTTACGCATCTGTTCATACAAGTAAATACGGACAGCAGTACGGATTTCTATAGAGGACAAGTCTTCGCACAATAATGGGCGAATCGTTTCTCCAGCAATCATCTTTTCGCTATCTTGTGAAACGAGATATAACTGCCGTATTTCCTTCAGACCTTTTTTGTCACCGCGCAAGATGTAGTACATGTAGCGGCACATGCGATACAGCACAGGATTCTTCACAAATCTTTTGACCTTATCCTTAGCGGAAACAACACCCTGCTTTTCCGTTAATTCGTGGGTTTGCGGATGATAGATTTTTGGCTTGATATGAGAAAAGAATGGGATATCTAACAAAGTCGGATAAAATTTATCAATACACTCCATTTGAAATTTAGAGTTAAATTTGTGCTGATAGGGCACGTGGTTGACATAATCCAACGCGTCCTTATCTCCGAACAGCGGGAAACTATAGAAGAACATGTTTATAAACTGATTCATCATCATATCCCAGCGCAACCGATATACAGAATTCAATTCTTGGAAACTATCCTTTGTAAGTCGTGCGGGATCAATCTCATGAGTCTGACAATAGATAAGATGCTGCTTACAGATAAACTCGCGAAGTGCGGGGAAAAAAGACTTGCTGATCATAGGCTTCCAGCCCGGTAAAAACATTTCGTCAATATACTGTGAAAGCGTATAATTTTCATGGGGATAATCCACAATTGTTTCAACGTCTCGGAATGTCTCGCCTAAATAACCGAGCGTAAAAAATTCTCCTTGCATACTTTCCTCAAATTCATGAAAAAAGTTTTTACTCATTCCATAAATCGAGTACATTTCACCATATTTTCCCAAATAGTCGGCGAGGCCATCCATTTCACTATCCGCCCAATCCATCAAGCAAACCGGAAGGTCATTTTGTGCGGCAAGTTTTTGCACACACTGAAGATCTTCGCTTTTGGTATTGGTAATGGTTGAATCACCGATGCCATAATAACAAGAGGGCTTCATCCCAAGTGCAAGCATTAGAGATAATGTAATTCTTGAATCCTGTCCGCCGGTTAAAAAGGTTCCGCTTTGAGAAAATACTGTAGGGAGATCCTTGTATTTTTCCAGTATATATTGGCAAAAATCTCCTGTTAAACGATTCTGCGTACTGGAAATTTCACACAGGACCCATTGGTCCTTCTCACAGCGCAGCATTTGTTCGCCGGTAAGCCAGCGAATATCCGGACACATGGTTTTTCCATCAATATTGCACAAAAAAATATCCGCAAGAAAGGCGATGTCATCAACCGCACAGTGCATGCCTTTTGCCAAGTGATATAGTGTAGTTGTCGCGGCAAAGCGGTGCGTATCAGGGTCAAGATAGAAATAGAGCTTGTAGGTGGCACTTTCATCAACAAATAATGAAAAAACGCCGCTCTTATATATGCCAATACAGTAACTTCCAATGATGCTTCTTCGAATACCTATATCATCATTCCAGTTCTGCAAGATATCCTTCAATGCGTCTGCATCTTTCTTCCCATTATAAATAAATGTTCCGACACCTATTGCGAAATCATTCCCACTCTGATAGCGATTCTTAGTGGGGAGGCGCAGTTTTTGATAGGTCGAATACTGTCCGAATTCACCTTTCCCAGAAGAACTGACAGAAAACCCGGTTACAAGAGAGTTTATCTTCTCAAAATCGCTTCCCTCGGAACAGAAAAGAAGTTTTCCCATTTTCATTATCTCCTTGCATCAATGCTTTTTGTTATCTCGCTCAGCAGGGTATGGTGCAGCGAGAGCATCATATACTTTAGCTCCGCAAGCTGCGTGAAGCGCTCCGGATCCGTCAGATCGTCGACCACCACCGGAACGTGATTGATGTGAGCCTGATACAAAACGGTAGAATACAGTCCGACGACATGGCGTGTGCGAAGGATAGATGTTTCGATCCCGATTTCGGTGTTCGCCTCGATCTCAAAATCAGGAAAAAGCCGACGGACGATCTCCATATCCGAATACAGCGGGTGGGGCCGAACAGCAACCTTAGCGCCGTTTTTCCGGAGTTTTTGCAGGCTTTCCGCAATTTTTTCCAGCATCTGTGGCGTTTCCACCTGCAAGTAGTAAGTGTAGTCCACGGTCTTTTCAACGCCCTGAGCGTCCCAGGGCTGCATCGCCGGCGGCAGCTCGATACGGAACTGGGTCGGCTCCGCCCGCAGTTGGCAAAAGAGGTCACGGTAGTATCCGTCCCAGACATAGCAGCGGTCAAAGCAGAAGAAGGTGTCCCGGATAAAATAGAGCTTTTCTCCGTGCATGATATCAATATGCTCCACGCCGAGACGATGGCAGTATTCTGTCAGGAAGGAGGAAGTGTAGGAATACTCCTCATCGACGATCATCGCCTTCGGATGATAAACCTCATATTGATAGCGATACATGGCGAGCTTCACCATGCACTTAAAGCGGAAATAAAATGCCGATGGATAACGGCGGCGTAGCGTGGAAAGCAGTGCCATATCCTCTTTCCGCAGCAGACTGCAGCATTCAAAACCGTGTGCCTGATATAGCGAGGGGAACTCCCTTCGCAATGTGTTTGGCAGGATCGTTTCACAGTCCCCAGACAGAAATACAGCATCCGCCGTCTGCATCTTCTGCGGAGCGGGACGGCGCAGCAGCTGTCTCTGATAGACAGGCAGCAGCAGCATGGCCGCAGCCTGATACATCATGCGGAGGATGGGGCGTTCCAGCATCATTTGACAGCGGTATTGCGCATAGGAACGCTCAACCAGATCCTTTGGCTCCGGCAGACTCTCTAAAAAAGCCTTCTGCCGCGCCACCGGAATATCGAAAAGTGTGTTGCGGTCACTGTTCAGCCGGATGACCGCCGTTTTAAGCGTCTGGAGTAAGCTCATGGCAGAATACTGCCCTCCTCTTGTTACTTGTCAAACCGACCGGTAAAGTCGGTGCTGGCAGTATGCTCCAGCGGCAGTTTCACCGGCTTGCCAGTGGCGGCGGACTGGTAGATGGCTAAGATCATCTCCAGAGCGTTGCGACCCGCCACCGCGTCCACATAGGGCTTACGGTCCTGTTCGATGGCGTCCATCATGTCGGCAAACAGGCTGGTGTGGCCGTTGCCGTAGACATTGCTGGTGGCCTCCTGCAAGCCCTTGTTCTTGGCGTCGGCATCGCTTTCGTCGGCAAAATTCCACACGTCGATGTTGTTGGTGGAGGTGCCGCCCAGCTTCACCGTGCCGGTCTCGCCAAAGAGATAGAGGGTCTCCTCAAGATTTTTCGGATAGACGTTCACGGTGCCCTCGATGGTGCCCACCGCGCCGTTTTTGAACTTCACAACGGCCATGCCGATGTCCTCGCACTGGAGGTAATCGTGGAACTGCTGCTTGGTGACGCCGTAGACCTCGTCCACCTCGTCTCCCATCATCCAGCGCAGCAGGTCGATGCCGTGGATGCACTGGTTCATCAGGCAGCCGCCGTCCTGCGCCCAGGTGCCGCGCCACGGTGCCTGATCGTAGTAGTTCCGGTCACGGTTCCAGCGGACGTGGATGCTGCCGTGGGAGAGCTTTCCGAAGCGCCCCCCCTCTATGGCGTGGCGCAGCTCCTGCACCGCCACGTTGAAGCGGTTCTGGTGGCAGGCGGCCACCTTGACGTGCTTTTCCTCGCTGCGGCGGATGATCTCGTCCGCGTCGTCCATGCGCATGGCCATGGGCTTTTCGATAATGACGTTCACCCCCGCGTCGATGCAGGCGAGGGCGATCTCGGCGTGGATGCCGCTCTCCGTGGCGATGGAGGCAAGCTGTAAGTCAGGATGATCGGCCAACAACTTTTTATAGTCCGTATAGCGGGCGATGGAATCGTCGTTCTGGAGATCATACTTGGCCAGCAGCTCCTCCATCTTCTCCGGCAGAACGTCGCACACGGCGACGATATTCAGCTTGTTGTTCAGCGCGGCCTTGATGTGGTTGACCGCGATGCGGCCGCAGCCGATGAGCGCGTAATTCATTGGAAAGGACTCCCCTTTTGTGTAATTTTTTACTCGATAAATCGGCGGAACTTTCTGGCCAGCGGAGCGATGTGATTCAGAGCGGAGTGCGGTATAGAATATTCCTCCCTGGGAGGAAGTGCTAACCAGGACTCAAAGATGTCGAGAGAGACACCGCAGTAATCTGCCAAAAACTGCTTGTCCGCCTGAAGGAGCTCTTCCGAAGGATAGAGCGGTTTTTCCAACAGTGCCAGCGCTTCTTCCCGAGTCATTTGACCGGAAACAATGAGGCTGGAGTAATGTGATTTCCGTTTATCCTTGCCAAACTTTGTGGGCAGGTAATAGCATTGCAGAAAGCGGGTCAAAATCGACTCATAATGCTTCCCTCCGTAATATTGGAAACCACAGAAGACCTCTAATGCATGGATAGCACTCCGGATATCATAAGGCATATTGTTCAGTGGGCGCAGATGAATGACCCCACTATGACGGCGCTTCAGGTAGCGATCCGTCAGTGTGAGGAATTGCGTATGAACAAGCGGCTGTTCTCCGAATTTCTTTTGAACGGCCTTGATGAATTTTCCGTCATTGAAGTTAATCCCTCGGCCGCGCTCCAAAATACTTTCGTGGGCAATATTATTGCCATCGAGTGAATAGCGGATGCGATTCTCCTTCGCATAGTCCTGCAATGCTTTGACGATTAAGTTATCCTGTGCAATTGCGAGGTTTGGCAGACTTCCCTTCAGCAAGGACCGCAGAACATCCCGGTATTCCGCCATATCCGGCTGAATGGTCACCATTGTCACGCCGGTCTTCTCGACAAGCTTTCTTAGGTTTTCCGTCGCGATAGGATTGTCCAGTCCATCATCAATATGGACCGCCAGCATACGAAGCCCTTGTGTCCACCCCCAATATAAGATGTAAGAACTGTCGATGCCCCCGGAAACGCCAACAATACAGTCATAAGGGTCATTTTTGCAGGTTTCTTTGATTTCAGCAACCATCGCGTCCAGCCGCCGCTTTCCCTCTTCGTTCGGGAAGTACTCTGTGGGCATACGGCGAAGAACATCGGTACAATAGTTGCAACGCCCTTCGGCATCAAAGGTGATGGTTGGGTCAGATGCGTTATCCATAACGCATCTGGTGCAGCGCTGGTAAGTAAACACACTACTACCTCACAGTCAAATCAAATTTGTTTCATCTGGAAAACCGGTTTTATGCGCTCGCCGGACACTTGCTCATACACTTCTCCGCATTCTATGCAAGCCGTTGAACCGTGAGAAAATTCCAACTTGCTGCCACATTTGCAGACCCAACCGCAGAGCTTAGCGGGCACACCGCAAACCAATCCAAAATCAGGTACATCGCGGCTAACAACAGCCCCGGCACCAACAAAAGCATATTCTCCCACCGTATGACCGCAAATTAAGGTCGCATTTGCTCCGATGCTTGCCCCCCTGCGAACGATCGTTTTCCGAAACTCACTTTTACGGGAGACAAACGCACGCGGGTTAATAACATTGGTAAAAACACAGGACGGACCGAGAAATACATCATCCTCGATCACAGCGCCGCAATATAATGCCACATTATTCTTCACCGTGACACGATCGCCAATCGTCACACCGCCTTCAACAAAACAATGCTCGCCAATATTGCAGTCCTGCCCGATCTTTGCGCCAGTCATCACATGAGCACCCGCCCAAACTCGGGTTCCGGAGCCGATATCGCTGCCTTCATCTACAATGCTCAATGGATGAATATAAGAGATATGCGCGGCGCAAGAAGCATCATTTTTACCCTTGCCGGTCATTTCTTCCATTCGTTACAGCTCCTCCAGCACCGTGCGGATCACGGCGTCCTGATCTTCCCGCGTCAGATAGGGAGAAAACGGAACGCCGAAATTGCAGCGAGCATAGTGTGCGGCGTTCGGAAGTTCCTCCGCGGGATAAGGCGCGAAGGCGTCCAGCACATGCAGCGGCGTGGGATAGTAGATCAGGCTGGGGATGTTCGCCGCGGCCATGGCATCCAGAATATTCTGCCGCTGCGCCTCGTCCTTCGCCAGCATACAGTATTGGGCGTAAGCGGAAACGCAGCCGTCCGTAATGACGGGAAGCTGAAGCTTGCCCGCAAAGGCGTCGTGATAGCGCTCCGCGATCTCCTGCCGCATGGCGATCTCCTGATCCAGCACGGCAAGCTTGGGGAGCATGACACCGGCTTGCAGGGTATCCAGACGGGAATTGAGCCCGATGCGGACGTTGTCATACTTCCCTTTCGGGCCCTTTCCGTGAACCTTATACGAGCGCAGCAATTCTGCGATCTCGTCATCATCCGTAAAGACAGCGCCGCCGTCGCCATAGCAGCCCAGCGGCTTGGAGGGGAAGAAGGATGTGGTGGCAATATCGCCGAAGGAGCCGCACTTTCTTCCCTTATAGGACGCGCCGGTGCCCTGGGCGGCGTCCTCGATCAGCAGCAGTCCGTATTTCTTGCAGATGGCGTCTAACTCGTCATATTTCGCGGGATTGCCGAGAAAGTCCACCGCTACGACTGCCCGGGGGCGGAGCGTTCCCTCCGCCAGAACGCTTTGGATATGTGCTTCCAGCGAAACGGGATCCAGATTATAGGTGTCCGGCTCAATGTCGCAGAACACGGGGGCGGCGCCCAGCATACACGCAGGCTCCACCGACGCGATGAAGGTCATATCCGGGCAGAACACCGCGTCCCCCGCCCCGATACCGTACGCCATATAGACAAGCTGAAGGGCGTCGGTACCGTTGCCGCAGGTGACACAGTGCCTGCGGCCCACATAGGCGGCAAGCTTTTCCTCAAATTCGGCGACTTCCTCGCCCCCGATAAAATGAGCGCCGGCAAGGATCCGCTGAATGTTTGCGTCGATCTCGCCTTGCAGCGCCCGATATTGCGCTTTCAGATCAATAAATTCCATCGTTCCGTCCTCCACGGTCTTTATACGCCGGTTCCGTAGTATTCCAGTCCGGCGGACTCCGCCTCGCTCTTGCGGTACACATTCCGCAGGTCAAAAAGCACCGGCTGCTTCAGTCTGCTGCCCAGCGCCGCAAGATCCATGGAGGCAAATTCGCTCCACTCCGTTGCGATCACCACCGCGTCGGCGTTATCCAACGCCTCCTTTTTGCTGCCGCACCACACCGCGTTGGCCTGCTCACCCAGCTGACGCCGCGCGTTTTCCAACGCCTTGGGATCGTACATCCGCACGGTATAGCGCCCATCGGCCAGCAGCGCACCGGCGATCTCCACCGCGGGAGATTCCCGGATGTCATCCGTTTCCGGCTTGAAGGAAAGGCCCAGCAGCGCGATCACGCCGCCGTCGGGAAAACGGCGCATGATCTTTTCCGCAGCCAGCTTCTTTTGACGCTGGTTAGCAAGAACCACGCTTTCCACCACGGTCATGGGCGCGCCGAATTTTTTTCCGGTATCCGCCAGCGCCTTGGTGTCCTTCGGAAAACAGCTGCCGCCGTAGCCGGGGCCGGGGTGCAGGAACTTGGGGCTGATGCGCCCGTCCTTGCCCATGGCGGCGGCGACCTCAAGGGCGTTGGCCCCTACCTGCTCGCACAGGTTCGCGATCTCGTTGATAAAGGTGATCTTCGTGGCAAGGAAGGCGTTGGAGGCGTATTTGATCATCTCCGCCGTCTCCGGCGTGGTGACGACCACCGGCTTATTGGAGCGGGAGAACACCTTGTAAAGCTCCCGCAGCAGCTTCTCCGCCCGCTCGCTGGCAACGCCCAACACGATGCGGTCGGGGTTGTCGAAATCGCCCACCGCGCGGCCTTCCCGCAGAAACTCGGGGTTGGAGGCCACATCAAAGGGGATATTCTTCCCCATCGCCTTCAAGCGCTCCGCAATGCGCTGGCGCAGGGCGCGGGCGGTGCCCACCGGAACGGTGGACTTGTCCACCACCAGCTTATAGCTTTGCATATAGTCGGCGATCTCGTCGGCAGCGCTGTATACATAGCACAGGTCGGCGCTGCCGTCCGCTGCCTCCGGGGTGCCCACCGCGATGAAGATCAGCTCGCCGTGCTCCACGGCGGACTTCACATCACAGGTAAAGCGAAGGCGGCCGCTGGAAAGCCCATCGCTGAGCTGCACCTCCGCACCGGGCTCATAGATGGGGCAGATCCCCTTTTGCAGCTTTTCGATTTTCTCCGGAATCACATCCAGACAGACCACCTCGTTGCCCCACTTGGCAAAGCCGAGGCCCGCGATCAATCCGACGTAGCCCGTTCCGATGACAGTAATTTTCATATCACTCGATCTCCCCGATCACATTCAGTAATTTCTGTGTCAATACACGGAAGTCATAATCCTCAGCGCCCTTGCGGGCGTTCTCCCCCAGCCGTGACAACTCCTCTGGCGGAAGCGCCGCCATTTTTTCCAGTTCATGCGCAAGCGGCTCAGGGCGAGGATCCTCCGTATCCCGTCCGCAGTCATATTTCTCCCAGATACTGTAACCGGGGCGCACCGTAGAGAAGATCGGCCGTCCCGCCGCCATATAATCAAACAGCTTATTATAGCTGACACCGTACTGGATCAGATGGACCTCGCCCCAATGGACCAGATTCAGATCCGCCCGGGAAACGATGGAGGGCACATACTTCTTCTCGACCTTTCCCTTAAAAACGATATTGGTGAGACCTTCCTCCACCACGCGGCGTGTCAGCTCCTCACGCTCATCTCCCTCTCCCCATACAAGGATCTTGATACGAGGATCACGAATGGCTTTTGCCGCATCCACCAAGATACCGAGACCGTTCGCTTTCCGGATGGAGCCGGTATAGACCACCTTGAAGGTGTCCGGATCGTCCAGATCGGGGTCATCCACGCGGAAATGCTCCGTATTGTAATCAAACTGCTCCAGATCAACGCCGTTGTTGATATGATAGACCTTAGAACGAGGGATCTCGTTCTCCCATCCCTGCTCCACGATGTAATCGTAAGCGCCCTCCATGGTAAACACCACGGCACCGGCGTTTTTGTAGATCCACTTTTCCAGCCGCCGCAGGGCGATGACGGCAGGGTTATGTGGACCGGCAATTCCGAAGGATACGATGCTCTCCGGCCAGAGGTCTGCGATCTCCGCCACAGTTTTGCAGTCCCATTTGCGTCCCATCCGGACGCCCATTGCGCAGGAGGTTGGCGGAACCGAGGTGGCCACGATGGCATCCGGCTTGGGAAACTGCTTGCAGACGCCCGGCAGCTTCCATGCGAACTCACAGATATTATAGATGCGCTTCAAACCACTGCCCTGATAATCACAGCACTTGATATAGACATAGTGAACGCCGTCCACCGTTTCCGCCCGCCATTTCCGCCCGTCGGTGATGAGGTTGACGTCCGAATTATGGACGGAGCTTGCGGCAAAAACGGTCACGGTATGTCCCATTGCCATGAGATTTTTTGCAAACAGCGTCGGTCTCGCCAAGGGATAATACTTCGGCGGAACGGCGTAGTGGTTAATGAGCCAGATATTCATGGATCGATTCCTTTATTTCCCGGCAGTAAGGAGCAGCGCTTTGCTCTCTGCCTGTAATTCCTGATATACTTCCTCGCTCACCTGCGCTGTTCGGAGCAGATAATCGCCCAGATCCTCGGCGGTGTCCATGCCGTCAGCGGAGATGTCCTCCCGGCAAAAGACCTTTTTCACCGTGAGCAGAACGATCTTCACGTCGCCCAGAAAGGTGATGCGGCGGATATAGCGCAAGTCCGTGGCCAGTTTATCCTCCCAGGAGATCGCGTTGCGTCCGCTGACCTGCGCAAGTCCCGTCAGCCCCGGCATCACGGTATGGCGGAGACGCTGCTCCGGTGTCATGAACACCATATCCCGCACCAGCTGCGGACGGGGACCGACGATGGACATATCGCCCTTGAAGATGTTCCAAAGCTCCGGCAGCTCGTCAAGGCTGGTGGAGCGGAGGGCGCGGCCAAACTTCGTCAGACGCACCTCGTCGGGCAGCAGTTCGCCGTTTTCGTCCCGTTGGTCCGTCATGGAGCGGAACTTATACATTTTGAAGATCTTTTCGTCCTTGCCGGGGCGCTCCTGACAGAAAATGACGGGGCTGCCCAGCTTTGTCCGCACCAGAACGGCCACGATCAGCAGCACCGGCGACAGCACCACAAGGGCACAGCCGGAAAGAATGACGTCCAATATTCGCTTGATATAACGGGCATAGATGCCCTGCTTAGACTGTTTCACAAAAATAACTTCCTATTTTTCCTTTTCTCACGCAAAGCAGGCGTGGATCAGCGCGATGATGCCGTCCACCTGCTCCTCCGTCAGCTTGTTGTCGCTGGGCAGGCACAGACCCCGCCGGAAAATGTCCGCGCCCACGTCGGGCACACCGCCGGCGATATAGGCGTTAGTGCGGCAGCGGAGGCTACCTTCCCGGCCCACGCACTCGTGCAGGCGGTACATGGGCTGCATGTGCATGGGCTTCCAGATGGGGCGGCCCTCAGCGTTGTACCGTGTCAAAACTTCCAAAATTTCCGTGGGGCAGGACTTCCCCGTCTCAGGACGGTAAAGGGCTTCGTTATCACTCCGCACCTGCGGGCACATGGCGTTCTCATCAATGATGAGGGCGGAGAGCCAGTAGTTCGGCTCGGTGCCGTCAACAATGGGGTTCATCGTCACCGGCAGATCCCGCAGTCCCTCACAATAGCGCTGATAAACGGCCTTCTTCTGGGCGATATGCTCCTCTAAATGGGGATACTGGCCCCGCACCACGCCTGCGACAACGTTGCTCATGCGGTAGTTGTAGCCGACCTCCTCGTGCTGATACCACGCGGCATTCTCCCGGGCCTGCGTCGCCCATTTGCGGGCACGGTTGGCGTCCTCAAGGGAGTTGGTCAGAAGGCAGCCGCCGGCAGAGCCGGTGATGATCTTGTTGCCGTTGTAGGAGATGGCGGCGTAGTCGCCGAAGCTGCCGCACTGCTTGCCGTTCACCGTCGCGCCCATGGCCTCGGCGGCGTCCTCAATGAGCAGCGCGCCGTGTTTTTCGCAGATGCGCTTGATCTCGTCCACCTTGGCGGGGAAGCCGTAGAGATGAGCCATGACCACCAGCTTCACCTCCGGATACAGGGTGAACGCCTTTTCCAGCGCGATGGGGTCCATGTTCCAGCTGTCCGCCTCGGTGTCGATAAAGACGGGGATGCCGCCCTCGTAGACCACAGGGTTCAGCGTGGCGTCAAAGGTCATGTCCGAGCAGAACACACGCCGTCCCTCAAGAGCGCCGTGGCTGATGGCAGGCTTGCCGTAGAGCCGCTCCCCTGCCAGCTTTACGCACAGATGCAGCGCGGCGGTGCAGCAGGCGAGGCCAACCGCATAACCGACCTCTGCTTTTTCGGCGGCGATGCGCTCGACCTCGTTGATATTCTCGCCCACGGTGCTCATCCAGTTGGTATCGTAGGCGAGACGGATATAATCCAGCTCCTCACCGTGCATGGTGGGGGTGGCGAGAAAGGCCTTCTGTGTGAAGGGTTTGAACGCGATTTTTTCAAGGGAAAACATACGGACACTTCCTTTTTTCAGATCATTCGGACTTCCGGCGGTCAGGAGACCGCAGGGGCAGGCGCTTCTACTTCCTCACCCTGCGCGGCGTTGACCTCCTCCGGTTCGTGGAAGGTAGGCACCACCCGGTGCAGCACCTCCCGGATGCAGGAGACGTCCTCCGTCCGCATGGTTTTTTCCAGCGCGTCATTCAATAACGTCAGCTTTCGTTCCAGCTCCTCCGGCGTCACCGGGGGCTGGTGCTCCACGAAGATCATGCCGTTGCCGGTTTTTTCCAGATCCCGGCTGGCGATCAGCAGCTCTTCGTAGAGCTTCTCGCCGGGGCGCAGACCGGTCTCCACGATCTCAATGTCCCGGTACGGCTCGTAGCCGGACAGACGGATCATGTTCTCCGCCAGCTCGATAATCTTCACCGGACGGCCCATATCCAGCACGAACAGCTCGTTCTGCTTGGCCATGGCCCCCGCTTCCAGCACCAGCTGGGCGGCCTCGGGGATCGTCATGAAATAGCGGATGATGCGCTTGTCCGTCACGGTGACAGGGCCGCCCGCTGCGATCTGGCGGCGGAACAGCGGAACCACGGAGCCGTTGGAGCCCAGCACATTGCCGAAGCGCACCGCAGCGAAGGTGGTCTGGGAGCAGCCGGCCATGGACTGCACCACCATTTCGCACAGGCGCTTGCTGGCGCCCATGACGGAGGTGGGGTTGACGGCCTTATCCGTGGAGATCAGGATGAACTTTTTGACGCCGTGGGCGTCTGCCGCCCGGACGGTGTTCAGCGTGCCGAACACGTTGTTGCGGATGGCCTCCTGGGGACTGGTCTCCATCAAGGGAACGTGCTTATGGGCGGCGGCGTGGAACACCACGTCGGGTTTGTAGGTATCAAACAGCAGTTCCAGCCGCCGGGGGTCCCGGACGGAGCCGATCTCCACGCTGAGGGGCAGGTCCCTGCCGTACTGGTACAGCAGCTCCTGCTGGATGTCGTAGGCGTTATTCTCGTAAATATCGAAGATGACAAGCCGCTTGGGATGATGCTTGACGATCTGACGGCATAACTCGCTGCCGATGGAGCCGCCGCCACCGGTGACCAGCACGGTGCGTCCGAACAGCAACCCCTCCACGGCGGAAATATCCAGCTCGATGGTATCCCGTCCCAGCAGATCCTCGATCTTCACCTCTCGCAGCTGCTGGCGGATAGGCTTCTGGTCGATCAGCTCCAGCGTGCTGGGCAGGGTGGAAACACGAATGCTCCGGTCCGCCAACTGCCGCAGAATTTCCTTCCGGTGCATCTCATCCATGGAGGGAATGGCGAAAATAGCCTCGTGAATATCCATGGCCCGCATCCGGGGTAATGCCTGACTAATAAATCCGCTGATGGGCACGCCCCGGATGCGTTTATTGACCTTAGCAGGGTCATCGTCAAAAAAGCACTGAACGTGGTAGCGGCTGTTAGGGTTGTGCTGGATCTCGTTGAGCAGCTGTACGCCGGCCGAACCTGCGCCGATAATAGCCACAGGCACCGCTCCCGGCTGATCCCGTTGGATGCTGAACGTCCGGTACATTCGGTAGCCGAACCGCACGGCCAGCATTTCCAGCACCCACAGGCTGGCGATGGCCGCCAGCAGGACGAAGGAAATGGTCTCATGGAGCAGCGCCCGGCTGAAAATCTCATAGGCGCCGAATCCACAGACGGCTGCACACATCAGCACCAGATACTCCCGGCTCTCGGCGTAGCGCCACAGACTGTCATAGGTCTTGAACAAAAGCTGAGCAATGACGGTGCACCCATACAGCAGCAGCACATTTTTCGGGAAGCTGCCTTTGGCGCCGACCTCGGTATAGGGAAGCAACACCGTGATGAACTTGTAACCTGCCACTGCCACTGCGAACAAAAGCGCATCGCAGAGGAACAGCAGCTGTTTTCGAAATCGGCTCATATAGGTACTCCTTCACCAGCGAACCGGTGTATGTTTTTCTTATTGGGCGGCGTCCTCCGTCTCCCCTTCTCCGCTCTGGGCCAGCATGGACAGAATCGTGTAAGCGTCCTGACCGGAGATGCCCTGCTCCTTCACGGAGCGGCACAGCGTCAAAAACGACTGATTCGTTTCATTCAGCTCCACCGTTTCCAGACGGCCCTCGGCATTCATAGCGTCCAGCGCCTCGCCCAAAGATAGAACGCCGTCCACAAAGGCGGTCACGTTGTCCGCTCCCATGGCGGGGAGAACTTCCTCGCGGTAGAAATCCATTTGCAAATTCCAGCCGTCGGGACTGGAGCGCACCTGATAGATGCCCTCCAGAGAGCAGTCAAACAGCTCACTCCACTCCTGCCGGGGCAGGTAGTAATACCGGGCCAGCGCACTGTCATTCTCATAGGTGCCGGAGGCACGCAGCTGCTTCACATATTTCAGCATATCGCCGTTGTACTTCCAGTCATCCATCTGCACGGCAGTGGCCACATAATTCCGCTGATAGCTGTCATGGTCAAACACATCGCCCTGGACGCAGCCCCGGAGAAAATCCAGATATGCGTAGGCGCTGTCGGTCTCAAAGCACTCTACCTTCCGGTCCGTCATGCGGGCGCTTTCCAGCAGGCCGCCGAACACGGCCAGATACACGGCAAAGCTGGCCAACAGGACAACTCCTGCTGTTCTCGTCTGCTTCCGTGCCTTGACAGTCCCCCCTGCTGCCAACGGTTTGGCATAAAGCAGGATCGGCAGGGCAAGCAGCCCATAGGCGAAGCACTTGAAGCCCCGAACGGAGAAATTGATCTCCATCAGGCTGTGGAGGTCCATCATGACCCACGCCGCCAGCAGTGCGGCGGCCAGGCTGTCCTTCTCCTTCCGGACGGCGCACAGGCACAGCCACGCCGCCCCCAGCACAAAGGCCAGCGCGAATACCGTCCCAACCAAGCCGGTGTCGGCCATGGTTTGCAGCAGGTGGTTATGGGCGTACCTGGACTCATACTGGAAGGACTGGACGGAGCGGGTCACGTTTTCCGTAGAACCCAGTCCCCGGCCCAGCAGCGGCGCTGTGGAGAAGATCTTCCATGCGTCCTTATCATACTCCGCCCGCAGCGTGAAGCTTTTGCTTCTCAGCAGGCTGTCCCGCAATAAACGAGTGGAAATGACCTCCGGCAGCCAGGGATAGCTGAGGGTGATGGAGTCCCCTCCGTTGACCGAAAGGCTCCGGATGGTCTCCCCCGCCTGTCCGCCGATCGTGACATAAACATTTACAGCATCCTCCGGCACGGTAAAGGTGCATTGGGAAAAAGCTCCTTCATACAGATACGTTATGTCGCCGTAAATACCATCCAATTTCGATTGCGAATATATTTCAGTTCTAGGGTCGGCATCCAGATCACCGGTGATCGTCACCTCACCCGTAGCGCCTTCCGGAAGGAGATACGTAACGTAAGAATCATCTGTTTTAAAGGTGTAGGGGCCGGTATGGAGAAACACAGCGACGCAGCCGACTACGAGCACAGCGCAGAGTGCGCCCACAGATACCAGCGCCGCCTTTTTGTGGGTGGACAGCACCGAATCCAGCCGCCGTCCGGCCACCGCGTCCAGCGCAAAGAGTATCAAGCCGCTGAACAGGCACAGCAAGACCACCGTTTCATCGGCGCTGCTGACCATGGAGGAAGCAGGAATACCGGCTGCCAGCATGGTCACCGCCGTTTCCAGCAGCAGGAGCAGCAGGCCAACCCGATCCGCCCGCTCCAACAGCAGCCACACAAGGCAGGCGACGGCGAAGCAGAGCAGAGCGCCGCGGCTGCCAGTGAGCAGCAGACTCACAGCGTTAACGCCCGCCAGCAGGGACGCGGCCAAGCGACGCCAGATGCAGGTGGAATTTTTCAGCAGGTACAGCGCCATGAACAGCGCCAGAGAAAAGAGGCAGGCCGTTACGTTGGCATCGCTATACAGGCCGCCGACACGGGCGGCGACACTTTCCTGCAAAGCACCGGTATAATCCGTGCCCAAGGCGTTCATCAGAGCGTTGAAAGGCCCGAACAGCACCTGACCGCAGCTCATGTCCAGAGAAATCAGGGCAATGACGGTGGAAACGGACGCGCCGCCCCACAGCAGGCCGGGAACGTGCTTCCGATCAAAGCGAGCCAGCAGGATCACCGCCAAAGAGAAGGCAGCGATGAATTTATAGAACTCGGACTGGGCGTTGGCTCCGAAGGGAGAATAGATGGCCGACGCGCCGTAGACGATGGCGAAGGCCAAAAGGCCCAATACAGGCACGGACAGCCGCTGCTCAAAGCGTGACAGCGGCTTTTTGCCAAGTAAACTCAGGAGGGCCAGAACACAGAGGATCATGCTCACGGTGCCGGTCTGGACGGTCATGGAGAGCAAGAGCAGAACGGAATAGAGCACCACCATGAGGGTATCCTTCCGGGAGAACACGCCCTCTCCGCAGCAGCCCTGCCAGGGAGCGGCGGGAACGGGGATCTTTTCTGTATGTTCAGCCGGGGCGGAGGGTTGGGCCGCCGGGGTGGGAATTTTGTCTTTTCTCGATTTTTTCGCGCTCAAAGCAGAAGCCTCCTATATGAGAGTTCACGGTCAAAAGCGGGGCAAAGCCGCTAAAAAAGCGGTCTGTTACAACCGCCACAGTGTTCTCAAGTTGTTATCCCGGGGCAGGTGGGGAATTTTCAAAATCAGGCGGGGCGCTCCCCCGCGGATGGAAACGGACACAGGCGCAAGGCCCGTCTGGTCATAGATATTTTTCATTATAGTCCTATATGACTGATAATACAAGGGTTTTCAACGTTTTTCCCGTGTTTTTTCGGGGAAAGACGGGTGGTTTTCAGGGGGACAAGGGCGAGGGGCATACTCTCTGGACGGAGCGGGACGGCCCCAATCAACACAAGAACCCCGCACCGTTCGGTGCGGGGTTTGTTAGTTGTACAACGAAGGGGCTTGTTGTTTGTACAACGCAGCGGGATCTGACACTTGTACAACGCAAAGGGCGGGACATAAAAAGTCCCCCCGGACCGAAGTCCGGGGGGAACAGACGTAACGTAAACCTTATGGCCTATATACGTCTAACAGTTGCGGGAGATATCAGGCGGTGTAGGTCGCAAACTGGTCACCGCAGGTAGCAGTGTAGGTCACACCCTTACCCCAAGCGATGGGCAGGGTCACAGTAGTGGTAGTGGTACCGTCAGCACCGGTGAACTCATAAGTCCCGATTGCCTTCTCCACACCGCTAACGATCATGGAAACCTTGATCTCGTACTCCTTGCCAGCGGTGGTACCAGTCACGGTAGCCTCCAGCTTGCTGCCGTCCTTGTCCAGAACCAGGCTGGTGAGGGGAGTAGCGGCCGCGCCAGCGTCTTCCTTCTTGCCGTTGTCAGTCTCCTGAACGAACAGGTAAGCGATGTCACCGTCGGCCTTATCCAGCAGAGCGATGACCTTAGCGGTGGCGTCAGACTTGAAGTCCTTCACGTCGTCGACCTTGGTGATGACACCGTCGGTGTCGATCAGGTACATCTTAGCGTCGGAAGCCACGGTGTAACGAGTGGAGGCAGAAGCGGTGGTGCTGCTGTGCAGACCGATGGTGTACTCACCGCTGAGCTTCCAGATACCGGTGGTGTTCTTCTCAACAACATCATAGCCAGTGACCTCGGCGCCGCCAGTGGCGATGGTGCCCTTGTTGTTGTACTTCACGTTCTGGTACACGCGGTTGGTCTCAACGCCAGCGTCCAGAGTGGTGGCGTCATAGCTGACCTTCACAGTGGTGATCTTGCCGTCCACCACAGCGTTGTACACGTAGTAGCTGTTGTTGTCGGAGTCGGTCTTCAGCTTGCTCATGCCTTCCTTACCAGCCAGGAAGGTGATGTCGTTGCGGCCATTGACCACATCGCAGCCAGTGGCGTCGACGAAGACGAAGCCCAGCAGGTTGTTGCCGCGGACATAGTAGACCATCTCAGCCACAGCGCTGTTCTTGGGATCGATGGAGGGAGCGTTCTTGATGCCGGTGTAGGAAGTGTAAGTGGTGCCGGTTCTGTCGTACTCAGCAACCACGAACACGGTCTCGCTGTTGGCATACAGGGTCTTGCTGTTACCGGGGTAGACCTTGGCGTTGCCGTTCTGCATGAAGAAATCAGAGGTGGTGGCGTTGGTCCGCACGGGAGTCTTGCCGCCGGTCAGAACGCCCTGGGTCGGGATTTCGCTATCGTCGCTGAACATAGAATCGCCGATGGTACCGCCGTTGAAGGTGGTGTTGGGAGCCTTGCGCAGGACATACTCGTTGTCACCGTTGGCGCGATAGGTCACAATGTAACCCTTGTAACCGGCGTAGTTGTCGTCGGTGTAGACGGTCTTGACAGAGCCGTCAGCCAGAACCAGCTTCGCACGGTCGAACTTGAAGCCAGTCTGAGAAGAGGCCTCGGCATCCAGAACGAAGGCATAGTCGGTGGGCTTGAACTCAGACTCAGTGACAAAGATCACCAGACCGTTGGCGTCGGTATAGATGGTGTAGGTGTTCTTGGTGCGCATCGTGTTCTCGGCACCGAAATCAAACACGATGTTCTTGGCGTACTTGTACTCCTTGTCAGCCAGGGTCAGGCTCTTGGTGAGGGTGTACTCAGAGACAATGCCCTCGGTGGACTCAGCCTTGACAACAGTCTGGATGGACTTTTCAGCCTGAGAATAGGTGAACAGAACGATGTCGTCCTCAGCGAAAGCGGAGGTGTCGCACTCGAAGTGAGTGGCGTTGCCAGTGTAGCCAGTGTAGTTGGTGCCGTCAACCTTCTTCATCTGAAGCTTGCTATCAACCACAACATAGGGATCGGCAGCCTTGGTCTCCTTAGAGGTGATCTCGCCGACATACACGTCAGCAACAACGATGGTGACATGGTTGTCATCCTCGTCATAGTAGACCTCAACGATGGAGCCATCGCCCACCAGCCCGTCATTAGCAGAGGAAGAGGAGATCTTACGATCGTTGTTCTTGGAAACAACAACGTCGGTCGCCTCGACACCGTTGACGATCACGGTGGCGTGCTCGTCCTTCTGGGTCATGCCCAGATCGGAGTAGATGTTGCCCAGCTTGACGTTCTTGTAGTAGGTCTGGTTGGCCTTATCAGCATAGGTGCCGATCTTGTCGCCCTTGTTGGTCCACTTGGTAGCGGGACGGCCCATATCATCGGTGGTCTCGGACTTGACCAGCTTGTTGAAGTACTCCTCAGCGAACTGGACATAGCCGTCGCCGCCCTTCTTGCCGTCGATGTTGCCATCGTTGATGGCAGAACTGCCCCAACGCTTGGACTTAGCGTCGGAGGTGTCCTTGATGGTGATGTTGCCGACGATGACGGTGGAGTTCTTCTCGTACTCGACCATGTCAGCCTGCAGCATGTTGAAGGCATACAGGCAGGCCTCTTCACGGGTGACAGCCTTGACGCCGTTGAAGTCGCCGGACAGGCCGTCAGCCAGGCCAGCGTTCAGAGCGCGCTTGCCGACAGCGATGGACCAGTTGGGGCCGGTGTAACCCTCGCGGGAAGCATCATAGCCCAGAGCGCCCAGCAGCATCTTCATGAACGCATAGCCGGTCAGGGAGTTGGCGGGCTTGAAGGTGCCGTCAGCATAGCCGGAGATGATGCCGGCCTTCTGGCAGTAAGCGATGTAGCCAGCGAAAGTGTTGTTGGTGGGAACGTCCTTGTAGGGAGCGGCGTCAGCCACCAGAGCGCCAGCGGTGGTGGGGCCAAGGATCAGGTTGCAGATGATCTTGGCGGCAGCGCCACGGGTCAGGGTGGCGGTGGGACGGAAGTCACCTTCGGCATAACCGGAGATGACATTCACGGCGGACATCACGTCGACAGCTTCTTTGTACTGGATCTTGGTGCTGTCGCTGAAGTCCTTAGCACCGGCAGAGACGGTGACCAGAGACATGGTCATCACCAGAGCCAGTACCAGAGAAAGGAACTTCTTCATGGGGTTTCCTCCTTTTGAATTCTCCCTTTGCGGGAGTGGTAAATTTTGCAAGTCAGGCTTTCGCGTTCCGCCCCGATTTACATATCGTGGCTAGCCTACCCAATATCTGAATCGGGACTTGGGGCTATAACCCTTCTTGCAGGATATACTTTAGCACGGCCTTTTTCGACTGTAAATAGGTTTTGGGGTTCTGTAACAAAACCGTAATGAGAATGGCTGTTTTGCGAAAAGATAGCGGTGAATTGTGGCAGAAGCGTGACGTTATGGGGTGTTTTCCGGCAGTCTGTAACGTTTACCGGTCAGCACCAGCTCTCCCCTGTCCACCATTCCTTTTAATATGTGTGTAGCCTGCTTGGGGTCGATCCGCAGCTGCTCCGCAAGGGCCTGACGGCCCGCCGTGCCCTCTTTTTGGAGGTAGGCCCGGAGAATGGGGAGGTAATCCGCCTCCGCCACGGTGTTTCCGGCGGGGTAGTAGCGGACGCCAACTCTGGTGAGACGTCCTGCCTTGCTCAGGCGGTTCAGATGCTCCCAAGCCGTTCCGGGCGCAACATGGAGCAAAGCCGCCGCTGTGTCCCGGAGGAGGTAGCCCTGTTCCTCCGTGCCCCGGAGGAGCACGTCCTCCATCTGTTTATTGTGCGCCCAGACGGAGAGGGAGCGGAGGGAGAAGCCCTCCAAGCCGCCCCGGATCATGGCGGTGCGGCACAGGACGGACAGACGGGACTGGTCGATGGGGTTGCCGGTGGCGGGGGCGATGAACACGCGGTCAGTGGGGGCGTCCTTCTGCCGTGCCCGGACGTCGGACAAAAGGCGCTGTGTCCGGGCGCCCATGTCAACGTCGTGGTCGGGAAACCGGATCAAGCCGGTTTGCAGGTCGATCTGATCCCACGTCAGGGAGAGGATCTCCCCCGGCTGCATTTGAAGTTTCCAGCACATCCAGATGGCAAGGCCCGCGGTGGAGCTGCCCTCCTGCTGGACGATGCGCCAAAGGCTGTATTCCGTATCGTCGCCGCCAGTCTGCGGAACGTCCGGCTGGGGGGCGTCCTCCCAGAGGGCGGCGGGAAAAATGCCGCGAAGGCTGCCCACGGCCATGCCGCTGACACGGGCGGCATAGGCCCAACCGTTGGATTTGATCTGGCGGACGATCCAGTCCCGGCGGAGATCTTTCAGGGAGACGTCCTGTCCCTCGCTGTCCAAGACGTTCTTCGCCAGACGGGAGACGTTTTCCGGCGTCATGGGCTTTTTGCCCCGATCCGCGATGAGGACACGGTCGGACAGCTTGCGATACCGGACGTAGCGCTCCCGGAGGCAGTCCGCCACGGAGGGCTCCAAGGGGACGGTGCGGTCCGGGAGCAGGATGCTGCCGCCGTCCAAGTCCACCTGATCCCAGGTGAGTTCGTTCAGTTCCTTGCGGCTCAGGCCCTCCTGCCACGCAAGGCGGAGGATGACGCCCTCCGGGCTGTACGGGTGACGGGCGAGGATGCGGAACATAGCCGCTTCGTCCGGTCTTTTCAGTTCTTCTGCTGGCATGGATACCTCCTGTTGCGCCGAGGGAAATCGGCGTGAGTCTCACGTGAGTTTTGTCCGAAATCAGCCTTCCATAAAGCAGGAGAAGGCCGGATAGTAGCGGAGGGAAATGGGCTGGCCCAAGGCGGCGGAGCGGTTTTTGAGGATCTTCAGCTCCAACTCCCGAGGGTCCTTCCGCTTTTCCTCGTCGATCTGAAAGCCGGGACGGCCCGCGCCACGGGCTTGCAGGCCCAGCAGCACGTCGGCGGAGTAGTCGATGCCGCCGGATTCCTTGAAGGCGTTCATGGAGACTTCAAGGTTGTAGTTCTCCCGGTTGAAGGAGGAGATGGCGAACACCGTCAGTTCGTACTGCCGGGACATTTTTTTCAGGGCGCAGACGATGCGGTCCAGGTTCTGCTTGTCGGTGAAATGGACGTCCACCGGGGCGATGATCTGGAGGTAGTCGATGAGCACCACCGGCTTTTCGCCGGTCTCGGCGATGTGGCGGGCCACCTCACTCTGGATGTAGTCAAGGCCGGTCTCGTGGTCGCCCTCCCGGAAGTAGATGTGTCCGGCGTAGGCGGCGTAGGCGTCCCGGGCGGTGTCCAGATGGGCCTTTTCCTGAGTGGTGTACTGACTCCAGCGCCGGCCGTCCAGCACGCCGCGAGCGGTCTTGGCCATGCGCCGCCGGGCGGAGGTGTCCAGCAGGAAGCTCTCCCGGGAGATGGATCGGGCCATCAGCTCCCACGCCATCATTTCAAGGGAGAACACCAGCACGTCCCTCCCCTGCTGGGCCAGCTGATCCGCCATCTGCATACAAAAGGCGGTCTTGCCCAGAGAACTGACCGCGCCGATGACGTAAAGGCCGTCATACAAGCCGCCGTCCAAGGCTTCGTCGATCTTGGGAAAGCCGGTTTTCAGCGGCGGGCGGGCGGCCTGCTTCCGGATGTAGGCGAGGAAATCCTCCATCCGGCCTGCCGCCGAGGTCTCCTTGTAGGGGGGCGGCTGACTGGCCGCCCAGTCGGCGGCGCACTGAGCGAGGAAGCGGGCGGTCTCGTCCCGGTCATGGCAGAGGGATTCGTTGAGATCCTTGCCGTAGGGCACCGGGGGACAGCGGTAGAGCCACGGAAATTCCGCCGTCAGCGCCGCGGCCCACGTCTCCCCTGCCGGATCGCTGTCCGTCAGCAAAAGGATGGGGGCGGGCTTGGACAGGGTACGCAGGAGGGCGGCGGCCTTCTCCCGGTTGCCGGAGCCGTTGAGGGCGGCGGCACGATAGCCCAGTTCCTCGGCGGAAAGGGCGTCGAAGGTGCCCTCAAGGAGGAAGATGACGTCCCCCTCCCCTGCCCCGGTCAGCAGCTCCGGCTGGAACAGCGGCGAGGGATGGCCCTTTTCGTTGAGGTAGCGCTTTTCGGAGACGGCCCGGCGGACGCAGCGGCCATCCTCACAGGGGAGCACCACGCAGTCATGCGTGGGATCGTAGCCTAAGCGGAATCGGGTGACGGTGTCCGCCGACAGGCCCCGCTGGGTGAAGTAGGGGGTCTCGTTCCGGTGGGTAAAGCAGTCCGAGAGATAGGAGGAAGAAAGAGGTTCTTCGCTGAAAAAAGACGGGGCGCAGCCCCCGCTCCCCTCCTCCCCCCCGTAAGGAGCGGCCCGCTTCGCGGGACGGTTCGTTATGCGGGAGGAATCGGCGGCGCTGAAGGAGACGGAACGCCTTGCGGAGCCGTCCCCGTACCGTTCGCTGGCAAGGGAAAGGGCGTCCGCCGGAGAGGAAAGGTTGTTGTCGATGGCGAGGAGGTCAAAGAGGTCATAGTCCGCACCGCAGGCAAAACAGTGGACTTTATTGCGCTTGGGGTCGAAGCCCATGGAGGGGTCCCGGTCAAGGTGGGACGGGTTCAGACAGCGAAACCGCTTGCGGGGGTCGATGCCCCGGTCGTAGAGGTAGTCGATGATCCGGGGGCGGAGAGAGTCGAAGGTGTCGGACATGGAAGCGTCTCCTTTCTGGGTCTGGTCAGGAGTATTGTAGCATACCGCCCCGGAGACCGGCGAAGCGGTCCGGGGCAGTAATATATCTTAATATATCAATAAGGGGAAAACGGGGGGAAAAGGCGGGGTGGGAAAAAGTTAGAAAAATTGGGAATAAAAAGTTAATTGTCCCCAAAAATGTGGGTATAGAAGTGAACGAAAATGGGAAGAATGGGAGGGGCGGAAAGGCGTGGATTGCACGGGGGGAAGTGGGTGTTTGCACGGGGAGAGGTCGGAATTGCACGGGGGCAGGTTGGAATCGGACAAGGGATTTGGGGGGATTGTGGACGGTTTTCTCCACGGAGAAGGCGTTTTGCGGCTGTTTTTCAGGGAAATCGGCCCGAAAATGGGTTTCCTGTGGAGAAGTGGGCGGCGGTTTCTGCACAATGGCCCGGAACGGGCGGTCTTTCGGAAGGGAGTTCAGACGTGGTTTCGTGCAGACCGTCCCCGTCAGTCTTCGGCCTTCGGCGCTTTTTTGTGGGAGGTCTTCCCTTTCAGCTGCTTGGCCGCCCGGGTCTTGTCCAGCTTCTGGATGTAGTCCCAGAGGGTCTGGTCGATGCCCACGTTCATGCGGCCCGCCAGAAAGGTGTTGATGTCATCATAGTCGAAGTCCATATGGATGGAGCCGTTGGAAATGCTCTCGATCTCCTCTACCGCCTTATTGAAGGGGCGGATGATGGCCTCGTCATAGTTGCGGTTCTTAACCTCTTCCTTGGTGGGCAGGCCGATGTAGTGGATGATGTCGTCGATCTTGATGCGGAAGGAGCCGGTTTCGTCGATGGGGGCCTTTCTGGCCCGATAGAACAGGTAGAAGGCCAGACGGTAGCTGTTTTCCGAAAGGTGGCCCATCCAGTCCGGGATCAGCTGGTAATACTGGGTCAGGAAGTGGCGCACGTTCTCCGCGAAGGAGATATGGACCTCGCCGGTGTATTTTTTGATGTAGGCTTCCGTGGCGAGATGGGTGATGTAGAAGGATTCAAAGTATTTTTTGAAGGATTCGGCGGTGATCTTCATGCCGGTGATGGCCTGCATGTCTTTTTTCAGCTGGCGGTAGGCCGCGTCCCGGCTTTTCAGGCCCGCCCACGTCATGTATTCCTCGATGGAGAAGGTGGCGGTGTTGTTCCGCCAGTTGTCGGCGTTGCCCCGCATCAGGGTGTAGATCAGCAGGCGGTGGGCCGTCCAGCTGAGGTTTTTCGTGTAGGCTTCCACCGCTTCGAAGATGAGGGTCATCTCATAGTCCTTGTTGCGGTAGCGGATGTTCTGGTTGCCGTAGGCGTCCGGCTGATCGTAGGTGACGGTGATGCCGTTGGACGCCGGGTGAAACTCCCTCCCCCGCTTCATGTTGGCCCACACGCCGCAGATGAAGTAGGTGGCGGGGCTGTTGCCCAGAACGTCATATTCCTGCACTCGCTCCGCCACCGTGGTCTCGAAGATGTCCAGCAGCGTGGAGGCGAAGGCCACGCTCTCCGGTGCGGCTTCCGCGATAACGGCGGACACGGCTTCCGGATCGGAGAGGGCGCGGGTTTGCAGGTAGGTGTCCATAATGGGGTAGATGTCGGAAAAATCGTAGGTGTTCAGCTGGTTGCGGAATTTGCGGGGGTTTTCCTGCTCAAGCGGCTTGAGCTTGCGGTAGACGGACAGCATTTCCTGAAACTGCTCCGTTTCCAGAAAACGCAGCGGCTCGCCCCGGAGCTGATCCATGGGCGCGGATTCCTGAGGCATGGCAAGGCCCTCCTTTGAAAGAGATGTTTTTTCGAGAATAGTTTAGCATAAAAGGGGGAAAAAGCAAAGAAAAAGTTCGTTTGTTACAAAAATGTAAAGATAAGGAAGGGCGACGGCCGCTCCCCTGCTCTGCGCGGGGCGAACGACAGGGCGATACGCGGACAAAACTCACGTGAGTTTTGTCCGCGTATCTTGAGACTGTCAATAAAGCGGTAGATTCTCTGCGACGGTAAGGTAGGGCAGCCGTTAGCGGCTGTGCCGCTTTACGGATGCCGCAAACCCCTTGCGGGTGAAGGGTGTGTGCGGGACTGCGCCCGCAGGCGCGTTTCGGAGCGCAACCGCCACAAGGCGGCTCTTAGTGCGGAGATAACCCAAGAAGGGGAAACAGGCGAAGTGCCGCCGGTGGCGGATAAAACGAGCCTGTTTCGAGGATGGCCCCCAAACAGCGAATACGCAGTGTCCGCTGTTTGGCATGGGCCGACGGTGTATTCCCGCTCCATGCGGGGCGAAAAGACTTTTTCGATACGCTGAGTTTAAGTACGGGTGCCGTTGATGATCTTGCGGATCTGCCGCTCGCTGAGACGGAACTGAACCGCCAGCGCCCGGTAGTTGCAGCCGTTGAACCGGGCCCGGATGTCCCGGTCACGGGCGTTGCGCTCTAAGGATTCCCGTTTGGGGATGTACAGGCTCTGTCCACCGCACAGCAGCGTCAGCTGGGTGAAGGCCTCAAGGCCGATGGCCTCGGCAATGTCCCGGTATTCTTCGGGAATGTCGCTCATGGGAACGGGACGGGCGGTGTTTAAGTAAGGAATGGTCATAGATGGTCTCCTTTCGTTCGTAAAAAATTGGACAAATCTCACGTGAGTTTTTTGCCGGTTGCACAGCTTGGGGCGCTTCCCTTTTTGCGGACAGGCCGGACAAGTCTCACGTGAGTTTTTTACAGGTGCAGGCCGGACAGGTTCGCCGTTCGGGACTGCTTGCGGGCCAGCGTGCGGGCGCCCTCCAGCGCGTCCGGGCCGTCATCGTGAGCGCCAAGGGGAAACTGGGAAAGCTGCTGCAAAAGCAGCGTCTGATCCCGGCGAAAGAGGATGTAGCCGTTTTTCACGTCCGGCTGTAACGTCTCCACCCGCATGGTCTTATCCTCCGTGGAGCGGACGCCCTGAATGGGCAGATAGAGGCCCTGCCGGGCGGACTCCCGGGCCAGCTGCTCCTTTAAGAACCACTGAAATTGGTTGGTCTCCGCGCCGAAAAGGGCGTAGCCCCGGCCGGTCTCCCGGCGGAGCAGGCGCTCCTTTTCCAGAATGTCGCCAATGATCTTGTCCGGGTGGCGGCGCTGGATGTCCGCGTCCCAGACGTAGGCAAGGCCCGTGTTCCGGTCCACCGCCAGCGTGACGATGGCGGAATAGTCGCTGGAGGCGGTGCGGCCCAGAGAGGGGTCGCAGTAGCCGTAAAACCGGAAGTCGGCGGCGCGGAAGTCCACCTCGGCGGGGTTGTAGTACCGGAACCACTGGGCGGAGAACAGACAGGCGGCGGGGTCGATGGGCTGGTTCTGCATTTCCGAGTTGAAGGCCGCGTCTCCCTCCGTCAACCGCATGAGCCGCAGATCGTAGTAGCTGAGTTTTTCCGGCCAGAGGACTTTTGCGCCTGCCAGCATTTCCTTGCGGTGCTTGAAATAGAAGGCGTGGGCGGTTTTTTCCCGGTCGGGGTCGGTGAGGTCGGAGGCGAGGCGCTCCCAGTCCGTCCACAAGGGGGAGGTGGCGTCGGACAGAACGGCCCGGTATTTCCGGCTCTGGAAGCCGGGGTTTTCCAGCAGGCCCGCCAGAAGGGAATCGTGGTGCAGGATGGTGCCGATGACGAGGATGTCCGTGTAGCTGTCGCCGGACTTGCAGACTGCCTTCCAGAACCAGTCGGCGGTCTTTTGCCGCTGCTCCGCCGTGCGGACGCCCTCGTCATTTTCGATGTCATCGCAGAGGATGAGATCCGGGCGGCGCTCGTAGTTGCGCCGTCCCCGCAGCTTCTGGCCGCTGCCTATGGCGTCGATCCGACAGCCGTTGGAGAGCAGGATGGAGCCGGTCTTCCAGGTTTTGCCCGGCTGCTCGCCGAAGTCCGCTAAAATGCGCTCGTTGGTCTCTAATTCGTTTTTGATGGCGTCCAGAAAGCTGACCGCCTGGGCCTCGGTGTCCGAGACCAGCAGGATGTAGCGCTTGTAGCCGAACAGGGCGGCGTGGAGGACGTTTTGCAGGCTCATGACGGTGCTTTTGGCGTGGCCCCGGGGGGCAGCGATGGCGCTGCGGGTGCCCTTTTCCGTCAGCATGGCGGCGCAGTCCGAGACCGGGTCACGGTTTTTCATCACCCGCCTGCGCCACAGGGCCGACAGCTGGCGGTGAAAGGGGGGCGAGCGGCGGGTGAAGTAGTGCGAGAGATAGTAGCTGCCGAACTCCGCCGGGTCCCGGGCCGCTTTCCGAAATGTTTCCGTGGTCAACAAGAGAA
>CDZI01055151.1_pt1 | contig 121398 bp, 114 predicted proteins | sample 554811 | NCBI WGS metagenome assembly CDZI01 (sample SAMEA3182110, study PRJEB8094) | gut metagenome | biome: human; feature: gut; material: Stool; isolation source: human stools | place: Canada | collected 2013-04-23
GCGGCGGGATCGGTATGGCTCTTGCCGGTCATGTACTTTACGCACTCGTAAAGACCGGCGTAGCCCAGAGAAATGGTGGAATAGCCGTTGAACAGCAGCTTGTCGATGGTCTCGCCCTTTTTCAGACGGGCCAGCGCACCGTATTGCCACAGAATGGGCGCGGCGTCGGAGGGCGTACCCTTCAGACGGTTGTGGCGGCATTGGAGGGCCTTGTGGCACAGCTCCAGCCGTTCCTCAAAGATCTTCCAGAACTTGTCCAGATTGCCGCCGGAGGAGAGGGCCACATCCGGCAGGTTGATGGTGACCACGCCCTGATTGAAACGGCCGTAGTACTTGTGCTTGCCGGGCTGGTAGTTCTTGGCGTTGGCAATGTTGCCGATACCCGCATCGGTGAAGCGGTCCGGCGTCAGGAAGGAGCGGCAGCCCATGCAGGTATAGACGTCGCCCTTCAGCTCCCGCATCTTCTTCTCGGAGATGTAGTCCGGCACCATGCGGCGGGCGGTGCATTTGGCGGCCAACTCTGTGAGATACCAGTAGGGGGCATCCTCGGTGATGTTGTCCTCCTCCAGCACGTAAATCAGCTTGGGGAAGGCAGGGGTGACCCAAACGCCGTCCTCATTCTTCACACCCTGATAGCGCTGGAGCAGCATCTCCTCGATGATCATGGCCAGATCTTTCTTTTCCCGCTCGTTTTCAGCCTCGCCCAGATACATGAACACGGTGATGAAGGGAGCCTGTCCATTGGTGGTCAGCAGCGTTACCACCTGATACTGAATGGTCTGAACACCGCGGCGGATTTCCTCCCGCAAACGGGTCTCCACCAGCTCCGTGATCTTTTCCGCACCGGGGTCCGCGCCGATGGAGGCCATTTCCGCCTCCACGATCTTACGGATCTTCTGACGGCTGACCTCCACAAAGGGGGCCAGATGGGTCAGGGAGATAGACTGGCCGCCGTACTGGTTAGAGGCCACCTGCGCCACGATCTGGGTGGCGATATTGCAGGCAGTGGCGAAGCTGTGGGGCCGCTCGATGAGGGTACCGGTGATGACGGTGCCGTTTTGTAGCATATCCTCCAGGTTCACCAGATCGCAGTTGTGCATGTGCTGGGCGTAATAATCAGCGTCATGGAAGTGGATGATGCCCTCCCGGTGGGCTTCCACGATCTCCTGAGGCAGCAGGATGCGCTCCGTGATGTCACGGCTCACTTCGCCGGCCATGTAGTCCCGCTGGGTGGAATTCACCACCGGGTTCTTGTTGGCGTTTTCCTGCTTGGCCTCCTCGTTGCAGCACTCGATCAGGGAGAGGATCTTCTCGTCGGTGGTGTTGGAGCGGCGGACCAGAGAGCGGGTGTAGCGGTAGGTCACATAGTTTTTGGCCACCTCAAAGGCGCCGTGGGCCATGATCTGGTACTCCACTAAATCTTGTATTTCCTCTACGGAGGGTGAGCGGTTCATCTTCAGGCAGGAGAACTCCACGCTTTCCGCGATCCGCTGGATCTGCATGGGGGTCATCCGGATGGACTCGTCCACGCTTTCATTGGCCTTGGTGATGGCCGCAATGATCTTGGTGATATCAAAGGTTACCTCCGAGCCGTTCCGCTTGATGACTGTCATGCTGATCTTCCTCCATTACATTTTGAAAGGGCGCACAGGGCGCCCTCAATATTTTTGTAGCAAAAGAATCATAACATACAATATCTTGCGTTTCAAGGGCTGAAAACAGATTTGTAATATGTTATAAAAAGCGCAAGAAAACTTTGGCACCTATCTTTACCTCGGAGACAAAAGAGCGTATAATAATAAAAAATCAGGATCAGACAGGAGGAAATCAACGTGGATACGGTGCAAAAGCTGTTTCGCTTTTTAGACGAAAGCCCCACCTGCTACCATGCGGCGGCCAACGCCAAAGCGGCCTTGACGGCGGCGGGAGCGGTGGAGCTGCGGGAATCTGAGCAGTGGAAGCTGGAAAAGGGAACACTATATGTTGTGGAGCGGGGTGACTCCGCTCTGGTGGCGTTCCGGGTGCCTGAGGGGCCGTTTCACGGCTTTTTGATGGCGGCGGCCCACAGCGATTCTCCCGCCTTCAAGGTGCGGGAGACCGCAGAAGCGGCTTCCGCCGGCAATACCCTGCGGCTCAGCGTGGAGCCTTACGGCGGCGGTGTGTGGCGTGGCTGGCTGGACCGGCCCTTGTCTGTGGCGGGCCGGGTGGTGATCCGGCAGGGAGACCGCCTTGTGAGCCGTCTGGTGAACATCGACCGGGATCTGCTGGTGATCCCCGGCGTGGCGATCCACATGGACCGGAGTGTGAACAAGGGAGCGGAGTTGAACCCGGCGGTGGACCTGTTGCCCCTGCTGGGCTGCGGAAAGGAGCCGGGAGCCTTCCGAAAGCTCATCGCCGAAGCGGCTGGGGTGCGTGAGGAGCATCTGCTCTCTACGGAGCTGTTCCTCTATCCCAGAACGAAAGCTGTGCAGACCGGCCTGAACGGGGAATTCATCGTTTCCCCCCGGCTGGACGACCTTCAATGCGTGTTCGGCTGTCTGGAGGGCTTTTTAGCGGCAAAGCCCGGCGGGAGCCTGCCGGTGCTGGCGGTGTTCAACAACGAAGAGGTGGGCAGCAACACCCGTCAGGGGGCGGATTCCACCTTCCTGACCGATGTGCTGGAGCGGATCGCCCACGGCTGCGGCCTTGACAGCGAAGCGTGGAAGGCGGCCGTCGCCAACAGCTTCATGGTGTCGGCGGACAATGCCCACGCCATCCATCCCGCCCATCCGGAGTATGCCGACAAGGGGGAGTTCCCGATGCTGAACGGCGGCATCGTCATCAAGTACAACGCCAACCAGCGCTACACCACGGACGCTGTTTCCGGGGCGGTGTTTCAGGCCATCTGTCAGGAGGCGGGGGTGCCGGTACAGCGATACAGCAACCGGGCGGATCTCCCCGGCGGCTCCACGCTGGGCAATATCTCCACAGCCCATCTCTCCGTCCCCACCGTGGACATCGGCCTGCCCCAACTGGCCATGCACAGCGTCTGCGAGACGGCGGGGGCGGCGGATACGGAGTATCTGGTCAAGGCCATGACCGCTTATTTCTCCCAGGATTTTCACTATGACAGCGACGGCGGCATCACGCTGTAAGGAGGGACTATGAAATTACTGTTCAAGCAGCGGTTTTTCTCGTGGTTCGACAGCTATGACATTTATAACGAGGCGGGGGAGACGGTCTACACCGTAGAGGGCAAGCTCTCCTGGGGCCATTGCCTCCACATCCTTGACGCCGCCGGGAACCACATCGGCACCGTGAAGGAGCGGGTGCTGACGCTGCTGCCCAAATTCGAGCTGTACGAAAACGATGTGTATATCGGCAGTATCCAAAAGGCGTTTACCTTTTTCGCCCCAAAATTCGACATTGACTGCAACGGCTGGCAAGTCCAGGGCAGCTTCATGGAATGGGACTATCAGGTAACGGAGCCTTGCGGGGCGCTGGTGGCCACCGTCACCAAGGAGCTGTTCCACTGGACGGATACCTATGTCATCGACGTGGTAAACCCCGCCGACGCCCTCCGGGCGCTGATGCTGGTGCTGGCCATCGACGCGGAGAAATGCTCCAGAAGCAACTGAATATACAGAAGCCGAGGCCGGACGCTTGTGCGTCCGGCCTCGATTATGTCAGTCGGGTTGTCTTTGAAACACGCCGTACCAGTAGGGGTCCTTTCGGAACAGCGCCGCCGCTTTGGCGACGGCAGCCTTCCGGTCGGTGGGACCGCTGACCAGAAACCGTCCCGTGTCAGGGTCGAAGTTTCCGGTGGAGGTATGGCCCGCCTTGTCGGAGACCTCCATGATCAGCCCCGCAAAGTCTGACCAGCCCCGGTCAGCCCGCAGGTGAAAGAGGTCCCGGGTGCAGGCTTCCCCACTTGGACGCCGGCTGAATGCGGTGCCGAGGGACTTCTTGCCGGAAAAGGAGACACGGAACGTCCACCCCTCCTGACCGCTTTCAAAGCCGCTGACGGCAAAGGTGCCCTCAAAAACGCCGTATCCCAGCAGGTTTCGGGTGTCGTGACCGTGGATCATGACCGTGTGCTCCACAGCGTATGCCGGATCATCGAACCGGTATTCCGTGGCAGTGACGGTGGTATCGATCTTCCGGGCAAAGGGCAGACAGATGACGGCTGTCAGCAGAACCGCAAGCACGCAGAGAATCAGAATGACGCGCTTTTTCATGGGGCCTCCTTTCTGATGGGGAGGGTTTATTCCTCCGGTTCCGTGGAAGTCTCAGCTTGTTCTGCGGCAAATTCCTCCTTGGCCTGCGCCAGAATTTTCCGCTCCGCCTTGGTGGTGAGCTTTGTTTCGTCAAAATTCGCGAACAGATCCGGGCGGCGGGTCATGGTGCGCTTGTAGCTCTCCTTTTTCCGCCACGCGGCAACCTTGGCGTGGTCTCCGGAGAGCAGGATCTCCGGTACGGCCCGGTCATGCCACACGGCGGGCCGGGAATACTGGGGATATTCCAGCAGACCGTCCCAGTGGGATTCCTCCTCAAAGCACTCGGCGTCCGGCAGCACACCGGGCACCATGCGGCACACGGCGTCCGCTACTGCCATGGCGGGGATCTCTCCGCCGGTGAGGACGAAATCGCCCATGGACAGTTCCTCGTCCACACACGCGTCGATGAACCGCTGGTCGATGCCCTCGTAGTGGCCGCAGACCAGAATCAGATGGTCATATTGGGCTTTCAGTTCTCTGGCGACGGACTGGGTGAAGGTACGGCCGCAGGGGGACATGAAGATGGTCCGGCCGGGGCCGTAGGTGTTGACAACGTGCTCCCAGCAGCGGAACAGGGGGTCTGCCTGCATCACGGCCCCACGGCCTCCGCCGTAGGGGTAATCGTCCACCTGCATCTGCTTGTTGGTGGTGTAGGCCCGGATCTGGTGGGTGCGGATGGCGATATAGCCCCGCTCCTGTGCCCGGCCTAAGATGCTGACGTTCAGCATGGCGTCCACGGATTCCGGGAACAGGGTCAGAATGTCGATCTGCATGTCCATTTACAGCCCCTCCCAGACCTTGACCTCCATCCGTCCCCCGTCCAAGTCCACAGAGCGGATAAATACGTCCTTCACAGCGGGGATGAGCAATTCCCGCTCACCCTTGACGGTGTAGACCTTGCTGGCGGGGTACTCGTCCACCGCCGTCAGAGTTCCTAACAGGGCACCGGTATCGCAGTCATAGACCTTCAGCCCCAGCAGTTCATCGTCAAAATACTCCCCCTCCGGGAGAACGATGTCGGCCCGGCGGAGGAACAGGTCTTTATTTTTATAGGTCAGGGCGGCGTTCATATCGTCCACGCCGGGGAGCTTCAGCAGCACCAGCTCCTTGTGGACGTGATTCGCCGTGGGGGTGATGGGCTGACCGTCGATATAAAAGGTTTTGCAGCGGGTCAGCAGCGCGGGGGAGACCCGGCGGGGCTGCACCCGCACCTCGCCCCGGATGCCGTGGGCATTGACGATGCGGCCTACCCGGATAAATTCCTGCTTCATAAAGCACTCCTTGTCTGTGTTTGATTTCTTGCCTGTTATTATATACGTTTTCGGCGGGGCAGGCAATAGAAACCTGATTTCTGAAAAAATGGGAGACTTTTTTGACGGAGATCTGCGCTTTCGTGCAATCAGCGTCTTGACGGACGGAAAAAAAGAGGGTATAAGTTATATGTTTTGCATACTGAAGAAGAGAGGAATCGTTTATGGAGACAAAACGTGCCAGTTGGGCCAGCAATCTGGGCTTCCTGATGGCGGCCATCGGCTCTGCGGTTGGCTTGGGCAATATCTGGGGCTTCCCCTACAAAATGGGTAAGTCCGGCGGCTTCGCGTATCTGGCGGTCTATGCACTGCTGGCAATTTTCGTGGGCTTTATCGTCATGGCTTCGGAGCTTGCCATGGGCCGCAAGACCGGGCAGGGCGCTATGGGCACCTATCACGCCCTGACGAAGAAATTCCGGTGGATCGGCTGGCTGGCGCTGTTCTCTCCCTTTGCGGTGATGGGCTTTTACGCAGTGCTGGGCGGTTACTGTATCGAATATATGGCCCTGAACCTCAGCAACTTTGCCTTCGGCAGCGAATCGCTGGCCTCGGGCGGGGAGCTGTTTGCCGCTATGCTGTCCAATCCTGCCGGAGCGGTGCTGTTTGCCGCCCTGTTTCTGGCTCTGTGCTATCTTATCAACCGGAGCGGCATTTCCGGCGGCATTGAGAAGTTCAATAACGTAGGCATGCCCACGCTGTTTGTCATGCTGGTGGTCATCATCATCCGCTCCCTGACCCTGCCCGGTGCTATGGAGGGGCTGAAGTTCATGTTCGTGCCGGGATACGCTGTGGAAGCCGGGTTTGTGGCGGAGACGCCCAGCCTGCTGTCTGTGTTTGCCAGCGCCGGCGGACAGATGTTCTTCTCCCTGTCTCTGGCGATGGGCGCCATGATCACCTACGGCTCCTACCTGAACCAGAAAGAGGATCTGGTGAAAAACTCCGCCATCATTGTGTTTGCGGATACGCTGGTGGCTACTATGGCCGGTATCGCTGTGATCCCCGCTGCCGTGGCCAACGGCATTGCCAGCGGAACGCCGCTGGACCAGATCAAGCTGGGCGGCCCGGACCTGCTGTTTGTCACCTTACAGGATGTGTTCCGGGCCATGGGCACCGTCGGCGCGCTGTTCGGCGTGATCTTCTATCTGCTGGTGCTGATCGCCGCCATTTCCTCCGCCATCGCCCTGATCGAGGTGGACATCACCTATTTTCTGGATCGGGCGGAGCAGAAAGGCAGAAAAGGAAACCGTCCCAAGGTGGCGTTTCTGGTCTGCCTTGCCATCTTCGCGGTGTCGGTGCTGGTAGGGATCGACGGTCTGGGTACCACCGGTGTGTTCCCCTGGCCTGCGACCGCCGGCTGGAACGATTCCATGCTGGACTTTGTGGATATGCTGTCTGAGGGCCTGGCCATGCCCATCGGGGCTTTGATGATGAGCATTATGGTGGGCTGGGAGATCCGTCCTCAGACGGTTCTGGACGAGCTCCATATCGGCTATACCGGCAGGATCGACACCTTCTATCGGATCTGCATCAAGTATATCACGCCCATCGGTATGCTGCTGGTGCTGGCGGGACAGGTGAACGAATTCTTCTCATTGAACTGGTTCTGATTGGTCCTAAATAAAAATCAAGGGAACGGTTATTCCGTTCCCTTGATTTTTTACTATTACTATGTTCCACTTTTCAGCAGGCCGGCCAGATAGCCGCTGGACCAGGCCCATTGCAGATTGTAGCCGCCGCAGTCACCGTCGATGTCCAGCACCTCACCGGCGGCGTACAGCCCCGGCACCAGGCGGCTTTGGAGGGTTTTGGGGTCAAACTCGGCGGTACGGATACCGCCGGCTGTGACCTGCGCCCCGTCAAAGCCCAGTACGCTGACCACCGGCAGAGCGAAGTCCTTGGCGGCTCCCGCGATCTTCCGCAGATCGGCGGGAGACAGGGATGCCACCGGGTCCGTCAGCCCGTAGCCCGCATACCGCAGGACCGTGCGGCCCAGACGGTTGTGGAGCACCCCGGCCAACAGGTTTTCCGTGGTCAGCTCCGGCATGGAGCTAAGCCGCCTGCGGAGCAGTTCCTCGATCTCCGATGTGGAAAGCTTGGGAAGCAGGTCAATGTGGAGCGTCAGAGGCCCTTTTTCCGTGGCGGCGGCCCGGGACAGTTCGAACACGGCGGGGCCGCTGACACCGAAGTCGGTAAACTGAACTTCACCCCGGCTGGCGGCCACGGCGTCCCGGTTCCGGCAGAGACGGAGGTCGGCGTTGGCCCGGACGCCCTTCAAAGCCTTGACAAAGGTGTTGCCCGTCTTGATCTGCACCAGTGCGGGATACAGCTTGGTGACGCTGTGGCCCAGGGATTGCAGCAGCTCATAGCCGCTGCGGGTCCCGCCCAGCTTACCGCCGGCCATGCCGCCGCAGCAGACGATGACCCGGTCCGCCGGGAGGGTTTCCTCGGCGGAGAGGACGGTGAACCCCCGTTTTGTTTTCTTCAGGCCCGTCACCTCGAACCCGGCGCGGGTTGTGACCCCGGCGGCGTCGGCGGCGAAGCGCAGCACGTCCACCACGCTGCCTGCCTGATCGGAGTAGGGATAGACCCGGCCATTGTCCTCCGCCGTGGTCAGCAGGCCCAGACCGTGAAAGAAATCCAGCGTGGCATCCAGACTCAGCGCTTCAAAGGCGGGGCGGATGAAAGCGGCGTCCTGTCCGTGATAGTAGGGAAGGCCCATGTTCAGGTTGGTGAGGTTGCAGCGGCCATTGCCGGTGGAGAGCAGCTTGCGGCCCACACGGGCTTGCCGCTCCAGCAGCGTGACGCTATGGCCGCCCTTGGCGGCGGTGATGGCGGCCATGAGGCCGGAGGCCCCGCCGCCGATAACGATGACATTCATGGTTGGCTCCTTTCGCCGCAATTCGGCACAGGAATATTGTTACGCTGTTCATTATACGGGACTTGAGCAGAAAAGACAAGAGCGGTCTGGACTTCCAACATAAGCAACGTTAATGACAAGACTTATTGTGAAAGCATACCATAAATCAGCCTGTAAAGCATCCGTTTTTTGCCAACACCTGCTAAAGATACTAAAAATTTGGAAAAATGGTTGACAATGGCGAAAAGCGGTGCTAATATGCAGTCAAAATTGAATCGCTTGATAGAGGCGCGGTATCCATCAGTACTCTCCACAAGGCCAGCGCAGCCGTGGAGTGGGAAAGGGGCCACCGCCGAAGTGTCAGGACAATGCCTGTTGTCCGGATGCTGGGTCGGCAGAGAAGATCTGCCGGACTGTCACAAGAATTTTTTGTGAAGCGCTATCATTGGCTGTTCGGAGACGTCCTATTTTCAAGGGACAGATTTTCCGTATATTCCATGAACCGCTTGGCAAAGCGGTTCATTTTTTTCATCATTCCTCGCCGGCGAGGAAGAAAAACGCCGGACAAGAAGGAGACAGTATGAGAAGAAGATGGATGAGCGCAATTCTGGCCCTGACCATGGCTCTGGCCCTCACCGCCTGCGGCGGCGACAGCAGCAGTTCCTCCGGCAATGACAGCACCCCTGCGGAGTCCACCCCCGCCGCTCCCGCCGTGGAGATCCCCCCTGTGGAGGATCTGACCGGCACGGACACCAGCGCCATTCCGGGCCTGGAGGACGGTGTGCTCACCGTTGGCATGGAGTGCGCCTACGCGCCCTACAACTGGACCCAGATGGACGATTCCAACGGCGCGGTGCCCATTTCCAACGTTCCCGGCGCTTACGCCAACGGCTACGATGTAATGATCGCCCAGCGCATCTGCGAGACCTATGGTTGGGAGCTTGAGATCGTGTCCTCCGCGTGGGATTCCCTGTGCCCCGCCGTGCAGTCCGGCACCATGGACGCCAACATTGCCGGTCAGTCCATGACCGCCGACCGCATGAATGAAGTGGATATGGCAGGCCCCTACTACTACGCTACCATCGTGGTCCTGACCACCAAGGACAGCCAGTATGCCAATGCAGCCTCTATCGCTGATCTGGCCGGCGGCACCTGCACCTCCCAGTCCGGCACCATCTGGTATGATTCCTGCCTGCCCCAGATCGAGAACACCAATCTGCTGGCTCCTGCCGACAGTGCCCCCGCAATGATCATGCAGCTCCAGACCGGCGCTGTGGACTATGTCTGCACCGATATGCCCACCGCTCTGGCCGCCGTCGCCAAGGACGACAATCTGGTGATCCTGAACTTCTCCGGCACCGACGGCGACTTCCAGTTTGCTACTGAAGAAGAGCGGGCCGAGAACGTGAACATCGGCATCTCTGTCCAGAAGGGCAACACCCAGCTGGCCGACGCCATCGACACCGTCCTCTCCGTTCTGAATGAGGAGCAGTTCAACGCCCTGATGGATCAGGCTATTTCCATTCAGCCTGAGATCTGAGTGACCCGCCGGGGGTCTCCGGACCCCCGGTGATCCCAAGAATCGCCCCGGCGCGGGGCCTCGCTGATTATTACAGATGATTGGAGACTGACCATGGATAAGTTTGTGAAGCTGGGACAGGATATGGTCCTGCTGTGGAGCAAGTACAAGGTGATGTACTGGGCCGGTATCTGGAATACACTGAAGCTGGCCTTCCTCGCCACACTGATCGGCTGCTTCATCGGACTGCTGTGCGGTGTGCTGAATACCATTCCTTATACGAAGAAGGACCCTCTGCCCAAGCGGTTCCTGCTGAAGCTGCTGCGGATCATCATCCGCATTTATGTAGAGGTGTTCCGGGGAACCCCCATGGTACTGCAATCCGTGTTCATTTACTACGGCCTGCCCTACTTCTCCAATAACGCCCTCCGGTTCGACAATATTTTCGCCGCCGCACTTTTGATCGTGGCCATCAATACCGGCGCGTACATGGCGGAATCCGTCCGGGGCGGCATCATTTCCATTGATCCCGGCCAGACCGAGGGGGCCAAGGCCATTGGCATGACCCATTTCCAGACCATGGTGAACGTCATCATGCCCCAGGCCCTGCGGAACATCATGCCCCAAATCGGCAACAACTACATCATCAACGTGAAGGACACCTCCGTCATGTTCATCATCGGCTTTACGGAGTTCTTCGCCCAGCACCGCTACATCGTGGGCGTCAACAATATGTACTTCCCCTCCGCCACCATTGAAATGATCGGCTACCTGACCCTGACACTGATCGCATCCCTGATCCTGCGGCTGGTGGAAAAGCTCATGGACGGCTCCGACAGCTACGAGCTGGCCCAGGGAGATCAGCTGGTGATGGCGGCGGGCACTTACAGCCATCCTGACCGGGGAACACCCTTTGACGAGGTCAACCGGGAATACACCGGCGAGGAAAAGCGGAACCGCATCCGCATCGGCCTGAAAAACCGCAACGGCAGCACGAGAGGAGGACGCTGATATGAGCGAGAATATCTTAGAGATCCGCCACCTCGGCAAGTCCTTCGGCACCCATGAGGTTTTGCGGGATATTGACTTTACTGTCAAGAAGGGCGACGTTATTTCCATCATCGGCGCTTCCGGCTCCGGCAAGTCCACGCTGCTGCGGTGTGTCAACCTGCTGGAGACCCCCAGCAGCGGACAGATCCTCTACCACGGTACCGACGTGGCGGGCCGGGGCGTCAACGCCCCGGAGTACCGCTCCCATGTGGGTATGGTGTTCCAGTCCTTCAACCTGTTCAACAATATGTCGGTCCTCAAAAACTGCATGGTGGGACAGATGAAGGTCCTCAAGCGCAGCAAGGAGGAGGCCCGGCAGCAGGCTTTGAAGTATCTGGAAAAGGTGGGTATGGCCCCCTATATCAACGCCAAGCCCCGGCAGATCTCCGGCGGTCAGAAGCAGCGGGTGGCCATCGCCCGGGCACTGGCCATGGACCCGGAGGTGCTGCTGTTCGATGAGCCTACCTCCGCTCTGGACCCGGAAATGGTGGGCGAGGTGCTGAACGTCATGCAGGCGTTGGCCCAGGAGGGTATGACCATGCTGGTGGTGACTCACGAGATGGCCTTCGCCCGGGATGTCAGCTCGCAGGTGGTATTTATGCACCAGGGCGTGATCTGCGAACAGGGCACACCGGCACAGGTCTTTGGCGACCCCCAACAGCAGGAGACGAAGGAGTTCCTGGCTCGTTTCCGGGGCGTGGAATAAGGAGACTGCAATCGTAAAAGAGACCCCGGCGGCTGTTGAAACAGCCGCCGGGGGTTTTGGCTATTTTGTTTCAGAAACCGGTCGGAAAAGCTGCTTGGCACTCAAATAAAACAAAAAGATAAAACACAGCCCGCTGTTTTCAAACAGCGGGCTGTAAACATTCGGGAATACGCAGGTGCTTACATGGATTCGTGGAAGGTGCGCTTGACCACCTCCAACTGCTGCTCGCGGCTCAGGCGGTTGAAGTTCACGGCGTAGCCGGACACGCGGATGGTCAGCGTAGGATACTTTTCCGGGTGCTCCATAGCGTCCAGCAGGACCTCGCGGTTCATCACGTTCACGTTCAGATGATGTGCACCCTGGACGAAATAGCCGTCCAGGATCTGTACCAGATTGCTGCGGCGTTCCTCGGCGGTCTTGCCCAGTGCGTTGGGCACAATGGAGAAGGTGTTGGAAACACCGTCCTGGCACACGGCCCGGTAGGGGATCTTGGCCACGGAGTTCAGGCTGGCCAGCGCGCCGCTTTCATCCCGGCCGTGCATGGGGTTGGCGCCGGGGGCGAAGGGTTCGCCCGCCTTGCGGCCGTCAGGGGTGGAGCCGGTCTTTTTGCCGTACATCACGTTGCTGGTGATGGTCAGGGCGGACAGCGTGTGAATGGCACCCCGGTACAGCGCGTGCTTTTTCAGCTCGGCAGAGAAGTAGGAAACGATCTCCACGGCGATATCGTCCACCCGGTCATCGTCATTGCCGTACTTGGGGAAGTCGCCCTCGGTGACGAAATCTACCGCAATGCCGTTTTCATTGCGGACGGGCTTCACCTTGGCAAACTTGATGGCGGAGAGAGAGTCGGCGGCGATGGAAAGACCCGCCACGCCGAAAGCGGCCAGCCGCTCCACCAACGTATCGTGGAGGGCCATCTGGCTGGATTCATAGGCGTATTTGTCATGCATAAAGTGGATGATATTGATGGTGTCCACATACAGCGCGGCAACGTAGGAGAGCACCTTCTTGTAGTTCGCCAGCACCTTGGGATAGTCCAGCACCTCGTCATCGTCCTTCTGGATCTCGGGGATGACCAGCAGGCCCTTCTTCTCGTCCACACCGCCGTTGATGGCGTACAGAAGGCTCTTGGCAAGGTTGGCCCGGGCACCGAAGAACTGCATCTGCTTGCCTACCGCCATAGCGGACACGCAGCAGGCAATGCAGTAGTCATCGCCGTACATGGGGCGCATAATGTCATCATTTTCGTACTGGATGGAGTCGGTGTCGATGCTCATTTTGGCGCAGTGGCGCTTGAAGGCGTCGGGGAGGTTCTGGCTCCACAGAACGGTCAGGTTGGGCTCGGGAGCGGTGCCCAGATTGGTGAGGGTGTGAAGATAGCGGAAAGTGTTGCGGGTCACCAAAGTGCGGCCGTCGATGCCCATGCCGCCCAGAGACTCGGTGATCCAGGTGGGATCACCGCCGAACAGCTCATTGTATTCCGGAGTACGCAGATGGCGCACCAGCCGCAGCTTGATGATGAACTGGTCGATCAGCTCCTGCGCGCCGGCTTCGTCCAGCGTGCCGTTGTCCAGATCCCGCTGGATGTAAATATCCAGGAAGGTAGCGGTGCGGCCCAGGCTGGTGGCAGCGCCGTTGTTTTCCTTTACACCGGCGAGATAGGCCATGTACAGGCTCTGCACAGCGTCATGGGCGGTCTCAGCGGGCTTGGTGATATCGCAGCCGTAGCCCTTGGCCATCAGGGCCATCTCCTGCAGAGCGCGGATCTGCATCTGCACTTCTTCCCGCAGGCGGATACGCTCGTCGGTCATAGCGCCGTCCAGAGCGTCCAGATCCTTTTTCTTCTCTTCAATCAGAAAATCAGTGCCGTACAGGGGAACACGGCGGTAGTCACCCACGATGCGGCCACGGCCGTAAGCGTCGGGCAGACCGGTGAGCAGGCCCACGGTACGGGCCACCCGGGTGCGGTGGGGATAGGCGTCGAACACGCCGTCATTGTGGGTCTTGCGGTAGGTTCTGAAATGCCTTTCAATTTCGGGGTTCAGCGTGTAGCCGTACTGCTCCAGAGCGGATTCGGCCATGCGCATACCGCCGTACAGGTTTACGATGCGCTTCAGGGGGGCGTCGGTCTGCAGGCCGACGATCACCTCATTGTCCCGGTCAATATAGCCGGGGGCGAAGTTGTTGATGCCGGAGATGGCATCGGTTTCCACATCTAAGATCCCCTTGCGCAGCTCCTCTAAAATCAAGGCGTGGGACTTGTCCCAAACCTTCTGAGTGCGTTCGGACGTTGGGGCCAGAAAGCTCTCGTCACCGGCGTAGGGGGTGTAGTTCTTCTGAATGAAATTACGCACGTTGACGAGATGACGCCACTCGCCGGTACGAAAGCCCTTCCAGGCGCTGCAGTTTACATCAATAGGCATCGTTATACGCTCCTGTCTATTTTATTTAAATGTGGAATTCACGGTCAAATCGCTGCTGCCAGTCAGCCAAGGCTTCCGGCGGCAGGGCGGATACGTCCTCTAAGGAATACGGGATCCCCAGTGCATGATACTTGTTCACACCCAGCGTGTGGTAGGGCAGCAGCTCCACCCGCTGAATGTTGCGGATCGTATGCAGATACGCGCGCAGCCCTTCCAGATGGGCGTCGGAATCCGTGAGTCCGGGGACCACCACATGGCGGATCCAAAGGGGTGTGCCGGCGTTTTGCACGGCGGAAAGAAATTGTAAAAACTCCTGCGGAGACTGTCCCGTGATGCTGTGGTAGCCGTCCAGCGAGAAGTGCTTGATGTCCAGCAAGACGAGGTCAGTATGGGCCAGAATTTCCTCGTAGCCGCCGCAGCCGCAGCCTGCGGTGTCAATGCAGGTGTGGGTGCCCGCGTGTTTGCACAGGCGCAGGACCTCACATAAAAAGTCCTTTTGCAGGAGCGGCTCGCCGCCGGAAAAGGTGACGCCGCCGTTATCGCCAAAATACGGTTTGAAGCGGAGAAGCTTGTTCACCAACTGTTCAGGCGTGAAGATTTGCTCTTTTCCGCTGCGCATGGTCCAGGTGTCGGGGTTGTGGCAGTAGCGGCAGCGCAGGCGGCAGCCCTGAAAGAACACCACCGTGCGAATACCGGGGCCGTCCACAAGGCCCATGGATTCAATGGAATGGATGTATCCCTCGATCAAATAGAAAAACCTCCTTTTCAACAGATCAAATGATCCGTATAAAAAGAAAAAGCCGCACCGATCTGAGCTTTTTCTGCCCAGACGGTCGGCTGGTTTCACGATCATACTCCATGTGGTAACACCCACTTCCGTCAGTCATATGATCACCATGCCCATAGTATATGGGCTTTGGAAGCTTTTGTCAAGCACCAACGTGTGGAGACTTTCTCAACATGTATACGCCGGAGGAGTGGAATGCAGCGTGGCAGATAGCCAGAGCTTTGCCCGCAAGCTGAACAGGGAAGGGGTCAAACTCTATGGGTGACAGCCTGCGCTATCAGGACTGCTTTGAAAAGCGGCACATGACCTGCGCGGTGCGGAAATCTTAAATGGAGTGTGACGGCGGTAACGATTCAGTCATGCGGCAGACAATGGAGAAAATGCGAAAATGCAAGGTTCAACTTTATAGCGACCGAAAGGTTATACGGGCCGCTCCGAAATGCCACAGCTGTTTGAGCATTTCGCCTGTATGCAAAAGAAAGCACACCCGTTGACACGGGGTTGGTGTCGCAGTGGGCAGATACATGAGAGACTGTGGCGTTTTACCGCAAAAACAGCATATACCATTATTTCATAGCAAACTATTGAAAAAAGTTATAGGCCATTCGACGAACTTTATGTGGAACTTTTTTGCTTCGACAGCCTATTATACTGTATTTACAGTATTTACAGCGGTAGGAGGGCCGTATATTTGCCAGAACAGGATAGGAGACCGGGACAGGGGATGCGGCATGCATTAAGTAAAAATAACGTAAATGCTTTGCTATCGACAAAGCGCTTACGTCATTTGAAACATTTTTGGACTTGCAAACTTGCAATGTGTAGAGTTATAATCATATCAAGAACGTAGCTGTATTAATATGGCCTGCCCCTCAGTAGGAACGGAGGAGCAGTTTCTAAGATACAGCTTGCTCAGTAGGCTGATCCGCCCGATTAGGGGGCCACCTCAAAGGGCGGAGAGTCTTCGCGTTAAATACAGGGAAGAATAATAGGAGGAATTACGTTCATGGCAAAAAACAAAGTGTTTAAGACGATGGACGGTAATGAGGCTGCCGCATACGTATCTTATGCGTTTACCGAGGTAGCTACCATTTACCCCATCACTCCTTCCAGCCCCATGGCTGACCATGTGGATGCATGGGCTACCAATGGCAAGAAGAACCTGTTTGGCCAGCCCGTAAAGCTGGTCGAGATGCAGGCGGAGTCCGGCGCGGCCGGCGCAATGCACGGCTCTCTGGAGACCGGCTCCCTGACCAGCACCTACACTGCTTCTCAGGGCCTGCTGCTGATGATCCCGCCCATGTACCGTATCGCCGGCTCTCAGCTGCCCGGCGTTATGCACGTCTCTGCCCGTACCGTGGCCACCCACTCTCTGTCCATCTTCGGTGATCATTCCGACGTTATGGCCTGCCGCCAGACCGGTTGGGCACAGCTGGCTTCCGCCAGCGTGCAGGAGAGCATGGACTTGGGCGCCGTTGCCCATCTGTCTGCCATCAAGGGCTCTATCCCCTTCCAGCATTTCTTCGATGGCTTCCGGACCTCTCACGAGATCCAGAAGATCGAGGTTCTGGACTATGAGGATCTGGGCAAGATGCTGGATTGGGACGCTGTTCAGCGCTTCAAGGATCATGCCCTGAGCACCGAACATCCCACTCTGCGCAACACCCTGCAGAATCCCGATACCTTCTTCCAGTCCCGCGAGGCCTGCAACAGCGCCTATGATGCGCTGCCCGCCATTGTCGAGGAGTACATGGGCAAGATCAACGAGGTCACTGGCCGCAACTATCAGTTGTTCAACTACTACGGTGCTCCCGATGCTGAGCGCGTTGTGGTGGCTATGGGCTCCGTCTGCGAGACCCTGCTGGAGGTTGTTGATTATCTGGTGGAGCGCGGCGAGAAGGTCGGCTTCATTCAGGTCCACCTGTTCCGTCCCTTCTCCATGGAGCGTCTGCTGGAGAAGATCCCCGCTACCTGCAAGTGCCTGACCGTTCTGGACCGCACCAAGGAGCCCGGCGCTCCCGGCGAGCCTCTGTATCTGGACGTGTGCGACGCCCTGTGGGAAGGCAAGCGTACCAACATCGAGGCTCTGTGCGGCCGCTATGGCCTGGGTTCCAAGGATACCACTCCTGCCCAGATGAAGGCCGTGTTCGACAACATGAAGGGTGAGAAGAAGAACCACTTCACCGTCGGCATCAACGATGACGTTACGCATCTGTCCCTGCCCGTTGGCGAGAATATCGTCACCGCCGGCAAGTCCATCATCTCCTGCAAGTTCTGGGGTTTGGGCTCCGATGGTACCGTTGGCGCCAACAAGAACTCCATCAAGATCATCGGTGACCACACCGATCAGTACGCTCAGGCTTACTTCGAGTATGACTCCAAGAAGTCCGGCGGCGTTACCAAGTCCCACCTGCGCTTTGGCCATGAGCCCATCCACAGCACCTACTATGTCACCATGGCTGACTTTGTGGCCTGCCACAAGACCTCTTACATCAAGGACTTCGATATCGTTTCCGAGATCAAGCCTCACGGCACCTTCCTGCTGAACACCAGCTGGACCGGCGCTGAGCTGGAGGAGCACCTGCCCAACCGTGTGAAGCGTCAGATCGCCGAGCGTGAGATCAACTTCTACACCATCGACGCTACCGCTATCGCTATGGAGCTGGGCCTGGGCAACCGCACCAACACCGTGCTGCAGGCTGCCTTCTTCAAGCTCTCCGGCATTATCCCCATTGAGGACGCCGTGAAGTACATGAAGGCCGCTATCGTCAAGTCCTACTCCAAGAAGGGCCAGAAGATCGTTGACATGAACAGTGCCGCCGTTGACAGAGGTGTTGACGCTGCTGTGAAGATCAACGTTCCCGAGTCCTGGAAGACTCTGGCTGACGATACCAAGGCTCCCGACGCAAGCCTGCCTCACTACATCCGTGCGATTCAGATTCCTGTCAACAAGCAGGCCGGCGATGCCATCCCCGTGAGCGAGTTCATGCCCTACGCTGATGGTGTTACCCCCTCTGAGACTTCTAAGTATGAGAAGCGCGGCATCGCTGTGAAGGTGCCTCAGTGGATCCCCGAGAACTGCATCGGCTGCAACAAGTGCGCTCTGGTCTGCCCCCATGCTGCGATTCGTCCCTTCCTGCTGAACGCGGAGGAAGAGGCTGCTAAGCCCGCCGCCTTCGTCACCAAGGAGGCCAAGGGCAAGGGCTTCGAGGGCCTGACCTTCCGTATGCAGGTCGATCCTCTGGACTGCCAGGGCTGCGGCGCCTGCGCCAATGTCTGCCCCGCCAAGGAGAAGGCTCTGGTCATGGAGCTGCTGGATACCCAGATGCCCGAGCAGGAGAACTGGGAGCATGCCCTGACCCTGTCCACCAAGACCAACCCCATGGACAAGTTCACCGTCCGCGGTTCTCAGTTCGAGCGTCCTCTGTACGAGTTCAGCGGCGCCTGCGCCGGCTGCGGCGAGGCTCCTTACATGAAGCTTATGTCTCAGCTGTTCGGTGACCGGATGTTCGTTACCTCCGCTACCGGTTGCGCTTACGTTGTGGGTTCCTCCACTCCTTCCTTCCCCTATGTGGCCAATGAGAAGGGCCATGGTCCTGCCAACTCTAACTCCCTGTTCGAGGATAACGCCGAGTATGCCCTGGGCATGAAGCTGTCCATCGACCAGATGCGTCGTCAGATGGCTGCTCACGCCGAGGCTGTGGTGGCTTCTACCTCCGACGCTGCTCTGAAGAGCGCTCTGGAGGCTTGGCTGGCTGAGGGCGATAACGGCGACAAGACCCGTGCTCTGTCCGAGGCTGTTGTGGCTGCTCTGAACGCCACTGCTGAGACCTCTGATGATATCGCCTTCCTGAAGGCCAACAAGGATGCTCTGCCCAAGAAGAGCGTCTGGATGTACGGCGGCGACGGCTGGGCTTACGATATCGGCTTCGGCGGTCTGGACCATGTCCTGGCTTCCGGCGCTGACGTGAACGTCCTGGTTGTCGATACCGAGGTGTACTCCAACACCGGCGGTCAGGCTTCCAAGGCCACTCAGCTGGGTGCCGTGGCTCAGTTCGCCAACGGCGGTAAGAGAACCGGCAAGAAGGATCTGGGCGCCATCGCCATGACTTATGGCAATGTCTATGTTGCTCAGGTCGCTATGGGTGCCAACGAGCAGCACCTCATCACGGCTCTGAAGGAAGCTGAGGCACATCACGGTCCCTCCATCCTCATCGCTTACGCTCCCTGCATCAACCACGGTATCTCCAAGGGCATGAGCCAGGCTCAGCTGGAGGAGAAGCTGGCCAGCGAGTGCGGCTATTGGCCCCTGTGGCGCTATGTGCCCGAGCTGAAGGCTGAGGGTAAGAATCCGTTCATCCTGACCAGCAAGGAGCCCAATGGCCAGCTGCTGGACTTCATGATGGGCGAGACCCGTTTCGCTTCTCTGACCAGAACCTTCCCCGAGACTGCCAAGGTCCTGTTTGCCGAGGCCGAGGAGTTCTGCGCTCAGCGCTATGCCAAATACAAGCATCTGGCTGAGCAGTAATTGTCGGTCAGAATCAGCACGAAACGTGAAATTGGTGTGAAAGCAAACCTTGCTTTCTGATGTGATCTCGTCTTGTATGGGTACAAGCTCAAATGCAGCAGCGACTCAGGAAAACAACTGAGGTTACATATCCGTTTTCTGTTTTTACTCTTACCATACTCTCTCCGCATAAAAGGCTCTCTGGCATATTGCCAGAGAGCCTTTTGCATATAATTGGGAAACGATCATGATGTACCGCTGTGCCGCATTACCCGCAAGGGCAGCGTATTCGATCATCATGCATTCCGCAACAGCAGGTTGCTTGTCATACCGATAACTTTGGGGTATGATGACCGTGAGGTGATGATCGTATGGATACAAAGGATATGATTCTGGAACTCAGGACAAAGATGGGACTGTCACAGGACGAGCTTGCGGAAAAGGTATTTGTGACCCGTCAGGCGGTTTCCCGCTGGGAAAACGGTGAAACAACGCCGAATATCGAAACCCTGAAGCTGCTCTCAAAGCTCTTTGATGTCTCCATCAATACGCTGCTCGGCTCACCGAGACAGCTTATCTGTCAATGCTGCGGGATGCCCCTTGCAGACGGGGACATCAGCAGGGAGACAGACGGCTTTTTCAATGAGGAGTACTGCAAGTGGTGTTATGCTGACGGCGAGTATATGTACCACGATTTAGACGATCTGATCGAGGTCTGCGTGCAGAACATGGCCAGCGAGGAATTTCCCGCCGAACAGGCGCGGGCCTACCTGAAGAATACGCTGCCAAAGCTCAATTACTGGAAGCGGTATGAAAATCTCGGTGGCGCGGAAGCCTTTGCGCAGTATAAGCAGACGTTGATGGATGAATTCAACGATCTGCATATTGACGGGATGCCCAAGGTGGAAAAGCTCAACGCGCTTGTAGGCAAGTATATCAACCTTGCATACCGCCTTCCCAACGGAAAAACCGTCAAATTCCTTGACGATCAGGCGACCTACCTCGGCAACCAGCTGGAATGTGAGTTTGGCGGCGACCGCTGCTTCGGCATTGCCGCAAATATGGATTTTCTGCTGGTCTGCACCTATGAGGAAAACGGTAAAAACCCGGAGCTGGTCGTTTACAAGAAAAGATAGCAAAAATCAGATGCACGCCGTGAGACGTGCATCTGATTTTCTTTGACTGAACAGGCTGACGGAAAAGGGCACGTCTGTGTGCCGATCCTGCAGGGAATCTGCCAGCGGGCAGGCATGTTCTGTAAGGACGCGGCCAAAACGCCCATGATCCAGCGCCAGCGGTGTGATTACCGAGCAGGTATTTGACTTGGATCGATCACACACCAGAAGCCGGCTGTACCTTCCGTGATGCGAACAGCCTTTTTGCAGTGAAACCTATCAAAAATTGACAATATGGCTCAAATCAGGTAGGATTGCAGAGAGAAAGCAGCTGGCTTTTGCGGGGAAGAACGTATTCATGGAGGCTTCTAATGAGTGAAATGATAGAGAATACAGGCATGGACCGGAAGAAATTGGAAACGTTCATCTTGGAAACCTATCCGGCAAGCGCGGACCGTCCGTGGCTCCAATATCCCAATTATGAGGTGTTCCGCCACAGCAGCAATCAAAAATGGTTTGCGGTTATTATGGATCTGCCGAAAAGCAAGCTCGGACTGCAGGGGGAGGAGCGGATAGACGCTGTCAACTTGAAATGCGGTCCCATTCTGGCAGGCTCGCTGCTGATGGAGAACGGCTTTTTTCCAGCCTATCATATGCGGAAGGACAGTTGGATTACCGTTGCACTGGATGGCAGTGTGGCGGATTACAAAATCAAAATGCTGCTCGATGTAAGCTATCAGGCAACAGCACCAAAAGTGCGCAAAAAGAAGGGCTGACAGCTTTTAGAATGAAACCGGCAAACAAGTGGAGGAGAAGCAGATGCAGGTCAACGAATATCAGAAAGAGGCTATGGCAACACTGAATCTCGCCTTAAATCAAAAGGATGTGCTCATCAACAGCGTCATGGGCTTGTGCGGCGAATCCGGCGAAGCCATTGATCTTGTAAAGAAATGGCTGATGCAGGGGCATGAGCTGGACAAGGAACACCTGATCAAAGAACTGGGCGATGTGGCGTGGTATCTGGCGGAGGCCGCCACCGCTCTGGATGTCCCATTGGAGACCGTTTTTCAGGACAATCTGGATAAGCTGCGCCAGCGGTATCCCAACGGCTTCGACACCGGAGCCTCAGTGAATCGCAAGGAGGGAGACCTGTAAGCTTTAGGCGGATTCCGCAGCTTCGTACAAATGCACCAAGCCGTTGCAACGCAACGGCTTGGTGCGTTTCTATATTTGCGTGGCAAGCGGCACCCGTTTTAGATCATACTCTGCGATCTTGGGCGGGCCGTGCTATTTGACGGGTAATTCTACGAAAAACGTATTGCGGCCGTTTTTGCTTTCCGCCCAGATCCGGCCCCGGTGTCGCAGGATGATGTTCCGGGCGATGGAAAGACCCAGGCCATAGCTGCCCCGCTGGGTGTGTGCCTCGTCGGCACGATAGAAGCGCTTGAAAATGTTTTGCAGGTCTGCCTTGGAGATCTCCGGGCCGGGGTTGGACACTGTCAGACGGCACCGCCCGCCGCAGCGGGTGAGGGTGACGGAGATCTCGCCGGAGGACGCGGCGTATTTCCGGGCGTTGTCCAGAAGAATGTCTACCGTCTGCCGCAGATGCTGCTGGCTGCCCCGGACGGTGAGCCCCGGCTGGATGTCCACAGCGAGGGTCAGGCCCGCTTCATCAAAAAATACCGGCTCAAAGGGGAGGACTGCGTCGCTGATCAGACGGCTCAGGTCCACCTGTGAAAAGATCAGGGTACTCTGGCCACTGTCGGTACGGGCCAGATCCAGCATTTCCTCAATGAGCTGGCGCATCTGCCGGGACATGGTGAGGATGTGGACGGCGAACTGGCTGCGGCGGGTCTCGTCGAAATCCGGGCTGTTCAGAAGCTCCGCGTTGGTCATGATGACCGTCAGAGGCGTTTTCAGCTCGTGGGAGGCGTCCGCTACGAATTGCCGCTGCTGTTGCCAGGCGGCCTCCACCGGTTTTACCGCCCACCGTGCCAACATCCAGCTGATGAGCAGAAAGGCGGCGAAGCACAGCACCCCGATGGCGGCGCAGGTCTCCGTCAGATTTTTCAGAGTGGCCCGTTCGCTGGACATATCTGTGAAAGCGATGCGCTCTCCACGGGGCGTGACGCTGCGGCAGTACCGCAGGCCGTATTCCCGGAGGACACCGGCAGGAGCGTCGGCGTCGGTGGCCACGTCCGCCAGCGTTTTCAGGAACTCCTGATCCGTCAGGTCATAGTACCCGCCGCCGGAGGCGGCGAGACCGCCGTTTCCATCCAACTCCAAAACGAAAAAGGGGAGGTGGACCTCCTGCGGCGGACTGCCGGGGCGATTGGGGTGAAAGGCATCCGACGCTACGCTTTGCAGCATGGCCTCGCTCTGCGTTTCCAAGCCCTGACGGGTCAGGTGATACACCATGCCGAAAATGGCGGTGAGCATGAGGGTGACGATGAGCATATTGACGCAGATGAATTTCAGTCGCAGCTTTCGGATCATTCTGCCACCTCCAGATGGTAGCCCAGACGGCGGATGGCCTCGATTTTCAAATCAGAACCGATGCTGGTGAGCTTTTTCCGGAGAAATCCCACATAAACCTCTACGTGGTTTTCCACGGCGTTGGAATCGTAGCCCCATACCCGGGCCAGGATCATCTCTTTGGACAGCACCCGGCCCTTGCTTTGCAGGAGAAAGCGCATGACGTCGAATTCCCGGGCGGAGAGACGGACGCTGTTTTTCCCGCATACCAGCGTGCAGGAGGAAAGGTCCAGGGCGGTGTTGCCCATCCGCAGCTCATCCACCTGATCTCCCTGACGGCGAAGCAGAGCGTTGACGCAGGCCAGCAGTTCCCTTGAGTCAAAGGGCTTCGTGAGGTAGTAGTCCGCCCCAGCGTTGAGGCCCTGAATGCGGTCCTCAATGTCCGACCGGGCAGTGAGCATCAGGATGGGCGTAGTACAGCGGTCCGCCCGGACCTGTCGGGCAACCTGAAAGCCGTTGAGCTTTGGCATCATCACATCTAAGATCAGCAGATCGTAGATCCCCAGTTCCGCATACTCCGTACCCGCTTCGCCATCGTACACCGTTTCCACGTCAAAGTCCTTGTGTTCCAGAATGGCGCGGATGGATTCCGCCACCAGCTTTTCGTCTTCAATGACCAGTACCTTCATAGGCCGTTCCTCAGTTCGTTTTTTCTTACCATAATCCATTTTTCTGAAGTGAAACTGAAAACAATGGAAATTTTTTCAGGAAAGTTTATCTTTTTTTCAGCGTCGGTTCAGCATGGGGTGTTACTTTGGAAACCGCAAACTGAAAATCCGCTCCTGGGAACAGGGGCGCAGGAAAGGATGAACGATATGGCAGAAATGAACCCCCAGACCCCGAAGAAGCCCACGGGAAAGCTGAAGCTAATGCTGTCTGGGAAGAAGAGCAGAAGATGGATCGTGCTGTGCGTGGCGGCAGTGGCCGTCATCGGCGGCGCGGCCGCCTTTATGAGCCGCGTCAAGGCCAAGGCCGCTAAGGTGGAGACCACCTATACCACCGCCACCGCGGAAAAGCGGAGCATCACTAACTCCCTCACCGGCAGCGGCACCTTGCAGCCCGCCGATTCCTACACCGTCACCACGCTGGTGTCCGGCGAGGTTCTCAGCGATACCTTTGAAGAGGGAGATCTGGTAGAGAAGGATCAGCTCCTTTATACCATCGACTCCTCCGACGTTTCCTCTACGGAATCTCAGGCCCAGACCAGCTATTCGCAGGCATTGAAGGCCAAGTATCCCACGGCGGACATCAGCGGCACCGTCAGCGAGGTCTACGTCAGCAACGGCGACGCGGTGAACGCCGGGACAGAACTGGTGAAGATCAGCGCCAGCAATGACCTGACCATCGACTTCCAGTTCTCTTACGCCAATGACGGTGATTTCTATGTGGGCCAGCCCGCTAAAATTTATATCAACGGCTACGCCGGGTATATTGACGGCACGGTGGCCCAGATCGGTGGCAGCTCCTTAGCCAGTTCCACCGGCATGAAAATGACCACCGTCCGGGTGAAGGCCGTGAATCCCGGTCTGGTCACCGGGGACTGCACCGCCAGCGCTGTGGTGGGCAACTACACCAGCTACGGTCAGACCATCGTGAAGGTGGGGACCGGCTCCACCATCACCGCCAGCGCCTCCGGCAAGGTCAGCGGCCTGACGCTGATGCCCGGCGACAGCGTATCCAGCGGCCAGCGGATCTGCACCATTACCGGTGACAGCGTGGATAATCAGATCGAAAACGCAAAGAACAGTCTGGAAAGTGCCCAGGACCGGCTGGACGATTACAGCGTGACCTCTCCCATCACCGGCACGGTGGTGGAAAAGACGGTGAAGGCCGGGGACAATGTGGGCACCGGCAGCAATTCCAACAACACCCTCTGCATCATTTATGACCTGAGCTATCTGCAAATCACCCTGAATATTGACGAATTGGACATCGACAATGTGGAGGTGGGGCAGGTGGTGAACATCACCTCCGATGCCAAAGAGGGCCAGACCTTCACCGGCGTGGTGACCAAGGTCTCCGTGGTGGGCACGACCTCCGGCGGCACTACAACCTATCCCGTCACTGTCCGCATTGACGATACCGAGGGTCTGCGGTCCGGCATGAATGTGGATGCGGAGATCGTGCTGTCCTCTGCCGACGGTGTGCTGGCGATCCCCAGTCTGGCGGTGAATCGGGGCAATACGGTCCTCATTACCTCCGATTCCCCCAGCGCGGTCAACGCCTTGGAGCAGGAGGCCCCGGAGGGGTACGTCTACGTTCAGGTGACCACCGGCGTCAGCGATGACAGCTATATCGAGATCACCTCCGGTTTGCAGGAGGGGGACACCGTGGCCTATCTGCGGGCAGCGTCCTCTGAATCCGACAGCATGATGATGGGCGGTATGCCCGGCAACATGAGCGGCGACATGCCTTCCGGCGGGGGAATGCCCTCCGGAGGCAGACCCGGCGGCGGTGGTCCGGGAGGAGGGTTCTAAATGAGCGCTCTCATTGAATTTCAGTCCGTCTGCAAGTATTACCAGATGGGCGACACCACCGTCAAGGCGGCGGACCATATCTTCTTTCAGATACAGAAGGGGGAGTTCGTGGCCATTGTGGGACAGTCCGGCAGTGGAAAATCCACCTGTATGAACATCATCGGCTGTCTGGACGTGCCAACCTCCGGCGCGTATCTGCTGGACGGACAGGATGTGGGCCAGATGAACCGGAACCAGCTGGCGGAGATCCGGAATAAGATGCTGGGCTTCATTTTTCAGCAGTATAACCTCCTGCCCAAGCTGAATTTACAGGAAAATGTGGAGGTCCCCCTGATGTACGCCGGGGTGCCCAAGGCGGAACGCCATGAGCGGGCGAAGCTGGCACTGGAGCTGGTGGGGTTGGGGGACAAGCTGAAGCACAAGCCCAACCAGCTTTCCGGTGGCCAGCAGCAGCGGGTGTCCATCGCCCGGGCGCTGGCGGGAGATCCGGCGGTGATCTTAGCCGACGAACCCACCGGCGCGCTGGATTCCCACACGGGACGGGAGGTGCTGGATATGCTGAAAAAGCTCCATGACGCCGGGAACACCGTGGTTCTCATCACACATGACAACTCCATCGCCGTGCAGGCCCAGCGGATCATCCGTCTGGAGGACGGCCATGTGATCTATGACGGGGACGCCCATGATCCCAAGGCTGTGGTGTCCCCCAATCTGACTGGAGAGGGGGCGGGGGCATGAACTTGCTGGAAACCTTCCAGATGGCGGTGAAAAACATCCTCAGCAGCAAGGTCCGAACGCTGCTGACCATGCTGGGCATCATCATCGGCGTGTGCGCCGTCATTGTCATCGTGGGCCTTGGCAACGGTATGCAGGGCTATATTGAAGAAAGCTTTGCCGACATGGGCACCGATTCCCTGACGGTCCAGATCCTGGGCCGGGGCTCCTCCCGCAGCGTGTCCGAGGAGCAGATGTACGCCCTGGTGGAGGAAAACCAGGACCTCTACAAGCAGATCTCGCCCACCGTTGCCATGATGGGCGTGGTGAAGATCGGCAGCGACAGCATTTCCACCTCCTCCATCACCGGCGTCAGCGAGGATTACTTCGATATGAAGGGCTATACTGTCGCCCAGGGCCGGAACCTGGACTATGTGGATATCTCCGGCCGGAAAAAGGTCTGCGTGGTGGGCCAGTATCTGAACATGGCCTACTTTGGCGGCAACGCCGTGGGCCAAACGCTGAAGCTTAACGGCACTACCTTTACCGTTGTGGGCGTGATGGCCCAGAAGGATAGCCAGCTGGAGGAGGGCGGCACGGATGACTGCGTGTTCCTGCCCTACTCCACGGCTGCCCGCCTCAGCTTTACCGGCACCGTCAGCAGCTACACCATGACCGTGCAGAATACGGACAACATCTCCGAGGCCAAGACCTTTCTGGAAAACAAGCTCTATGACATTTTCTCCGACGATGACGCCTATACCGTCATTTCCATGGCGGAAATGGTGGAGCAGATGAATTCCATGGTGAATATGGTCATCTATATTCTGGCGGGCATTGCCGCCATCTCTCTGGTGGTGGGCGGCATCGGCATCATGAATATCATGCTGGTGTCCGTGACAGAACGGACGAGAGAGATCGGCATCCGCAAGGCTTTGGGCGCCAAGGAGGGGGCCATTTTGCGGCAGTTCGTCATTGAAGCCGCCACCACCTCGGCTCTGGGCGGCCTGCTGGGGATCGGTCTGGGCTATGTCCTGTCATCGGTGGCGACGACCGTCATTGCCACGGTGATGCCGGATACGCCCATCACTGTCAGTCCCAGCGCGGCAGCGGTGGTGATCGCCTTCGGCGTGTCGGCGGGCATCGGTATCGTGTTCGGCTATCTCCCCGCCCGGAAGGCCGCCAACCTAAATCCTATCGATGCGCTGCGGTATGACTGAACCGTTCACAAATGGCTGTTTTATACGTTAAAGGCCGGCAGTCGGGAGCTGATTTGCAGCCCGATTGCCGGTCTCTATTGAGAAGTGCTCAGAACCAACCGCTCAAGAGGGCCGGTGTGCCGGAGAGATCCCCGGTCATCGCATAGCTGCCCTTCTGATCTATTGCGGCAGCGCGGAACGAGCTTTCAGCAGCCAAGTCATTTAAGAAACTCAAAGAAAAAATGCAAAAACTTTAACAGCTTTTAGCGAAAACACGTCTTGACAACGGGCAGAAAACCGTGTATTCTTCGTTCAAAAGGGAGTAGCTTGCACAGCTTTGTGTATCCGTTGGCGTCAGTACGGGCCGTTTGGCTCCGCTGCGGATTGAAATGGCGAGACTTTTGTATCAATGTGAAGGCATTGACGCAAAAGGGCTCGCCTTTTTTGCGTCCGCCGAAAGGAGACACAGTACATGAAGCAGGAAAAGAACATTTGGGAACAATCCCGCGTGGAGCTGTTCCAGAAACTGGATTGCCGGGAGACCGGCCTATCACAGGAGGATGCGGCGCTCCGTTTGTTGAAATACGGTGCCAACGAACTGCACGCCGGCAAGCAAAAGAGTGTTTGGCAGATTTTTCTGGGGCAGTTTGCGGATTTTCTGGTGTTGATCCTCATTCTGGCCGCCGTCATCTCCGCCTGTATGGGGGACGTAGAGAGTATGATCGTCATTCTGGCGGTCATCACCATGAATGCAATTCTGGGCACCGTTCAGACCGTCAAGGCCTCCGCGTCGCTGGACAGCCTGAAGCAGATGTCCGCTCCCACCGCCAAGGTACTGCGGGACGGTCAGATCGTACAGATCCCCGGCCGTGAGGTAGTTCCCGGTGATGTGGTCATATTGGAGGCGGGGGATTCCGTCTGTGCCGACGGACGCCTGTTGGAATGTGCCAGCCTGAAGTGCGCGGAGAGTGCCCTTACCGGCGAGAGCCTGCCGGTGGAAAAGGATACGGAGTCGCTCAGTGGAGAGACGGCCTTGGGCGACCGAAAGAACATGGTGTTCTCCGGCAGCTTTGTCACCTATGGCCGGGGCCGCTTTCTGGTGACGGCCACCGGTATGGACACGGAAATGGGTAAGATCGCCCAGCTTCTGAAAAACACGGAGGAACGGAAAACACCGCTTCAGGTCAGCCTGGATCAGTTCGGCAGAAAGCTGTCGATCATCATTCTGGTGATCTGCGCAGTGCTGTTTGGCGTCAGTGTGCTGTGGCGGCACGAAAACGTGATGAACGCCTTCCTCTTTGCAGTCGCTTTGGCAGTAGCGGCCATCCCCGAGGCGCTCAGCTCCATCGTCACCATCGTGCTGTCCTTCGGCACCCGGAAAATGGCCAAGGAAAATGCCATCATCCGCCATTTGCAGGCGGTGGAGGGGCTTGGCAGCGTGTCGGTCATCTGCTCGGATAAAACCGGTACGCTGACCCAGAATCGCATGACGGTGCGCAAGCTCTACACCGGAGGCGAGGTGATCGACGCCAAGGACGCGGACTTCCGGGACCCGTTACAGGAGCCGCTGCTGCGGACGGCCCTGCTGTGCAGCGATGCGGTCATCAGCGGGGATACGGAAATCGGCGATCCCACGGAAACGGCGCTGGTGCGGCTGGGGGAGACCAACGGCTTTGACGAGGATCTTGTCCGGGACCGTTGGCCCCGTCTGACAGAGATCCCCTTTGATTCCGACCGGAAAATGATGTCCACGGTCCACAAGCTGGCGGGGGGCTTGATGCTGGTCACCAAGGGCGCGACGGACGTATTGCTGGACCGCTGCGTGGTGACGCCGGAGGAACGGGCGAGGATCGAACAGGTCAACGAACAGTTTTCCAACGAGGGCCTGCGGGTGCTGGCCTTCGCCTGCCGCAGTGTGGACAGTACGGCCATCACTCTGGCGGACGAAAATGGTCTGACCTTCCTCGGCCTCATCGCCATGATGGATCCTCCCCGCGAGGAGTCCAAGGCGGCGGTGGCGGAGTGCATCCGTGCCGGCATCCGCCCCATTATGATCACCGGCGACCATAAGATCACGGCGGCGGCCATTGCCCGCGAGATCGGCATTTTGCGGGACGGCACGGAGGCCGTGGAGGGCGCGGTCATCGACGGCATGAGCGACGAGGAATTGCAGGACTTTGTGCCGAAGGTCAGCGTCTACGCCCGTGTGTCCCCGGAGCATAAGATCCGCATCGTCCGGGCGTGGCAGCAGCGGGGCAATCTGGTAGCCATGACCGGCGACGGCGTCAATGACGCTCCCGCTCTCAAGCAGGCGGACATCGGCGTTGCCATGGGCATCACGGGAACGGAGGTGGCCAAGGATGCCGCCGGTATGGTGCTGGCGGACGATAACTTCGCCACCATCGTGAAAGCCGTGAAGAATGGCCGGAACGTGTATGCAAACATCAAGTGGGCCATTCAGTTTCTGCTCTCCGGCAATACGGCGGGCATTTTAACGGTGCTCTACGCCTCTCTGATGGGACTGCCCGTGCCCTTCGCGGCAGTGCACCTGCTGTTCATCAACCTGCTGACGGACTCTCTGCCCGCCATCGCCCTTGGTTTGGAGCCTCACACCGACGAGGTCATGTCGGAAAAGCCCCGGCCCCGGAACGAGGGCATCCTGACCAAGCCCTTCCTTTATAGTGTGGGCGTTGAGGGACTGGTCATCGCCGCCGCCACCGTCACGGCCTTCTATCTGGGACTGAACGCCGGCGGAGCCGCCGCCGGGCAGACCATGGCCTTCTCTACCCTGTGCCTGAGCCGGCTGTTCCACGGCTTCAGCTGCAAATCCCAGCATCCGGTGCTGCTGACCCGCCACTTCTGGAACAACCGTGCCCTGTTGGGTGCCTTTGCCATCGGCGCGCTGCTGTTGGGGCTGGTGCTGCTGGTTCCCGCGCTGGAACCGCTGTTCGCCGTGGCCCCCCTGTCCATTGGAATGGTGGGCGCCATTGTGGGACTTGCCTTCGGCTCCATGGTGGTCATCCAGCTTTTGAAGCTGCTGCGGCGGTAAGGCCGCAGGCATTGTGCGGTAAACAGAATCATGCCGAAAAATTTACCGTTTCTTGATGGAAATCCGATTCCTTGCATGATACAGTAAAAGAAGATGGAATATTAACAAGAAGGGCAGGAGGAACAACATGGAGACTTCCATCAATTTTAACGAGAAAAAAGGCTTCATCTGCGATATGGACGGCGTCATCTACCACGGCAACCGCATTCTGCCGGGGGTGGCGGAGTTCATTCAGTGGCTGCATGATGAGGACAAGGAATATCTCTTTCTTACCAACAACAGCGGCTATACGCCCCGGGAGCTGAACCAGAAGCTGGCCCGCATGGGCCTTGATGTGCCGGAGGAGCACTTCTATACCAGCGCACTGGCCACCGCCGCCTTCCTGCGGGAGCAGGCACCGGGCTGCTCCGTGTTCGCCATTGGCGAGGCGGGACTGCTCAACGCCCTCTATGACGCAGGTATCACCATGAACGATGTGAACCCCGACTATGTGGTGGTAGGCGAGGGGCGCAGCTATTCGCTTGACACCCTCACGAAAGCCACAAATCTGGTGATGCAGGGGGCCAAGCTCATCGGTGCCAACTCCGATGTCTCCGGCCCCATTGAAAACGGCATCGCCCCTGCCTGCCGTGCCCTCATCGCACCTATTGAGATGGCAACGGGCAAGCAGGCCTACTTCTGCGGCAAGCCCAACCCGCTGATGATGCGGACAGGGCTGAAAAAGCTGAACTGCCACTCCGGTGAGGCGGTGATGGTGGGCGACCGCATGGATACCGACGTGATCTCCGGCATGGAGAGCGGTATGTCCACGGTGCTGGTGCTCTCCGGCGTTTCCACGCGGGAGACCCTCAAGACCTACGCCTACCGCCCCAGCATCGTGCTGGACGGCGTGGGCGATATCGCCGCCATGGCCCGCAGAGAGAAGGCATAAACTGCACAACTCACCGTGCCAGGCGTAAATCTGCAAAGTGGATGAAGAAAAGGGAGGACGTTTTCGCCCTCCCTTATTTTTGCGACGCAAAAGCATAGTATAATAAGAAATGTGCCATTTCCTCGCCCCCTGCGGGGCAACTGGAAATGATGCACGAGAACTTCATGCACTGGCATTTGTGCATGTTCGTGATGCGCTGCTCATAAATAAAGTTTTATGCCTATGTTCACGCTGCCTGCAAGTCAGGTGAAGATTCAGACATCATTCCGACCGATCCCAGTAGGGATAATCCGTAAATACGAACTTGCCTGCCGCGTTTTTTTCAGTCGGCAGCTCCACATAGACTGTGCTGCCGTCCGGCGGCATGCTGACACCCATCACCACCGTGAATTTCCCGTTACCGTCATCCCGGACGTGATCCGCCCAGCTGTTGTAGGAGGTCTTGCCCTTGTTTTTCCTGTACGCTGCATAGACGTTGCCGTTATATTCAAGCAGATCTTTGCTCGCAATGGCGGCATTCAGGGTCTTATCTGTAAATTCCTCGGAAAAGACCGCTAAGAATTTTTCTCGAACCTGTTCAATAGTGTAGACGCCGTCCCGGGCGGGGAACATGGGCAGGTACTTCCGCCCCTGAATTTGGACGGGACTCATGCCCTCGGAATACTCCCCGGCGAAGGCGAGGCGCAGCCAAAGACTTCGGGCCTGCTCCGACAGCTCCCACGCTTCCTCTTCGTACAGAGTCGAGCCGTCCTCCGGGTAAAATTCATACCCGTTCACACCTCGGAGACTTTCGATAATGACGGCTTACATTACCGGAAACCGTGTTGTCCCAATATTCCGAGCGGATAAAATGCTCTAAATGGACACCGGTCTCCGCTTTATAGCCCTCGTAGACATAGCTCTGCGCGGACATACCGCTTTCCGACAGGGAAAAATGCTGGAACTCCATAGGCGCACCTCCGTGGTCGGCAAAATCACCGGGATCGTCGGAACCGCCGTTCCGTTTGGAGAAACACGCGGAAAAAATCAGAGGAAAGATGCAGAGAAGCGCGAGACAGATCAGCAGCTTTTTCAAATTACATTTCCTCCTCCTTTTGCGGAATCATGACAAGACTGACTTCGGTCATGGTAAAATTCTACAATTATAGTGCACCATCTTCCTTGCGGAATGAGATGATCCGGTTTGCGTGGTCGATCCAAATCGCGCAGATTTCCTGCGGGCGGCGGTCTTCTTTCATCGGCGGTTCTCCATGATATAATTTTAGATAAAACGGCTTGCCGCCTGTTGATGAGCAGACGGCAAGCCGCATGGCTACTTCAGCAGCCTCGCATCCGGCACACAACAGCGCGCCGAAGCTGTTTATTCGACGATGACAGAGGTGCCGGAAACGATCTTCTTGGGCTCCTTCTTGGGGATCAGGACGGTCAGCACACCGGATTCATACTTGGCCTTCACATCCTCGGCCTTCACATCACCCACATAAAAGCTGCGGGAGCAGGCACCGGCATAGCGCTCCTGACGCAGAACGCGGCCCTTCTTGTCCTCTTCGTCCTTGTCCAGACCCTTCTGGGCGCTGACGGTCAGATAGCCGTCCTTCACATCCACATGGATCTCATCCTTCTGGAAGCCGGGCAGCTCCACCGCGAAGCGGTAAGCCTTGGCGTCATCCGTTTCATGGATGTCGGTCTTCATCAGGTTTCTCTCGTGCTTGCCAAACAGGGGGCTGTGACCGCCGAAGAAACTGTTGTCAAAGAAATCGTCAAACATGTTTTCACCATAGATGCTGGGTACCATAATAATTCCTCCATTCGAGATGAAATTACAAAATTGAATCGCGGAAACAGGGCGGCACGTTCTGATCGCACAAGCAAACGCTGCCTGCGGCGATCTTCGGCCCATCGGCTGCCATGCTCGGAATGTGCATCAGTTACTGCACATCACCCTGGCTGCTTCCTTTTTCCCTCTTTCTGCTGTATAGTTTATCTTTTTTCCTTGCAAAAACAAGAAACTGTGGGTACAATAAAAAAAGAGATGCTTGTGCTGAAAGCACAAGTGGAAAGGAGCTGAGGGCGATGGGAGACGCACAGTGGGAGACCTGCGGCGCTGAGACGCTGCTGGAGGAATTCTTCGCACAGGATGATCTCAGACAACTGGCGGAAAGCGCAGGCAAGATTCTGGACTGTCCGCTGCTGGTGCTGGACGATACCTTTCATGTGGCGGCATACCGCCTGCCGCAGGGATTCTCCGATAAGCTTTTTCAAAACGTTGTGAGCTGCGGCGAGATCACCTATGAAGCCGGTGTGCTTATCAGCAGAAGCCCGGCCCTTTCGGAAGGGCGGGCGGACTTTCTCCAACTGCCGGGCAGTCCGTATCCCCGGCGGTTTGCGCTCCTTGTCAGCGCGGGGGTCCAGCTTGGCTGCCTCATCTGCGTGGACACGGACGGACATCTGGAAAAAATTCATGCTCAGACATGGGAACTGGTGGAGCGCATCCTCGCCAAGCAGCTGTTTGTGGAGGCCAGCCGGCAGGACAAGCCCTTTGAGACCGCAGAGGACATACTCATGCATTTGCTGGACGGCGGCTTTTCCTCTGCTGCGTATTTTCAGCTTCAGGCCGCCAATACCTACCTTGCGGACTTCCACCCGCGGACCTTCGCATTGGTGGACCTGACGGCCTATCGCAGCGTTTACGCCGGGAAGCGCCGGTTGAAGGAGGCACTGGAGGCGCGGCTTCCGGACAGCCACCCCTTTCTGTACAAGGGCGATGTGTTCCTGTTCCTGCACGAGGACGAGGGTGCTCAGGCGTTTGATGCTCTGGCGGAGGAATTCCACCTCAAGGTCCTCATCTCCGAGCCGCTGGACGAGCTTTTCGACCTGCCCAAGCTTTACCCCACCGCCCGGGAGGCGCTGGAACTGATGCGGGATGAGCGTTTTCACGGGGAACGGGTCTGCTCTGCGGCGCAGCTCCGCATACCTCTGCTGCTGAAAAATCTGGAGGGGCGCGGCGGTCTGATTTCCATAGAACTGCGCCGATTGGCCACCCATGATCGGGAAAAGAACACACAATACTGCGAAACGCTCTACTATTACCTGATTTGCTGTCGTTCTCTGAAAAAGACCTGTGACGCGCTCTTCACCCACCGCAACACGGTGCTTTACCGCATCCGCAGATTGCAGGAGGATTTCGACATTCCTTTGGAGGACCCGTCCCTCCATGCCGACCTGCTGCTGGGCGTATCCCTCATCCTGTTTGAAACCAAGGGACCGGATTTCTTCCTGCATACCCCGAAAAATGAGGCATAAAGCCGTACATTTAGGCGAAGATTCAAAAAGAAACGGATGATATTTATGAAAGAAAACAGAAAGCTATTGAGAGAAGTTCTGAAGGATATCCGCCATGACATGACGGACGAGGAAGTGCTGAACCTGCTGGCGGACAGCAAAATTTCCGAAAATCCCGCGGGCGAAAAGGAAAAATACACCCTCGGTCAGCGGGCGGCGGACGCCATCGCGAAATTTGCGGGGAGTTGGGCATTCATTTTTTCCTTCACCGGCGTGCTGATCCTCTGGATGGTGGTCAACACACTGCTGGCGGCAAAGGCCTTCGATCCCTTTCCCTTTATTTTGCTGAATCTGGTGCTCTCCTGCGTGGCGGCCATTCAGGCGCCGCTCATTATGATGAGCCAGAACCGGCAGGAGGAAAAGGACCGCCGCCGTGCCGAGAACGATTACAAGGTGAATCTCAAAACGGAAATTATGATCGAGGATCTCTACGATAAAGTAAACGCCATCCTTGCCAGGCAGTCCGCCCTGGAAAAGCATCTGGCAGGGCAGGAGAAGGGAACACCGAAAGCGGACGGTGAAAAATAAACGTGCTTTGAGGCTTGTACCTTTTTTGTAAATTCAAGCATGATTTTAGAAGGATCAACAAAAACCGGGATATCCAACAGGATGTCCCGGTTTTTGCTTCAGGTGCCTGCTTGCTGTTCCGCAGATTTGCTGGAGACTGTGCGATCACGGTCAGCTTGTATATGACGAATTTTATTTAGTACTATTATTTCGCAATAGACACAATATCTTGTGCTTTCGCGGTTGACAGAACGTGCCCGCCATTATATACTTAAACTCTAAGAGACGATCAGCGGGAGGGGGAGATGCGTATGCGGATCGGCGGACTGCAAAAGGTAACGCTGCTGGACTACCCCGGCAAGGTGGCCTGCACGGTGTTTTTGCCCGGCTGCAATCTGCGCTGCCCCTTCTGCCACAATCCCGCTTTGGTCCTGCCGGACCGAGAGACCGACGTCCTTTCCACGGAGGAGCTGCTTGCCTTTTTGGAGACCCGTCGAGGAAAGCTGGACGGCGTCTGCGTCACTGGCGGGGAGCCGACCTTGTACGAGGACCTTCCGGCGCTGCTGCGGCAGATCCGGGCGCTGGGCTTTGCCGTGAAACTGGACACCAACGGCACCAACCCCGACATGCTGGAAGCGCTGGCGCAGGAGGGGCTGCTGGACTATGCTGCCATGGACATCAAGAACAGCCCGGACCGCTATGCGGAGACCTGCGGCGGCGTGGATCTTCTGGGACCGGTGAAGCGGAGTGCCGCACTGCTGATGGCGGGTGCCGTGGACTATGAGTTCCGCACCACCGTCTGTGCACCGCTGCACACACCGGAGGAGATGGCCGGGATCGGCCGTTGGCTCAAGGGTGCGAAGCGCTATTTCCTTCAACCCTTTGTGGACTCCGGCGAACTGGTGGGCAGCGGCATGAAGCCCCTGACAAAAGAAGAGATCGAAGCGCTGCGGGACAGCGTTTTGCCTGATATTCCCAGCACACAGATCCGTGGACAATAGAGAAAAGGAGAAGAGGACCATGTATCAAGTCATCAAGCGGGACGGCCATGTTGCCGAATTCAGTCTCAACCGTATCTCCAGTGCCATTATGAAAGCCTTTGACGCCACCCATATTCCCTATGCCCCGGATGTGATCGACCTGCTTTCCTTGCAGGTCACGGCGGATTATGCCGATAAGATCCGGGATGGCCGGATCGATGTGGAGACCATTCAGGACAGCGTGGAGGCCGTTCTTCAGCGTGCCGGCTACGCGGAAGTGGCCAAGGCCTACATTCTCTACCGCAAGAATCGGGAAAAGCTGCGGAACATGAGCTCCACCATTCTGGACTACAAAAAGCTGGTGGACGATTATCTGCGGGTGTCCGACTGGCGGGTAAAGGAAAACTCCACCGTCACCTACTCCGTGGGCGGATTGATCCTGTCCAACTCCGGCGCCATCACCGCCAATTACTGGCTCAGCGAAATTTATGACGAGGAGATCGGCAACGCCCACCGCAACGCGGACCTCCATATCCATGATCTGTCTATGCTCACCGGCTACTGCGCCGGTTGGAGCCTAAAGCAGCTCATTCAGGAAGGGTTGGGGGGTGTGACGGGGAAGATCACCAGCGCCCCGGCCAAACACCTGGCTACCCTATGCAACCAGATGGTGAATTTCCTGGGCATTATGCAGAACGAGTGGGCGGGTGCGCAGGCATTTTCCAGCTTTGATACCTATCTTGCCCCCTTTGTCCGGATGGATAAGCTCAGCTACAATGAAGTCAAGCACTGCGTCGAGAGCTTTGTCTATGGCGTCAACACCCCCAGCCGCTGGGGCACGCAGGCCCCGTTCTCAAACATCACTCTGGACTGGACCGTACCCGCCGATCTGGCCGGTCAGCCTTGTATCGTGGGCGGCAAGCCCATGAGCTTTACCTATGGCGACTGCCAGCCGGAGATGGACATGATCAACAAGGCATTCATCGAGGTCATGATCGAAGGCGACGCCAACGGCCGCGGCTTCCAGTATCCCATCCCCACCTATTCCATCACCAAGGACTTTGACTGGTCCGAGACGGAGAACAACCGGCTGCTCTTTGAGATGACCGCCAAATACGGAACGCCCTACTTCTCCAACTACATCAACTCCGACATGGAGCCCAGTGACGTGCGCAGCATGTGCTGCCGCCTGCGCCTGGACCTCCGGGAACTGCGGAAAAAGAGCGGCGGCTTCTTCGGCAGCGGTGAGTCTACCGGCTCCGTGGGCGTTGTGACCATCAATCTGCCCCGTATTGCATATCTTGCCAAGGATGAAGCGGATTTCTTCGCCCGACTGGATCACATGATGGACATTGCTGCCCGCAGTCTGAAGATCAAGCGCACCACCATCGGGCGGCTGATGGAGGAGGGGCTGTACCCCTACACCAAGCGCTACCTCGGCAGCTTCGACAATCACTTTTCCACCATCGGCCTCGTCGGCATGAATGAGGCGGGTCTGAACGCCAACTGGCTCCGCAAGGACCTTACCCATGAGGAGACACAGGACTTTGCCGTTCGGGTGCTGAAGCACATGCGGGAGCGGCTGAGCGATTATCAGGAGCAGTATGGCGACCTCTACAATCTGGAGGCCACCCCTGCCGAGTCCACCTCCTATCGCCTTGCCAAGCACGATAAGGCACAGTACCCCAATATCATCACCGCCCACGAGGGCGGGACGCCCTACTACACCAATTCCAGCCACCTGCCTGTGGGCTACACGGAGGACGTGTTCGCCGCACTGGACGTACAGGACAAGCTCCAGACCCTCTATACCAGCGGCACGGTGTTCCACACCTTCCTGGGCGAAAAGCTGCCCGACTGGCGGGCAGCGGCGGCACTGGTCCGCAAGATCGCGGAGAACTACGAGCTGCCGTACTATACGCTGTCTCCCACCTATTCCGTCTGCGCAGACCACGGCTATCTGGCCGGGGAGCAGTTCACCTGCCCCATCTGCGGACGGAAAACGGAGGTTTACAGCCGTATCACCGGCTACTACCGCCCGGTGCAGAACTGGAATGACGGCAAGAGTCAGGAGTATCAGGACAGAAAAACCTATCAGGTGAGCGGTGCGGCGCAGCCCCATGCAGCCGCTCCGGCGAAAGAAGTGAAAGAGACCGCGCCCGTTTCGAGGAAAGCAGACCGTTACACGCTCTTCGTCACGGCCACCTGCCCCAACTGCCGGGCGGTGAAGCCGCTGCTGCAAAAGGCGGGCATTCCCTATGAGGAAAAGGATGCCGCACAGTATGCGGAGGAGGCAAAGGCGCTTGGCCTGCGGCAGGCTCCCACGCTGGTGGCTTGGGGAGAGGAACCCACTCTCTATGTGGGCGCAGCCCAGATCAAGGCGTTCCTCCGGGAGTATGCCCAATGATCGAGCTTGCTGTGATCGGCGGCGGTCCCGCCGGACTGACGGCCGCCCTGTATGCCGCACGGGCAGGACGCTCCGTTGCCGTATTCGAGGGCAGCGGCTTCGGCGGGCAGATCACCCTCTCGCCGCTGGTAGAGAATTATCCAGGTCTTGGCGCGGTCAGCGGCATGGAACTGGGGGACCGGATGTATGCCCAGGCGGAAGCGGCCGGGGCGGAGCTGACCTTCAGCGGGGTACAGAGGATCGAACGAAACACGGACGGCACGTTCCTTCTGGAAACGGAGGACGGGCCTGTGTCGGCCCGGGCGGTGATCTATGCCGCTGGGGCAAAGCCCCGGACGCTGGGTCTGCCCGGTGAAGAAGAACTGGTAGGCCGCGGCGTCAGCTATTGCGCCCTGTGCGATGGCCCGTTCTTTGACGGGCAGGACGTGGCGGTGGCCGGCGGCGGCAACACCGCCTTTGAGGACGCCCTGTTTCTGGCCGGACGCTGCCGCAGCGTGACACTGATCCACCGGAGAAAAACCTTCCGGGCGGAGCAGGCACTGGTGGAGCAGGCGGCCCAACGGAAAAATCTTACCATCCTGACGGATACGGTCATCACCGATCTCCACGCCGACAACGGAGAGCTGGAACACCTTTTGTTGAAAAATGCCGACGGACGGGAGACGCGGCTCCCGGTCAGCGGGCTGTTCGTGGCCTTTGGCTGCGTTCCCGATACGGAAATGGCCGCGGCACTGGCGGAACGGGATCAAGAGGGGTATCTCCTGACCAATGACCGGATGGAAACGGCCGCACCGGGCTTTTTTGCGGCAGGCGACTGTCGGCACAAGCAGGTACGGCAGCTGACCACGGCGGTTTCGGACGGCACCTTGGCTGCGGCCTCCGCCTGCCGGTGGCTGGCGGAACAGTGACGCGCACCGGATTATCCCAACAATCAAAGCAAAGAGAGGATACGCTTATGAACGATGAACGCTACTCCATTATTTATTCCAGCAGAACGGGAAATACCAGACTGCTGGCTGAGGCGATCCGGGAGAGCCTTCCGGCGGACCTGTGCAATCATTTCGGCACGGACGAAGCCGGTGCGGTCGAATCCGAAAAGCTGTATGTTGGCTTCTGGACGGATAAGGGGACTGCGGATGAAGCGGCGCTTGCGCTTTTGAAGCGCCTGAAAAACAAGAAGATTTTCCTGTTCGGTACGGCGGGCTTCGGCGAAAGCGAGGCGTATTTTCAAAAGGTGCTGGATCGGGTAAAGGAGAGCATCGACGAGAGCAATTCGATCATCGGCACTTATATGTGCCAGGGCAAAATGCCCATGGCGGTCCGGGAGCGGTATGAAAAAATGAAGCAGCAGCCCAACCTGGCTCCCAATCTGGACGGACTGATCCGGAATTTTGACCGCGCCCTCACCCATCCGGATGACCATGACCTTGAAGAATTGAAACAGGCTGTGCGGAGAAGGGAGGACAGTTGATATGAGATGGTTCTATGAGCTTGCGTGGCTGTGGAAGGGGCTGGGAATCTCCCTGCTGGCAGCCGCAGCCTGTATGGTGTGTGTCTGGCTGGTGTGCAGAGCCACCGGAAAGCGGCTTCGGACCGGCATCGCGGTTTTGGCCGCTGCTGCGGGCTTTGCGGCCGCCGTTGTGGTGATCCTCCTCCTCGCCCAGACTCCAACCCCGATTTAAAAGAACCCTCCGTCGCCCGTAAACGGGGACGGCAGCGGGAATACGCCGAGTGGAAAGCAAAGCAGCAGACCGGACAAGAAAATAAGGCATAACAAAGGCGGGAACATCTTAACCGATGCTCCCGCCTTCACTACTGAATTATCGTTTCAATTCTTCCTTGGTTATTTTTGCGTGATTCAGAAGCGATGTGAAATCATCGTTGGCGGTGATATTGACGGTAATTCGGTAGCTTGCGCTGTCAGTTTGATGGTGAAGAAGGCAACGGAACAAATTATCCGTCACAGCATCTGGTAGCTGCTCGTAGTGCGATAGCATCCGCGCTTTCAATGTATCTTCCAACTGGGTTTCGTCTGTGACAGAGATGGCGCTATCACGGACTGACAGAATAAACAGCGGCTCTGCGGGTGAATTATATTTCCAATAGCAATACAACGTCCCGATGCTATTATCGTCTGCCGTGATATAGGTAGGAATATTACGCTCCTCCATATACTTGTTTGCGCGGGTTTCATCAATAACCAGCCCACCGGATACATATTCAAGGAAGATTTCCGCCCCGGAATCATCGATAATACGCATATCGAAATTTTCGCCCACGGGATTGTAGGTGGCAAAGAGCTTCGCATAGGACGCAAAATGAGGATTAACGATATGCAGATATTCTTTCATTCGATGCGCAGACTGTAGAAATGGAAACATAATGCCAATGGCAAGAACCACAACTGTTGTAAATAGAACGATGTAACGCTTTTTCATTAGATTACTCCTTTTTGCTATATCGACTTGATGGTATGATGAGTTGCTGTTTTAGTGTAAGTAGTGAAGTCCTTAATTAGATTATATATTGGATAATTGAAAAAAAGCAAGGGCAGGAAGAACCTGCCCTTGCCCATTAAAGCACATTTTCAATAGAAATGATAAATCCGAACTACATGACCCACTTGGATCATGTAGTTCGGATTATCATTACTTGGTCCGAGTGGCGGGAGTCGAACCCACGGCCTCATGGACCCGAACCATGCGCGCTACCAACTGCGCTACACCCGGATACAGCTTTACCATTATACGGTATCCGGTTCGGGATGTCAAGGCATATTGCGGAAAATCCCCGCATAGAGTTGAAAGAATTCAACGATGGGGGGCAGGAAGGATGACGGCAAGGCGGTCAGGGCGGCGGACAGCCGCATCGGTTGGCAGAAAAAGAACGGTGGCGCGTCAGGTGGGACGCCGTCAGTCCGGAAAAACGGACGCCCTGTCGGCGGCGGAGCGTTTGCGGCTCATCCGTCTGGTGACCTGCGGCGGCATTTTCGTGCTGCTGGTGGCGGCGAAGCTGCTGCTGCCGGGAAGGATGGCGGGCATCAGCCAAAAGCTGTCGGAAGCCATGACCCGGAGCGTCGATGTGCAGGCGGTATTTTCCGCTGTGGGCGGGCTGTTTACCAAGGATGGGACCCCGGCGGAGGCGGCGGACGAGGTGTACCGGGCCGTGTTCCATCCGGAGGGCGCGGAGACCCGGCAGACCGCCGCCCGGACAGCGGACGGCGCGGCACTGACGGAGCTGCGGAACTGGCGGGATGCAGAGCCATTGAATACGATCCCGCCTGCGGGAGAGGACCCGGTTCCGGAGGAACTGGAGACGATGGACCTTGTGCTCTATTCCGACGAGGATTTGCCGGAAAACGTCAGTATGCGGCAGGCAATTTTGGGTTTCGACCACGAAACGCCGGTAAAGGGCGTGCTGTCCTCCAATTTCGGCTACCGGGATCACCCCTTGGAGGGGACGGAGCGGTTTCACTACGGCGTGGATCTGGCAGCGGATACCGGTACGGCCATCGCCTGCTTTGCCGATGGCACCGTTACGGCGGTAGGGGAGAGCAGCAGCTACGGAAAATACTGCACCGTCACCCACGCTAACGGCTGCGCCACCCTGTATGCCCACTGCGGACGGATCTCCGTGTCCTCCGGCGCGGCGGTAAAAAAGGGAGAGAAGCTGGGGGAGGTAGGAGAGACCGGCATGGCCACAGGACCGCATCTGCATTTCGAGCTGCAAAAGGACGGGGTCTACCTGAACCCGATCTATTATGTGGAAACCGCCTGAGTGTACCGTCTCCGGCGGCTTTTTTCTGCTGGTGGGATGGTTCGCCCTCTGCTGCGGTTGGCAGACGGCCCTGACGGTGCTGGGGGCGGCAGCGTGGCACGAGTTCGGGCATCTGCTGGCTTTAAGGCTCTGCGGCGGGGAGGCCCGGCGGCTGCGGGTCGGCATGTTGGGAGCGGTGATCGAGGTCCGGGGGGCCATGGGCTACGGGCAGGAGTTGGCATCGGCTCTGGCGGGGCCGTTGGCGAATCTGCTGGCGGCTGCGATCCTCGGCAGGATGGGGTGTACCACGGCGGCGGGGGCCAATGGGGTGCTGTGCGCCTTCAATCTGTTACCCGTCCGCCCGCTGGACGGCGGACGGGCGCTGTATCTCCTGCTGGCGTGGCTGGCCGGTCCCGGAACGGCGGAATGGGGCTGCCGGTGGGTGGGCATTTCCACGGCGCTGGCGGCGGCGTCCGGGACGGCGTGGCTGGTGTGGCGCACGGGGGGAAGCCTCTGGCTGCTCCCTGCCGTAGTGGGGTTGCTGACGGCCGGAGTGGGCTGGCGGAATGACCGGTAAGGAGGAGCTATCTGTCACATTTTGCGGTTTAGCTTGAAAATTTACAGATTCTTAACTATAATAAAGACACCATACCGTCAGCGGACACGTTTACCCCGGAGCTGACGGTGAGAAAGCACGAGGAATGGCTATGCGACCAGACGGAACGAGAGTACGGGATCTGACTGCCATCATGCAGGCGCTTCCCTATGTCATGCCAAAGCGGTATGACGCCCAGAACTGGGCGGAGGAATATCTGGATGAGGACGCGATCCGGGACTATATCCGGGCAAAACGGCGGGAGGGGCGCACCGTGACCCACATGAGCCTGCTGGTGTCCGCCTATTACCGCGCAGTGCTGAAAAATCCAAAGATCAACTATTTCGTGATGAACCGGCGGATCTATAAGCGGAACCACTTCTGCTTCAGCTTTGTGATCCTGAAGACCCGGGCGGACGGCACGCCGGACGAGACCTCGCTGAAGGTGTATCTGGAACCGGAGGACACGGTGTTTACCGTGACGGAGAAGATCCGCTCCACCATCGAGAAGAACCAGAACGTCCGGCACAATAACGATACAGACCGGTTTGCGAAATTCGCCTTCGGTGTACCGGGTCTGGCCCGGGCGGTTTTTGGTCTGGCGGGCTTTCTGGACCGGCATGATCTGCTGCCCAGGTCTATCATTGAACTGAGTCCTTTCCACACCAGCCTGTTCGTGACGAATCTGGCCTCCATCAACACGCCCTGCATTTTCCACCACTGCTATGAGTTTGGCACCACCAGCGTGTTCGTCTGCATGGGGCGGCCCGTCCCTGACCCACTGGCGCCGGAGGGCGTCCGGAAGAAGATCATGCCTATGAGCGTTGTCATGGACGAGCGGATCGCCACCGGCATTGAGTATTCCCGCTTTTTCGCGGAGTTGTTCCGAAATCTCAAGCACCCGGAAAGTCTGGAAGAGCCCTTCAACAGTGTATTGGCGGAAAAAGCGGCGGTAAAGTGAGGGAGCACATACAGTGAACAAAAGAACGAAAACCGCTCTGCGGCGGTGGTGTCTTTACGGGTGGACGTTTGTAAAATGGACCATGGCTGCGTCCGCCATCGGCGTGGTCTGCGGATTGATCGGGACCATGTTCCACTTCGGCGTCCATGAGGTGACGGCCTTCCGAGGAACGCACCCCTGGGTGCTGTATCTCCTGCCGTTGGCGGGCTTTGTGATCATGAGCTTTTACAAGCTGACGGAGACGGACGGCTTGGGTACCGACGATATCATCGACGCGGTCCATGAAGGAAAGCGGCTGCCTATCTTGCTGCTGCCGGCCATCTTTTTCGGTACGGTTTTGACCCACCTGTGCGGCGGCAGCGCGGGACGGGAGGGCGCAGCCCTTCAGATGGGCGGCACCATCGGTCAGTGTATGGGCCGCACCTTCCGGCTGGATGACCGGGATCTCCGGGTGGCTACGCTGGCGGGTATGGCGGCGTTCTTCTCCGCCCTGTTCGGCACGCCCCTGGCGGCCACGGTGTTTGCCATCATGGTCATCAGCATCGGCGTGATCTACCACGTGGCCCTGTACCCCAGTCTGCTGGCGGCCCTGGTGGCCTACGGCGTGTCCGTCCGTCTGGGGGTGGAGCCTACCCGTTTCACCGTGGCGGTGCCGGATCAGTCGGTAGGGATGTTCGTCCGGGTGGCGGCGCTGGGTGTGCTGTGCGCGCTGGTGTCCATCCTGTTCTGCAAACTGATGCACGGCGCGGGACACCTGATGAAGCGGATCAAAAACCCGTGGCTGCGGGTGATCTGCGGCGGCTTCGCCGTCATCACCCTGACGTGGGTATTCGGTACGGACTATAACGGCGCGGGCATGGACATCGTGACCCGGGCCATTGAGCAGGAGACCGTGGCGGTGCCCTGGGCCTTTCTGCTGAAGCTGGTTTTCACAGCGGTCACGCTGGCGGCGGGCTTCAAGGGCGGCGAGGTGGTACCCTCCTTCTTCGTGGGCGCGACCTTCGGCTGCGCGGTGTCCCCGCTGCTGGGTCTGCCGGTGGGCTTCGGCGCCGCGGTAGGTCTGGCCGCTGTTTTCTGCGGCGTGACCAACTGCCCGGTGGCATCCACGCTGCTGGCGGTGGAACTGTTCGGCGCGGAGGGGATGCTGTATTTTGCCTTGGCCTGCTGCCTGAGCTATATGCTCTCCGGGTATCAGGGGCTGTATTCCAGCCAGACCATCCTCTATTCCAAGCTGAAAGCCCAGTTCATCAACGTCCATACCAATGCCTACCACGCCGGCGAGAAAACCGAATAAAACAAGTACCTCCCACGGTTTCCCCATAAATGAAGGGACACCGTGGGAGTTTTTTTGCATGATGGAAGAACAACGGCCCACCCGCAAAGGCGGACTGAACCGGTCCTGTTCCTCATAGGATAGAGGAAGGGGGTGATGGAATGACGAAAGAGGACTTTGACCCGCTGGCCTTTACCACGGCGGTGAACACCCTTGCCGTTGCCATCGCCCAGAATCTGAGCGAGGATGAGCTGGCGCTGCTGACGGCGGTGCTGGTCCAACTCACCGGCACGCTGACCACCATCACTGTCCAGCAGACCTTGTATGGAAAGCAGAAGGATGGCCAGACCTCGTAAGGTCTGGCCATCCTTGTGTTGCATAGTGTGTGATATAAAACTGCTTTACAGGCAAAGTTTATTTCCCAAGCAGGCGGCGGGCCGTGTCCACATTGACCTGTTCGATCTGCCGCAGCTTCTGCACGGCAGCAGCCTGTTCCTCTGGGGAGATAGGGGAACTGACCATGCGGTCAATCATGGCCTTGAGGGCATCCGCCGTCAGAGCGTCCAGATCCAGGAAGTTCTCCTGACCGATATACCGCAGGAAAGCGGAGACCTTGGGGTCATACACCACGCCCGCCAGAGGGATGCCCTGTCCGGCGGCGAAGATCAGCGCGTGGAGCCGCATGGACACCACCGCCTGCATCCGGGAAAGCGCGCCGATGATGGTCCCGGCGCTGCCAGCATCATCCAGAAAATAGTGGGGGATGTCCAGCCCTGCCGCGGCCAGTCGCCCGGCAACCGGGTCCAGATGCTTTTCCACGGCGGCGAACACCGGCGTCAGACCGTAGGTCTCGTAGGCGTATTTCGCCGCCTGTGCGAACAGAGGGGCCTTGTCCTCAAAGCCCTTCCAATTCCGCAGAGCGAAGCACAGGTACTTCCCGTGGGTCGGGATGCCCGCCCGCAGCAGAACGCTGTCGATCTCGTCCTCGCTGGCGGCGGGGAGGGTCAGGGCCGGGTCCGCCGTCAGGAGGATCTCCGGTTTCGTCACGCCCATGGACTGCAATTCCTTCAGGGAGTCCGGCTCCCGGAGGGTGATGACGTCCACGCTGGCGTTCAGCACGCTGGCCGCCAGCTTCCGGTGCTGTTCCCGGAGAACAGGACCGATGCCGCAGCCGTACATCTGTACCTTGCAGCCGGCTTTGTGAGCAGCCTGAATGTTATGGAGATAGAACCACAGGGACCGACGGGAGGTGACGTCCTGAATGAGGCTGCCGCCGCCGTTGATATACAGCCCCGCATGGCGCATGGCCTTTTTCCAGGTGAGAACGTCCATCCGGCCAGCCGTCCGCACCCGGTAGGTCAGGCGGGTGGCCTTGGGGTCCTTGGTGAGAACGGTGATGGGCATATCTGGGTCGATGGCGCGCATCTCCTGCAAGATGGCCTCCAAAATGGCGTCGTCGCCGGCGTTGCCCCGGCCGTAAGCACCGCAGATCACCACGCCGTCCCGGTCCCGTTTGGGACGGTTGTGGCGGCGGATGATCTCTTCATAGATATGGAGCTGGGTATCCACCGTACTCTGAATGGAGAATTTGGAGGAGGCCTTTTCATAGAGCTTTTCACCCATCTCATGCCGCAGGGCGTCATCATTGCCAAGAGCAGCCAGATAGCGCCCTAACGTCTGCCAGTCGCCGGGGGTAAAGAGGTATCCGTTTACATCCTGATCGATGAGATAGGGGATGCCGCCCACGGCGGTGGCCACCGTGGCCAGATGGAACCGGGCACCCTCCGTCAGGGCGTAGGGGAAGGTCTCGGAGAGGGAGGTCAGGGCGTTGACATCCAGCGCGGAATAGAACCGATCCATACCGCCGCTGATCCAGCCGGCGAAGGTGACCTCCTTTTCCACGCCCAGTTCCTTTGCCAGATCCTCCAGCTTCTGCCGCTCCTCGCCGTCCCCGGCGATGACCAGCCGCAGCCGGGGGCAGGACTTGTGTCCTTCCGCAAAGCCCCGGATCAGGGTGGACATATCCTTGACGGGGTTCAGCCGGGCGGCGATGCCCACCACCACACTGTTTTCCTCCACGTCGGCCCCCAGTCCCCGGAGATAGGCCAGCCGGTTCCCCTGAGACGGCGCAGGGGTGAAGTCGATGCCGTTGTAGATGGCGTAGAACCGGTCGGGGGGGAAGCCCCGGTCAATGAGCAGGTCCACCATGGCGTCGGACACACCGATGCGGTAGTCCAGATGCCGGAGCGCCCAGGCATTGATGGCCCCGAAGGTGAGCCGGGCGAAGGGGCGGCCCATGTAGTCCAGCTTGTAGTCACTGTGGACGGTGGACACCACCGGCAGGCCCGTGGGCTTCCGCAGCAGTGCGCCGATCATGTTGGCCCGGCTGCCGTGACAGTGGATCAGCTGATACCCTCCCTGCCGGATGTAGGCCGCCAGCTCCCGCCGCAGATGGGGAATGTTGTTCCCGCCGCAGATCATGGTGGGGATCCCCATGGCCCGGGCCTCCTCGGCAAAGGGGCCGTCCCGGAAGCAGACCAGCTGGGCGGTGATGGTTTTGTTCAGATTTTGCAGCAGACTCAGCACATGGGTCTTGGCCCCGCCGGAATCGCCGCCGCTGATGAGATGGATGACCTTCATAAAAGCGCCTCCAAAAAAATCCTTGTGAAATAGCGGAAAATATTATACAATAGAGAACGCGAAATGTCTACCAAGGAAAAATCGGGCCAAGCCCGTTACGGAGGAAATCATGGAACAGAAAGCAAAACGCATCGGAAAGCTGAATATCATCGACCTCATCGCCATTGTGCTGATCGTGGCGGTGCTGGCACTGGCGGCCTGGAAATTCATCGGAAAAAACGGTGACGGCATCAGCTATGACCGGCCCCAGACAAAAGTCACCTATCAGGTGAAGGTGGAGGGCGTGGCCCCGGAGCTGTATGAGAACTGTCAGGCCCATCTGCCGTCTCCGCTGATGGCCTCCGGCGCGCTGGTGGGCGGCCAGATCGAGGCCGTGGAGAAGGAGACCTATCAGGTGCTGGATGCCAATGGGAACTGGGTCACGGATCCGGACCATGTGACGTTGATCTTCACCGTGACCACCACCACCCCTACCGCCGAGGTCATGACCACCAAGGTGGGCGATCAGGAGGTCCGCATCGGCAAGACCGATTATATCCTCAAGAGCGAGTATATCGAATTTTCTGACGGTACCATTACCAATGTCATCTGGGGCGACTGACGGCCCTTTCCGAAGGGCACACGGCTTCCAGTCCGTGTGCCTTTTTGTTCGACAAGTCATTTACCCAACGGAAATATGAATCAAAAGGAGAATTTCAGCTATGTATTGCACGAAGAAAATCACATCTGATCTGATTTGGCTGGGCGGCTCGGACCGCCGGCTGGCCCTGTTTGAAAATGTATATCCCATCCCCCGGGGCGTCTCTTACAACGCCTATCTGATCCAGGATGAAAAGACGGCCCTGCTGGATACGGTGGATCAGGCCATCGCGGAGCGGTTCTTTGAGAATCTGGAACACGCCCTGCAGAGCAAGCCTCTGAATTATGTGATCGTCAACCACATGGAGCCGGATCACGCCGCCACGCTGGGAACGGTCCTGAGCCGCTACCCGGAGGCCACCGTCATCGGCAACGCCAAGACCCTGCCCATGATCAAGCAGTTCTTCCCCATGGAGGTGGAGGGCCGCTTCCAGGCGGTGAAGGAGGGGGATACCCTGTCCCTGGGCCGCCACGAGCTGACCTTTGTCATGGCCCCGCTGGTCCACTGGCCGGAGGTCATGATGACCTATGATACCACGGAGAAGGCCCTGTTCAGCGCCGACGCCTTCGGCACCTTCGGCGCTATGGACGGCAATATCTTCGCCGACGAGGTGAATTTCGAGCAGGAGTGGCTGGATGACGCCCGCCGGTATTACACCAACATCGTGGGCAAATACGGCACGCCGGTGCAGAACGTGCTGAAAAAGGCAGCGGGACTGGATATTCAGTACCTCTGCCCCCTCCACGGTCCCGTCTGGCAGGAGAACATCGGCTGGTTCCTGGAAAAGTACAAGCGCTGGAGCACCTACACGCCGGAGGCGTGGACAGCCGCTATTTTCTGCGGCTCCATCTACGGCCACACGGAAAACGCCTGCGAGATCCTGGCCTCCCGTCTGGCGGAAAAGGGCGTGCGGCACGTGCGGATCTTCGACGTGTCCCATACCGACGTATCCGAGCAGGTCAGTGCCGCGTTCCAGTGCAGCCATCTGGTGTTTGCCAGCGCCACCTACAACGGCGGCATCTACACCCCCATGGAGACGCTGCTGCTGGAACTGAAGGCCCACGCACTCCAGAACCGCACCGTGGCCCTCATTGAAAACGGCAGCTGGGGCCCTGCCGCCGCCCGGCTCATGGCCAAGCATCTGGAGGAGATGAAGGGCATGGAGCAGATCGCACCGCCCATCACCATCCGTTCCGCCGTGAAGGAGGAGCAGTACCGGAAGCTGGAGGATCTGGCCGACCTGATCGCTGCCGACATCGCAGCCGAAGAATAAGTGAAAACCCCCGTCTCCGCTTCTCGCGGAGACGGGGGTTCATTTTGGAATGAGGACATCAAGCAGTCCCGCAGCATTTTTGCCGCGGGACTGGTTCTGCGTATTTACAGCAGGATGATCCCGGCTTCCTCACATTGTTTCATGGTCTCGGCGTCCCAGATGCTGGCCTGGACCTCGCCAATGTGGCAGTTGCCGATCAACAGCATGCAGAGGCGACTCTGGCCGATGCCGCCGCCGATGGTCTGGGGCAGCTCGCCGTTCAGCAGCATCTTGTGGAAGGGCAGCTCCGCCCGTTCCTCGCACCCGGCCAGCTTCAGCTGGCGGGCCATGGCTTCCTCATCCACCCGGATGCCCATGGAGGAGATCTCAAAGGACCGCTCCAGAATGGGGTTCCACATGAGAATGTCGCCGTTGAGGGCCCAGTCATCATAGTCGGGGGCACGGCCGTCATGCTTTTCGCCGGATCTCAGCTTGCCGCCGATCTGCATGAGGAACACGGTGTGGTGCTCGGCGCAGATGGCGTGCTCCCGCTCCTTGGGGGTCTTGTCCGGCCAGCGGTCCTCCAGCTCCTGGGTGGTGACGAAGTACACCTCCCGGTCCAGCTTGACCCGCAGGCTGGGGAAGGCCACATTCAGCGCGTCGCTGGTCTCACACACGGCGGCAACGATGGCCCGGACGGTGGCCTTCAGATAGGCCTCGTTCCGGTCCTCCCGGGAGATAATCTTCTCCCAGTCCCACTGGTCCACATAGACGGAGTGGATGTTGTCCAGATCGTCCTCATCCCGGCGGATGGCATTCATATCGGTGTACAGGCCCTTGCCCTCGTGGAAGCCGTAGCGCTTCAGGGCCAGACGCTTCCATTTGGCCAGAGAGTGGACCACCTCGGCGTCCTTGCCCCCAACGCCGGGGATGTCGAACCGGACGGGACGCTCCGTGCCGTTCAGGTTGTCGTTCAGACCGGAATCGGAAGTGACAAACAGGGGAGCGGACACCCGGCGCAGGTTCAGGGCATTGGAGAGGTTGGTCTGAAAGGATTCTTTGATAAAGGCGATGGCCCGCTGCAGTTCATAATTAGGCAGGGGGGCCTTGTAGCCCTGGGGGATCACAAGAGTGCTCATAAAAAGGCTCCTTCTTTCTCGATTAGTTCAGCTTGTCCAGACCCAGACGCAGACGGCGCAGGGTCTCATCCTTGCCCAGCAGGTGGCAGATCTCCACGGCGCCGCCGGGCGTCACCAGCTTGCCGGCCACGGCAATGCGGACGGGCCACATCAGCGTGGCGTTCTTGACCTCCAGCTTGGCAGCCAGATCAATGAGGGTATCGTGAATCGCGTCCACAGTCCAGTCGAAAATGGCTTCCAGAGCGGGGATGGCGGCCTCCAGCATAGCCTTGGAGACCTCGGCGTTGGTCTTGGACTTCTTGTTAGTGAAGAACTCAACGTCATAATCGGGCAATGCGTCGAAGAAATCGACCTTTTCGGGAATGTCCGTCAGCTTTTCGCACCGGGCCTGCAGCAGCGCGGCGATCCCGGCGGCGTCGATAGCGGGGTTCTTCACCGCCTGACGGATGTAAGGCTCTGCAACCTCTGCAAAGGCGGCAGGCTCCATGGCCCGGAGATAGGTGGCGTTGAAATAGGTCAGCTTCTCGATGTCGAAAATAGCGGGGGACTTGGAGATACCGGCGATGTCGAACACCTTCACCAGCTCGTCCAGAGAGAAGATCTCCTGCTCGGCGAATTCGCCCTTGGGCGCCCAGCCCAGCAGCGCCACATAGTTCAGAATGGCGTCCGTCAGGAAGCCCTGAGCCTTCAGATCCTCGTAGGAGGGATCGCCGTGGCGCTTGGACATCTTGTTGTGCTGGTCCCGCATGACGGGAGAGCAGTGGACGTAGGTGGGGACCTCCCAGCCGAAGGCCTCGTACAGCAGATTGTACTTGGGTGCGGAGGACAGGTACTCGCTGCCCCGGACCACGTGGGTGATGCCCATGAGGTGATCGTCCACCACGTTGGCGAAGTTGTAGGTGGGCAGGCCGTCCCGCTTCAGCAGCACCTGATCGTCCAGAGTCTTGTTCTCCACGGTGATGTTACCGAAGGACACATCATGGAAGGTGGTGGTGCCCTCGTGGGGGATCCGCTGACGGATCACGTAGGGCTTACCGGCAGCCAGATTGGCGGCCACTTCTTCCTCGCTCAGATTCCGGCAGGGATCGTCCGCCCGGTCAAACTCGCCGGAGTCCTCCTCGGATTCCGCCTTCTCGCAGAAGCAGTAGTAGGCTGCGCCCTTTTCCACCAGGAGCTGGGCGTAGGGCAGATACAGGTCCCGGCGCTCGGACTGGATATAGGGGCCGGTGGGGCCGCCCACGTCCGGGCCTTCATCGTGATCCAGATGGCACTCCTTCATGGTGCGGTAGATCACGTCCGTAGCACCCTCCACCAGACGGCCCTGATCCGTATCCTCGATCCGGAGAATGAAGGTGCCGTCGGCGTGGCGGGCGATGAGCCAGGTGTACAGCGCGGTGCGCAGGTTGCCCACGTGCATATAGCCGGTGGGGGAGGGGGCGAACCGGGTACGGACCTTCCCCTTGGGGATGCGGGCTTCCAAATCTTCAAAAAATGTCTTATCCAAAGCCATGAATGATACCTCCATGTCAAAATATACGTAATTACACAAAATACATTATCCCTATTTCAGACAGGAAAGTCAAGAGTTCGGATTGCAATTTTTAAAGGGGAGTGGTATACTGTATCAGTTAAAATATGCCCTGTACAGATACGTCTGCCGGTTTCCGGCTGAAATACAGAAAAGCGAGGTACTATTATGGAGAACGAAGTTCAGAAAAAAAGAATTCTAAGCGGCATCCAGCCCTCCGGCGACCTGACGCTGGGTTCCTATCTGGGCGCCATCCGAAACTGGGCGGCGCTGGCGGATGAGTATGACTGCTACTATATGATGGCCGACATGCACACCATCACCGTGCGGCAGGTCCCGGCGGAGCTGCGGCGGCACACCCTGGTCCAGTTGGCGGCCTATATCGCCAGCGGTCTGGACCCGGAGAAAAACGTGCTGTTCGTCCAGTCCCATGTTCCGGCCCACGCCCAGTTGGGCTGGGTGCTGGACTGCTACACCATGTTCGGTGAGCTGAGCCGCATGACCCAGTTCAAGGATAAGTCCGCCAAGAACGCGGACAACATCAACGCGGGCCTGTTTACCTATCCGGCTCTGATGGCGGCGGATATTCTGCTGTATCAGGCGGATCTGGTGCCCGTGGGCGGCGACCAGAAGCAGCACGTTGAGATCTGCCGGGACATTGCCACCCGGTTCAACGGCCTTTACGGCGATACCTTCAAGCTGCCGGACCCCTACATCCCCAAGGTGGGCGCCCGGATCATGAGCCTGACCACCCCCACCAGCAAAATGAGCAAGTCCGACAAGGATCAGAACGGCTGCGTGTATATGCTGGAAAAGCCGGAGGATATCCTGCGGAAGTTCAAGAAGGCCATGACCGATTCCGACGCCTGCGTCCGCTTTGACCCGGAGAACAAGCCCGGCGTCTCCAACCTGATGCAGATCTACTCTGTGGCCACCGGCAGAGATTACGCGGCTATTGAGGCGGAATTTGCCGGTCAGGGCTACGGCAGCTTCAAGACCGCCGTGGGCGAGTCCGTGGTGGAGCTGCTGCGCCCCATCCGGGAGGAGACGGAACGCCTGCTGGCTGACAAGGCCTATCTGGAGAGTGTGTACCGCGCCGGTGCGGAGAAGGCTGCCTATGTAGCCAACCGCACCCTGTCCAAGGTCTACAAAAAAGTGGGCTTCCTGGCCCGGTAACGGCGGAGGAAACATGAGATTTGACAATCAGCTGATGGCGCCGGTGGCGCTGGCACTGCTGACGGCTCTGGTGGTCAGCTTTCTGATGACACCGGTGGTCAAGAGCTTTGCTTACAAGGTGGGCGCGATCGATGTGCCCAAGGACGAGCGGCGGATGCACCACAAGCCCATCCCCCGGCTGGGCGGTCTGGCGATCTTCGCCGGCTTTATGGCCAGCATCCTGCTGTTCGTGGATATCCGACTGAACCCCCAGATGCAGAGCATCCTGCTGGGCGCGGTCATCATCGTGGTGCTGGGCGTGGTGGACGACATCATGGCCCTGCCCGCCAAGCTGAAATTCGTGATCCAGATCGCGGCGGCCCTGATCCCGGCTCTGAACGGCGTGTCCATTCAGGCGTTATCCAACCCCAACATCTTTTCTCCCAATGCCTATTGGGTACTGAACTGGCTGTCCGTCCCGGTAACGGTGCTGTGGATCGTGGGGATCACCAACGCGGTGAACCTTATCGACGGCCTGGACGGCCTTGCCAACGGCGTGTCCGCCATTTCTGCCGCCACAGTGCTGGTGATTGCATTGATTACCTCCGACGCCCAGGTGGCGGTGGTAATGGCGGCGCTGGTGGGTGCCTGCGTGGGCTTCCTGCCCTATAACCTGAACCCCGCGAAGATGTTTATGGGCGACACCGGCGCTACATTTCTGGGTTTCATTCTGTCCACCATGTCCATTCAGGGCCTTTTCAAATTCTACGCGGTGATCTCCTTTGCCGTGCCGTTTTTGATCCTGGGTCTGCCCATTTTCGACACAGCCTTCGCCATGATCCGCCGGATGGCCCACGGCCAGAGCCCCATGCACGCGGACCGGGGCCACATCCATCACCGGCTCATCGACATGGGTCTGAACCAGAAGCAGGCGGTGGCAACGCTGTACGTCATTTCCGGTATTCTGGGCCTGTCCGCCGTGGTGCTGACCACCGGCGGCGAGGCGAAGGCTATGCTGCTGCTGATCGCTCTGTGCGTTGTGGCGGTTGTGGCCGCCCGGGTGGTGTTCCCCAAGGAAGTGAAGGAGGAACTCCACGAGGAACTGGAAGAACTGACAGAGTTGGGCCATCACGAGGAAAAAGACAAGCAGAAGGAGGACGGCAGCCATGAATAAGCTGCGGATCATGAGCGTTTTCGGCACCCGGCCGGAAGCCATTAAAATGTGCCCGCTGGTGAAGGAACTGGCCTCCCGGCCGGAGATCGAGAGCCTTTGCTGCGTGACCGCCCAGCACCGGCAGATGCTGGACAGTGTGCTGGAGGTTTTTGAGGTAAAGCCCGACTGGGATCTGGACATCATGACCCCCCGGCAGACCTTGTCCACCATCACCAGCAAGTGCCTCACCGGTATGGACGAGGCCATCGACACCCTGAAGCCGGATATGATCCTTGTCCACGGAGATACCTCTACCACCTTTGCCGGGGCACTGTCCGCCTTCTACCATCAGGTGAAGGTGGGCCATGTGGAGGCCGGTCTCAGAACCTATGACAAGTATTCGCCCTTCCCGGAGGAAATGAACCGCAAGCTGGTTTCCTCCATTGCGGATCTTTATTTCTGCCCTACGGTGAACAACAAGAATAACCTCCTGCGGGAGAATATCACCGAGGGGCTGTTCGTCACCGGCAATACGGTGATCGACGCGCTGAAAACCACCGTCCGGGAGGATTACAAATTTTCCACGGACGAATTGAACCACCTGCCCTACGGGGAGAAAAAGATCGTCCTCGTCACCTGCCACCGCCGGGAGAATTACGGCGAGCCCATGAAGAACATCATGCTGGCGCTGCGGCAGATCGCGGAGGAGAATCCGGAGGTGGAGCTGGTGTATCCCGTCCATCTCAGCCCGGTGGTCCGGGAGGCGGTGGACACCTATCTCCGGGGCGCGCCCCGGGTGCACCTCATCGACCCGCTGCCTGCCGACGAGATGCACAACCTCATGGCCCGGTCTTACCTGGTGCTGACGGACTCCGGCGGACTTCAGGAGGAGGCCCCCGCGCTGGGCAAGCCGGTGCTGGTGATGCGCCGGGAGACAGAGCGTCCCGAGGCAGTAGCCGCCGGGACGGTGAAGCTCTGCGGCGTGGTGCAGGACGACATCGTGACTATGGCGGAGCGGCTGATCCGGGACAAGTCCGCCTACGAGAAAATGGCCCATGCCGTGAACCCCTACGGAGACGGACAGGCCTGCCGCCGGATCGTGGATGACATTTTGTGGTACTTTGGCCGCCGGGAGCAGCCGGCGGAGGACCTTGCGTAAATGAGAGGGGAGGAGGGACGGCATGAAGCGGACACAGAAGCTGGTGACATGGGGCATTGTGATCTTGGTGGTGCTGGTGGTGCTGTTGATGCTGGTGAGCAACCTGCGCCGTTCCTCCCGGGTGGTCCTGCCGGACACCAATACCAGTGCCGAGGGCGGCGGAGACCTGCCTGCGGAGGGCGGCGCCCTGACAGTGGTGGAGGTGACGCCGGAAACGGTGCAGGCCGCCATTGAGACGCTGCACCGGCCGGAGGCATACAGCCGCACGGTCACAGTGGAGTATCTCTGGACCGGCGGCAGCGGCACCATCGAGCTGTCTACGGCGGTCAGTGCCCCGTGGACCCGCGTGGATCGGACCCTGCCGGACGGCCAGATCCGCCATAGCATTACCGACGGCGAGACTACCTACATCTGGTATAACGGGGAGTCGGAGGTATATACCGGCCCCGCCGGGGCCATCTCCGCCGACGCGGAGGAAACGATTCCAACGTATGAGGATGTGCTGGCATTACCGCAGGATCACATCGTTCAGGCGGACTACCGGGTGGTGTCCGATGTGCGCTGCATCTACGCGGAAACGGCGGAGGACGCATGGGGCTATGCCCAGCGGTACTGGGTCAGTGTGGACACGGGCCTGCTGGTGGTGGCGGAACGTCTGCAAAAGGGCGAGACCGTTTACCGGATGGCGGCGCTGGAGGCGGACCAGACGGCTCCTCCGGCGGAGACCTTCACCCTGCCGGACGGCACAGACCTGCTTCACAGGTAAACAACGGCACTCACGGATATTTCGCACCCGTGGGTGCTTTTTTGAAAACAGTGAAACAAAACCAGCCATGCCAAATGCGGCACGGCTGGTTTTACAATCTATGGAAGGCGAAAATGCTTTACAGAAATAAACGGGGGTTATGCTGAAAAAAGACCGCTGATCCGCCTGGCTTACTGGTAGATGGGGAACTTGCGGCAGAGGGCATCCACCTCGCTGCGGACCTGCTCCCGGCAGGTGTCGAAGTCCCGGGCCGTCTGGCCCATCCAGTGGGCGATCTGCACCATCTCAGGCTCCTTGAAGCCACGGGAGGTGACGGCGGGAGTACCCACCCGGACGCCGCTGGTGACAAAGGGCTTCTCCGGGTCGTTGGGAATGGCGTTTTTGTTGACGGTAATCTGAACCTCGTCCAGACGGCGCTCAAACTCCTTGCCGGTGATGTGGAAATTCCGCACGTCCACTAGGCAGAGGTGGTTGTCCGTGCCGCCGGAGACGAGACGGAACCCTTCTTTTACCAGTTCCTCCGCCAAGACCTTGGCGTTTTTCACGATCTGCTCCGCGTAAGCCTTGAATTCCGGCTTCAGCGCCTCCCCAAAGCAGACAGCCTTGGCGGCGATGATGTGCTCCAGCGGGCCGCCCTGAGTGCCGGGGAACACGGCGGAATTGATCTTCTTGTAGATGGCCTCATCGTTGCAGAGGATCAGGCCGCCCCGGGGACCGCGAAGGGTCTTGTGGGTAGTGGTGGTCACCACGTCCGCATAGGGAATGGGGGAGGGGTGAAGCCCAGCCGCCACCAGACCGGCGATGTGGGCCATGTCCACCATGAGATAAGCGCCCACGGCATCGGCCACCTCCCGGAACTTGGCGAAGTCGATGACCCGGGGATAGGCGGAGGCACCGGCAATGATGATCTTGGGCTTGCAGGCCTTGGCGGTCTCCAGCAGCGCGTCATAGTCGATGGTCTCATCCTCGCCCAGACCGTAGGGCACGATATGGAAATACTTGCCGGAGATATTGACGGGGCTGCCGTGGCTCAGGTGGCCGCCGTGGGCCAGATTCATGCCCAGAATGGTGTCCCCCGGCTGCGCCAGTGCGAAGAAGGCCGCCAGATTGGCGTTAGCACCGGAGTGGGGCTGAACATTGGCATACTTGCAGCCGAATAGCTGGCAGGCCCGCTGGCGGGCCAGCTCCTCCGTAACGTCCACCGCAAAGCAGCCGCCGTAATAGCGGTGGCCGGGATAGCCCTCGGCATATTTGTTGGTAAGGCAGGTCCCCATAGCCACCATCACCGCAGGACTGACGATGTTTTCGGAAGCGATCAGTTCAATGTTGCGCTGCTGGCGGGCAAATTCCTCGTGAACGGACGCGCCCACCTCCGGGTCTAACTGAGAAAGATACTGCATGGTATCCTGAACGATCATGTAAAGCCCCTCCTTGCAAAAAGATACTACATATTGTACCTGATAAAATCTAAAAACGCAAGACCTATTATCCGAGGGGGGCGGGAATTCCGTCCTCATACAGTCCGCGCTCCGTCAGGACCCAGGGAACGGGATAGTCATGGGGTTCCACGGGGATCTCCTGCCGGATCAACAGTTCCCGGCACAGCAGTACCGTGCCGCCCCGGTACTGGGAGAGGAACCGGTCATAATATCCGCCGCCGTGGCCCAGCCGTTGTCCCAGATAGTTGCAGGTGACGCAGGGCAGCACGGCGAAGTCGATGGCGTCCACAGGAATGACCGGCGTGTCTGCCGTTGGTTCCAAAAGCCCGTAGTGGCCGGGGACAAGCTGATTCAGGTCCGTGATCTGGCGGGACTCCATGCGGCCCGGCTCGGTGCACAGGGGGACGCAGAGGGTCTTTCCAGCGGCGAGGGCATTCTCTAAAATCGGCCGCGTATCGATCTCCCGATCTGTGCCCACGAAGCAGAAAACCGTCTGGGCTTCCTGATATTCCGGCATGGCCAACAGGCGATGCGCGATGGAGCGGGCGCTTTTTGCCTTATATTCCGGGGCCAAAGCCGCCTCTAAGCGGCGAACAATGGCGCGAAGCTGCTGTTTTTCTTCCTGACGGGTCATGGCAGGGGGTCCTCATCTTTCTCTGGGCGGGCGGCTCCGTAGACGATGGCGCCTCCGCCGTATTTTTTCCGGATGGCGTCCATAGCGGACTCCAATTTTTCCTGCCGGGCGTTCCGCTGCCCGGCGGTGGGGTCGAACAGATCAGCCTGCTCGTAGGCTTCCCCGTCAGGGGACAGGTGGATGGCGGTGACGGTCAGCGCCCGGATGGGGGCCGGGGGTGTCCACAGCTCCTCCGTCAAAGCCATGGCAGCGTTGGTCAGATCCCGGATGAGATGGGTGGGGGCGGGAAGCTGCTTTTGCCGGGAGCGGTCATGGAAGGCCGGGTCCCGGACGGTGACCTGGATGCCCCCGGCGTATAGTCCCTCCCGCCGCAGCCGGGTGGCCACGGAGTCCGCCAGAACGGCGATGCCTGAGCGCACCTGAATACGGGTGGTGAGGTTTTGGGGGAAGGTGGTGCCGTTGCCCACGGACTTCACCGGCTCCGCGTCCAGTCTGGCCCGGACAGGAGCGCTGTCCAACCCGTTGGCGTATTCATAAAGCTGGGTGCCCATCTTGCCCATGAGGGTTTCCAGTGTTTCCTTCTTGCAGGCGGCCAGCTGGCCGATGGTTTTGACGCCGTATTGTCCCAGCAGCTTTTGGGCCGCGCCGCCTACATACAGCAGATCCCCCACCGGCAGGGGCCAGACGATAGACCGCCAGTTTTCCCGGGAAATAACGGTGGTGGCGTCCGGCTTTTTATAATCGCTGCCCAGCTTGGCAAAGACCTTGTTGAAGCTGACGCCGACAGACAGGGTCAATCCCAGCTCCCGTTTCATCCGCTGCCGGATGGCGTTCGCCAGCGCCTTGGCGTCCCCGCCGAACAGGTGGAGGGTGTTGGTCACGTCCAGCCAGCTTTCGTCGATGCCGAAGGACTCCGCTAAATCGGTATATTCGTCATAAATGGCATTGACCTTTTTGGAATATTCCCGATACAGCTTGTGATGGGCAGGAAGCAGTACCAGATTGGGGCATTTCTTCTTGGCCTGCCAGATGGTCTCAGCGGTTTTGACCCCGCACTGCTTGGCAGGCTCGTTTTTTGCTAAAATAATTCCGTGCCGGGAGGCGGGATCACCGGCCACGGCCACCGGCACCTCCCGCAGTTCCGGATGGGAGAGCAGCTCCACGGAGGCATAGAAGCAGTTCAGATCGCAGTGAAAAATGACCCGGTCCATGTGCGCCTCCTTTCTGGACGATTATGGGGTGTTCCGGAAATTGTTATCCTTTATTCTTGATCGCTTTTAATATAAATCCCCCCATAATTGCGATTGGAATGGAAACAGAGAGCGAGACGGGTTCAAGAAATGCACCCAATATTCCACCTAAGATCGTACAAACGACGGCAAGAGCAATCATATCAGGCCTCCATAATTTTCAAAACATATTCAGTGTGGTGAAATCTTATGTTGTGCAGCATGAGTTTGTTTTTGATTGGATAAGAGTAAGTATAGCACATCTGTTCGGAATTGAAAAGAGAAAAAGGAACAGCGGATTTCCGCTGTCCCTTTTGTATATACGCGAGCAAAACTATAAGCCGGGTTCTGTATCTGACAGTCATCTATCTCGACGTACCGTTGCCGGTACGCTCAAGCCACCCCGGGAGCGGCCGGGCCAGCCTTGGGACCCGAAGCCCCTGCTCCCATACCGGTGTTGCTCCGGATAGAGTTTACAGCGATGGACTGTTCCCAGCCATCGAGTGCGCTCTTACCGCACTTTTCCACCCTTACCGCCAGGGCTACGCCCTGGCGGTAAGCCGATTCCTGACGGAATCGGTCGCTGCGGCGGATGATTGTAATCGCGAAGAGGGACCCTTCGTCCCTCTTCACACAACACCCCTGCGGTTCCCGCTGGGGGAGCGTTCATCAACACCGGCTTCTTACCAACATGGCGCAGCCTTGGCGGCGGTATATCTCTGTTGCACTTTTCCTGAAGTCGCCTTCGGCGGGCGTTACCCGTTATCCTTGCCCTGTGGAGCCCGGACTTTCCTCACGGAAGGGTCTTTCGCCCCTTCCGCGCGACTGTCTGTTTTCCTCGCGGGTCTATTGTACGCAAAACAGCGGGAAAAGTCAATGGGAAGTCGATCAATAAGAGAGGATCAGCCCCTTGTCCATGGCGTAGAAGCTGGTGAGACCCCGGCAGGGCAGGATCTCCACAGCCTTTACCGGCAGACGGTCCAGAATCGCGTTCCGCAGCCGCTCGGCACCTTCGGGATTCTGGCAGTGGGTGATGATCACATGGCTGCCGGTGCAGTCCTTGGCATCGCTCATGAGCTGGGCGATGGCTCTGGCGGTGTGGGCCTCGCCACGGGCCTTTTTGGCCACGCGGATCGTACCCTCGGCCGTGGCTTCCGCGACAATGCGGATGCCCAGCGTCTGGAGCAGGGTGCCGGCCAGAGGCGGCATCCGTCCGTTATTCACCAGATTGTCAAAATGCTCCAGCGTGAAGCAGAGACGGGTATTCTTCTGACAGACCTGAAGCTCCGCGCACAGATCCTCAAAGGGCAGGCCCTGTTCCGCCAGCTCGGCGGCCTTGCGCAGCAGCAGGATCATAGCGCCGGAGGTGGCACGGGAATCCAGCACAAAAATCTTTTTTTCCGGGTGCTCCGCCAGAACCAGATCTCTCGCGGCCATGGCGGCGTTATAGGAGCCGGAAAGCTGAGAGGAGATGGTCACGCAGACGGTTTCCTCGCCCTGCTCGAAGGCCTCGGCATAGGCGGCGGGGGAGGGGCAGGCGGAAGAGGAACGGTGATGGGCCAGCTTGCTCAGCAATGCCGGAATATCCAGCTCCGGCGTATCCAGATAGTCCTGACCGCCGACGTGCAGGCACATGGGCGCTACCGTCAGACGGGCGTAAGGGGAATTGAGTTCCCCGGAGATCAGATCACAGCTGCTGTCGCTGACAAGATTCAACATGATGACACACTCCTACCTCGACCCACAGGATGTTGACAGTGGATCGGCGAAAATAGTTTTCAATACTACATTTCATTGTATCTGCAAAACGGACGCTTGTCAAGTGAAAGAACATCGAAAAAGGTCAAAGGGAAGGAGCGGCCCGGTGAGAAACAGAAAAAAAGATCCCTTACATTGAATTTTTTTGCGGCGTGTGGTATGATAACCGGGCGAAAGCCGCGATGATAGACGGCTTTTATAAAGGAGCGTTTTTATGACCTTTGAAGAATATCTGTCCTCCCTGAAGGAAAAGACGGTAGGTGTGATCGGCGTGGGCGTATCCAACCGTCCCCTGATCGAAAAACTCTTGGAGCGGGGGATCGACGTCACCGCCCGGGATAAAAAAGAGGATCTGGGAGAACTGGGGCAGGCTTTGACGGCTCAGGGCTGCAAGCTGCGTCTGGGGAGTGGATATCTGGCGGACCTCCATGAGGATGTGATCTTCCGTACCCCCGGTCTGCGGCCGGATGTGCCGGAGCTGGCGGCGGCTGTGGCCGGCGGCAGCGTCATCACCTCGGAGATGGAGGCATTCTTTGCAGTCTGCCCCTGTCCCATTCTGGCGGTGACCGGTTCCGACGGCAAGACGACGACCACCACCATTATCTCCAAGCTGCTGGCGGCGGAGGGGAAGATCGTCCATGTGGGCGGCAATATCGGCCATCCGCTGCTGTGCGATACCCCGGAGATCGCACCGGAGGATATGGCGGTGCTGGAGCTCAGTTCCTTCCAGCTGATGACCATGCAAACAAGCCCCCATATCGCGGTGACCACCAATCTGGCGCCCAACCATTTGGATGTCCACAAGGACTATCAGGAGTATGTGGATGCAAAGGCAAACGTCTTTACACACCAGAATGCCGGCGATATTGCTGTGTTCAACGCCGACAACGATGACACGGTGCGTCAGGCCGCGAAAGCGGTGGGCGAGGTCCGTTGGTTCTCCCGGAAGCAGCGGGTGGAAAACGGCGTGTTCTGCGAGAACGGCGTGATTTATGAAGCCGTAAACGGCGCTGTGATGCCCATCATGGAGACAAAAGACATTCTGCTGCCCGGCGTCCACAATATTGAAAACTACATGGCGGCCTTCGCCGCCGTGCGGGGGATGGTGTCCTATGAGACCATGCGGGAGATCGCAAAGACCTTCGGCGGCGTGGAGCACCGGATCGAGCTGATCCGCACTCGGAAGGGCGTCCGCTGGTACAACGATTCCATCGCGTCCAGCCCCAGCCGTACCATCGCGGGCCTGAATTCCTTCCCAGAGCAGGTAATCCTCATTGCCGGCGGCAAGGATAAGGGCATCAGCTACGCCCCCCTCGGCCCTGTGGTGAACGATCACGTCAAGCTGCTGCTGCTGTGCGGCAAAACGGCGGGGGTGATCCGGGAGGCCGTGGAGCAGGCGGAAAATTATCACGGCTTGGAGATCCTCGACGTGGCGGACTACCACGAGGCGGTGGCCATTGCCGATGCCCGCTCCCAGCCGGGGGATGTGGTGATCCTGTCTCCGGCCAGCACCTCCTTTGACCGCTTTGCCAACTTCATGGAGCGGGGCCAGGTGTTTAAGGCCATCGTTAACGAACTGAAATAATGAATAAGCCCTTCCGCATAAGCTGATAAGAGCCGAAAGCGGAGGAGGTGGGGCTGTGGGTCCCGGATTTTTCTACTATCACCGGGGGCCGGACGGCCGCCAGGTGCGGCGGGTGCTGCTGTTTCTGGCGATATCCGGCCTGCTGGCCTTTGTGCTGTACGCCGGGGCCCAGATGCGGCCTCTGCTGGGGAGCCTTGCCACCACGCGGGTATCCAACGCCGTGAACCGCATCGTCTATCAGGCGGTGAACGAGGCCATCGACAGCGGCCAGATTGCCTACGAGCAGTTAGTCAGCTACGAAAAGGACAACGAGGGCCGCATCACCATGGTCCGCAGCAACATGGCGGCCTTCAACCGGCTGCAATCCCAGATTCTGGACCTGATCCTCAGCCGCATTGATCAGGTATCTGCCCGGGAACTGTCCATCCCGGTGGGCAGTCTGACCGGCTCACCCCTGCTGGCTGGCCGGGGACCTCGGATCTCCGTGCGGATGGAGTCGGTGGGATCCTCGTCGGCCCGGTTTGAAAACCAGTTCGAGTCCGCCGGGATCAACCAGACCAAGCACCGGATCGTTCTGCGGATCGACGTGTACGTCAGCATCCTCCTGCCGGGATATTCCACCGTGACGCAGGTGACCAACGAGATCACCGTGGCGGAAACGGTGATCGTGGGGGAGGTGCCGGGGACCTATACCTATTTTGCGACGGACCCGGACGCCTATGCCGGCGACGCCAAGGATTACATACTCAACAAAGACTAAGGAGGACGCTCCATGGAATTTCGCACGGAGTTTGCCGATTACAAGGACGAACTGGCCTTTCTCCGGGCCTATCTTACGGAACAGGGGTATCTTTATTATGTTTTAGACGCCCCGGTGATCCCGGACTATGAATATGACCGTCTGAACCGCCGCCTGGAGGAACTGGAGGCGGAGCACCCGGAGGAGATCACACCGGATTCCCCCACCCAGCGGGTAGGCGGCAAAATTTTAGACGCCTTCCAGCCCTATGCCCATGAGGTGCCCTTGGAGAGCCTTCAGGATGTGTTCAACGAGGGGGAGGTAGCCGCCTTCTGCGAGAAGATGGAGGAGGCCCTCGGCCCCATGGCGGAATATTCCGTGGAGCCCAAGGTGGACGGTTTGTCCGTGGCGCTGGAATACCGGGACGGCGTGTTTGTCCGGGGCGCTACCCGGGGAGACGGCCGGGTGGGCGAGGACGTGACGGAGAACCTCCGCACCGTCCGTTCCATTCCCATGACATTGCCGGAAAAGCTGCCCCGGCTCATCGTTCGGGGCGAGGTCTACATGGCCCGGTCCGTGTTTGAGAGCATCAACGCCAAGCGGGAGCTGGAGGGCAAGCCCTTGATGGCCAACCCCCGGAACGCCGCCGCCGGGTCTTTGCGGCAGCTGGATTCCAAGATCTGCGCCCAGCGGCAGCTGGACATCGCCGTGTTCAATTTGCAGTTGGCGGAGGGCCGGGAATTCACCTCCCACGCGGAGACCCTTGACTATCTGGCCTCCCAGCGGTTCAAGGTCATTCCCCACAAGACCCTCCGCGGCACATCGGAGATCCAGACGGAGATCTTCCGGATCAATGACGAGCGGATGGACTATCCCTTTGATATTGACGGCGCGGTGGTGAAGGTGAACAGCCTGTCGGACCGCACGATCCTCGGCTCCACGGCCAAATTCCCCAAGTGGGCCGTGGCCTATAAGTATCCCCCGGAGAAGAAATACGCCACGGTGACGGACATCGTGGTGCAGGTGGGGCGCACCGGCGTCCTGACGCCCAAGGCGGTACTGACCCCGGTGCGTCTGGCGGGCACCACCGTCACCAATGCCACCTTGCACAACCAGGACTTCATCACGGAAAAGGACATCCGCATCGGAGATACGGTGCTGGTGCAGAAGGCGGGAGAGATCATCCCGGAGATTTTGTCCGTGGATCTGACAAAGCGCCCGGAGGGGACGAAGCCCTACACCCTGCCGGAGGTGTGCCCGGTCTGCGGCGCGCCGGTGGTCCGGGACGAGGACGGCGCGGCCCTCCGCTGCACCGGCGCGGAGTGTCCCGCCCAGCTTCAGCGGAACATCACCCACTTTGCCAGCCGGGACGCCATGGACATCGAGGGCCTTGGCCCGGCGGTGGTGGCCCAGCTGGTGGAAAACGGACTCATCGCCAACGTGGCGGATCTCTATGACCTTCATGCCCAGGATGTGGCCCAGCTGGACCGCATGGGGGCGAAGTCGGCGGAGAATCTGATCCGGGCCATTGAAAAATCCAAAGCCAATGACCTCAGCAAGCTGATCTACGGCTTGGGCATCCGCCAGGTGGGGGAGAAAGCTGCCGCCGTGCTGGCCCAGCATTTCGGTACCCTGGATGCCATGACCGCCGCCTCCGTGGAGGAACTGACGGAGATCCCCGACGTGGGGGAGATCACGGCAAAATGCATCGTGAGCTACCTGAACCAGCCTCAGGCCAAGGACCTGATTGCCCGGCTGAAGGCCGCCGGGGTCAATATGGACAGCACCGTTCAGAAGGTGGATGACCGCTTTGCTGGCATGACCTTTGTGCTCACCGGCACCCTGACCCGGTTCGACCGGAAAACGGCAGAAAACGAGATTGCCCTCCGGGGGGGCAAGGCCAGCGGCTCCGTGTCGAAAAAGACCACCTATGTGGTGGCGGGCGAGGCTGCGGGCAGCAAGCTGACAAAGGCCCAGCAGTTGGGCGTCCCCGTACTGACGGAGGACGAGTTCGCAGAGTTGCTGAAATGAAGCGGCTGTACGCGACACCGAAGCTCTTTCTTGGATGCAGCATCGGTGTATTTTTAGGGAGATGTATCTACCTGTACTTTGATTTTAAGGCCCGCCCGGATTTGTACGCCATGCAGTCGGCACCCTGGTATGTGGATTTAGAAATTCAGGGGATCGTTACGGCGGTTCTGACTGCCGTGCTGCTGGCGGTTATGTGGCTGGTCAGGAAAAACATAGACAAAAAGGGGTGAGGGGATCATGCGTTCCCTGTTTCGGAAAATAAGAGAGGCCAACCGGCCATTCTGCACGGCGCTGGTGGCGGCGGCAGGCAGCTCCAGCCGTATGGGCGGCACAGACAAGCTGATGGAATTTCTGGACAATGTTCCTGTCCTGATGCGGACTCTGACAGCGTTACAGCGGGCAGCCGCTATCGATGAGATCGTCATTGCCGCCCGGGAGGACGCACTGGTGGACATCTCGACCCTGTGCAGGACCTACGGCATTACGAAATGCAGCAAGGTGGTGCGGGGCGGTGAGAGCCGGTGTCATTCCGTGCTGCTGGCGGCATTGGAAGCCTCCCCGGAGGCGAAGCTGCTGGCGGTGCAGGACGGCGCCCGCCCGCTGGTAACGCCGGCGCTCATCGACCGCACGGTGGAGGCGGCGGCCAAGTGCGGCGCGGCGGCCCCGGCGGTGCCGGTGAAGGACACCATCAAGACCGTGGCCGAGGACGGCGCCGTGACCGGCACCCCAGACCGCAGTACCCTCCGGGCAGTGCAGACGCCTCAGGTGTTTGAGGCGGATCTGCTGAAGGCGGCCTTGCAGTCGGCGCTGGAAAACGAGGTGCCCGTCACCGATGACTGCTCCGCTGTGGAGCGGCTTGGGAAGGTGGTCTATCTCATTGACGGCGACGAGGAAAATCTGAAGATCACCACCCCGGTGGATCTGGTGATCGCGGAGGCTATTTTAGCGGAACGGGAGGGACGCTGATGACGGACCTGCGAATTGGACACGGATATGATGTTCACCGGCTGACAGAGGGCCGCAAACTCATCTTAGGCGGCGTGGAGATCCCCTACGAAAAGGGACTTTTAGGCCATTCTGACGCGGATGTACTGGTCCACGCCGTGATGGACGCTCTGACGGGGGCTGCCCGGCTGGGGGACATCGGCAAGCTGTTTCCGGATACGGACCCGGCCTACGCCGGTATTTCCAGTCTGAAGCTGCTGGCGGAGGTAGGACGGCTGCTGGCGGAAACGGGCCGCGCCGTGGTGAATATCGACGCCACGCTGCTGGCGCAGGCTCCGAAAGTAGGCCCCTACCGGCAGCAGATGGCGGAAAACATAGCAATGGCGTTGCACATCGACCCGGAGCGGGTGAACGTGAAGGCCACCACGGAGGAGGGCCTCGGCTTCACCGGGGACGGCTCCGGGATGGCGGCCCATGCCGTGGCTTTGATCGAGACGGTCAAATGACCGTTACAGTGCATATATTACAAGGAGACGTACATTCGGTACGTCTCCTTTTTTCTACGCTGCCATACCGGACGTAAGGCCGGTATGCTCGCGTCGCAGAAAGAGCGAAGAGAAGGAGGAACAAGTGTGGAATATGATCTGATCCTTGCCCGCTCCGTGACGTATGCGCAGCGGATGCAAAGAGCGCTGAACCGTGCAGGGATCCGCAGCCAGCTCTTTCGGGCGCCCCGTGACCTGACGGATCTGGGCTGCGCCTATGTGGTGCGGATCTCGCCCTACGATCTGGGAGCGGCCCTGCCGATCCTGCGGCGGGAGGGACTTGGCCCCCTGCGGATCTATGTGCAGCGGGGCGGGGATATTCAGGAGGTGGGCCTATGATCTATCTGGACAGCGCGGCCACCACCTTCCAAAAACCGCCTGCGGTGGGGCGGGCCATGACGGAGGCGCTGGCCTCTATGAGTTCGCCGGGCCGGGGCGGGCATCCGCTGGCTATGCGGGCCGCGGACACCGCCTTCCGGTGCCGTACAGAGCTGGCGGAGCTGTTTGGCCTTGACGGCCCGGAGGGCGTGGCCTTTACACTGAACGCCACTCATGCCCTGAACATTGCCATCAAAAGTTTGGTGCCCCCCGGCGGACGGGTGGTGATCTCCGGATATGAGCACAACGCCGTCACCCGGCCCCTGACGGCCCTAAAAGCCAAGGTGTCCGTAGCAGGCGGACCGCTGTTCGATCAGGAGGCAGCGATCCGGGCCTTTGACGAGCTGATCGCGCCCGGCGTGGACGTTGTGATCTGCAATCATGTGTCCAATGTGTTCGGCTTTGTCCAGCCCGTTGAAAAGGTGGCGGCGCTTTGCCGCAGCCGTGGCGTGCCGCTGATCGTGGACGCCTCCCAGTCTGCCGGTATTCTGCCAATCAATATGAAAAGCCTTGGGGCGGCGTATATTGCCATGCCGGGACACAAGGGGCTGTACGGCCCACAGGGCACCGGCATGCTCTTGTGCGGGGACGGTCAGATCCCGAGAACGCTGCTGGAGGGCGGCACGGGGAGTATTTCTCTCAGTCAGGAGATGCCGGACTTCCTGCCGGACCGCATAGAGGCCGGGACTCACAATATGCCGGGGATCGCGGGCCTGCTGGCGGGCGTTCGCTTTGTCCGCCGACAGGGGACACAGGCCATTTTGCGCCATGAACATGCCCTGACCTGCCGGACGGCGGAGAGTCTGCGCCGGCTGCCCGGGGTAGAGGTGTTCGCCCATCCCGGCTGTCTGGCCCAAGCGGGAGTGGTGTCCTTCCGGGTGCCGGGGCGGGACGTGGAGACCGTGGGCGAAGCGCTGGCGCGGCGGGGGATCGCGGTGCGGGCGGGGCTGCATTGCGCGCCGCTGGCCCACCGCACCGCCGGGACGCTGGACACTGGCACGGTCCGGGTCAGCTTTTCCGCCTTCAACACGCCTCAGGAGGCGGACCGGCTGGCGGAGGCCGTGGGGGATATTCTCCGAAGATAAGACCTGAGACCGAAGCTAAGACCGAACCTAAACCCGGAGCAGTGCTCCGGGTTTTTCCTGTTCCGAAACGGTAACAAGGTGGATATCCATGGAAACCGGAAAATAATTCTGAACGGACCATGAATTTTTAACGGTTTTCCTTGAATTTTACAGTCCGCTTCTCTATAATATAAAAATGAATGCCTATAACCCGCAGAGAGGTGAGTTGGAGCGATGAATGTAACGTTCGCGCAGGTCAGCGGCTGGGTCGTCCGGTATCTGCTGACCATTCGGATTTCAGATATATTGGATATTGCCATCATGGCATTTGTCCTCTATAAAATTTTCACACTGGTGCAGAGCACCAAGGCGGCCAGTCTGGTAAAGGGACTGCTGATCTTTTTGGCGGCGCTGGTGCTGTCCTCTGCCCTGCATCTGAACGGGATCAATTACATCATGACCCGCATGGTCAATCTGGGCCTGCTGGCCCTCATCATTCTGTTCCAGCCGGAGATCCGCCGGGTACTGGAGCAGGTGGGCAGCCGCCGTCTGGTGGCTTTCTTCATCCATGAGGAATCCGCCAGCACGATGGAACAGGCCATCGGACAGACGGTGCTGGCATGCACGGAAATGTCCCAGAGCCGCACCGGCGCCCTCATCGTCTTTGAGCGGGAGATCCTGCTGGACGATATGGTCCGCAGCGGCACGGTGCTGGACGCGGCAGTGTCTGCCGAGCTGCTGAAAAACATTTTCTTCGTCAAGGCCCCCATGCATGACGGCGCGGTGATCGTGCGCCACGGGCGGGTGCTGGGCGCTGGTTGTATGCTGCCCCTGAGCAAGAACGTGAACCTCTCCCGCGACTTGGGTATGCGCCATCGGGCCGGTATCGGTATGAGTGAAAACTCCGACGCCGTGGTGGTCATCGTCTCCGAGGAGACCGGCTCCATTTCTGTGGCCATCGGCGGAATGCTCAAGCGGCATCTCAAGCCGGAGACGCTGGAAAATCTCCTGCGGAACGAATTGCTTCCCCGGGAGGAAGACAGCGAGGACCGTCTGAAGTTCAACCTGCTGAACCTTCTGCGGAGCAAAAAGAATGGAGGCGAGGAAGATGCGTAAGACACAGAATCCGCGGAATATCCTGTATCTGGTCCTATCCATCGTGATCGCCGCCGGTATCTGGTACTATGTGGACGAATTCAACGGCCGGGTGGTGACCCAGACCGTTACGGGGATCCCCATTGAGTATATCAATCAGGACGCACTGGCAGACAATGGGCTGATGCTGGCGGAAGGCGAGGACAGCGGTACCAGCACCACCATCGACATCACCTTTAAGGGAAACCGGCGGCACATTGTGCAGCTGGATCGTTCCAAGATCCGGGTAACGGCCAATCTGGCCAGTATCACGGAGGCCGGCGTCCAGAGCGTGAAGCCGGATCTGACCTATACGGACCGGAAATTCAACTCCGGCAATACCTCGGTAGAGGAGCAGAGCCTCTATATGGCCACGGTCAATATCTGCGAACTGAGCCATAAGGAAGTGGAGCTGCGCTGCGAGCTCACCGGCAATGTGGCGGAGGGCTATTCCGCCGGTAAGGTCCAGCTTTCTCAGACCAGTATCGCCGTCCGTGGTCAGGAAGAGGAAATTGCCAAGGTCAGCTATGCCAAGGTGATTTTTGACATCGGCAAGAATACCAAGGAGACCATCACGGCGGATCTGGATTATCAGTTCTATGATGAGGACGGCCAGGTGCTGAACCTCTCCGGCATCCATGCCGAGGCGGGTCAGATCCAGGCGACTCTGCCGGTGTACGTCACCAAGGAGCTGAAGCTGACGGTGGACTTCAAGGAAGCTCCCGGCGCACAGCTGGAGAACATGATCTGGGCCATCAAGCCGGAGAGCGTTGTGGTTTCCGGTGACGCCTCTGTTCTGAACGATATGGATTCCATTGTGCTGGACAGCTTTGATCTGCTCAGCGTGACCACGGAAAGCACCAGCCACAGCTACGCCATTCTGGTGCCGGACGGCTGCGAGAACCTCAGCGGCGTGACCCGGGCCACACTGGAGATCGGCTATCCGGATAAGACGGTGGCGGATGTGACCACTCACAACATCCGGGTGGAAAACGCCTCGGCCAGCCGGAACGTGGAGCTTCTGACACAGGAACTCTCCGTGCGGATCTTCGGCACAGCGGCGGAGATGGAGGGCATCACCGGTGAAGATGTGGCGGTGGTGGCGGATCTCAGCGATTACGCGGTGGCCTCCGGCACCTATATGATCCCGGCTCAGGTCCGGGTGGGAGACGGAAAGACCATCGGCGTTTCCGGGACCTATCAGGTTCAGGTCCGTATTCCTGAATTCTGAACCGGCGCAGCCCACAGCATTTGACAGAAAATTAGGAGCGATACCATGACACAGATTGCAACAGTTGAAAGAATTTTGGACGATACCCACGCGGAGATCTCCGTTCCCCGGAAGTCCGCCTGCGGCCATGACTGCGAGGAGTGCGCGGGCTGCGGCGTCAGCGGCGTTTCCGTTTACGTCAAGGCGCTGAACACCGTCGGTGCCCGGCCGGGCCAGAAGGTGGTGGTGGAGAGCGACACGAAGAAAATGCTCAAGATCGTCAGCTTTGTTTACCTGATCCCGGTGATCCTGTTTCTGGCGGGATACCTGATCATGCTGGCCTGCAACACCAGCGTGGCGGTGCAGTATACCGCGGCAGTGGCCGGAGCCGTGCTGGGAATTTTGCTGGCCATCTGGTATGACCGCCGGGTGAAGGCCCGGGGCGGGCTGTCCTTTACCATCGTGCGGGTGTTCTGATGTTCGGATATGTGCGGCCCTCCGTCCGGGATCTGCCGGAGGAGGAACTGAATCGGTTCCGCGCCATGTACTGCGGACTGTGTCACGCCCTGTCCCGGCGGTACGGACAAGCTGCCCGCTTCATCCTGAACTACGATTTTACCTATCTTGCCATCCTGCTGTCCGATGGGACGGCAGGGGCGCAGGGAGCCGGGCGGTGCTATACCAGTCCGATCAAAAAGCGGCCCTTTTTAGAGCCTACCGCCGCTATGGAGCTGGCGGCGGACGAGAGCGTGATCTTAGCCTACTGGCAGCTGCGGGACGGCGTGGAGGATCACGCTTGGGCCTCCGGCCTGAAATACCGGGCAGGTGCCCGCCTGCTGGAATCCGCTTACAAACGGGCGGCGGCCCTTCGACCGGAATTCGATCAGGCAGTGCGCCGCCAGCTTCAGCTCCTGAGCGCATTGGAGCAGGCAAAGGACCCGTCTATGGACAGAGCCGCCGACAGCTTTGCCGTACTGCTTTCCAGCGCTGCGGAGGAGCTGACGGACCCCGTCCGGAAGCGGATCATGGAGCAGATTCTGTATCATCTGGGCCGCTGGATCTACCTGATCGACGGGGCGGACGATTTGAAAAAAGATGCGGAGAGCGGCAATTATAATCCGGTAGCTCTGCGGTACGGATTGACAGACGGCACATGGACGCCGGAGAGCCGCAGGGACTTTGCCACGACCCTGGACCATTCCATCCACCAGATGGCCGCAGCCTTTGAGCTGTGGGATTTCGGCGTGTGGACGCCGGTCCTGCAGTCCACTTTTTACGGAGGGCTGTTTCAGGTGGGGAAAGCCGTGCTGGACGGCAGTTTCCATCGCCCCAGCAGAAAGAATATCAGAGAGTTTGAGGAAACCGAATGAACGATCCATACGAGGTCCTGGGAGTTCCCCGGACCGCCACCGATGAGGAAATCAAAAAGGCTTACCGGAATCTGGCCCGGAAATATCATCCGGACAATTATCATGACAGCCCCCTGGCCGATCTGGCGCAGGAGAAGATGAAGGATATCAACGCCGCTTACGAGCAGATCACCAAGGAGCGCAGCGGACGGGGAGACAGCCCCGCCGGCGGCTATCGCCAGAACGCCTACGGCGGATACGGCGGCCAGAGCTACTCCGGCGGGGACAGTGTGTTTCAGCAGGTGCGCTATGCCATCCAGCTGGGCGATCTTGGACGGGCGGAGGCGCTGCTCACCAATTACAGCAACCACAATGCCGAGTGGAATTTCCTGAAGGGCGTTGTATGTGCCCGCCGGGGCTGGATGGACGAAGCCAAGCGTTACTATGAGACCGCCTGCCAGATGGACCCCGGCAATCTGGAATATCAGCGGGCGCTGGACTATATGGAAAACGGCCCCCGACAGGCTTACACGCCGGGCGGAACCACCTTTGGGACGGACCTGTGCGGCAGTAATCTGTGCCTGCCTATGTGCTGCCTGTGGTCACTTTGCAGCGGCAGTGTGCCAATCTGCTGCTACTGCTGATAAATAACGTGTAAAACCGGCGGAAACGTGCTCTGACAGGGAAGAGTGACCGTTTGCGGAAGGCGTTTCCCCGTAAAATAGGAGGAATCAGCATGATCAAAAGCATGACCGGCTACGGTCGGGCGAGAGAGGTGCGGAACAAGCGGGATATCACCGTGGAGGTCCGCTCCGTCAACAACCGGTATCTGGACTGTACCGTGAAGATGCCCCGGATGTACAGCTTTGCGGAGGATGCCGTGAAGCAGTGCGTCCAGAAGGCCATCTCCCGGGGCAAGGTGGATGTGTTCATCACGGTGGACGCCTCCGCCGCAGACGTGGCCAAGGTCACGGTGAACCGGGAACTGGCGGCCCAGTATGCCGCTGCACTGGCAGAGCTGTCTGAGGTCTGCGGCACGGAGTCCAAGGTGACGCCGGAGCAGCTTTCCCGGTTTCCGGACGTCCTGACGGTGACGAAGGAGGACGAGGATCTGGAAACGGTGTCCGCGGACCTGTGCGCCGTGGCAGAGCAGGCGCTGGAAGCTTACAACGCCATGCGGGCCGTGGAGGGCCGGAAGCTGGCGGAGGACATCGGCAACCGCCTGACCTATATTGAGAACTATACGTCTCAGGTGGAGCAGCGTTCCCCGGAGACTGTGACGGAGTACCGCGCCAAGCTGACGGCCCGGATGGAGGAAGTGCTTCAGAGCACCACCATCGATCCTCAGCGGATCCTGCAGGAGGCTGCCATCTACGCCGATAAGGTGGCCGTGGACGAGGAGACCGTCCGCCTGCGGAGCCATGTGGCCCAGCTGCGGACCATGCTGGAATCCGATGAGCCTATGGGCCGGAAGATGGACTTCCTGATCCAGGAGGTCAACCGGGAGTCCAACACCATCGGCTCCAAGTGCTGCGACGTGGCCATCGCTCAGGTGGTGGTTGGCCTCAAGGCAGAGGTGGAGAAGATGCGGGAACAGGTTCAGAACGTGGAGTAAGCCATGAAGCTTATCAACATCGGTTTTGGAAATCTGGTATCCCAGGAGCGGCTGGTGGCCATCGTCAGCCCGGATTCCGCGCCTATCAAGCGAATGGTGCAGGAGACCCGGGAGCGCGGTATGCTCATTGACGCCACCTACGGCCGCAAGACCGCGTCCATTTTCATCATGGACAGCGATCACGTGATTTTATCGGCGCTGCCGCCGGAGCGGTTCAGCCCGAAGGAGCAAGAGGGAGAGGGATCATGAGAGGAAAAACGTTTATTATTTCCGGCCCATCCGGCGTAGGCAAGAGCACGGTGCTCAGCGCTCTGCTGGAGAAGCGGAAGAACCTGTATTTTTCAGTATCCGCCACCACCAGAGCCCCCCGGCCCGGTGAACTGGACGGCATCCATTATCATTTTATGGATGCGGAGTCCTTCCGCAAGTGGATCGCCATGGACCAGTTTCTGGAATACGCCGAATATGTGGGCAACTTCTACGGCACCCCCAAGCGGTTCGTGGATGAGGCCATGGATAAGGGGCAGGATGTGATCCTGGACATTGAGGTGCAGGGCGCCTTACAGGTCACCAGCAAGCGGCCCGACACGGTGAAGATCTTCATCGCCCCGCCCAGCTGGAAGGAACTGGAACGCCGTCTGAAGGACCGCGGCACCGACGATCCGGAGAAGGTGCAGAAGCGTTTGCTCCGGGCCAAGGTGGAGTTCCAGACTGCCCATACCTACGATTATTTTGTCATCAACGATACGGTGGAGGATGCCGTCCGGGAGCTGGACGCCATCATCACCGCCGAGCACTGCAAGCCCAAGGAGCGTATGTCTGTTCTGGCGGAGTGACCGCCATTTATTCCCTGATACAATAAAAAACTAAAGCCGCACAGCGGCAGATTGGAAGTAGAATATTATGATGCTGTATCCCGCTATGAACAAGCTGAAAAGTCATATCCCCAACCGTTATATGCTGGTGAACGTGGTGGCCCTTCGCGCCCGCCAGATCGCCGACGATGCCGAGGAAGCCGGCGTCCAGCTGGACGAGAAGCCCGTGACTCTGGCCATCCATGAGGTTGCGGACGGCAAGATCGATGCCAACGGTATGGATCTGACCATTTCTGTCGATAACTGATCGAACACATCATCGGAGGAGGGCGAGGCATGGAGACCGCGGACATGGTAAAGGTTGCGGTCAGCGCCGCGCCCTATTCCATTGATAAGCCGTATAGCTATCTGGTGCCGGAATCGCTGGCAGCGGCGGCAGTCCCCGGCGTTCGGGTCATGGTGCCCTTTGGTCGGGGCAATAAGGAGAGCGAGGGCCTGATCCTGGCCCGTGTTCAGGAGCCGAAGCTGCCGGGGAGCAAGGCCATCCGGCAGATATTGGATTCGGAGCCGGTGCTGGATAAGGCCGGTATCGATCTGGCGCTGTGGATGCGTGGCCGGTATTTCTGCACGGTGTTCGAGGCGGTGAAAACCATTCTCCCCGCCGGACTGTGGTATGGTCTGCGGGAGATCTGGTCGCTGGCTATGGAGCCGGAGGCCGCCCGCTCCGCCGCCGTGGGCATCCCCGGCGCGTGGCAGGTGTTGGATCTGCTGGAAAAGCAGGGCGGCAAGGCGGATATCCGCGTCCTGCGGGACGCCTTGGGCGACGGGGTGGAAAAGCCCCTCAAGGCCATGAAAAAGGCGGAGATCCTCACTTGCGAGACGGATGCCAAGCGCAAGATCGCCGATAAGTCCCACCGGATGGTGGAGTTGGCGGTCAACACGGAGGACGCCTACGCCCTGACGGAGCCAAAGCGCCGCTCCGCCCCGGCGCGGTACGAGGTGGTGAACTTCTTAGCCACGGCGGGACGGACCCCGGCAGCGGAGGTCAGCTATTATACCGGGGCCTCCGCCCGGACGCTGAAGGCCATGGAGAAGGCGGGACTGATCGCCTTTTCCGAGGAGGAAGAGTTGCGGGTGCCGTCCTTGGATGATGTGGAGCCGGGGCCGGAGATCGTTTTGAACGAAGAACAACAGCGGGCTTTTGAAGAGATTTTAGGCCGGGTACAGGCAGCAAAGCCGTCGGTCACGCTGCTGCACGGTGTTACCGGCAGCGGTAAGACGCAGGTTTATCTGCGCTTGGTGCAGGAAACGCTGGCGTTGGGAAAAACCGCTATGGTGCTGGTGCCGGAGATCGTGCTGACGCCGCAGATGATGCGGAAATTCAGTTCCTACTTCGGCAGCCGGGTGGCCATGCTCCATAGCTCCCTGAAAATGACGGAGCGCTATGACCAGTGGAAGCGCATCCGCCGGGGAGAGGTGGACGTGGTGCTGGGGACCCGCTCCGCTCTGTTCGCGCCCCTGAAAAATCTGGGCCTCATCATCATGGACGAGGAGCAGGAGGGAAGCTATCAGTCGGAAAACGTACCCCGGTACGATGCCCGGGAGGTCGCCAAATACCTCTGCGTCCGGGAAAAGGCGGCGCTGGTGTTCGGTTCCGCTACGCCTACGGTGGAGACCACTTGGGCGGCGGAACAGGGAAGCTATCAAAAGGCGCTGCTGCGGCGGCGCTACAACGAAAACGCCTTGCCGGAGGTCCTCATTGCGGATCTGCGTCAGGAGATATTGAACGGCAATCCGGGCCTGATCAGCACCCCGCTGCGGCAGGAGCTGGAAAAAAATCTGGCGGCGGGGGAGCAGAGTATCCTGTTTCTGAACCGCCGGGGCAGCAGCCGGATGCTGCTGTGCGGCGAGTGCGGCTATGTGCCCCAGTGCCCCCGGTGCAGCACTGCCATGACCTATCATTCCGCCAACGGGCGGCTGATGTGCCACTACTGCGGACACTCCGAACCGGCGGCGGACACCTGCCCGGAATGCGGCGGCTGGATGAAGCATGTTGGCGCGGGTACGCAAAAGGTGGAGGAAGAACTGCGGGAGCTGTTCCCAGAGGCGGGCATCCTGCGGATGGATGCCGATACCACCGCCGGGGGCCATGAGGAGATCCTGCAGACCTTTGAGCGGGAGCGCGTCCCCATTCTGCTGGGGACGCAGATGGTGGCAAAGGGACTGGATTTTGAAAACGTAACGCTGGTGGGCGTTCTTTCTGCGGATATTTCCCTGTATGTGGACAATTATCAGGCGGCGGAGCGCACCTTCAGCCTGCTGACCCAGGTGGTAGGCCGTGCGGGCCGGGGAGGGAAAACCGGCCGGGCCGTGATCCAGACCTACACGCCGGGGAACGATGTGATCCGGTGCGCCGCCCGGCAGGATTATGACGCTTTTTACGAAAGCGAGATCCGGATGCGCCGGCTGCGGCGGTATCCTCCCTTTGCGGATCTTTTCACCGTCACCGTTTCCGGAACGGAGGAGGGCCGGGTGCTCCGGGCCGCCGTGTCCGTCCGGGAGACGCTGCGGCAGCTTTGCAGGCGGCCGGAACTGGCCGCCGGGGAGCCGGAGGTCTTAGGCCCCGCCCCCGCGCCGGTGGTGAAGGTGAATAACCGGTTTCGCTACCGCTGCACACTGGTGGGAAAGAATGACAAGGCCACCCGGGAAATGCTGGCATGGCTGCAAAAGGACTTTGCAAAAGACAGCGCCAACCGGGGCATGAATCTGTTTGTGGACCATAACGCGGCGGACTGACCGCCGTGATCAAATCAAGGAGGTGCCATTCATGGCATTACGAAAGATCGTAGAACAGGGCGACGAGTGTCTGACAAAGGTCTGCCGCCCGGTGACAAAATTTGACCGGCGGCTGCATGACCTGCTGGACGATATGGCGGAGACGCTGGCAGACGCCAACGGCGCGGGACTGGCGGCACCCCAGGTGGGGATCTTGCGCCGGGTCTGTCTGGTGCTGGACGAGGAAGCGGAGGAATATTTGGAGCTCATCAACCCGGAGATCATCGCCCAGAGCGGCGAGCAGACCGGGCTGGAGGGCTGCCTCAGCGTCCCCGGCAAGTGGGGCATCGTCACCCGGCCCAACCGGGTGCGGGTCCGTGCCCAGGACCGGGACGGCGATTGGTTCGAGGCGGAGGCTGAGGGCCTGACGGCCCGGGCCTTCTGCCATGAGATCGAGCATCTGGACGGCCACTTGTTTGTGGAGCACATCGACCATTTCCTTACCGACGAGGAGCTGAAAGAGTACCTGGAGGGCGAGGAGTAATGCGGATCCTGTTTATGGGCACGCCGGACTTCGCGGCGGTGTCCCTGAAGCGACTGGTGGAGGACGGCCACGAGCTCTGCGGCGTGTTCACCCAGCCGGATAAGCCCCGTAACCGGAACAAAGTGACCTTTTCTCCTGTGAAGGAATATGCCTTGTCACATGGCCTGACTGTGTATCAGCCGACCAAGCTGCGGGACGGTACGGCCCTGGAGCTGGTAAAGTCTCTGGCCCCGGAGCTGATCGTGGTGGTGGCCTACGGCCGCATCCTGCCCAAGGACATTCTGGACGTGCCGCCCCTGGGCTGCGTGAACGTTCATGCGTCCCTGCTGCCCAAATACCGGGGTTCTGCCCCTATCAACTGGGCCATGCTCAACGGTGACGCGGAGACCGGCGTTTCCATCATGTATATGGCGGAGGAACTGGACGCCGGTGATGTGATCCTCACGGCGAAAACGCCCATCGACCCGGAGGAGGATCTGCCCGCTCTGTGGGACCGGTTGGCAAAGGTCGGCGCGGAGGCACTGGCGGAGGCCCTTCCTCTGCTGGCAGCGGGGACGGCCCCCCGGACCCCGCAGGACAGCACACAGGCCACCTTTGCGCCCATGCTGTCCCGTGAGCTGTCTCCTATTGACTGGACGAAGCCCATGGCGGCCATCCGCAATCAGGTGCGGGGACTGATCCCCTGGCCCTGCGCCACGGCGGAACTGGCAGGCCAGCGGTTCAAAATTTACAAAACAGCCGTTGGCACGGCTACGGACAAGACGCCCGGTACGCTGCTTTCCGCCGGAAAGAAGGGCATCGAGGTGGCCTGCGGCGACGGGCAGAGCCTTTGGATCACGGAGCTTCAGGCGGAGGGCGGCAAACGCATGAGCGCGGCGGCCTATCTGCTGGGCCATCCCATGAATGTCTGATTGGAGGAACGCCATGCCTTACTACGGTTATTACGGCGGTTACGGCGATTTTTTAGCGAATAATATCTACTGCATTTTGCTGATCCCGGTGCTCCTGCTGTCCCTGTGGGCGCAGGCGCAGGTCAGCGGAAACTTCAAGCGGTACAGCGGTGTTGCCAACCGGCGGCGTCTCACCGGCGCGCAGGCGGCGGAGGCGGTGCTGCGGGCACACGGCGTCTGCAACGTGGCCATCCGGCCCTGCTCCGGCAACCTGACGGACCACTATGATCCCCGGGACAACAGCATTTCCCTGTCGGAAAACGTCTACAACTCCACCTCCATCGCGGCGGTGGGCGTGGCGGCCCACGAGGCGGGCCACGCCGTGCAGTATGCCGAAAATTACGGCCCGGTGCGGCTGCGGACGGCCATTATCCCCGCCACCCAGATCGGCTCCAAGTTTTCTTTCATCCTGCTGCTGGTGGGCATGGTCCTGTACAGCCAGTCCCTGTTTTTGATCGGTATTCTGCTGTTCTCCCTGACCACCCTGTTCCAGCTTATCACCCTGCCGGTGGAGTTCAACGCCTCCCACCGGGCCTTGCAGACGCTGGAAAACGAACAGCTTTTGTATGACGATGAGCTTCCCGGCGCACGGAAGGTGTTAAAGGCGGCTGCGCTGACCTATGTGGCGGCGCTGCTGATGTCCGCCTTGCAGCTGCTGCGCTATGTGCTCATTTTCCTGGGCCGCAGCAACCGGGGCCGGAGGGACAACTGATGGGCGCCCGGGAAACGGCCCTGCGGGTCCTGATGTCCTGTCGGAATAACCATGCCTGGGCGGACGCCGCTCTGAAAGCTCAGTTAGGCCGGGACGGTCTGGTGGGCCCGGAGGCGGCGCTGTGCAGCCGATTGGTTTACGGCGTGGTCCAGAACCAGCAGTTGTTGGATTTCTACCTCAGCGCGTACTGCTCCCAGAAGCCGGATCATCTTCAGCCGCCGCTGCTGGAGATCCTGCGTCTGGGTGCATATCAAATCTTATATTTGGACCGGGTGCCGGACAGCGCGGCGGTGAACACCTCCGTGGAGTTGGCGAAGATCTCCGGCAGAGGGCAGGCATCCGGCCTTGTGAACGCGGTGCTCCGCAAGATCGCTCAAAATAAGACGGCGCTGCCGCCCATCCCGGAGCGGGACGAGGCAAAATACCTCTCCATCCGGTACAGTCATCCCAAATGGCTGGTGAAGCGGCTGCTGTCGATTTTAGGCCGGGAGGAGACGGAAGCATTCCTGGCGGCGAATAACGATACCCCGCCTTTGACGGTACAGGTCAACCCACTGAAAACCGATGCGGAAAGCCTGATAAAGGAACTGGAAGGCTGGGGCGTGACCGCGAAGCCCCACCCCTGGGTTCCCGGCTGTCTGGAACTGACCGGAGCCGGGGATCTCACCACGCTGGCTCCCTTCCGGGAGGGTAAACTGCTGGTGCAAGACCCCGCCGCCCGGCTGGTGTCCCTGATCGCCGGCGTGCAGCCGGGGCAAAAGGTGCTGGATCTCTGCGCCGCCCCCGGCGGCAAGTCCTTCAGCGCCGCCTTTGCCATGGAGGATAAGGGGGAGATCGTCTCCTGCGACCTCCACGAAAACAAGCTGAAACGAATTCAGGAGGGCGCGGCCCGGCTGGGCCTGACCTCTATTACCACCTCCGCCGGGGACGGCCGGGTGTTCCGCCCGGAATGGGCGGAGCGGTTTGACACGGTGCTGGTGGATGCTCCCTGCTCCGGTCTGGGTATCATCCGGAAGAAGCCGGACGTCCGCTACAAGATGGCGGATGACATGTTCACTTTGCCGGTGATCCAGACGGCGCTGCTGGACAACGCCGCCCGGTATGTGGCCCCCGGCGGCGTGCTGGTGTATTCCACCTGCACCATTCTGCCGGAGGAAAACGAGCAGGTGACGGACGCCTTCCTGACGGAGCACAGCGATTTCTGCCGGGACGGCTTCACCCTGCCGGCGCCGGTAGGGGAGACGGAGGGGCAGCTGACCCTCTGGCCCCAGCGCCACGGTACCGACGGCTTTTACATCTGCCGCATGAAGCGGAAATAACGAGGACGATATGATCGATTTGAAATCCCAGACCCTGGAGGAAATGACGGCGACCCTGAAGGAGATGGGGGAACCGGCCTTCCGGGGCAAGCAGGTCTTTACCTGGCTCCATAAGGGCGTCACCTCCTTTGACGAGATGAGCAACCTTTCCAAGCCTCTCCGGGAGAAGCTGAAGGAGCGGTGCTATATCACAGCGCCCTCCGTGGCCCGTAAACAGGTCTCCAAGCTGGACGGCACCGTGAAGTACCTGTGGCAGCTGCTGGACGGCAACTGTATCGAAACGGTGGTCATGCAGTACCACCACGGAAACACCGTCTGTGTTTCCTCTCAGGTGGGCTGCCGGATGGGGTGCGCTTTCTGCGCGTCTACCATTGCTGGCAAGGTAAGGGACTTAACACCGTCTGAAATTCTGGACCAGGTGATCTTCGCCCAGAAGGACTCCGGCCTGCCCATTTCCAATATCGTTTTGATGGGCATCGGCGAGCCGCTGGACAATCTGGACAACGTGCTGCGGTTTCTGGAGCTGGTGAACCACCCGGACGGGCTGAACATCGGTATGCGGCACATCTCTCTGTCCACCTGCGGCGTGATCCCCGGCATTGACCGGCTGTCGGACCTGGAATTGCAGCTGACGCTGTCGGTTTCCCTCCACGCGCCGGACAGTGAGACACGATCCAAAATCATGCCGGTGAACCGGGCCTATGACGTGGAAAAGCTGTTTGACGCCTGCCACCGGTACTTTAAAAAGACCGGGCGGCGGATCTCCTTTGAATACGCCATGATCGACGGTGTCAATGACCACGATTGGCAGGCGGATCTTATTGCCAAAAAGCTGAAGGGGATGCCGGGACATGTGAACCTGATCCCGCTGAACGATGTGGCGGAGAGTCCTCTGAAACCCTCCCGCCGGGTAGCGGCGTTTCAGAAGCGCTTGGAATCTCACGGTCTGACCGCCACGGTGCGGCGGAGCCTCGGAGGAGATATTGACGCCTCCTGCGGCCAGCTGCGGCGGAAGGAAATGGAAGAACGGAAAAAAGGAGCGGCTGAATCATGATAAAAACCTGGGCCGTTACGGATACTGGCCTTGTGCGAAAGGAAAATCAGGATACTTACCGGATCGCCCGGAACGGTGACATCTGTGTGGTGTGCGATGGTATGGGCGGCGCCGCCGGCGGCCGGCTTGCCAGTACGCTGGCGTCGGAGACTTACGCGGCGAAGATGGAGAAGGCCCTGAAACCGGATATGACCCCGGAGCAGCTCCGGGAGGCTTCTGCCTACGCGGTGGCCATGGCCAACCGGGCCGTGGCGGAGCGGGCAGAGGCGGAGGCGGCGCTTGCCAATATGGGTACCACTCTGGTTGCCGCTGTGGCCTATGAGAACGGCGCGGTGATCACCAATGTGGGCGACAGCCGGGCCTATTACATCACGGAGGCGGGGATCACCCGCATCACCAAGGATCACTCTCTGGTGGAGACCATGGTGGACCACGGCGACATCACCGCTGATGAGGCCCGCCGCCATCCGGGGCGGAACCTCATCACCCGCGCTCTGGGCCGGGATACCAACGCCGCCTGCGACGGGTATATCCGCCCTATGGAGCAGGGGGACTTTATCCTGCTGTGCACCGACGGACTGGTGAACACCGTCACCGATCAGGAAATGCTCTTTGAGATCGTCCACGGCGGCGATCTGGACACCTGTCTGGACCGGCTGCTGCATATTTCCAAAAGTCAGGGCGCGCCGGACAACGTGACGGCAGTCCTGATGCAGAAGCTGTAAGAAGGGGGGAGACGTATGGATCAATACATTGGAAAAATGCTGGACAACCGCTATGAGATTCTGGAGCGCATCGGCACAGGCGGCATGGCGATCGTCTACAAGGCAAAGTGCCATCGCCTCAACCGTCTGGTGGCGATCAAAATTCTGAAAAGCGATCTGGCGCAGAACGAGGAGTTCCGCCGCCGGTTCAACGCGGAGTCGCAGGCTGTTGCCCAGCTGTCTCACCCCAACATCGTATCGGTGTACGATGTGTCACGGGGCGGCGATATGGAATATATCGTCATGGAGCTGATCGACGGCATCACCCTCAAGCAGTATATGGAAAAGCGGGGCCAGCTGAACTGGCGGGAGTCTCTGCACTTCATCACCCAGATCATGCGGGGCCTCAGCCACGCCCACAGCCGTGGCATCATCCACCGGGATATCAAGCCCCAGAACATCATGGTCCTGCGGGACGGCAGCGTGAAGGTGGCCGATTTCGGCATCGCCTGTCTGGCGGATTCCGCCCAGACCCTGACGCAGGAGGCTCTTGGCTCCGTCCACTATATTTCCCCGGAGCAGGCCCGGGGCGACCGGCCGGACGCCCGCAGCGACATCTATTCTTCCGGCGTGGTGCTTTATGAGATGCTCACCGGACGGCTGCCCTTTGAGGGGGAATCCGCCGTGGCGGTGGCCATCCAGCACCTCAGCTCCATTCCGCTGGCTCCGCGGGAGATCAATCCCGATATTCCCGAGCAGTTGGAACTGATCTGCATGAAGGCCATGGCCCCGGATCTGGAGCACCGCTATCAGTCGGCGGACGCCATGATCGCGGATCTGGAAGCCTTCCGGAAAAATCCGGAGGTGGAGATGAAATTCGACCTTTCGGACCTGCGCCCGGAGGAGAATGACGAGCCTACCCGGACCATCCGCACCATGCCCAGCCATACGGTGACCATCCCCGTCCATCAGCCGGAGCGGAATTATCCCCGCCGGGAACGGGACGAGGAGCCCCGCCGCGCCGGTAGCGGCAAGCGGGGCGTGCTGGTGGGTGCCGTGACGGTGGCGGCGGTGGCCGTGGTGATCGTGCTGTTCAAGACCATCCTCGGCTCCTTTGCTCCTGCGGCGGTGGACCAGTATCAGGTGCCGGATCTGTATAACATGACCATCGAGGAAGCGGAGAACGATCCCCGGATCGAAGGTGTTTTTGAGATCCAGAAGGCCGGCTCTGAGTTCAGCGCCGACGTGCCGGAGGGCCACATCCTCCGGCAGGACCCCAAGAAGGATGAGACCCGGAAGGGCAGCCAGCTGGTGATCCAGGTGTGGGTCAGCGCCGGTGAGGAGACCGGCGAGGTGCCGGATCTGGAAAACAAATCCGAGCAGGACGCCCGTATCCTGCTGGAAAAGCTGAACAAGGAATACAATCTGGAGCTGACCGTGGAGGCCCCGGAGGAATTGAAGCAGTTCTCCGAGGAGATCACGGAGGGGTACGTCATCAAGACGGAGCCGGCTCAGGGCGAGATCCTGAAAAAGGGCGATACCGTAAAGCTGATCCTCAGCAAGGGCCCGGACATCAAACCGGTAACGGTCCTGCCCTTTGTGGGAATGAGCATTGACAGTGTGCTGTCCCAGCTGGAAAGCTACAAGCTGACCTGCGACGCTGCGGATGTGGAGGTAGTGGACAGCGACAAGCCCGGCGGCACCATCGTCTGGCAGAGTCCGGCCAGCGGCGAGACCGTGCCGGAGTGGACGACCATCAAGTTCCGGGTCAGCGCGGGACTGGCCAGCAGCGCCCTGCCCATCACGGTGGACATTCCCCAGAACGGAAAGGACATTGTCAAGGTGGAGATCTATGTGGGCGACGAGCCGAATCCCCAGTACAGCGAGACCGTCTACGAGGCGGACGGAGCCGTGAGCACCACCCTTTACGGCACGGGCCGGAAAATGGTGAAGGTCTACTTTGACGGCGTGCTGGATCAGAAGCAATCCTATGAGCGGAGCTTTGGTTGATACGATGGCAGAGGGACGGATTCAAAAAGCCCTCAGCGGCTTTTACTATGTGGATACCGGCGCGGAGGTGCTGACCTGCCGTGCCCGGGGAAAATTCCGGAAGGAGGGCCTGTCTCCTCTGGTGGGGGATCGGGTGACGGTCCGGGAGCTGGGAAACGGCGAGGGGTTCGTGGAGTCTGTTCTCCCCCGGAAAAACGCCTTTGAACGGCCGGCGGTGGCGAATATCGACCAGTTGGTTGTGATCGGCTCTGCCGCCATCCCCAAAACAGACCCCTTTCTCATCGACCGCATTGCGGCCATCGCTGCCCTGAAGGGCTGCGAGGTGGTGGTGCTGCTGAATAAGTGCGATCTGGACCCGGCAGAGGAACTGTACCGCATCTATACCGCCGCCGGGTTCCCGACACTGCGGATCAGCGCGGAGACCGGAGAGGGTCTGGAGGAACTGATCCCCCTGATCGCTGGTAAGCTATCTGCCTTTACAGGCAACTCCGGCGTAGGGAAATCCAGTATCCTGAACGCGCTGGACCCGGCGTTCCAGCTAAAGACCGGGGAGATCAGCACGGCGCTGGGCCGGGGACGCCATACCACCCGCCATGTGGAGCTGTTCCGTCTGAGCTGCGGGGCGGAGATCATGGATTCACCGGGCTTTTCCTCCTTTGAAACGGAGGAACTGAATCTGGAGCTGAAACACCGCCTGCCGGAGACCTTCCGGGAGTTCGCTCCCTATTTGGGGGAGTGCCAGTTTTTGGATTGCAGCCATACCAAGGAAAAGGGGTGCGCCGTGCGGGAAGCGCTGGAAGCGGGGAAGCTCCAGCCCAGCCGGTATCAGAGTTATCTGCGTCTGTTCGAGGAACTGAAACCTCTGCGGGAATGGCAGGAAAAGTGAAAATAAGTACGCCCCATATTTGCGCCCCGTTTGTGAGATATGCCAGTCTCACAAGCGGGGCGCTTTTCTGCGTCAAAATGGAGGGATGGAAACACTCCGGCTCGCAATCAGAGCGCTGCGTAAGCCGCTGCGTTCTCATCGGGCCTGCGTCTCCTTGCGGAAAACGGTATGCTGTGGTAACATATATCAATCAACTGAAATGAATGGAAGGATCAGGAAATGCAGGCTTACACATACGTTGAAAAGGGAAAATTTGCATTGCTGGAAAAGCCGAAGCCGGTGCTGCTGCACGAGCGGGACGCCATTGTGAAGGTGACGCTGGCCAGCATCTGCTCCAGCGATCTGCACATCAAGCATGGCAGCGTTCCCCGGGCCGTTCCCGGCATCACGGTGGGACATGAGATGGTGGGCGTTGTGGAATCGGTGGGCAGCGCCGTGACCCACATCAAGCCGGGGGACCGGGTGACAGTGAATGTGGAGACCTTCTGCGGTGAGTGCTTTTTCTGTAAGAAGGGCTTTGTAAACAACTGTACCGATGAAAACGGCGGCTGGGCCTTGGGCTGCCGCATTGACGGCGGACAGACGGAATACGTGCGGGTACCCTTCGCCGATCAGGGTCTGAACAAGATTCCAGACGGCGTCACCGACCGGCAGGCTTTGCTGGTGGGGGACGTCCTCGCCACCGGCTTCTGGGCGGCTCGTATTTCTGAGATCACAGCGGAGGACACCGTGTTGATCCTCGGAGCAGGCCCCACCGGAATTTGCACGTTGCTCTGCGTGATGCTGAAACAGCCGAAGCGCATCATTGTCTGCGAAAAGGATGAGAGCCGCGTCCGCTTCATCAACAAGCATTATCCGGAGGTGCTGACGGTCTCGCCGGACGAGTGCCTGAATTTTGTACGCACCAACAGCGACCACGGCGGCGCGGACGTGGTGTTGGAGGTGGCCGGCGCGGAATCTACCTTCCGTCTGGCCTGGGAGTGCGCGAGACCCAACGCCATCGTGACGGTGGTGGCACTGTATGATAAAGCCCAGGTCCTGCCGCTGCCGGATATGTACGGCAAGAACCTCACCTTCAAGACCGGTGGCGTGGACGGCTGCAACTGCGAGGAAACGCTGCGTCTCATCGCGGAGGGGAAACTGGACACCGAGCCGCTCATCACCCACACCTATCCCCTCAGCAGGATCGAAGAGGCCTACGAGCTCTTTGAAAACCGGCGAGACAACGTGATCAAGGTCGCGGTGGAGTGCTCTTGAGCCCATGCGGGAATCGCAGGACCTGACTTGCCGCCTTGTTGCGATCCGATACAGAGACTAAAAAAGCTTGCTGTCAATCGACAGCAAGCCTTTTTGCGTTGGCAGCCAAAACGAGGGGGCTGCACGATTCTTTTTTGAAAGAGACACGTACCGGACTTTTTGCGGACTTCTGTTTGGGATTGGCTTCGATTTCTTACGCCCTCTTTTTCGGAATCAGCAGCAGCCGCTCACAGGGGATCTCAGATTCCTGTTCCAACTGATTTGCTGCTAAAATGTCCGCGATGGTGGTGTTGTAGCGCTTCGCCACCTCCCATGCGGATTCCTGCCTGCCCACGCAGCGCAGGATCAAAGACGGCGCGTTGGACAGGTCCTTGGGCATACTCTCGTCCAGCACGGCGGAGGCTACGCACAGCTTGCGGCACCGGCCGCAGACCTCCACCTGAAAATCAACCGGGAATCGGACCTCGATGCCACGGTCTCCCAAAGTTCCCTGAATTTCCTCCCCACAGAAGGCACGGGCGGACACGGTACAGTCCTTTGGCAGCTCCATGGGGCAGCAGACGTCGATGCAGCGCTCCGCCGACAAACAGGCGCCTCCCTCGTCCAGATACAGCGCCCGGACCGTCACCGCCGTCCGCAGCTGAGTAATTTCTCCCTCCCGGCTGACGGACACCGCCCCGCAGTCGGCGCACAGGGACAGCACCGCCTCCGCCGCCACGCCGATCTCCAGCACCTCCCGGACGGTCTGCCGCCGGGTCACGGACTCATACAGGCTGCACAGATCCAGCTGACTCGGCTCATAGCGGGTCTCGTAAGCGGTGGAGTAGAGGTCCGTCAGCAGCGTGACCTCCCGTGTCTCCCGCAGAAAGGCCATGGTGTGATAGTAGACTGTCACGGACAGTTGGCGGCCCTCGTCATCGGAGCCGTCGATCTGAATGTCCGTCCCGGTGATCCGCAGGCGCATGGACACCTGGGTATTTTCCTCTGTGCTATCCGTCTCCATGATCTGTGAAAAGGGCAGCTCCGCGCTGGCGGAGGCCAGTTGCCCGCCGGTGGTGCGGTACAGTGCGGAAACCAAAAAGACCCCTTTGAAGATCAGCTTGTTGCCAATGGCCTTAGTCTCCGTCACGATGCCGTTGGCCCGGCAGTGGAGCAGCTCCGCCGCACCCTCCCGGCCCAGCGACAGGGACATGGTCTCCGAAAAGGTCAGATCCTTTTCCGCCACCTGCCGCAGCAAAGACACCGTCTGCCCGCAGCACCGCTTTTCCACCAGCAGCGCCGGGTCCGTCTCCGCGTCGGAGGAGATGGTCAGGCATACCTTCCGGCAGCCGGCCAGATGGGTCACCAGCTTGCAGCGGGTGAAGATCTTCCGGGGATTCAGCATCCGGCTTTCCAGCAACTCGATCTCCGTCTCCACCACTACATGGGCGCACCCGGCCAACCCTTCCCCTTGCGCCGAAAAGGGCATGGCAAATTCCAGTGCCCGGACGCCGGACTCATTCTCCGGCGTGTAGAGGACCGTCACCCGGACGGTGCCGGTGACGCCGTCCTGCTCTGTGCCGCCGTGGAGGCAGACCACTCCCTCCGCCGAAATGATCCGGGCGATGTCCGGGCAGTAATCCGGAACGATGGTCTCCGCGGTCTCCTCCTGCGTCAGCGTCTGCGGCTCTCCCAGTTCGTATGTATCCAGACACTCCTTTTTTAATTCCAGTTCCATGTGGGTATCCTTCCTTTCCGCTCAGTGTACTTCAGTGCAGTTTATGAGCGGCGGGGACCCCTTATGCCTGGATTCTGAACAGCTTCCGCAGCAGTCCCCGCATGGCCTTGGGCGCCTTCCATACTACGATATTCATAACCCCTCTCCTTTCTACCGCTTCCAGCAGGCACAGCCGCTGGCGATCAGCAATGTTGCCACCAGGAACATCAACAGTCCCGTTGGAAAAATGGCCGCGATGAGGATGCCTGCCCCCATGGCGATGGCGAATATTCCAATGATGCAGTTCCGTCCTCCCCGAAACACCCGGCTCCGCCTCCTTTCCTTACAGCCCAATATATGACCGCACCCCTGTCCCCGGTTCCGGTTTTCTTCCGAAATCGGATGCGGATGCATGTGCTTTTTCACCGCTCCAGGGACCAAATGAGTGTGGCCTCAATGGGGAGCTTTGCGATCGGCCGCAGGCGGTTTTGCGGCTGTGGTTGAAACCCGGACCGATGCGGTTTTAAATATGGTGTGTGCGTCCTGTCATAAAAATGGCCGCTGATGGCATAAGCTGTTCCAGAAGAAATGCTTGGGGGAGGGGATCGGATGTCCGGAAAAAAGAAACCGGCGGGAAAGCAGATCGCTTTGTGCTTGCTGCTGACGGCGGCTGTGGACGGCTTGGGTGTCCTGCTGGTGACGCTGCTGGCGGTGAAGGGGATCGTGGGGGAGGACCGGGTCCCGCAGGCGCTGGGGGCGCTGGCCTTCTGCGCAGCCTTCGCCGGAGGACTTCCGGCAGGGAAGGGGAGACTGGGTCCGGGCGGGAGTCTGCTGAATGCGGGGGCCTTCGCCCTGCTTCTGATCTTGCTTTGCTTTGGCGGCTGGGGTGAGGGGATTGCGGTCCGGGGGCTGATCCTGCTGGCTCTGATCCTGCTGGGCGGGCTGCTGGCGGCGCTGCTTTGCGGAAAGGTGGGGAAGCGGTCCAACAAGCGATTGGTGAAATCTCACAAAAAGCTGCGTTCCGTCTGAAAAAGCGCCGTCCGGTGGGGCGGCGCTCCTTTTTTTCGGTGTGGTCAGATATGGGAAGATTCTGCGGGGGATAGACACTACATCTTGCGTAAAATGAGAGAAAAGGTGCTGTTTTATACTGTGATTTACGCGGTTGACATAATACAGTTTACATAATATTTTGGCATAAACGCCAAAAAACAGGTATTTTCTGGAAACACCTTGCGAAACGGCGCCATTTGAATTATATTTGAATGAGAAAAGTTTTACGTCAACCGCAACATAAATCTTGTCCCACTTTCATAGGCTGGGATGAGGTGATGCGGTTTGAAATGGAATCGTGCGGAACGATGGACAGACCCCAGCCGGCTGCACAGCCTGCTGCTGGCGGTTTTCTTTTTTCTCGGGATCGGCGCGGGTGTTGTCTGCGCCGGACGGATCTCCGGGGATGTGGAACGGGAACTGACCACGTACCTGACGGATTATCTGGCCTTGGCGCAGAGTCAGGACCTTGGAATTTCCGTGGTTTGTTCTCTGACGCTGCTCTATCTGCAAGGACCGGTTTTGGCGTTCCTATGCGGCGTCTGCTCTGCGGGAATCCTGTTGCTGCCGCTGCTGGCGGCTGCTGCGGGCTTTTTTCCGGCCTATGCGGCGGGGTGCCTGACGGCTTCCTTCGGCGGGCGGGGCCTGCTGCTGGCGCTGGCCTTTTTCGGCTTTCGCTGTCTGGTCACGGTGCCTTGCTTTTTTCTGCTGGCGGCGCCTGCGATGGGCCGGGCCGCCGCACTGCGTGGACTGTCCCGGGGGAGACGGGGCGCCGCGTTTTCCGCCTGCGGCCGTGGTTGTTGGCTGGGCTTCGGTATTGTGTGTTTGATTTTGTGTCTGGGCGCGTGGATAGAACTGCGGCTGTCGCCGTTTCTGCTCCGCGCGCTGCTGGAACGATTTTTTTAGGAAGGGAGTTGACGGAAATGGATGACATTGCCCGTTTTGGTGCGTATTTGTCCGATGAAAAGCATTCCTCCCGGAACACCGTCAGTTCCTACCTCCGGGATACGACCCAATTCGCTGAGTATTTACATAATTACTGCGACATAGACCTGCGGGAGGCGGATAGCGCGGCAGTCCAGGACTACATGGACTGGATGCTGAGCCACGGGAAGTCCGCCGCCTCCGTCACCCGGTTTCTGGCGTCCGTCAAGTCCTTTTACAGCTATATGGTAGCTGCCGGGGAACTGAAAAAGAACCCGGCACAGGGGGTGGCCGCCGCCAAGGTGGAGCGGAAATACCCGGAGATCCTCACAGCCAAAGAGGTGGAGCTGTTTCTGGAACAGCCGGAGTGCGTGGACGCCAAGGGCTTCCGGGATCATGCCATGCTGGAGCTGCTGTACGCCACCGGCATCCGGGTCAGCGAGCTGATCGCACTGGACATCGGGGACCTGAACCTGCCGGCGGGCTTTATCCGCTGCTCCAACGGCAAAAAGGAGCGGATCATCCCCCTGTACCACGGCGCGGTGAAGGCGCTTCAGGATTATATCAAGGGCGTCCGGCCCCAGCTGATCGCGGACACGGAGGAAACGGCCCTGTTCGTGAACATGAACGGCGAGCGTATGAGCCGTCAGGGTTTCTGGAAAATCATCAAGCACTATCAGGAGAAGGCGGGCATCCAGAAGGACATCACCCCCCACACTCTGCGTCATTCCTTTGCGGTGCATCTGCTGGAAAACGGCGCGGACCTCCGGGCCATTCAGGAGATGCTGGGCCACGCGGATATTTCCTCTACCCAGATCTATACCCACGTCATCAAGAATCAGCTCAAGGACGTCTACCAGAAGGCGCACCCAAGAGCGTAAGCACAAGCGTAACAACCGGCAGGGCAGAAGCCCCGCCGGTTTTTTCTAAAAAGATTTTGCTTCGTGAGAACAAAACGGGGCGTATCTCCGTCTAATAGACAAAAGAGAGCAGAGAGAGGAGGCGGTCTCTATGGATCAGCAGGAATTTGCCGACCGGACAGAAGCCATCAAAACCCGGCTGTACCGCACGGCGTATCTCTATCTGGGCAGTGAGGCCGACGCACTTGAGGCGGTGGACGAGACGGTGTACCGGGCGCTGCGGAGGCTGAAGCAGCTGCAAACACCGGCGCTTTTTGAGACCTGGATCACCCGGATCCTGATCAACACCTGTCAGGACGAACTGCGCCGCCGGAGGCGGTTCCATCCCGGCGGGGCGGATGCGCTGCCGGACACCGCCGGGCCGGACGATTACGAGCATCTGCCGCTGAGGGAGGCTATCCGCCGATTGCCGGAGGAGCTGCGCAGCGTGGTGATCCTGCGGTTTTTCTCCGGGTACACCCAGGCGGAGACCGCCGCCGCGCTGAACATTCCGCAGGGGACTGCGGCCACCCGTCAGAAACGGGCGCTGGCCCTGCTGAAATTGGAGCTGGGAGAGGAGGGACAGGCATGAACCGTATGGATGAGTACACCGCCCTGTTGGCGAAGCTGGAACAGACCCCGAAAGAACTGGATCATGCTGTAAATAAAGCGCTGAATAGGAAAAATGCTTTACAGAAAAAACGGCGATTTTTCAGTACCACGTTGGGTGGCCTGGCGGCCTGCTTCGCGGCATTCGTACTGCTGGTGAACCTGTCGACGCCCTTCGCCCGGGCCTGCGGACGGATCCCCCTTCTGGCGGATCTGGCCAAAGCGGTAAGCTGGTCTCCCAGCCTGTCCGCCGCCGTGGAGAATGACTATGTGCAGCCCCTCCGGCTGTCCCAATCGCAAAACGGCATCACGGCCCGGGTGGAGTACCTGATCGTAGACCGGAAGCAGGTGGACGTGTTCTTCTCCATCCAGTCTGACGATTACGCCCATCTGGATTTAGAGCACCCAACGCTGACGGTGCCGGGGGAACAGGAGGGATACGCTTCTTCCTTCAGCAGCTATGGCATTGAAAACGGCGATCTCATGGAACTCCGGATCGACTTTATGAACCGGGACGTGCCGGACAGCCTGACCATGACCTTCGGCGTTTATGACAACCAGCATCTCTATGAGAACCAGAAGCCCCCGGCGCAGTCCAATGTGGCCGACTACGGCGACGAGCTGCTGTCCGATAACCCGAAGGAGCAGCGGAAGATCTTAGCCACCTTCACCTTTGAACTGCGTTTCGACCCCACCTACACGGAGCAGGGGACGGTCATTGATGTAGGAGAGACCTTTCTGCTGGACGGCCAGTCCGTAACGCTGACGGAGGCGGAAATCTATCCCACCCACCTGCGGCTGAACTTTGACTATGACCCCGCCAACACCGCATGGCTGACGGAGTTGAACTTCTATCTGGAAAACGAGCGGGGAGAGCGGTTCAACGGCATTGTCAACGGCATTTCCGCCACCGGAAACCCGGACGATCCCTCCACGGATTCCGTCTGGCTGGACAGTCCCTATTTCTCCACAGGGGAATACCTGACCCTCCATGTCACCGGGGCTTCCTGGATCGACAAGGGACAGGAGCGGGTGAAGGTAGATCTGGCAAGGGGCATGATCGAGAACCCGCCCCAGGGCGTCCGTCTGGAATGGGCGGAGAAGCGGAATGCCGGCTGGGTGGTGTCCTTCAGCGCCGGGGCGCGCTGGGAGAAAACGATGCATTACCAGATCTGGAAAAACCGTTTCTATGACGAGGACGGCACGGCCCATGACATCAATCAGTCGGGAGCATCCAGCTCGCCCATGATCTTGGGCGAGATCTCCGGCGCGGAGCTGGAATCTTACGAGGCCGCCGAAAAAGCCGCGAAAGAGGAAGGGCGGTACTTTGAGACCTTCGGCCTGAAGGACTGCACGGCGGACTGCGTGTGGCTGGAGCCCTGCTGGACCCGGATCACCGACAGCACCGCTCAGGTGGTCATCAAATAAACGGAAATCAAACAAGCCAAGCGTGCGTGGTTTTCCACGCACGCTTCAGCGTGTCGAAAAAGTCTTTTCTCCCCGCTGAGCAAGTTTTCAGAACTTCATAAAAGTTCTGAAAACTTAGGATTTTAATGGCGCGGGACACTCCTCTTGGGTTTCCCGCGCACACCCTTCCTTACCGTCGCGGAGAATTTACTACTTTATCGACAGTCTCAAGCGTGCGTGGTTTTCCACGCACGCTTTTCCGTTCTCCGCATAGACTGGCGGGAAAGGGGAGTCCGTCTATGCGTTTCGCGCTCTATGACCGGCGGGCTGCCGTGCTGTACGCCCACCGCTGGGCCTATGGCCGGAATCCCGCCTTTTATGACTACGAGCATTTAGGGGGCGACTGCACCAACTTCGCCTCCCAGTGCATTTATGCCGGCAGCGGCGTGATGAACTTCACGCCCACCTTCGGCTGGTACTATATCGACCCGGACCAGAAGGCCCCGGCGTGGACCGGCGTGCCCTACCTCTATAACTTCCTCGTCCGGGAGGAAAAAACCGAAGGCCCGGCGGCCCATCCCTGCGAACTGGGGGATCTGCGCCCCGGCGACCTGATCCAGCTTTCCTTTGACGGAGAAAACTTCCGTCATACGCCGGTGGTAGTGTCGGTGGGTTGGCCGGTGACGCCGGAAAACGTGCTGGTGGCCGCCCACAGCTACGATGCGGATAACCGGCCCCTCAGTACCTATTCGTATCAGGATATTCGCTTTTTGAAGATTTTCGGCGTCTGGCACCCATAAATGGGTTGACATTTCCCGGGAAATCCGATACAATGAAGCCCGTTACAGCGATGATGCGGAGAAGTAAGCGGATCGGTTCTGCCAAGAGAGCCCCTGTATGGTGGAAAGGGGAGAGAACAGCCGCCGAACTACACCGTGGAGCTGGCACCCAAACGGCCCTTCGGCTCAGTAGGCGTGCTCCGGGTGCGCCCGTTACCGCGCTGCCGTGTGATGGCACGGCGTGAGGCCGCGTTCCGTGAGGGGGCGGCGAACCAGAGGTGGTACCGCGTATTTACGCCCTCTGTCCGAAAGGACAGGGGGCTTTATTTTATCTCTGTCCGAATCAAACATGGAAAAGGAGAACAACAATATGGGTATTTACGAAGAACTGCAGGCCCGGGGCCTGATCGCGCAGGTGACCAACGAGCCGGAGATCCGGGAAATGGTCAACACCGGCAAGGCAACCTTCTACATCGGCTTTGACCCCACGGCGGACAGCCTGCACGTGGGTCACTTCATGGCCCTGTGCCTGATGAAGCGCTTGCAGATGGCGGGCAACCGCCCCGTCGTGCTGGTGGGCGGCGGCACCGGCTATATCGGCGACCCCTCCGGCCGCACCGATATGCGGAACATGATGACCCCGGAGACCATCCAGCACAACTGCGACTGCTTCAAGCGCCAGATGGAGCGTTTCATCGACTTCGGCGAGAACAAGGCCATCATGGTCAACAACGCCGACTGGCTGCTGAAGCTGAACTATATCGATCTGCTGCGGGATGTGGGTGCCTGCTTCAGCGTCAACAATATGCTCCGGGCCGAGTGCTACAAGCAGCGCATGGAAAAGGGCCTCAGCTTCCTGGAGTTCAACTACATGATCATGCAGAGCTATGACTTCTACTACCTCTTCCAGCACTACGGCTGCAATATGCAGTTCGGCGGTGATGACCAGTGGAGCAACATGCTGGGCGGCACGGAGCTGATCCGCCGCAAGCTGGGCAAGGACGCCCACGCCATGACCATCACCCTGCTACTCAACAGCGAGGGCAAGAAGATGGGCAAGACCGCCAGCGGCGCGGTGTGGCTGGACCCCAACAAGACCACGCCCTTCGATTTCTATCAGTATTGGCGGAACGTGGGCGATGCCGACGTGCTCAAGTGCATCCGCATGCTGACCTTCCTGCCCCTGGAGCAGATCGACGCTATGGACGCCTGGGAGGGCAGCCAGCTCAATCAGGCCAAGGAGATCCTGGCCCACGAGCTGACCAAGCTGGTCCACGGCGAGGAGGAGGCCAACAAGGCTCAGGAGGCCGCCCGCGCCCTGTTCGGCGGCAGCGGCAGCAGCGAGAATATGCCCTCCACCCAGTTGCCGGAGGCCCGCTTTACCGATGGTAAGATCGGTGCCATCGAGCTGCTGGTGGCCTGCGGCCTGTGCGCCTCCAACGGCGAAGCCCGCCGCCTGATCCAGCAGGGCGGCGTGGCCGTCAACGACCAGAAGGTGGCGTCCATCGATGTGACCTTCGACCAGGCCCAGTTCGCCGGTGACGGCGTGGTCATCAAGAAGGGCAAGAAGGTCTTCCACAGAGCCTATACCGCCTGATGCTGACGAAAAAGCTGTAAATTCTTTTAAAAGTGCCGCTGTTCGCAAGGACAGCGGCACTCAGCGTGTCGAAAAAATCTTTTCTCCCCGCTGAGGCCATTTTCAGAACTTTTACAAAGTTCTGAAAATATTGATTTCAATGGCGCAGGGAAACGGGCGAAGCGCCGCCGGGGGCGGATCAAGCGAGCCTGTTTCGAGGAAGGCTCCCAAACAGCGGATACGCAGGATTCGCTGTTTGACTTGAGCCGACGGTGTATCCCTTCTTGGGTTTCCCGCGCACACCCTTCCTTACCGCTGCGGAAATCTACCTTTTTATTGGCACTTTTCCCGGGAAAAGAAGCTCAGGAGGTCTGCTCCGGCAGCAGATCCCACGATGAAAGGGCCAGCTTCAGCCGCTCCACGCTGGCATCGGTGGGCGGACAGAGGGGAAGCCGCAGTTCCCCGGCCTCCAGACCCATGAGGTTCAGGGCGGTTTTTACCGGAATGGGATTCACCTCGCAGAACAGCGCGTCACACAGGGGCTTCAGCTTTAATTGCAGTCTGCCCGCCGCGGAGAAGTCATTGGCAAGGCAGAGGGCCGTCAGCCGGTGCATTTCTGCGGGGAGGACGTTGGCCACCACGGAAATGACCCCGGAACCGCCCAGCATACAGATGGCGGCGGTCTCATCATCGTTGCCGGACCAGATGGAGAAATCGGCAGGGCAGAGGTTCCGGGTTTTTTGGATTTGGCTGAAATTCCCGCTGGCCTCCTTGACACCTGCGATGTTGGGGTGTTGGGCCAGCTCCGCATAGGTCTCCGGCTGGATGTTGACCCCGGTGCGGGAGGGGACGTTGTAGAGGATGATGGGAATGCCCACGGAATCCGCAATGACCTTGTAGTGCCGCAGCAGACCTTGCTGGGTTGCCTTGTTGTAGTAGGGGGTGACGATCAGCAGACCGTCCACGCCGAGGCGCTCCGCAGCCAGGGCGTTTTCCCGGGCTACCTGAGTATCGTTGGCACCGGTACCGGCGATCACCGGCACGCGCCCCGCCACCCGGTCCACGCAATAGGCGATGGTCTCCATGCGCTCCTTCTGGGTCATGGTGGCCGCCTCTCCGGTGGTGCCGCAGACGATGATGGCGTCGGTGCCGCCGTCGATCTGCCGGTCGATGAGCCGCCCAAAGGCGGGAAAATTCACCGCCCCGGCGTGAAACGGTGTCACAATGGCCACACCAGAACCTGTAAAGAGAATGTCCTTCACAACAAAATACCTCCTCTTTCAACATAAAAAAGCGGATGCCTGCTTTGGCATCCGCTTTTGTGCAATTAAGTTGTTTACCTTTACACCTGCTGAATATAGCCATTTGCGCACAGCAACTCTGCCAACAGAACAGAACCCCCGGCGGCCCCACGAAGGGTATTGTGGCTCAGCCCGACAAATTTGTAGTCATACTGGGTATCCTCCCGCAGACGGCCCAGAGACACCGCCATGCCCCGCTCCAGCATCCGGTCCAGACGGGTCTGGGGGCGGTCCGGTTCCTCAAAATAGTGGAGAAATTGCTTGGGGGCGGAGGGCAACTGCAATTCCTGCGCTGGGCCCCGGAATGCGGCCCAATCCGCTTTGATCTGCTCCATGGAGGGCTTGCAGCCGTCCTTGAATTTCATGAACACTGCGGCCATGTGGCCGTCCTGACAGGCTACCCGGAAGCACTGGGCGGTGATGGCGGGCCCCTCCGCCTTGACGATCCTGCCGTTTTCCACCCGGCCCCACAGCTTCAGCGGCTCCTGCTCGCTCTTTTCCTCCTCGCCGCCGATGTAAGGGATACAGTTATCCACCATCTCAGGCCAGCGCTGGAAGGTTTTCCCCGCGCCGGAGATGGCCTGATAGGTACACACCAGCGCACGTTCCAGACTGTATTTCATCAGGGGATGAAGGGCGGGGACATAGCTCTGGAGGGAGCAGTTGCTCTTGACGGCAATGAACCCCCGCTTGGTGCCCAGCCGCTTTCGCTGGGCCTCGATGACCGCCAGATGCTCGGCGTTAATCTCCGGCACCACCATGGGCACATCCTCTGTCCAGCGGTGGGCGGAGTTGTTGGAAACGATGGGACATTCCAGCTTGGCGTAGGTTTCCTCCAGCGCCCGGATGGCGTCCTTCGGCATATCCACGGCGCAGAAACAGAAATCCACCATACCGGCCAGCTTCTCCGCGTCCACCTCAGCGTCCAGCACCGCCAGGGACTTTGCGGCTTCGGGGCAGGGAATATCCAGAGCCCAGCGGTCACAGACGGCCTCCCAATAGGACTTTCCCGCGCTTCTGGCGCTGGCAGCGATGGCGGTGAGCTGGAACCAGGGATGGTTTTCCAACAGGGTCACAAACCGCTGGCCCACCATACCCGTACCGCCGATGATGCCGACCTGATACCGTTTCATAGCAGATTCCTCCTTCGGGTCCCGGGAAATCGTCGATACCGGTTGAATCCGGGGCCAATGTGTATTATAATAATTAAAATATGTACATCCATGAGATGTGTTTTTGTACCGTGGACATTTGTCTATATAATAGCAGACAGATCCTCTATCGTCAAGGTATTCGCCATTGGGAGGTTTTATGAAAAAACGTGTGTTGTCCTTTCTGTTTATCATCACTTTGTTCAGCCTGACTGCCGTTTCGGCGTCCGCCGTGGTAAATGACACCCTGAAGGTGGGCATCCGCTGGGGCGACACGGCTCTGGAAGCCGCCAATCTGGAAAACGCCGTGGGGTCCGGATACGAGTTCGGCTACTATGACGAGGACCGGGAGTTCGTCTATCTGGACGAGACCGACGAGACCACCATCACCATGCAGGCTTCCGGCTCCGGAAACGGCGTGACGGTGACGGAGACCCGCAGTGGGGAGGTCTTGTTCCAATTCCGGGACAACGGCTACTGTCTCGGCATCCGCCCCATGGGACGGCACACGGAGACCTGGTGCAAGGGCTATAAGTACCCCGGCGGCTTTGAGTACCGCCCAAACGCCGACGGCACTTTGACGGTCATCAACGTGGTGGATATTGAAGACTATGTAAAGGGTGTCGTGCCCTACGAGATGGACAAAGACTGGCCGCTGGCGGCTCTGGAAGCCCAGGCGGTCTGCGCCCGCACCTACGCCGTAAAGACCCGGCATCCATCTTTGGGCTTTGACGTTTGCGCCGGCACTGACTGTCAGGTGTACTACGGCCGCAACCGGGCAACCGATATGACAGACGCGGCGGTGGACAACACGGCGGGCGAGATGATCTATTACGGCGGCAAGCCCGCGGATACGGTGGTCTACTGCGCGTCAAATGGCGGGGCCACGGAGGACGCCGCCAATGTCTGGAGCAGTATTCCCTATCTGGTGGGGAAGAAGGACCCCTATGAGGCCAAGACCAACATTCCCAATTACAACTGGTCCGTGACCTACACCGCCGACGAGCTGACGTGGATCTTAGAGCAGAAGGGGTACAGCATCGGTACTGTGAAGAACGTCTATGTGGCGGAGTTCACGCCGATGGGCAACGTCAGCAAGGTGACCTTTGAGGGCAGCCGGGACAGCGTGACGGTAAAAGGGGAGACCTGCCGCACGATCTTCTATTCCAGCACCTATAATAAATCCGTCAAGAGCCAGCGGTTCACCATCAACGGAGCCGGCGCAGCCTCCGGCGGCATTTATATCAATGACAGCAATACGGTGATCCGCTCCTTGGAAGGGATCAGCGTCCTCAGCGGCGGCGGAAAGACCGTCAGGCTGGATGGCAGCGCATCTGTGCTGTCCGCTTTCGGAACATCTACGGTAGGCGAAGGCCAAACGCCTGCGTTTTCCAAGGACGGCACCTTTACCATCACCGGCAGCGGCAGCGGCCACAATCTCGGCATGAGCCAGTACGGTGCCAAGGCCATGGCGGAACTGGGGTATACCTATGACGAAATTCTGGAATTCTACTATACAGATATTACCATCAAGTGAGGTTGAACATGAAAACAAGCGATTTTAACTACCAGCTCCCGGAGGAACTGATCGCCCAGACGCCGCTGGAGCGGCGGGACGGTTCCCGGCTCATGACTCTGGACCGGAACACCGGCGCCTGGGAGCATCACCATTTCTACGAGCTGCCGGACTTCCTGAACCCCGGTGACTGCCTGATCCTGAACGATTCTCGGGTGCTGCCCGCCCGTCTGCTGGGCCAGCGTCTGCCGGGAGGCGGTGCCTGTGAGGTGCTGCTGCTCATCGACCGGGGAGAAAAGACGTGGGAATGTCTGGTGCGTCCGGGACGGCATATGCGGGAGGGAGCCAAACTCTCCTTCGGCAACGGCGAGCTGACGGCAGAGGTCACAAAGGTCCTGCCGGACGGCAACCGTCTGGTGCGCTTTGATTACGAGGGAATTTTCCTGGAGGTTTTGGAGCATCTGGGTAAAATGCCCCTGCCGCCCTACATCAAGGAGGAGCTTCAGGATCAGGAGCGGTATCAGACGGTGTACTCCAAGGTATTGGGCAGCGCGGCGGCCCCTACGGCGGGACTGCACTTCACTCCGGAGCTGCTGGAGCAGATCAAGGCCAAGGGCGTGAACATCGGCTATGTGACGCTCCATGTGGGTCTTGGCACCTTCCGCCCCGTGAAGGAGGACGAGATCACCGACCACGAGATGCACAGTGAATACTGCGTGATCTCACAGGAGACGGCGGACCTCATCAACCGTACCAAAGCCAACGGCGGGCGCTGCATCTGTGTGGGCACCACCTCCTGCCGGACGCTGGAATCCTGGGCGGCGGAGGACGGCCACATGGAGGCCAAGGCCGGCTGGACCAACATCTATATCTACCCCGGCTACCGCTTCAAGGTGATGGACGGCCTTGTGACCAACTTCCACCTGCCGGAGAGCACCCTCATCATGCTGGTGTCCGCCTTTGCCGGACGGGAGCATGTTCTGGCCGCTTATGAGGAAGCCGTCCGGGAAAAATACCGCTTTTTCAGCTTCGGCGATGCCATGTTCCTGCGCTGATCGCTGATTTTTGCAAAATTTCCAAATGATTTTCCCGGTTTATACGGCTTTTCTTCGATTATCTATTGAAATCACAGAAAAAATTGAGTATAATATTAGTGCTCATTTTTCGAAACAGGAGGATCATTCCAATGATCAATATTACGAAGGACACCATCATCGGTGATATTCTGGACGTTGCACCTCAGACTGCGCCCATTTTCCTGTCCATCGGCATGCATTGCCTGGGTTGCCCCTCTTCCCGCGGTGAGACCGTGGAGGAGGCCTGCATGGTCCACGGCATCGACGTGGACAAGCTGCTGGCTCTGGTGAACGAGGAAGCCAACAAGGCTCAGTAATTGCGCCACATGACAGGACGCATACGGGATACCGTATGCGTCCTGAACCATGCCTGGAACGAAAGGGAAGCGTTCATCGACGGGAAGGAAAGGTGTGTGCGGAAAACCCAGGAGGGGTTTTCTGCACGATTTCAATCAAACGGTTTTTCACATGAAAAACCAACCCCGCAGGAACGAAGTTCTTGCGGGGACGCATACGGGAATACCGTATGCGTCCTGAATCATGCCTGGAACGAACGGACAAAACCACCGGAAAGGGGGAGAGACCATGCGGGCGCTGGAATTGCCGCCCCGGCTGCGGCTGATCGCCGGGTGGGTGCCTGAGGGCGCGTATCTGGCCGATGTTGGCACCGATCACGGCTATCTCCCCACGTGGCTGCGGCTTCAGGGAAAGATCCAGGGAGCAGTGGCCAGCGATCTGCGGCCCGGCCCGTTGGAGCGGGCCAAGGTGACTGGATCGCTCTACGGTACGGACAACATTGAATACCGACTCTGCAATGGCCTTGCCGGGATCCGCCCCTCTGAGGTGGACACCGTTACCATTGCGGGGATGGGAGGGGAGACGATCCTCTCGATCCTGAAGGCCGCACCGTGGACGGCGGATGGGCAGCACACGCTGCTGCTGCAGCCCCAGTCCCATGAGGAAATGGTGCGGCAATATCTGGCGGAAAACGGTTTTGCCATCACGCGGGAAGCACTGGTCCGCGACCGGGGAACCCTGTACACTGTGATGGAGGCCAAGGCGGGGAAAATGGAACTGTCCCTCAGTCAGGTCTGGGGCGGCATAGGGCTGGCCCACGATCCGCTGGCGGATCGATACATCGTTGAAAAAATCGTCCGCACGCAGATGGCACTGGCGGGAGCGAAGCGCTCCACCCGGCTGCAAGCGCGGACGGAGGAACTGCGGGAGATTTTGACCGCGTTATTACGGGCAAGAGAGGAGTGGCGCCATGCCAACCGTCGCACAAATTGAACAGGCGTTATTCCAGCTGGCCCCCAAGGATCTTGCGTTCGATTGGGACAACGTGGGGCATCTGGAAGGCAGCCCCAATCAAGAGGTCCAGCGGGTGCTGGTGGCGCTGGACGTGACGGAGAATGTGGTCTCCGAAGCGGAAAAGCTGGGCTGCCAGCTCATCGTGTCCCACCATCCGCTGATGAACGTCCGCTGGCATCAGGCGGAGATGCAGACCCTGCGGCCCGACCGCTATCTGGGCCGTCTGCTGCGGAGATTGGTGAAAGCGGATATCTCTGTGATCTCCATGCACACAAATCTGGATATTGCCCCCGGCGGCGTCAATGACGCACTGGCCGAGGCGCTGCGGATCGAGGACCCTGGGCCTATGCCGGGGGATGAGACCGGTCTCTGCCGTGTGGGACGGCTGCGAAACCCTGTAAAGCTATCTGACTTTGCGGGTGAGGTATGCAAGACGTTACACGCCAACGGCGTACGCTATGCCGGGGACCGACCGGTAGAATATATAGCGGTGGGCGGCGGCGCCTGCGGCGACGAGATCGACGCGGTGATCGCGGCAGGCTGCGACACCTTTGTCACGTCGGATCTGACGTATCACCAGTTTTTAGACGCCGCTCCCAAGGGCATCAACCTCATCGACGCGGGGCATTTCCCCACGGAGGACCCGGCCTGCGCGAAAATCGTCGCCTATCTGGAGAAGGAATTTCCCCAGCTTATAATCATAAAATCGACTTCTCACAAGGAAGTCATCCAATATTTTGTTGAAGGAGAATAACTACTATGTCCGGACATTCTAAATGGCATAACATTCAAAAGACCAAGGGCGCTGCTGACGCCAAGCGTTCCGCCGCATTCACCAAGATCGCCAAGGAGATCATTGTTGCCGTCAAGGAAGGCGGCGGCTCCGGCGACCCTGCCAACAACTCCCGCCTGGCTACCGTGATCGCCAAGGCCAAGGCCGTCAACATGCCCAACGACAACATCAAGCGCACCATTGATAAGGCGCTGGGTGCCGGAAGCACCGAGAACTTTGAGGCTGTCACCTATGAGGGCTACGGTCCCGGCGGTGTGGCCGTCATCGTGGACGCTCTGACCGACAACCGTCAGCGTACCGCTCCCGAGGTTCGTCACGCCTTTGATAAGTGCAACGGCAATCTGGGTGCGCAGGGCTGCGTGTCCTGGAGCTTTGACCGGAAGGGTGTGATCGTCATTGACAATGAGGATCAGGAGCTGGACGAGGATACCGTGATGATGGACGCGCTGGAGGCCGGTGCTGCCGACTTCGAAGCTGACGGCATGGTGATGGAAGTCCGCTGCGAGCCCGATGACTTCAACACTGTGGTCAAGGCACTGGAGGACAAGGGCTACACTTTCCTCTCCGCCGACATCGCCATGGTGCCCCAGAACTACATCTCCCTCACCGATGAGGGCGACCTGAAGAATATGCAGAAGCTCATCGATATGCTGGAGGATAATGACGATGTCCAGAACGTCTGGCATAACTGGGAGAACGAATAACGGAATCTTTCTGTGACCGGACGGGCGTTTCCTTTCTGCCCGATAGAGGAACAGGGGAGGGGGAATGTCCCTCCGATGACCTCTGGAAAGATGTTGCATAAATTAAAAAACGGTTGACATAAAGCGGTGGTGTTCCATTCGGAACACCACCGCTTTTCTATTTCGGCAAATCTTTATGTAACAAGGGATAGCGTTGTTACCAATGCAACGCTTTTCGGGAGTTCACATAATTCTGGGATGAAAAATCCTACTTCTTCCCCAAGACCTCCCGCCGCACATAGTCGAAGGCGGCGTCCTCTCCCTGATCCCGGAGGACGATCAGGATGGTCTCCAGCAGTTCCGAGGTGGCCGGATGCATGAGCAGCCGCTTCTTTTTGCCATACTGGAAAAACTGGTAGGGGTCTCCCGGCTGAAAGTCCTGACCCCGGTAGACCTTGCTGGCGGCCAACCGGTCGCAGAACATCTCCGCCACATATTTTTTCGGCATCTCCACGCCGATGATGCCCTCACCGTTGACGCCGTAATCGGTCCAATATTCAAAATGGTGGCGGTTGCGGCCCTTGTGGTGCATCCACGAGGCGCTGTATCCCTTGTCCCGGCGCTGGGCGTCATTGGGGCTGCGGTCTCCCTGAAAATATTTGACGCCGGCCCAGAACTCCACCGGAGAGAACTTGGACAGATCGTGGGTCAAGCCCTGCCAGTAAAGCCCCAGGCGGAAGCAGTACTGCCGCACCAGATGCCGATGGCGCTGGACCGTTTTCAGATGCCGCCAGAAATCCACACGCTTCACCTCATGAACAGAATAAAAATACTATATCATATTCCAACGGAAAAAACGAGGACCTGTATGAAATTTTTCCCGCTGTTCAAACTATGGGCGAGGTGGTTTGATGGACGGAGGATTTTTTCTGTGTCCCGATGCGTGGGAATTTCTGCTGCCCGCAGAGATTCGTCATCTGCGGGACGCCATGGCAGTCTGCCGAAAGCGGTGGGATCTGCTGACGCTGACGCCGATGGGCTGTGCGCTGCTGCCGGAGCCTGCGGCGCTGACAGCGGGGATCCTGCTGCTGCCGGGGGACTGCCCCAGAAGCGATCTCCGGGCGGGAACAGTGGTGACCTACGGCCTGTCCCCACGGGACAGCATCACCCTGTCCAGCCTGCGGGAGCCGGTGCTGTGCGTCCAGCGGACGCTGCCGCTGCTGTGCGGCGGCGTATTGGAGCCACAGGAATTTCCCCTGCCGGGGGTAGAGGGGGCGGAGCGGCTGCTGCCCGGTGTGGGGACCCGGCTGCTGTGGACCGGCTCGCCCTATCCTCTGTGAGAAACGGGGCGTTTACCGGGAGTTTTTGGCGGCGGCCTGTAAGATCCACACGAAAACCGCCATGGCTGCAAGCTGCGTCAGTGTGAACAGGAGGGCGAGGCCGCGGGCCTCGTAATAGCAAAAGCTGTCCCAATTCAGGAGTACCTCCGCCAGTGCGGTCAACGGGAGACTGAGCCAGATGTATTTGCGGGCGGCCAAGCAGAACGCGATCGGGAGCAGGAAGGTCAGCGTGAAGGGGAGCGGCTGGAGCAGGTATTGCCCAAACAGTTTCACCAGCGCAGTCACAGTGGATAGGGTCATGGTTATCGCACCTCCGTCAGTTCCGATTTTTGTTGATTCTATCCTATATAATAAAGGGTACCAGATTTCTCCGGTTGCTTCAAGATGATTGAAAATCCGGGGATGGGCCGCCGCACCTTCAAAATCCGGGACAGGACATAGGGAAAAACCTTGACAACAGTCGGAAAAACGGTATAATGACTTCTGTATTCAATCTTTAAAAACGCTTGGATGAAGTCAGCTTTCCGAAACCGGATCAGCGAGAGGGAGATTTGGTGCAAGTCCCTTACCTACGCCGGGAAGCAGCCGCTTCGGAGCGGTCCGCGGTGAGCGGGACGGGTCACGCCGTTACCGGTGGCTAAGATGCCCCCAAGGATGGGGGATAATTAGGGTGGTACCGTGAAGCAATGCTTCGCCCCTATGTCCGGGGCGGAGCATTTTATTTTTCGGTAAGAAAGCCGCTGCGGAACACCGCCGACGGCTCCGTTCCGGCCGGAAACCCGGTTTACAGTCAAAAATCAAGAAATTTACATAAAAATGGAGGAAATGATTATGTCTCAACCCAAGAACTACGGTCTCAACGAGCTGCGGGAAATGTTCCTGCACTTCTTTGAGACCAAAGACCATCTGCGTCTGCCCAGCTTTTCCCTGATCCCCCAGAACGATGCCTCTCTGCTGCTGATCAACTCCGGCATGGCACCCATGAAGCCCTACTTTACCGGCGAGCAGGAGCCGCCCCGTCACCGGGTCACCACCTGCCAGAAGTGCATCCGTACCGGCGATATTGAGAACATCGGCCATACTGCCCGCCACGGCACCTATTTTGAGATGCTGGGCAACTTCTCTTTCGGTGACTACTTCAAGAAAGAGGCCATTCACTGGGCCTGGGAATTCCTGACCAGCCCCGAGTGGGTGGGTCTGGACCCCAACCGCCTGTATCCCTCCGTGTTCGCCGGCAACGAGACCACCCCCGCCGATGATGAGGCCTTCCGCATCTGGCACGAGGAGATCGGTATTCCCGAGGACCGGATCTTCAAATTCGGCAAGGCGGACAACTTCTGGGAGCACGGCTCCGGCCCCTGCGGCCCCTGCTCCGAGATCTACTATGACCGGGGCGAGAAGTACGGCTGCGGCAAGCCCGGCTGCACCGTTGGCTGCGACTGCGACCGGTACATGGAGGTCTGGAACGTGGTGTTCTCCCAGTTCGACAACGATGGCCACGACCATTACACCGAGCTGAAGCAGAAGAACATCGACACCGGCATGGGTCTGGAGCGTCTGGCCGTGGTGTGCCAGGACGTGGACTCCCTGTTCGATGTGGATACCGTTATGAACATCACCAACAAGGTCACGGAGATCACCGGCGCCAGCTACGGCCAGAGCCAGGAGAAGGACGTGTCCCTCCGTGTCATCACCGACCATATCCGTTCTGCCAGCTTCATGATCTGCGACGGCGTTCTGCCCAGCAACGAGGGCCGGGGCTATGTGCTGCGCCGCCTGCTGCGCCGGGCCGCCCGCCACGGCAAGCTGCTGGGCGTCAACAAGCCCTTCCTGTATGAGGTGGTGGACACCGTTGTTCACGAAAACGAGGGCCACTATCCCGAGCTGCGGGAGCGTCAGGCCTATATCACCAAGGTCATCCGGGTGGAGGAGGAGAACTTCTCCAAGACCATCGACGGCGGCATGAAGATCTTCGATCAGCTGCTGGCTGAGCACAAGGAAAAGGGGGAGACCACCTTCTCCGGCGCCGACGCCTTCAAGCTGTACGATACCTACGGCTTCCCCATCGACCTGACCATCGAAATGGTGGAGGACGCCGGCATGACGCTGGACCGCTCCGCCTTCGATCAGGAGATGCAGGAGCAGAAGACCCGCGCCCGTGAGGCCCGGAAGGCGCTGGGCGATCTGGGCTGGGCCGGCGTGGAGTTCGGCAAGGACATCCCCTCTACTGAGTTTGTGGGCTATGACCACGATACCGTGGAGGACGCCAAGGTGGTCGCCCTTGTTGTGGAGGACGAGCTGGCTGAGGAGCTGATGACCGGCGTGGACGGCATCGTGGTTCTGGACAAGACGCCCTTCTACGCGGAAATGGGCGGTCAGGTGGCCGACCACGGCGTCATCACCTGCGGCGGTGCCAAGTTCGAGGTGAACAACGTCCAGAAGAACAAGGGCGGCAAGTTCATGCACTACGGCAAGGTGGTTTCCGGCACGTTCAAGGTGGGGGAGACCGTGACGGCCTCCATTGACGCCGAGCGCCGCAAGGGCGTCCGCCGTGCCCACAGCGCTACCCATCTGCTGGACGCGGCCCTGAAGAAGGTGCTGGGTGACCATGTGCATCAGGCCGGCTCTCTGGTGGAGCCTGACCGTCTGCGGTTCGACTTCACCCACTTTGAGGCCATCACGCCGGAGCAGCTGGCGCAGGTGGATAAGCTGGTCAACGACGCCATCCTGGAAGGCATCCCTGTGGTAACTGAGGTGCTGCCCATCGAGGAGGCCAAGAAGAAAGGCGCTGTGGCCATGTTCGGCGAGAAGTATAGCGACGTGGTCCGCGTGGTGGAAATGGGCGGCGTGTCCATGGAATTCTGCGGCGGCACCCATGTGGATAACACCGCTAAGGTGGGTCCCTTCCGCATCAAGAGCGAGGCATCCGTAGCCTCCGGTGTCCGCCGGATCGAGGCTACTGTGGGCCAGCTGACGCTGGATACCATCAACCGCAACCAGCAGGTGCTGTTCCACATCGCCCAGATGTTCAAGACCAACCCCGGCGAGCTGGAGAACCGCCTGGAGCAGCAGATGAACGAGATGAAGGATCTGCGCCATGAGCTGGAGAAGTTCAAGGAGCAAGCATCTCTGGGCGAGGCCCGGAGTTTCCTTGCCTCCGCTAAGACGGTGGGTGAACTGAAGGTCATCACCGCTCAGCGGGATGGTATGGACGCTGCCGCCATGCGCAAGCAGGGCGACTTCCTCCGGGACAAGGAGCCCGGCGTGGTGGGCGTTCTGGCCTCTGTCAATGACGGTAAGGTGACACTGCTGGCCGTTTGCGGCAAGGACGCCGTGGCCAAGGGCGTGAAGGCCGGCGATATCATCAAGGCCATCGCCCCCATCTGCGGCGGCAAGGGCGGCGGCAAGCCCGACAGCGCCATGGGCGGCGGCACGGAGGTCAGCAAGGTGGATGACGCACTGGCAGCCGTGGACGATTTCGTGGCTGGCAAGCTGTAAAAAGGAGAGACGTGTATGCTGATTCGTTTTGATGAACTGGAGCCCTCCGTTGTTTCCCACATGAAGGGAGGCGAGGGGGAGGCGCGTTTGCAGCTTGTTCAGGATATGGACAACAAGATCATGCGCAGCGTGCTGGCCCCCGGTGCATCTATCGGCCTCCATACCCACGAAACCAGCAGCGAAGTCATGTATTTTCTGTCCGGCACCGGTAAGGTGCTGTATGACGGGGTCTGGGAGCCGGTGGCTCCCGGCACCTGCCACTATTGCCCCAAAGGTCACAGCCACAGCCTTGTCAACGATGGCATGGAGGATCTGGTGACCTTTGCCGTGGTGCCGGAGCACGAAAAGAGATAACATCCGATCGGAAAGGAGCCTATCTATGAGCGATTGCCTGTTCTGTAAGATCATCGCCGGGGAGATCCCCAGCAGCAAGGTCTATGAAGACGAGCTTTGCTATGCCTTCAACGACATTGCCCCTCAGGCACCCACCCATTTTCTGGTGGTGCCCAAGGCCCACATCCAGTCCGTTTCCGCTGTAACGGCGGAGAACAGCGCTGTGGTGGCCCATATTTTTGAGGTCATCGCCAAGCTGTCCAAGGAGTTGGGCTTTGACGAAGCCGGATACCGGGTGGTGTCCAACATCGGCGAGGCGGGCCAGCAGTCCGTGCCCCACCTGCACTTCCATGTGCTGGCCGGACGGGATATGACCTGGCCTCCGGGCTGATTGAGCGAAAAACGGTGCGGGACGCTTTATGCGCCCCGCACTGTTTGTTTCCGATGGAGTGGTGTAAGCGGTGAGCGGGAGCACCTTCCGCTTGCGTTTAATTTTCTAATTTGGACAAAAGACTGGCGGAGTGTGTGAGAAAGTAGTATACTCTGGGTTGGCTCCGTATGGGAACAATTATCCGATTTGAATGTTTCCAATTGGTAACATTCAATAGGGTGATTCTTATGGAGATCAGACGCTTGCGGGATTTGAGAGAAGATCATGACAAATCTCAAAAAGCAATAGCGGAATATTTGAATATGCACCGCAGCGTTTACCGGCGCTACGAAAGCGGCGAACGGGAAACTCCGGCGTGGGTGCTGGATAAGCTGGCGGACTATTACCACGTCAGCACGGACTACCTGCTGGGACGGACGGACCGGCCGGAGCCGTATCCTGTCAAATGAGACGGCTGGCGCTGTTCTGCGGCGGGTTTGCCGTAGGGATCTTTCTGGCGCAGTATCTGCTGCCGGGCGGCTGGCTGCTGTCCGGTGGCTTGGTGTGCCTTGCATTGGGCTTTGGGGCGCTGCTTCTGCCGGAATGTTGGCGGAAACGGGCAATCCTCTGTCTGGTGGGCGCGGCGCTGGCGCTGGGGTGGAACTGGCTGTATGTCCGGCAGGTCAGCGAACCCATGGAGGCCTTGGCGGACAGCCAGCAGGCCTTGACCATGACCCTGACGGAGTATCCCACCGAGACCCGCTTCGGCGCAAAGGTGACGGTGCGGGCGGAGGGACTGCCGGGGAAGCTGACCTACTACGGCGATCCGACCCTTTTGCAGCTTTCTCCCGGTCAGTGCCTCACTGACGAGGTGTATCTGCAAAGCGCGTCCCGCATCCGGGATGACGATGTGACGGTATTCAACTCCAAGGGCGTGTTTCTCCTGGCGTACAGCCGGGGGACGGTGGCCTTCCATGCCGGGACGGTGGACGCGCCCCGGTGGTGGCCCGCCCGGTTGGGCCGGGCCATGCAGGCGCGCATCCGGGACTTATTTTCTGGGGACGACGCAGGCTTTCTGCTGGCCCTGTTGACGGGCCGAAAAGGGGAACTGTCCACCCAAGCGGACGTGGATCTGTCCGAGGCGGGGGTCTATCACATTCTGGCAGTCAGCGGGATGCACTGCGCGTATCTGCTGGCGATGGTGGGCTTTCTCGCGGGAAAGCACCGGCGGCGTCTGACGGCGGCGGCAGCCATCCCCACGCTGATCTTCTACGCGGTGCTCACCGGCGGGTCTCCCTCGGTGGTGCGGGCCTGCGTGATGCTGAGCTTTCTGACGGCGGCGCCCCTGTTCCGCCGGGAGAGCGACCCGCCTACGGCTCTGATGACGGCGCTGTTCCTGATTTTGCTGGACAATCCCTTCGCGGCGAAGTCCGTCAGCCTGCAACTATCCTTCGGGGCGGTGGTGGGGCTGCTGTGGCTGTCTCCTAAGCTCTACCGGGGGCTGGCAGGAAAGAAAAAGCATGGCAGGCTCTTTACCTTTACAACTGTTAGTATTTCGACAACCTTCGGGTGTCTGGCACTGACGGCGCCTATCAGCGCCTACTATTTCGGCAGTTTCGCCCCGGTGTCCCTTTTGAGCAACCTGCTGTGCCTGTGGGCGGTGGGCATCGTGTTCATCGGCGGGCTGGCGGCGGTGCTTCTCAGCTTTTTCTACCTGCCGCTGGGGACGGTGATCGGCCTTGTACCCCGGCTGCTGATCAAGTATATTCTGGCCGTGTGTCACGCACTGGCGGCGTTGCCGTATCATGGCGTGTATTTCTGCAATCCCTATCTGAAATACTGGATGGGGTTCGTGTATCTCCTGTTTGCTGCCGCGTGGCTGCTAAAGCCCAAGGGTCGGCGAAAATTTGCCGTGGCCGCCGCGCTGAGCGTCCTGACGCTGGCGGTGACGGTGCGGGCGGGGGAGAGCCGGTTCTGTCACCGGCTGAACGCCGCGGCGGTGGACGTGGGACAGGGACAAAGCGTCATTTTGAGATCCGGGACGGAGACCGCCTTAGTGGACTGCGGCAGCGGAAACAACTGGCGGGACGCCGGATGCGACACGGCGGACGAGCTGCTGACTATGGGCTGCCGCCGGGTGGACCGGGTGATTTTGACCCATTTCGACGATGACCACATCAACGGCGTGGAGCATTTATTGGCCCGGATGGGCGCGGAGACCCTGACGATCCCGAAAGCGGAGGGCGGCGCGGCGCTGGACCGGTTGCTGGAACTGGCGGAGCGGTACGGCATGGACGTGGAGACTGTGACCGAGGAGACCCATCTGCCCTTTGGAAACGGAGAATTGACCATTTTTCCACCCTTGGGCGTCAGCGGGAGCAACGAACTGGGGCTCACTGTGCTGGCTTCGGCGGGGGAGCATAGCTTCCTCATCACCGGCGACATGGAGCGGGCCACGGAAAAGAAGCTGATCGAGACGTATGAGCTGCCGGAGATGGATGTTCTCATGGCGGGGCATCACGGCTCCAAGAACTCCACGTCGAAGGAACTGCTGGACGCGGTGACGCCGGGGACGGTCATCATCAGCGTGGGAAGCAATTCCTACGGGCACCCGGCGGAGGATACCCTGCGGCGGCTGGCCCGGGCAGGCTGCGATATTTACCGGACGGACCGCCACGGGACGGTCTATCTATCATTTGATTAGGAGCACATCATGGCATACGCAAAAAAAGCGGCGAAGAACGAAGCCTATCAAAAACTGAAAACAGATCTGAAAGAGGGGAACCCTCTGGGGAACGCCTACCTCTTTTACGGAGAGGAGAGCTATCTCCGGGAATATTACCTGGGGGAGATCCGGAAAAGACTGATCCCTGCCGGATTTGAGGAATTCAACTATCACGCTCTGGAAGGCAAGGACCTGACGGCCCAGAGCCTGACGGAAATGGCGGAGGCTATGCCTATGATGGCGGAGCGGACGCTGATCGTGGTGACGGACTGGGATATCTACAAGCTGAACGAGGATCAGCGGGAGCGGTTCATCGCCCTGCTGGAGGATCTGCCGGAATACTGCTGCATCGTGTTTGTGTACGATACGGTGGCCTACAAGCAGAACAAGACCATGAAGAAACTGTGCAAGGCCATGGATGCCCATGTAACGCCCATTGAGTTCAAGGTGCAGGACACCTCGGACCTGACGGCGTGGATCGCACGGCGGTTCCGGGCACTGGGGAAGCAGATCGACCGCCAGACGGCGGAGTATCTGATTTTCCTCTGCGGCGGACTGATGACGGGGCTTTCTCAGGAGATCGCCAAGATCGGCGCCTACGCCAAGGGGGAGGTCATCACCCAGCGGGACATTGACGCGGTGGCAGACCCGGTGCTGTCGGCGGAGATCTTCAAAATGACGGATGCGGTGTCCCAGAGCGACTACAACAAGGCCGCCGCCATTCTGGGGGACCTGCTGAAAATGCAGGAGGAACCCATTGTGATCCTGGCTGCCCTGGGGAGCCAACTGCGGCGGCTCTACACCGCCCGGATGGCCATTGACAGCGGCAAGGACAAATACTGGCTCATGGAGCTGTGGGAGATGCGCTCGGACTATCCGGCAAAGCTGCTGTTACAGTCCGCCAAGCGGGTCAGCGCCCAGTGGTGCGGTGACGCTGTGAAAATGTGTCAGGTGGCAGATCTGCGGATGAAGAGCCAACGGGGGGTAGACCCGGCAGAGGAACTGAAACTGCTGCTGGCCCGGTTAGGAGCGGCCCGAAAATGAGAAAGATCAAGGAAGTCATCGTAGTGGAGGGCCGCTACGACAAGAATACCCTGGCCCAGGTGGTGGACGCCACGGTGGTGACACTGGGCGGTTTTGCTGTGTTCAATGACAAGGAAAAGGTGGCCTTTCTCCGGCGATTGGCGGCGGAGCGGGGACTGATTGTCCTGACGGACAGCGACGGCGCTGGTTTTGTGATCCGCAACTACCTGAAGGGGGCGCTGCCCAAGGAGCAGGTGAAGCAGGCATACATCCCGGACATCCACGGCAAGGAAAAGCGGAAGCGGGCCCCCGGCAAGGAGGGCAAGCTGGGAGTAGAAGGCATGAAGCCGGAGGTGATTTTAGAGGCTCTCCGCCGGGCGGGGGCCACGTTTTTAGACAAAGCGGCGGAGCCGGCGGCGGAAAAAACGCCCATCACCAAGGCAGACCTGATGGAATGGGGGCTGGCCGGAGGAGCAGACAGCAGTCAGCGGCGGCAGGCGCTGCTCCGACGGCTGGAGCTACCGGAGCACCTGACCGCCAACGGGATGCTGGAGGCGCTGAACCTGCTGACCGACCGGGAGAAACTGGCGGAACTGCTGCAAGACCAATGAGAGAAGAAAACTTCCCGCCGAAAATTCGGCGGGGAGTTGTGCATCAAAGGGAATATCTGAATCAAAAGCAGCCTGTGACTTTCGTCACAGGCTGCTTTTTGAATCGGATGAAGTTATGCGTGCTCGGCCTCGTACTTTTTTAGGAAGTCCACCAGCGCCTCCACGCCCTCCTTGGGCATGGCGTTGTAGATGGAGGCCCGGAGACCGCCGACGCTCTTGTGGCCCTTCAGGTTGTCGAACCCGGCGGCCTTGGCGGAGGCCGCCACCTCGGCATCCTGCTCCTTGGAGGGGGAGAAGAAGGGAACGTTCATCAGGGAGCGGTCCTCCTTCCGGACAGCGGCAGTGAAGAATTGGCTCCGGTCCAGGAAATCGTACAGAACGGTGGCCTTTTCTTCGTTACGCTGTGCCATGGCCTCCAATCCACCGTTGGCCAGCAGGTATTGGAACACCTTGCCGCAGCAGTAGATGGACCAGCAGTTGGGGGTATTATAAAGGGAGTCGGCGTCAGCGTGGGTCTTGTAGCGGAGATAGGTGGGGACGAATTCCGGCAGATCCTCCCGGATCAGGTCCTCCCGGATGATGACAATGGCCATGCCGGCGGGGCCGACGTTCTTCTGGACGCCGGCCCAGATCAGACCGTATTTACTGACGTCGCAGGGGCGGGAGAGGAACAGGGAGGACTGGTCCGCCACCAGAACCTTGCTCTTGGTGTTTGGCAGCGTGTGGTAGGCGGTGCCGTTGATGGTCTCATTTTCGCAGATGTAGACGTAATCGGCGTTGCCCGGGATGTCCAGGTCGGAGCAGTTGGGAATGTAGGAGAAGTTCTTATCGGCGGAGGAGGCGACGATTTTGACCTCGCCGTACCGCTTGGCCTCGGCTATGGCCTTTTTGCTCCAGGCGCCGGTCTCCACATAGCAGGCCACGCCGTTTTTCATCAGGTTCATGGGAACCATGGCAAACTGCACCGTACCGCCGCCCTGAACGAAGAGCACCTTATAGTTATCAGGAATGTGCATCAGCGTCCGCAGATCGGCTTCTGCCTGAGACAAAATTTCCTGAAACACCGGGGAGCGGTGGCTCATCTCCATGACGCTCATACCGCTGCCGTGATAGTTCAGCACTTCGGCGGCGATCTCCTCCAGAACGGACTCCGGCATCATAGCAGGTCCGGCGGAAAAATTATAAACACGGTCGTATCTCATGGGGGCTTCCTCGCAATCTGAAAATTTTCTCTCATTATAATGCGGATCCCGCCGGGAATCAACGGAAAAAGCGGCAAAATCTGACGGATAAAATCCGCAGCTTTCCAGTAAAATCGCCTGCAAAGGAAAAAATCGGTATTTCTACAATTTTTCGCAAAAAAGGATTGACGGCGGGGGGGTTCTGTGCTAAAATCAGCATTACCTGTGAAAAAGGGCTTTTTTGTTGTGCGTTTTTTCGCTTTACGCACAGAGGAAGGCCGCTTTCAAAACCGCAGGGAGGCAGTCGGTATCCCCGGCACGCCGGGAACGATACCAATAATAAGGAGGTGCCGTTAATGCGCGTAAAAGTCACTTTAAGATGCAATGAGTGCAAGCAGAGAAACTACAATACGATGAAGAACAAGAAGAATACCCCGGACAAGCTCGAGCTCAACAAGTATTGCCGGTTCTGCAAGAAGCACACGCTCCACAGCGAGACCAAGTAAAAGCGGATCACACTGAGAAAGGGCGTGTAGAATTATGGCAGAAGAAGCGAAGAAGAGCCGCGGAGCCTGGTTCCGCGAAATGAAAAGCGAATTGAAAAAAGTCACCTGGCCCAATCAGAAGACCGTGGTCAAGAACACCGGTACCGTGCTGCTGTGCTCCCTGCTCATCGGCGCGTGCATCTGGATCTTTGACGGCGTGGCCTACTCTTTGATCCAGGCGATCCTGAGCCTGTTTCAGGGTTAAGGAGTGCCGCAATGTCGGAAAACGCGAAGTGGTATGTGATTCATACCTATTCCGGTTATGAAAACGCCGTTAAGACCAGCATTGAGAAATTCGTCAACGGACGGGGCATGGAGGATATGATCCTGCGGATGGAGATCCCCGTGGAGACCGTAAAAGAGGTCAGCGAGTCCGGCGAGGCGAAAGAAGTCGAGCGCAAGGTGTTCCCCGGTTATGTGCTTATCAAAATGGTCATGACGGATGACACCTGGCATCTGGTGCGGAATGTCCGCGGCGTCACCGGTTTTGTCGGTACTGCCAACAAGCCCATCCCCCTGACGGAGGAAGAGGTGCTTGCCATGGGCATGGAAAAGCACGAGATCGTCGTGGGCTACAACGTCGGCGACCATGTTCGCATCGTGGATGGCCCCTTGGCCAGCTTCACTGGCGTTGTGGAAGACATCGAACCCGAAAAGAATCAGGTCAGCGTCATGGTTTCCATGTTCGGTCGCGAGACCCCTGTGGAACTGGAGCTGGATCAGGTGGAAGTCCTGAACTGATTTTTCCCGCCGGGATTCCCGGCAAACAGTGGGAGGGGCCACCGGCCCCGCCAAAGACGGACATCGTCCGCCACCACATCTATGATTTAGGAGGTGCTACTCCGTGGCACAGAAGATTACTGGTTATGTAAAACTGCAGATCCCCGCAGGCAAGGCGACTCCCGCTCCCCCGGTTGGCCCCGCTCTGGGCCAGCATGGCGTGAACATCGCTGCTTTCACGAAGGAATTCAACGAGCGCACCAAGAATGACATGGGTCTCATCATTCCCGTTGTCATCACCGTGTACGCTGACCGTTCCTTCTCCTTCATCACCAAGACGCCCCCCGCGGCCGTCCTGATCAAGAAGGAGTGCAACATCGAGTCTGGTTCCGGCGTCCCCAATAAGAACAAGGTCGCCACCATTTCCAAGGCTTCCGTTCAGAAGATCGCTGAGATGAAGATGCGCGACCTGAACGCTGGCAGCCTGGAGGCCGCTATGAGCATGGTTGCCGGTACCGCCCGTTCCATGGGCGTTGTGGTCGGCGACTAACAGACCATCAATTAACAAGGGCAAACACGCCTGTCAGTGCGTCTTTCCGGCGCTTTTTGCCCTTTTCGCCTTGACGGGCGTCAGCTCGTCATCATCTCAAAAGTCAAAAATCACTCGAATATCCATCGCTGACAGGTGCGGGCAGTTTTGCCGGAGCAGAAATGCGTCCAGGTGACAAAAAGCCCGCAGGGAATACAGGGTGTATTGCCAAGGGCTCTGCGGAAGCATGGGGGGATTTCTGCCCGCCAAAACCGTATTCGCCCGTGTCAATTGATGGTCACAACAGCCGAGCGGTCAAAGACCGCTCGATACAGTGGGAGGACTAAGTTCCGAAGAACCACTATGAGGAGGAATAACATTGTTTAGAGGCAAGAAATATCAGGAGAGCGCCAAGCTGATCGATAAGAGCGCTCAGTATGAAGCCGCTGAGGGCATGGACCTCATCTGCAAGACCGCCAAGGCCAAGTTCGACGAGACCGTCGAGCTCCACGTGAAGCTGGGCGTTGACTCCCGTCACGCTGACCAGCAGGTCCGCGGTGCCATCGTGCTGCCCCACGGCACCGGCAAGACTGTCCGCGTGCTGGTGTTCGCCAAGGGCGACAAGGCTGACGCTGCCCGTGAGGCCGGCGCCGACTATGTGGGCGATATGGACATGGTGGAGAAGATCCAGAAGGAAAACTGGTTTGATTTCGACGTGGTCATCGCCAGCCCCGACATGATGGGTGTGGTTGGCCGTCTCGGTAAGGTGCTGGGCCCCAAGGGTCTGATGCCCTCTCCCAAGGCCGGCACCGTGACCCCCGATGTGGCCAAGGCCGTTCAGGAGTCCAAGGCCGGTAAGATCGAGTATCGTCTGGACAAGACCAACATCATCCACTGCCCCATCGGTAAGGTTTCCTTCGGCCCCGAGAAGCTGATGGACAACTACAATGCTCTGATGGGCGCCATCGTGAAGGCCAAGCCCGCCAGCGCCAAGGGCCAGTATATCAAGAGCTGCGTCGCCGCCACTACCATGGGCCCCGGCGTGAAGATGAACACTGCGAAGCTGGTCTAAGAGCTGAAAGAGGGGAGAGATCCCCCTTTCAATCCCGCTGAACGGAGGGAACGGAGATGTTCCTTCTGCGAAAACGGAAAATGATATTAAATTTTGGGAAAATGCTTGACATTATGCCAAAGTTTGATATAATAACAGTCGCGTTCCAAAGACAGCAGGTGGGGGAGACCCCGTAAGTCCTGCCGAGGATGGCAAAATCATTTTGATGATGCTTTTCTGTCCTCATGTCTTTCGGCATGAGGACAGTTCCTTTTTGAACGCCTCTGACCCGGGCGGACGGAGGTCCGCCGCAAATTCTCATGGAGGTGAAACCAAGTATGCCTAACGCAAAGGTCCTTTCCGAGAAGCAGGCAATCGTTGCCGAGCTGACCGAGAAGATCCAGAAGGCTACCGCAGGCGTCATCGTCGACTACAAGGGTATTACCGTTGAGGAAGACACCGCTCTGCGTAAGGAGTGCCGTGAGGGCGGCGTGGATTATGCGGTTGTGAAGAACACCCTGCTGCGCTTTGCTTTCAACAACACTGGCCTGAACGATCTGGATGATCTGCTGAACGGCACCACTTCTCTGGCTCTGGCTGATGATCCCGTGGCTCCCGCCCGCGTCATGGCCGATTACGCCAAGAAGCTGGACGGCAAGTTCGAGATCAAGGGCGGCTTCATGGACGGCAAGCCCGTCGATCTGGCCACCATTCAGTCTCTGGCTTCTATTCCCGCTCTGCCTGTCCTGCAGGCTCAGGTTCTGGGTACCATGCTGGCTCCCATTACCGGTCTGGCTGTTGTCCTGAAGCAGATCGCCGAGAAGAACGGCGCTCCTGCTGAAGAGGCTGCTGCCGAAGCTCCCGCCGCTGAATAATTCAGCGCACATCCCACACAAACAAAAATAACTATTAGGAGGCAAATACAATGTCTGAGAAAGTTACCGCTATGATCGAAGAGATCAAGGGTCTCACTGTTCTGGAACTGTCCGAGCTGGTTCACGCTCTGGAGGAAGAGTTCGGCGTTTCCGCCGCTGCTATGGCTGCTCCCGCTGCTGGTGCTGCTGCTCCCGCTGCTGAGGAGAAGACCGATTTCGACGTTGTTCTGGCTGGCTTTGACGCTGCTGCCAAGATCAAGGTCATCAAGGTTGTCCGCGAGATCACCGGCCAGGGCCTGGCTGAGGCTAAGGCTACCGTCGAGGGCGCTCCTTCCACTCTGAAGGAAGCTGTCAGCAAGGACGAGGCCGAGGCTCTGAAGAAGCAGATCGAAGAGGCCGGCGGCAAGGTCGAGCTGAAGTAAGCAAGACTTTCTGCAACATAAAAAGCTCCGTGTCCATGGACACGGAGCTTTTTGGCAGCTTGAAACGTGTTTTTCGAGGGAAAAAGCTCACTTTTGCAGAAAAAATCAGCGAAGGTGGCACATGGCCCAGACGGCATTGTGATCCGACAGCTCTGCCCCCTGAAAGCGTTCCAGAGCGGAGCCGGGCTTGGCATAGGCGAGATCCTCCTTGGCGGTGGAGATCATCCGGCTTTCCGACGCGGTGACGCCCTTCAGCAGGATCCAGTCCAGACGCAGGGGCAGGGAATCACCGTTGGGCAGGGGCTTGCGGCGGGTGAGACGGGGCTCCTTCGGAACGATCTCGTAGCCGTCGGCAGCGCACAGGGGCAGCAGAGGCTCAAAGCTGCCCACATCCTCTAAGCAGCGGCGGCGCAGAGCGGGATCGGCAGCGATGGCGCCGATGTCCTCCTTGGCCCGGCCGTCGAAGGTGTTGGTGTTCAGATCGCCGCCTAAGATCAGGGGCATATCGGGCAGCTCCTTACGGACGGCCTCCAGAATGGCGGCCATCTGGGCCTTGCGGCCCTCGCCGTGGGTGCGGTTTTCCAAGTGGATGGACACAGCGCCCACCGGTTGTCCGCCTACGTCCAGCTCCGCAAAGACGGCCAGCCGTCCGCCGATGCGCTTCTGACGGTCGAAGTACCAGTTATACTGTTCAGGCAGGCGGATCACACCGGCGCGGCGGATGGGCCAGCGGGAGAAAACAGCGTTGCCATGGAAACCCTTGGCGTTTTCATCATTCACCAGCTCAATGAACTCAAGCCCCCAGGCGTAGTTCAAACCAAACGCCTGTGCCAGTTCACGGGCGGTGTTCTTGTTGCCGGAGCGGGCGCAGCCGTCATCCAGCTCGTTGGCCAGAATCACATCAAAGGGCTGAATATCCGGGCAATCCCGCAGAAATTCCTGAATTTCCGGCAGGTTCACGCCCCGTTCCATGTTGAACATCAGGACGCCCAGGGCCTCCGGGATCTGTGCGGGCGGCGCGACAAAGTTATCAGTCTCCGCCTGGGAAAACTGGGGGATCATGGCCATGACTTCCGTCTGCGGCCGGTCATCTAACAGCGCCCCCAGACGCTTGCGTTCATTCAGCGGGATACCTTGCATGTATTCATTAACTCCTTTTCCTGCAAAATTTTACGGTAGGGAAGGGCTTGGAGCAAGTCTGCGGACCACAAAATAAAAGGGTAGCACAGACGAAAAACGCAACATGTGTAAACGTTTACGACATTAGATTAACAAGATTTGTAGAAAAGGTCAAGAAAAATCTGAAAATTCTCCGAAATGGTCAAAAATGGCGGACAAGTTTAGACAGATGCACAAGCCGCTTGGGGACAGAGCTGCCAAGGCTTTCTTTTTGGGGCGGAATGTGGTATATTGGAAAAAAACATTGAGGAGGCATTATGACCGCAATGAAAGAACAGCCCTCCGCACGGCAGATCTACGGGACCATCGGACCGGCCTGTGCGGATGTGGAGACGCTGGAAGCCATGTTCCGGGCCGGGATGACCGGCATCCGGCTGAACCTCTCTCATGTGACGCTGGCTCAGGCGGCGGATCAGGTGGATGCACTGCATAAGGCGGCGCAGCGCTGCGGAAAGCAGGCGGAGCTGCTCATTGATATGCAGGGACCGGAGCTGCGGGTAGGCGTATTGGCGGAGCCGATGACGCTGAATGAGGGTGAAGTACTTGAATTGGGCGGCAAGGGAATTCCCTTGCCGGAGATTGCGATTCCTGCGCTATTGCCCGGACAGGAGGTGCTTTTGGATGACGGCAAGCTGCTGTTGCGGGTCACGGAGCAGACTGAGACCGGCGCGGTGGCAGAGGTCCTTCGGGGCGGCGTTCTGCGGGGAAGAAAGAGTCTGGCTCTGCCGGGAGCGGATCTGGAACCGCCGACGATGACGGCATCCGATGTGGAGAATATCCGCATTGCGGCGTCCTGCGGCGTCACCGGCGTCATGCAGCCCTTTGTGCGCAGCCGACGGGATCTGGAAACCGTCCG
>CDZI01007595.1_pt1 | contig 113040 bp, 99 predicted proteins | sample 554811 | NCBI WGS metagenome assembly CDZI01 (sample SAMEA3182110, study PRJEB8094) | gut metagenome | biome: human; feature: gut; material: Stool; isolation source: human stools | place: Canada | collected 2013-04-23
GAGCTCAGCGCGGCGGGGGCCATCGTGGGCGTCACGGCGGGCACAGCGGTATCCATGCTGTTCCTGTGCGCCTATCTCGTCACCCACCGGAACCGGAAGGAATCCTTGGACGTTCCCTCCTCCAGCGGGCAGATCATTAAGCAGATCCTGCTCATCGGCGTTCCCATCACCCTGAGCAACTCCGCCATGAGCATCATCAACATCATTGATACCAAGATCGTCATGGGCCGCCTGCAAAACGGGCTGGGCCTTTCAGAAACAGCAGCGGCTGTGCTGAACGGCCAGTACCGTATCGCCATGAATATGCCCAACATGGTGGCCTCCTTTGTTTATCCCGTCACCATGAGCCTGATCCCCTTTGCAGCGGCGGCGCTGGCCCGGAAGGACCACGCCGAGGCGGACCGCATCATTTCCTCCGCCTTCCGACTCATCGCCATTCTGGCGCTGCCCGCGGGCGTGGGTCTCTCCGTGCTGTCCACCCCCATTGAGCGGCTCATGCTGCCCATGCAGCCGGAGGACGCGCTGGCGGCGGGTCCCCATTTGCAGATTTTAGGCATTGCCCTGATCTTCATCTGCCTGATGATTTTGACCAATGCCATTTTGCAGACCTATGGTAAGGAGAAGCTTCCTATTTTCACCGTCATCGCCGGCGGCGTGGTGAAGGTGGTCATGAACTACATTCTGGTGGGCAACCCGGACATCAGCATCCACGGCGCGCCCATTTCTACCCTGTGCTGCTATCTGACCATCTGCGGACTGAACCTCTTCTTCGTGTGGAAATATTCCCCGGAGAAACCCCGGTACACGCAGCTGTTCGGAAAGCCCATCGTAGCCTCCGCCGTGATGGGCGCCGCCGCCTGGGCAGTGTGCGGCCTTGTTGCCAGAGTCCTCAGCGGCCACAGTGCTTACGGTGCCAATGCCCTCGCTACCTTCTGCGGCATTCTGGCCGGTGTGGTGGTATACGGCGTTCTGGTCATTGCCCTGCGAATCTTACGGGCAGAGGACGTAAAAGCTCTGCCTAAAGGCGAAAAAATAGCCAAACTTTTGCGCTTGAAGTGAACGATTTATAAAAAATCCTGTTATATCAACGTTTTCAGGATAAAATAGCTTGCAAAGGCAGTGGAGATATGGTAAATTTTCAAAGGAAACAACGCTATGGGTGGGAGGATCTTCTCACCATCATGCACCTGCTGCGTGCCCCCGAGGGCTGTCCTTGGGACCGCGAGCAGACCCATCAGTCCATCCGCCGGAATTTTCTGGAAGAGACCTACGAGGCGCTGGACGCCATTGACCGGAATGACACCCCCGGTATGTGCGAGGAATTGGGGGATGTTCTGCTTCAGGTGGTGTTCCATTCCGTGATGGAAGAGGAGCAGGGCCGTTTCACCGCAGATGACGTGGTAGACGGCGTGGCTCAGAAGCTGGTGTTCCGCCACCCTCATGTATTCGGTGCCGCCGAGGCCGCCGACAGCGCGCAGGCGCTGGAGGGCTGGGAGGCTCAGAAAAAGAAGGAAAAGGGGTTCACCTCCCCGGCGGACGCTGTGGAAGCCGTCCCCCATACGCTGCCGGCGCTGTGGCGGGCGGAAAAGATCGTCTCCCGCTCCGTAAAGGCCGGGTTCAACTGGGACTCCGCTGCCGGTGCGCTGGACAAGCTGGATGAGGAAACCGCCGAGCTGCGGCAGGCCGTGGAGGCCGGACAGCCTGTGGACAGTCCTCACGGCATCCGGGAGGAGCTGGGCGACGCTCTGTTCATTCTCTGCAAGATCGCCCAGATGTCCGGTGTGGACCCGGAGGACGCTCTGCACCGGGCCTGCGACAAATACCAAGGTCGGTTCCGCCGGGTGGCGGATGCCGCCGACCGCCCGCTGAACGCTTATACGGAAGCGGAAAAAATCGCTCTTTGGGAGCAAGCCAAAGAAAACTAAGATCTTCATTGCGGAAACGCGATAAAAGATAAATGGAATTTTAATTATTTTACAGGAGGATATACTCATGAACAAAGCTGAACTGATCGCCGCCGTGGCCGCTGCCGCTGAAATTTCCAAGAAGGACGCTGAGACTGCTGTCTCCGCTACCCTGGACGCCATTACCGCCGCTCTGAAGGAAGGCGACAAGGTCCAGCTGGTTGGCTTCGGTTCTTTCGAGGTCAAGTCCCGCGCTGCCCGCACCGGCCGTAACCCCCGTACCAAGGAAGTTGTCGAGATCCCCGCTTCCAAGGTGCCCGTGTTCAAGGCCGGCAAGGCTCTGAAGGACGCTGTGGCTGAATAAATTCACACCGTAAAGGGGGCGTTACGCCCCCTTTTTCATTTTTCAAGAAAGGAAGCATCATGCGCTTAGACAAATATCTCAAGGTCTCCCGGCTCATCAAGCGGCGGACCGTGGCCAACGAAGCCTGCGACAATGGATTGGTCACCGTCAACGGTAAGCCCGCCCGGGCCTCCTACGAGGTGAAGGAGGGAGATCAGATCACCCTTCGCTTCGGCGTACGGACCGTCACCGTGGAGGTGCTGTCCGTTCAGGAGACCGTGCGGCAGAGCGATGCCGCCGCCCTGTACCGGCAGATCCAATAAGTTCTTCTATCTCCCTCCCTGTCCGCATACACTGAGGGCAGGGAGGGATCTTATGACCAATGACTTCAATATGCCCGTCACCCCCCACCGGCTGGAGCTGATGGACCGGGCGCATCTCACCGTTTCCGGCGTGGAGGATGTGGAGCGCTTCGACGAAAGCGGCGTCATTATGACCACCTCCGCCGGGACCCTGATCGTCACCGGGGAGGACCTGCACATCGGCAAGCTGTCCTTAGAGGGGGGCGAGTTGTATGTGGATGGCCGCATCACCTCCATCTCCTATGAGGACACTCCGAACCGTCAGGGCGGCTTTTTCAGCCGTCTGTTCGGATAGGCCATGGCCATCCATGTCACGGAGCAGCTCCGCACGTTCCTCCTGTCGATTCTGCTGGGTCTGGGCGCCGGGGTCCTGTACGACCTGCTGCGGGCGGTGCGGCTGCGGCACCCCCGACTGACGGCGCCGCTGGACCTGCTCTACTGTCAGGCCGTAGGTCTGGCGGTCTTTCTGTTCGTCCTGCGGCAGTCGGATGGCCAGCTCCGGGGGTTCATCCTGCTGGGAGGTCTGGGCGGCGGCGTTCTGTTTTTTTCCCTGCTTTCCCGGCCCCTGCGGCCGGTTTGGGACTTCTGGATGGACCGGTGGATGGAATTGTTCCAATTTCTGAGTCTACCGGGACGGTTTTGCGCCGCAGTTTGTAAAAAATTTGCATTTCAGGCAAAAACCCTCTTTTATTTTCTCAGGAAATACGCTACAATACATATTGAAGGAGTATGGAAGCCCCTTCGCAAAGGAGGGATGTCCCATGGCAAAGCCCGTCAAACCCGCAAAAAAGAGAAAATCAGGTAATCTGCTGGTCCATGTGGTGATCCTGCTGCTTCTGGCCACAGTGGGCTGGCGGCTTTATGCCCTTCAGGGGCAGGTCCGGGCCGCACAGGCGGAACGGGATCAGTATGCCCGACAGGTGGAGAATGTCCAGCAGGAAAACGAGACGCTGCGGAGCGACATCGCAGAAGGTCCCACCGAGGAGAAAATGAAAGAACTGGCCCGGGAAGAACTGGGCATGATCGACAGCAACAGCTATCTGTTTTTAGATCGATCCAACTGAGCATTACCGGCACAGCCGGTCACTATTATTTTAACAAGAATAAGAATAGGAGTAACACAGCACTTATGGAGTACGAGGTCGGAACAGTCTTAGAGGGCAAGGTCACCAGTATTACAAAATTCGGCGCTTTTGTGGCCTTGGAGGGCGGCAAGTCCGGCCTGGTACATATTTCGGAGATCGCCAACAGCTATGTCAACGATGTACATGACTTTTTGCAGGAGGGGCAGGACGTTAAGGTAAAGCTCCTTGCCATCAAGGACGGAAAGCTGGATCTTTCCATCAAAAAGGCGTTGCCCGCACCGGAGCGCCCCGCCCAGCGGAGCTTCCAGCCCCGTCCGGCAGCAGCCCCCCGTCCCGCGGCGGCTCCCCGGCGGCCCGCCGTTCAGGCAGCGGACACCACCCCCTCCGGCGATCTGGCCTTCGAGGACAAGCTCAAGCAGTTTCTCTCCTCCTCGGAGCGGAAAATGGCGGACCTGAACCGGAACATCTCCGGCAAGCAGGGCGGCCGCAGAAGAAGATAAATCCATTTCAGACTGATAACAACGCAGCCGTCTCCGGGAGAGCATCCCAGAGACGGCTGCGTCAACTTATATGTGTGAAAAATCACGCAGAAAAAGCGTCCACGCCCGCAAGGGCACATTTGATAGGGCCGATTTTCCGCGCCCCTTTTACGCCAGTCTGCGGAAGCATTTATTCTGGGTGTTGCTCCAGAAGTGGGTATCGTCGATGCCGGACACGTAGTAAACAAGCGGAGCGGAAAAGTCATTTTGCAGATAGTCGATGTCCAACGCCGGACAGTATCCCACGCTGCTGCGGTCCCGGACGCGGAAGGCATAGGCGGTTTCGCCAAGCAACTCCAGTGCCGGATACACGATGCGGCAGCCGTCCTCGGAAAACAACAGAACAGTGGTACCCGCATCGTCCACCCAGATACCCGCAAGGGCTTCTTCCGTCACAGCGCTGTAATCCCCCGGTGCTTCGTAGCGGTACTCCGTGCGTTCCGTACGGTCTAAAATCTGCGTAAACAGGGGGAGCAGCTTCCACGCCGCCCACTTCACCCGGCCCGTGCTGCGGTACGGCTGTTCCATGGTATAGCCCGCGTCATCCAGTGCGTCATAGGCCGTCTCATCGCCCCGCATGAGGGCCTCCGCCTCCGTCAGCACCGCCGCCCATGCCCGGGCCAGCTCCGCAGCGTTTTCCATGGGCACATTTTCATCTATCCACCTGAATACGTCCTCCTGCTCCACCGAGTTCACATCGATCCAGTCCAGCAGCTCTCCGGCGGCATAGGTGGCCCGCAGAGAGCTGCCCGCCGTGCCGGGTGCCACGGTGTAGATGTCCGTCAGCAGGTTTTCCAGAGTCAGCGGCTCTTTTTCTCCGGCTTTGCAGGTTCAGGTTCCGGCGTTTCATCGGGAGGTTCCGCTGCCTCCTCCCCCGGTGCCGACGGCTTCACATCCGGCGGATTCTCCGGCTCCCTGTTCTGCCCGCCGCAGGCGGTCAGCAGCAGCGCCAGCAACAAACATACCGTCAAGATTCTGCGTTTCATCCCATTCACCTCTCGATTTTTGATCCCGCGGCCATGCCAACACACGCAAAATACAGGATCTCCACTGGTTCCGGCCATGGCCGAAGCCGGACGCCGCACATGGATACAGTGGACGGACTTTCAAAGGAAACCTCAATGCCATAAGCAGCACATTTGTATATACTTATTATATCAATACCATGCGGAAATTCAAGCGGGCCCCACAGACCCCCGCTTCAAGGCGGCAAAGGAGGCACAGAAAATTCAGAATCACGGCTCCCCCGCCACTTGCAGTCATGCGCTCTATCGACCTAAAAAACCACGCGGTCAGTCTCTCGGCTGACCGCGTGGTTCCACAAGTATTCTATTTTTACTGTACGGAATTTTTCATTCTCCACACGATGGCAGAAACCTGACCGCGGGTCAAGGTGTTGTTGGGCTTATAAGTGCTGGTGCCGTTGGAGAAGTACCCCTCAATGATACCGGCGGCATTCAGCGCCTGCACATAGACGTCATTGGTGTCGGTAAAGGGTTTCTTGCTGGGCAGACCGGTGGTAGAAAGCTTCAACGCCTTGGCGGCGATCTGCGCGATCTGCAGACGGGTGATAGGCCCGTTCAGCTTGGGATTGCCGGACACCAGTCCGGCAGCCTTGGCCTTCGCCAGATAGCCGCTGAAGGGGCTGCCCTTCACCGTGGGGGCCTGCTCGCCGTAGCCCGCCGCCAGCATGATGAGCTTCAGGGCCGCGCCGTAAGTAATGGTATTCTTCTCCTGAAACGTTCCGTTGCTGTAGCCGGAGATAACATTGGCGCTGGCAAGTTCCGTAACATACTTATAGCACCAGGTGGAGGTGGAGATATCCGTAAACTTCTTCACGCTGTCCACCACGCCGATGGAGACCACGCCGGCCCCCAAAGCGGTGCCGCTGCTGCTCAATGCCACATAGGGAATAGAGACAGAACCGGTGAACCCACTGTTGGGAATGAAGCGCAGTTGGCTCATGGAATCAGTGTCGCTGCCATAGCTGTAAGCGCTGGTGGTATCCGCCGCATAGGAACCAACGTACAGAACACCGGCAGTGGAGGCAGGCAGCTCCAGCAGCTGGATGCTGCTAAGGCCGAAGCCAGTGGCGGATGCCACTGCGGAATACACAGAGTTTGCCGGGAAGTTCACGGAGGTACCCTTGGTGGTCACGCTGTAAACCTCAGACACCGGAGAAGCCGTCACACTGATCAGAATGGTTGCAGAAACAGCCGTTCCGCTGCTGCTGTATCCGGTAAAGGTGAGGGCTGTGCAGTAATTGCTGCCGCTGGGGATGTAGGTCAGCTCGGAGAGGTCATATTCCGATGCAGAGGCGGGACTGTAGGAGAAGACCACATTCCCCGCTGTGGAAGCGGTGAGTGGCATCTGTGCGGAGCCATACTTGCTGGTATTGTAATAGTTGTAATATAGGCTGCCGGTAGCAGGTACACTGGTCAGCGCCAAATACTGCAGGGCTTCGCCAGAGGTGTACTTACGGAAAAGACGGGCAATGTCATTGGCATTGATCTGCAGGGCGGTGTTGGGCGTGGTATTGTAACGGATGTTGCCCACATAACGGGATGTTCCCGCAGATGTGCCGGTGGTGATGGCCAGTGTACCGGTGGTCGACTGATCGCATTTGCTGTTTTTTCCGCCGTAAAGGGTGAAGCTCAGCGTAATACTGCCCGAGAAGGTCCGATCCGCCACAAAGCTCAAATCGTCCAGGCTGTAATCCGCATCTTCGTAGCTGTCATAACCAAATGTGGTTCCGGACAGGCTGGAACGGGTAAAGGCTGTCTCATTCCGCTTGCCGTACCGGGAATAGAGGGTACCGGCATTGTTGAACGCACTGTCAGGCCGGCTGAATTCCACATACTTGAAGCTGCCGGTGCAGTTGCTGCTATCGTAGACCTTTTTAAAGTCATCCTCGTCAAAGGCAACTTCGTCACCGGCCTTCACCGTGTAGGTGACATCGCCCTTGGCCGTGGAGGAACCGGTCTTATCGGTGGTGATGACCAACGTACCGGTGACATTCTGGTTGGTTCGGGTGCCGGTGCCGCCATAAACAGTGAAGTTCAGTGTAATGCTGCCGGAGAAGGTCCGATCCGCCACAAAGCTCAGCTCGTCCAGATCGTAGTCACCATAGTCGCTGTCACCGTAGTAGAACTTGTTGCTGCTGAGGCTGGAACGGGTGAAGGCAGTCTCATTCCGCTTGCCATACCGAGAGTAGAGGGTACCGGCATTGTTGAACGCGCTGTCGGGCCGGCTGAATTCCACATACTTGAAGCTGCCGGTGCAGCTGCTGTTCTCATAGATCTTCTCAAAATCGTCATCGTCAAAGGTAACTTCCTCACCGGCTTTCACCGTGTAAGTAATGTCACCCTTGCTGGAGGATGCAGATTTAGAAGATGTGATTTTCAGGGTTCCGCTGACAGAATCATTCTCCTTGCTGCCTCTCCCGCCGTAAGCTGTAAATGCAATCTCAATACTATCGGAAAAAGACTTATCCGCCACAAAGCTCAGTTCGTCCAGATCATAGTCACCATAGTCGCTGTCACCGTAGTAGAACTTGTAATCGTCCAGTTCAGAGCGGGTAAAAGAGGTTGCATTCCGCTTGCCGTACCGGGAATAAACGGTACCGGCATTGCTGTAATCAGAGGAAGGCTTTTCAAATACCACATACTTCATCGTGCCGGAGCCGCCAGCCTTGTCATAGGCATTGCTGAAATCTTCATCGCTAAATACAACTTCCTCGCCGGGCTTCACCGTATAGGTGATGTCACCCTTGGAGGAACCGGAAGTCTTTCCGATTACAATTCTCAGTATACCAGTAAGCTTACCGCCATTGTCACCGCGCATTTGGAAAGCCAGATCGACCGTTTCTCCATTAGAGCGCTTCCCCGCAAGGAAGTTCATGCCGTTTAAGCGGTAATCATCACGGCTCATATCACTTCTGGACACATAAAAGTATGCCGATTCCAAATCATCTTCGTCTAAGCCCACTTCTTCTCGGCTGTAATCGTAGGCATACAACCGCCCACAGCTATCTAGGCCAGTCACATCTGTAAATCGCAGATAAGAAAGGTTGTCATCCTTGTTTTCATCATAATAATCTGTAAACTTTGAAAGGTCAAAGCTCACCGTCTCCCCGGCCTCCACTTTGTACTCAATATCCGCCGAGGAACGGGCGGACACAGCCGGGACCATCGTCATGACCATGACCAGCGTCAGCAGAAAGGCCGGAAGCCGTTTTCTGAAAAACCGTCTCATAAAAAACCTCCTAAATTCAGTTTAACATCCATGTATACTTCTATAAACCTACCATAGCGGAAAGTCACTTTGCAATCATGAACAAATTGTGAACAAGATGCTACAATCCGGTTAAAATTTATCGCTGCGAACAGCCGGAATTTTTTACACCTCAGCGGGCATTTCCTTCTCGTGAAACAGTCCTCCAAGTCGGACTCGCTTTTCATGCCGCGCCGCCCTTCTCCAACCGCGGAAAAGGGGTTTGTATTTTGAGGAAATATCTGCTATAATAAAGGTCAACCTTAGAAAACTTGGCGGCCGGACGCTGCTGCGGGCCGTGTGCCCCCGGCGAACACGCCCGGAAAAATTCCGGGCCGCAGCTTGGGACGATAGGAAGTAATGCGATGATCGATCAATATGGCCGGACAATTGATTATCTGCGGCTGTCGGTAACGGACCTTTGCAATTACCGATGCCAATACTGTATGCCGGCGGACGGCGTGGAAAAAGGTCCCCATGGGGCCGTCCTCTCCGTAGAGGAATACGGCGAGATCGCCCGGGCGGCGGTGAAACTGGGGATCCGGAAGATCCGTTTGACCGGCGGAGAACCGCTGGTGCGGCGAGGGATTCTGGACATCTGCCGAACGCTGCGGGCCATCCCGGAACTGAAGGAGCTTTGCCTCACCACCAACGGCAGCCTGCTGCCGGAATTGGCAAAGCCCCTGCAGGAAGCCGGAGTGGACCGGCTGAACATCAGTCTGGATACCCTGCGGACGGAGCGATTCCGGGAAATCACCCGTCGTGGAAACCTGGAGGACGCCTTTGCGGGCATCCGGGCAGCGGAGGATGCCGGATTTCAGAATTTGAAGCTGGACACCGTGCTGATGGGCGGCGTGAATGATGACGAGATCGAGGATTTTCTGAGCCTGACAAAAGAGCACCCCTGGGAGGTGCGGTTCATCGAACTGATGCCTATGGGGCCGTGTGCGGCATGGCCAAAGGAACGCTTTCTGCCGGTAACGGAGATTCTGAACCGATTCCCGGCGCTGGAAGAAATCGAACCCAATGGCGTGGCGCGGCGGTACCGTCTGCCGGGAGCCATGGGGACTGTGGGGCTGATCACCCCCATGAGCCACGAGTTCTGTGGAGCGTGCCGCCGCATCCGGGTGACGGCGGACGGCAAGCTGAAGGGCTGTCTCCACAGCCGGGAGGAAATCTCCCTCCGGGGACTTCACGGCAGGGAATTGGAGGACGCCATCCTACGGGGCATCCTGCATAAGCCAAGGGGGCACCACCTCACGGAACATGTCAGCGATACGCCCCGGACCATGAATGAGATCGGAGGCTGAACCATGGGAGAACTGACCCATTTCAACGAACAGGGCCGCGCCCGGATGGTGGATGTGACAGAAAAGGCCGTGACCCACCGGCGGGCGGTGGCGGCGGGGGAGATCCGCGTATCACCGGAAACTATGGTCCATATCAAAAACGGCACCATGAAAAAGGGAGACGTGCTGGCGGTGGCCCAGGTGGCAGGCATCCAGGCCGCCAAGCACAACTGGGAGCTGATCCCCATGTGCCACCCCCTGCCCCTGACAGGTATCGACATCACGTTCCATCTGTCGGACCAGCCCTGCATGGTGGAAATTCGGGCCGCCGTCACCTGCACCGGCGTCACCGGCGTGGAGATGGAGGCCCTGACTGCCGTTTCTGTGGCGGCCCTCACCGTTTACGATATGTGCAAGGCGGTGCAGAAGGACATGGAGATCACCAACATCCGCCTGCTGGAAAAATCCGGCGGCAAGAGCGGAGACTATAAGCGAGAGGACTGATAGAACCATGGCAAAGGTCATATCCGTCAATATCAGCGAGAAAAAGGGAACGCTGAAAAAGCCCGTTCCGGAAATTGAATTGAAACTGCGCCACGGCATCGTGGGGGACGCCCACGCCGGAGACTGGCACCGCCAGATCTCTCTATTGGCGGAGGAAAGCATCGACACCATGCGGGCCCTGTCGCCTATTCCCCTGGACCCGGGCGTGTTCGCGGAGAATATCAATACAGAGGGCATCGACCTCAAGCACCTGCCGGTGGGGACCCACCTGCGGATCGGCGAGACGGAGGTGGAGGTGACGCAGATCGGCAAGGAATGCCACAACGACTGCGCCATCAAAAAGGCGGTCGGCAAGTGCGTCATGCCCACGGAGGGCATCTTCGCCGTGGTGGTAAAAGAGGGCGTTGTCAGGCCCGGAGACGAAATTGAGGTGCTGAAGTGAAGCTGATCCGAACAGAGGAGGCCGTGGGCCACGTGCTGTGCCACGATATGACTCAGATCATCAAGGATCAATATAAGGACGCCCGGTTCCGCAAGGGCCACATCGTCACAGAGGACGATATTCCCGTGCTGCTGAGCATGGGCAAGGAGAACCTGTATGTCTGGGAGATGACTCCGGGCATGGTCCACGAAAATGACGCGGCGGAGCGATTGCTGGCCCTGTGCGGTCAGGAGAACATGGTCCGCAGTGAGACGAAAGAGGGCAAGATCGAGCTGAAAGCCGCCTGTGACGGCCTGTTCCGGGTGGACAGCCAGCGGCTCATCGCTGTCAACTCCCGGGAGGACGTGATGATCGCCACCCGGAAGGGCAATACCGCCGTGAAAAAGGGTGACAAGCTGGCGGGAATGCGGGTCATCCCCCTCATCATCAAGGAGGACACGCTGCAAGCCGCCGAGCAGGCGGCGGGCGCCGGCCCTCTGTTGGAGCTGCTGCCCTATGTGAAGAAAACCGCCGCTATCGTGGCCACCGGCAGTGAGGTGAAGAAGGGTCTCATTCAAGATACCTTCACCCCGGTGGTGAAGGAGAAGCTGGCGGCCTACGGTATCGAGACCATCTCCACCGCCTATTCCGGCGACGGCGTAGAAAATGTGGCCAACGCCATCGGCGAAGCCAGGAAAACCGGCGCGGACCTGATCCTGTGCACCGGCGGCATGAGCGTGGACCCCGACGACAACACCCCCGGCGGCATCCGGGCGAGCGGCGCCCGCATCGTCACCTACGGCGCGCCTGTGCTGCCCGGTGCCATGTTCCTGCTGGGCTATTTTTCAGACGGCACCCCCATCTGCGGCCTGCCCGGCTGTGTGATGTACGCCGGAGCGACCATTTTTGATCTGGCGTTGCCCCGGATCGCCGCAGGCGTGGAGCTGACCCGCAGAGACTTCGCCGTGATGGGCGAGGGCGGGCTGTGCCTTGGCTGTAAGCCCTGTCACTGGCCCAACTGCCCCTTCGGAAAATAAAAGCGAGAGCGCCCAAGCGCGCTCCTGCTTTTCAGAACCGTTCATCTCAATTAAGTATCACGATTTACTCTGTAAAGTCGAGATAGATTTTTCATCGAATCAGGAAGGAAGAACCAACATGAAAAAGTGTTTGTCTCTGCTGCTGGCCCTGTGCCTGACCCTGTCCCTCGCCGCCTGCGGCTCCAAGGCCGACACCAGTGCCAACGCCGCCGACGGTTCCCAGACGCAGGACAACGCCTCCACGGAAGCCCCCGCCGGTGAGCCGGTGGAGCTGATCGTGTTCGCAGCCGCCTCTATGACGGAGACCATGAACCAGCTCAAAGAAATGTACGAACAGAACAACCCCAACGTGACCGTTACATATAACTTCGATTCCTCCGGCAAGCTGCTCACCCAGATCAAGGAGGGCGCGGACTGCGATCTGTTCATCTCCGCCGCACCCAAGCAGATGAACGCCATGGACGGCAGCCTCATCGGTGATGCCGAGAAGAACCCCGACGGGCTTGACCTCATCGTCACCGACAGCCGTGTGGACCTGCTGGAAAACAAGGTGACGCTCACCGTTCCCGAAGGCAATCCCAAGGGCATTGAGAGCTTCGACCAGCTTGCCGAGTTGCTGAAGAACGGCGATGTGATGCTGGCCATCGGCAACAGCGATGTGCCCGTGGGTCAGTACACCCTGAAGATCTTCAACTACTACGGCATCGACGAGACCGCCGTCGCAAATAAGCTGACCTACGGCAACAACGTGAAGGAGGTTACCTCTCAGGTCAGCGAGTGCGCTGTGGACTGCGGCATCATCTACGCCACCGACGCCCACTCCGCCGGTCTGACGGTGGTGGACAGTGCCACTGCCGAAATGTGCGGTCAGGTCATCTACCCCGCCGCCGTGCTCAAGGGGGACAAGGAGGATGCCGCCCAGGACTTCCTGGCCTATCTCCAGACCGACGCAGCCATGACCGTGTTTGAGTCCGTGGGCTTCTCCGCCGCTTGACCGAGAATTATTTCTGAAAAGGCCGACGATAAATCGCTTGCCCGCCGCTGATACGGCGGCGGGCCGTCGGTCTCCCATCCCTTCCCCCTCAGGAGGTAACTTATGGACCTGTTTCCCCTATGGAACTCGCTGCGTGTTGCGGCTATTTCCACGGTGATCGTCTTTTTCGCCGGGGTTTTCGCGGCGTACTATATCGCCCGCCTGCCCCGGCTGGTGAAGGGCGTTCTGGACGTGATGCTGACGCTGCCGCTGGTGCTGCCCCCCACCGTCATCGGCTATCTGCTGCTACGGCTGCTGGGGCCAAAGCGGATCCTCGGCGCGTGGCTGCTGCGTCATTTCGGCGTGAAGGTGGTGATGACGTGGTGGTCTGCCATCTTTGCCACCGCCGTGGTGATCTTCCCGTTGATGTACCGCACCGCCCGCGGAGCTTTCGAATCCTTTGACGAGACGCTGGACTACTCCGGACAGACACTGGGTCTTTCCAACGCCTATATTTTCTGGCACATCCGGATGCCCTGCTGCCGTCAGGGTATTCTGGCGGGGACGGTGCTGGCCTTCGCCCGGGCCTTGGGCGAGTACGGCGCTACCAGCATGATCGCCGGGTACACGCCGGGAAAGACCGCCACCATCTCCACCACGGTCTACCAGCTTTGGCAGACCAATAACGATGGGCTGGCCATGAAATGGGTGGTGGTGAATCTGGCAATCTCCGCCGTGGTTCTGCTGGCGGTGAATATGCTGGAGCGCCGGGACTTTCTGGCGGGCGGCAGTAAAAGGAGGAACCGTGCATGAGCCTTTCCGTGGATCTTGAAAAGCGGCTGGGCAGCTTTCACCTGCGGGTGCAGTTTCAGGCGGAGGACGAGATCACGGCACTGCTGGGGGCCTCCGGCTGCGGCAAGAGCATGACCCTCAAGTGCATCGCGGGGATCATGACCCCGGATCGGGGGCGGATCGTGCTGAATGACCGGGTGCTGTTTGACAGTGAAGCCGGTATCGACCTGCCGCCCCAGCAGCGCCGGGTGGGGTATTTATTCCAGAATTACGCCCTGTTCCCCACCATGACGGTGGAGAAAAACATCCTCTGCGGCATCCGCTCCGGCTCCAAGGCGGAAAAAGCCACCGCGCTGTCGGCGACCCTCCACCGCTTTCGGCTGGAGGATCTAGAAAAGCGGTATCCCGCCCAGCTTTCCGGCGGACAGCAGCAGCGGGTGGCGCTGGCGAGGATCCTCTGCTCCCAGCCGGAGGTCATTTTGCTGGACGAGCCGTTTTCCGCGCTGGACAGCTATCTGAAATGGGACTTGGAGCTGAAGCTGTCCGATTTTCTGGAGAATTTCTCCGGACCGATTTTGTGGGTGTCCCACGACCGTGGCGAGGTGTTCCGCAACTGCAAGCGGGTGTGCGTACTGGATCAGGGGGCCTCGCAAGGAACCTTCACTCTGCGGCAGCTGTTTCACGAGCCAGAAACGGAGGCTGCCGCCCGACTCTCCGGGTGTAAAAACATCGTGGAGGCCGTACCGGCAGGCAGCGCCGTAACGCTGCCCCCGTGGGGCCTGACACTGAGTTGCGGCAAGCCGGTCCCGGCGGACATCTGTCAGGCAGGCATCCGGGCAAGACACGTGATGACGGTGGCGGAGGGCACCCCGGACGCCTTCTACTGCACGGTGGAGCGGGTCATTCAGGATGTGTTCACCACCATCGTTCTGCTGCGGCCGGAGGGGGCCGCGTCCGGCGCCCCCCTCCTGCGGATGGAACTGGAACGGGATGATTGGCGGCGGCTGAACCGCCCGGAGGGGCTTTGGATCGCCGTCCAGCCAAGGGATATTCTACTGTTGAAATGAGGAGATGAGCGTATGTATCATGCTGCTGTATTGACGGTCAGCGACCGTGTTTCCCGGGGCGAGCGCCCTGACGAGGGCAGCCCGCTGGTGGCGGAGCTGCTGAAAAACGCGGGCTATGAGGTGGTCCGGACCGATGTGGTGCCGGACGAACAGGCGCAGATCGAAGCGGCGCTGCGGCAGATGGCCGACGATGGTGACATTCAACTGCTTGTGACCACCGGCGGCACTGGCTTCGCCCCCCGGGACGTGACCCCGGAGGCCACCCTTGCCGTGTGTGACCGGCTGACTCCCGGCATCCCGGAGGCCATGCGCTATGCCTCCATGCAGATCACCAGCCGGGCCATGCTGTCCCGGGCGCAGGCGGGCATCCGGAAAGGGACCTTGATCCTAAACCTCCCCGGCTCCCCCAAGGCGGCTCAGGAGAATCTGGAGGCGGTGCTGCCCGCCATCAGTCACGGTCTGGAAATGCTCTCCGGCCGCCCTGCCGACTGCGCCAAGCTGACGGACTGACGCGGAAATTTCTTTCGTAATCGGCTGTCCTTCCCCCGCAAGCAAAAAATCGGCACCTGCCTCAAAAGCAGGTGCCGATTTCTGTTATCCTATCATGCGCTTGAATTTTTGGTGTAAGTGGCGTAAGTTTGGCGTAAATCCGCTTTTGCCCACTCAAAAAATCAAGCGATTTCAATGCTTTGCGGTGTCTCTTAGTACATGCCGCCCATGCCGGGGTCAGCGGGAGCAGCAGGTGCGGAGGGTTCGGGCTTGTCGGCCACCAGGGACTCGGTGGTCAGGACCATGGCGCTGACGGAAGCGGCGTTCTCCAGAGCGGAGCGGGTCACCTTGGCGGGATCGATGATACCGGCGGCGACCATGTCGCAGTACTCCTCCTTGTAAGCGTCGAAGCCGTAGCCCAGCTTGCCGGAATTGCGGACCTTCTCCAGGATCACGGAGCCGTCCAGACCGGCGTTGGCAGCGATCTGGCGGATAGGAGCTTCCAGAGCCTTGGCAATGATCTGAACACCGGTCTTCTCGTCGCCGTCCACGCTGTCCAGCAGAGCTTCCACAGCGGGGATGATGTTCACGAAGATGGTGCCGCCGCCGGCGACCACGCCTTCCTCAACGGCGGCGCGGGTGGCGTTCAGAGCGTCCTCAATGCGGAGCTTCTTCTCCTTCATCTCGGTCTCGGTAGCAGCGCCCACCTTGATGACAGCCACGCCGCCGGCCATCTTGGCCAGACGCTCCTGCAGCTTCTCCTTATCGTAGTCGCTGGTGGTGTTGGCGATCTGGCTGCGGATCTGAGCCACGCGGTCCTTGATGGCGGTGGCATCACCGGCACCGTCCACGATGGTGGTGTTCTCCTTGGTGACCTTCACCTGACGGGCACGGCCCAGCATGTCGATGGTAGCGGTCTTCAGTTCCAGGCCCACTTCCTCGCTGACAACGGTACCGCCGGTGAGGACAGCGATGTCCTGCAGCATCTCCTTGCGGCGGTCGCCGAAGCCGGGAGCCTTGACGCAGACAACGTTCAGGGTACCGCGCAGACGGTTCACGATCAGGGTGTTCAGAGCCTCGCCCTCAACGTCCTCAGCGATGATGACCAGCTTCTTGCCGGACTGGACCAGCTGCTCCAGAATGGGCAGAATGTCGGAGATCACAGAGATCTTCTTATCGGTGATGAGGATATAGGCGTCGTCAATGACGGCCTCCATCTTCTCGGTATCGGTGACCATATAGGGGGTGATATAGCCCCGGTCGAACTGCATGCCTTCCACGACCTCGCTGTAGGTCTCTGCGGTCTTGGACTCCTCAATGGTGATGACACCGTCGGCGGAAACCTTCTCCATGGCGTCGGCAATCAGCTTGCCGATCTCCTCGTCACCGCTGGAAACAGCACCGACACGGGCGATATCGCTGGAGCCGTTGACCTTCTTGGCCTGCTTCTTTACCTCGGCTACGGCGGCTTCCACAGCCTTGGCCATGCCCTTCTTCACCACGATGGGGTTGGCACCGGCGGCCAGATTCTTCAGCCCCTCGTGGATCATGGCCTGAGCCAGCAGGGTAGCGGTGGTGGTGCCGTCACCGGCAACATCGTTGGTCTTGGTGGAAACCTCCTTCACCAGCTGAGCGCCCATGTTCTCGAAGGGATCGGGCAGCTCCACTTCCTTGGCGATGCTGACGCCATCGTTGGTGATGAGGGGTGCGCCGTACTTCTTATCCAGAACCACGTTGCGGCCCTTGGGGCCCAGGGTGATCTTAACAGTATCGGCCAGCTGATCAACACCGGCCTGCAGAGCCTTGCGGGCTTCATCGCCGCGCATAATGAGCTTAGACATAATTCATACCTCCGAATTTTTCTTAAAGTGGGGGACTGCGTCCCCCCTTTGCCCGTAAAGGGCACGCCGCATCCGTAAAGCAGCAAAGCTGCTAACGGCTGCGCAGTAGATTCCCCCTCGCCAGTTTGCGAACTGGCGGCGCCGTCCAGGACGGCTGGGGTCAAGGAATTTTTGCCACGCACATGTCGCGGCAAAAATCAATTCAAGCATTTTGTCAGGACACATGCCCCACCGTTCCTTCGTCCCCTTCCGGCGCAAACCAGCGAAGCGTTTGTGCCGGAAAAACGAGGAGCAGCGGAACGAGCAAACTTTGGCCGCAAGGCCGAAGCGAGGGATGTGCAGCTTGTGACGAGTTACTCGACGATGGCCAGGATATCGTTCTGACGGACAACTACGTACTCCACGTCCTCCAGGGTCACCTTGGTGCCGGCATACTGGCTGGTGATGACCTTATCGCCGGGCTTCACGGTCATGGTGACTTCCTTGCCGTCTACCATGCCGCCGGGGCCCACGGAAATGACCTCAGCCACGGAGGGCTTCTCCTTCGCAGAGCCGGTGAGGATGATGCCGCCCTTGGTGGTCTCCTCGGTCTCTACCATTTTCAGGATCACACGATCAGCTAACGGGGTAAGTTTCATGTTGGGTTCCTCCTTGTATATTTTCATATGATAAACAATTTCAGTGTTAGCACTCAGTCTCCTTGAGTGCTAACGCTGTTATCATAGTACAACTGTCCCGGTTTGTAAAGGGGTAATTTGTAAATAAGTTATGAAGTTTCCATTGGGGAAAATCGTCGGTTCCCGCCCTCACTTGGGACCGGCACCGTAATTGGGATCACAGCCCTTGGGTCCGAAGAAATTCAACCTTTTTTCCGACAAAGTCAGACGCACATCCCGGCTGTGGATGGTCTCCCCGTCCAGACAGGTCACAATGTCATCTTCCGACTGAATGCGGACGTTTTTGGCAGTCACCACCCGGATCACCTCCGGCGGCAGCGAGCGGTAGCGGCCAGCGGAATAGGCGCTGAACAGCCCCGCGAACTTCACGCGACTGATGTTTTTCACCAGTACCGTATGTAAAACGCCATCGTCCATCCGGGCCTCCGGCACCGGCGTGGAGCCGCCGCCGTAATACCGTCCGTTGCACATGGACACCAGAGCAAAGTCATCCTCGATGACCTCGTCATCCAGCGTTACCCGCCAGTGCTGGCCAATGCCCCGGAACAGGAAATTCACCGCCACGGCGGCCAGATAGCTGCCCCGTCCGCTGAGGAGGGGGGAATCCCCCAGCTCGTGAACACTCTCCGCCACCCGGGCGTCAATGCCGCTGCAAGCAATGGTCAGACATTGGCGGCCGTTGCAGTCGATAAGGTCCAGAGGATGGACCTCCCCATCCCACAGATTTTCCGCATCCGTAAACTTGGCGGCGTCCGGACCGAAGTTTTTCAGGAAATCATTACCGGTCCCGATGGGGATGCAGGTCACAGCCGCATTGTCAAAGCCTGCCGCACCGTTGACCACCTCGTTCAGAGTGCCGTCCCCGCCGCAGGCGTAAAGCCGGACCTCCTCCCCGGAGGACACCAGCCGTCGGGCGATCTCCTCCGCGCCGCCGGACCGCTGGGTCAGCAGACATTGGCAAGTCAGGCCATGCTGCCGCAGACGGTCCGCCATTTCATAAATGCGGCCCGTCTGGTCCTTTTTCCCGGCATGGGGGTTAATGATGAAGATATGCTGCACGGGTGACCGCTCCCTTTCAACCGAAACCGTCAAATTCTGATTACAAATTGTCATTTTTGCCCGCATGATTGCTTTTTGTATAAAATTCTCCGGTCATCTTCCGTACATAAAGGCGTCGCACTTGATCATGTTTCCCACAAAATCTTTGATTTTGCGGGGGCCCCGGATCTTACCTGACCGGTCAGGCAAAGCCCGCCCGGTCCAAGGTTTTGCCTGCGGCAAAACGCTTGCGCGCCGTTGACGCGGCGTCGACGCGCTGCGCCGTTACGGCATGATCTCCGGTCATCTTCCGTACATGAAGGCGTCGCACTTGATCATGCCGTTGTAGAGCTTCCGCTTTTTGTCGGCGGTCCGGCCGAAGCACCGCTCAAACTCCGTGTGGGAACTGAGCACCAGCACCCGCCACTTGGGGGGTAGGTCCCGGAGGGCTGCGCCGAACATTCGATACAGGTCCTCGGCCTCCTTCTTTTCCAGCAGCCGTTCGCCGTAGGGCGGGTTGGTCACCAGCTGGCCGTATTCGCTGTCCCGGTGGAATTTTCCCGCGTCTGCCACTTCAAAACGGATGCAGTCCTCCACACCGGCCAGCTCCGCGTTGTGCCGCGCCAGCTCCACAGCGGCGGGGGCAATATCGCCTCCCCAGATGTCATAATGGCCGTGGAATTCCTTATCCATGGCCTCGTCACCGGCCTCCAGCCACAGCTTGGAGTCCATGTTTTTCCACTTCTGAGCGGCAAAGCTGCGGTCCAGGCCCGGCGCCCGGTTCTTGGCGATAAGGGCTGCCTCGATGGGGATGGTGCCGCTGCCGCAGAAGGGGTCGCAGAAGGGATCCTTTCCCCGGTAACGGGAGAGGGTCACCAGCGCTGCCGCCAGCGTTTCCCGCAGGGGCGCACCCATGTTTTTAGCCCGGTAGCCCCGCTTGTAAAGGCCCTCGCCAGAGGTGTCCAGATACAAGGTCGCTACATCCTTGATGATGGAAAACTGGATCTGATACCGGCTGCCGGACTCCGGCAGGGTCTCCACGCCGTACTTCTCCCCCAGCCGCTTAGCGGACGCCTTTTTCACGATGGACTGGCAGGCGGGGACCGAATGAAGCTGAGAGTTCAGGGAATAGCCCTTTACAGGGAATTCGCCGTCCCGTGGGATATAGTCCTCCCAGGGCAGGGCGTAGACCCCCTGAAACAGCGCCTCAAAATCACGGGCCGGGAAGGAGCCAAGCTCCATCAGCACCCGTGCGCCGCAGCGGAGGTTGATGTTCAGTCGGGCAATGTCAGCCAAAGTCCCTTCACAGTGGACCCGGCCGTTTTCCGCCCGGACATTTTTTAAGTCCAGACGGCGCATCTCGTCCGCCACCAGACTTTCCAAACCAAACAGACAGGGAACCGTCAGTGTCATGGTCCATGTCTCCTTTCAACTTTCAAAACGATATGGAATCAGTATAACAGACTGTCCGCTGATCCGCAACCGGAAACCGTGCTCCCACCGCAAATTGGAAGTGGTTTTTCGCCAAAAACTGTGCTATACTGCAAGCAGAAATGGATTTTGCAAAAAAGGAGGGTTCTTTGATGATGAACTGGATCTGGCTGGGGGCTGTGGTGGCCTTCGGCGTTTTGGAGGCCGCTACTGCGGCATTGGTATCCATTTGGTTTGTAGGCGGTGCGGCGGTGGCTCTGCTGGCGTCCTTTTTAGGTGCGGCGCTGTGGCTTCAGATTGCCCTGTTTCTGGCGGTCTCCGTGGGTATTCTGGCGGCGGTCCGGCCCCTGATGAAGCGGGCCAACGCAAAAACCGTCCCTACGAATCTGGACCGGGTCATCGGCTGTACCGCCCGGGTAACAGAGGAGATCGACAACGAGGCCGGCACCGGGGCCGTGTATGTAGAGGGCAAGACCTGGACCGCCCGCAGCAGCGACGGCACGGTGCTGCCCATCGGGACCCGCGTGATCGCGGAGAGGATGGAGGGCGTCAAGCTCTATGTGAAGCCGGAGCCGGTAAGCTCAACGCGGCAGAGCTGACCGCTTAACTGAATAAAACCCCCTGTGAGGAAGCGGCTATGCCGTTTCCCGCAGGGGGTTTTTATCTTCTATCTTCGGATGGATGCCCCATCGCGCACTCGGAAGATTTTTGTTTTGATCCGCCCCAGTACAAGAGGTTCCATTCAATTTCGATTTGACAGAGTCCCTGTAAGCACCCGGCCAAAGCAGATCAGCGTCCCGGCCTCCGCTGCAGGCAAGGTCACATCCCCATCCGCACGGCGGCGGTTCAAGGAAAACAAATATACCGTACCGGAATCGTCCCGGTCATACTGCCGGCAAAGGACCTTGCCGTTCACGCTGAAAATACCCACATCTCCCTCTCGCAGAGGCGTGCGGCTCACATACGCCACCGCGCCGTCCTCCAGATAGGGGGCCATAGCGTCCCCGCTGATGCGGACGGCAAATTCCGCCGTCTGCGGCACTTGCTCTGTGACGGAGATCTCATCAAAATCCTCTCCCGGTACTGCGGAAACGCAGCCTACCGCCGCCAGCGTGTGGTACAGGGGGATGATCCTGCCCTCGGGCCGCTCCGCCGGGAGCGGGGACGTCTCCTGTCGGCAGGCCCACAGCGCTTCGGTCACAGACTGCACCGTTTCACGTCCCAATGGAGAAAGCTCCCTGAATTTCCGCAGCAAAGTCTGTTCTTCTGAACTCAGCGCCTGCCCGCCTCCCCGGAAGCTGTCCCGAAACAGTTGATTGGGATCTGTCTCCAAACTGTCAAACAGCCGCAGCATCACATCTTCCTTGGGAAAGCTCAGACCGTTTTCATAGTTGCTCACTGCCGAGGGGGACACTCCCAGCCGCCCCGCCAGTTCCCCACGGGACAGCTTCAGCTCCCCACGCCGGAATTTAATTCGTTCGCCAAAACTCATGGAAAAAACTCCTTTCGTTCTGTTCCTCGACAACTCTCGACACAGGTGTCTTAATCATAACGAAAAAAAGTGTTGCTGTCAATCCATTTTAACAAGTTTCTTGTAAAATTATTCTTGACTTAGCAAAATTCTTGTGATAATGTTACCTCGTTGACAGGGAACTTGTCCTGGCGATAAGCAAAAGCCACATGGAAAGAGGGCAGCAAGCAGACGGGCCGCAGGCTATTCCATGCAAGTCATCCGGTTCCGCTTTCTCCGGTTCACCCGCTGAAACCGTGCGGCGAATACTGTGGGCAGAAAAAATCGAACGCAGACTTTGTCTGCGTTCGATTGGTGGGGGAAGGTGGATTCGAACCACCGAAGTCAGTGACAACAGATTTACAGTCTGCCCCATTTGGCCGCTCTGGAATTCCCCCATATGAAATTGTGGAGCTGGTGGACGGATTCGAACCCCCGACCTGCTGATTACAAATCAGCTGCTCTACCAGCTGAGCTACACCAGCAGTTCCAACAGCAAGGATTATCTTAGCAGAACATAACCAATTTGTCAACAACTTTTTTTATTTTCGTATTTCTTTTTAGGAGGGATCTGTTTGAGCACAAAAAAGCGCTCCGTTTCCGCCGTGGTACGCTGTTCCATTTGTGGGCGGGAAATCGCGTCAGGAGAGGAATACTGGGTCTGCAACGGCACCTTGGCCTGCACCGACTGTCTACCTGACCTGGCCCGGCAGGAGCTCCTGCCCTGCCGGGTGCTCCGGGGAAAGGAGGACAGACTATGACACTGTTGGAAATGTCTGTTGTTTACGTGGAACACGCCGCCGTGATCCGAAGTCGGATTGTGGAGCTTCGCGGTCTGACCCGGCAGGAAACGGACCCGGAAGCCGTCCAGGCCCTCAAACGCCGGGTGGCGGCGCTGCTGCCCTTATGGCAGGAGGCCCGGGATCTGGCCAGACTCACCGCTCATTATTACGACTATGATAAGGAGGCTCACCGATGAATCAGATCAGTCTGGACGCCAAGGGCGGTCAATTTCTGGCAGATCTGGCCAACTGGCAGCGGGAAAGCGCCCCGGATAACTCTGCGGACCTGGAGCGGCTGCGCCGGAATCTGCGCTTTGCCCGCCAGCAGGTGCTCACGAAGCGGCAGCAGCAGATGCTGGAGCTTTACTACGATCAGGGACTCACCATGGGGCAGATCGCCGCCAAGCTCCATCTGAACCGCTCCACCGTCTGCCGCACACTTCAGCGGGCCAGAGAACGGCTTTATGCGTGTCTGCGTTATACCTTATAAGGACAGTTCAGTTAATCTTATAGGCGGTCCGTCTTGCGGTCCGGGAGAAAAGCCCGTATAATAGGGTCAAAATCGTTGATTTTACATCATACGCGCCCGCGCTTATAAAATCTGGTTGAAAAGGAGACCGCGATGGATATGAAACCGATCATTGTCATGGCCGGAACACCGGTAGATACCCAGATGGGCATGGACTGCCTCAGCACACAGGGATTGCCCGGCGTCTTTTGCCCGATATCAGAGGACCCCAACCAGCAGACGGCTTTTCAGATCTCTTCCACGGAGGAAAAGATCGACACCGTAGTCTCCCTTCTGTGCGCGGCGCAGCGGGAGCATGGCTGCGAAAAAGCCTTCATTTACTGCAATTCTCTTTCCGGCGCGCTGGATTTCCAGTTCGTTGCCCGGGAAACCGGCTTGAAGATCGTCACGCCGCTGGACGTTTACCGGCTGCTGGCGCCCAAATATCACTCTCTGGCCGTGATCGCCGCCAACGCTCAGGGCACCGCCGGAATCGAGCGGACCCTGCTCAGTGCCAACCCGGACCTGACCCTGCGCTCTACCGGACTTCTGCCTGTGGTGTTGGGGATCGAGGCCGGAGAAGACCCCGATACGCTGGTGAAACAGAACCGTCTGCCGGAGCTTGTGAACTGGTATCAGGCGTTGGGTGCAGAAGCGCTGGTGCTTGGCTGTACCCACTTCCCCTATTTCAAAGAGGCTCTCCTCAGACAGATCACCCTGCCGGTCATTGACCCCGCAGAGGAAATGCTCCGCCTGCTGAATATCTGAATGAAGAAAACACCCCGTCAGCCGCAATGCAGCTGACGGGGTTCACTTTACTTTCAGCAGGGGTTGCTGAACAACTCCCGGCAGTGTTCTGCCAGCAGCGCCGCCGTGCGGTCAATCCCCAACCGTGCGCTGTTGATGCAGATGTCGTAATTCTCCGGCAGGCCCCAGGGGCGGCCGGTATAATGCGTATAATACTTCTCCCGCTGGGCGTCGGTCTTTTCCACCAGTGCCCGGGCGGCCTTTTCGTCCAGATTTTCCAGTTCCATCCGGTGATGGACCCGCCACTCAAAGGGAGCGCAGATAAACAGGCTCAGGCAATCCACATCCTGCCCCGTCAGCACAAGATCCGCGCAGCGGCCCACGATGATGCAGTCCTCCTTCTCCGCCAGTTCCCGGATGATCTCGCTCTGCATCTGAAAGAGCACATCCTCCGCCGACTGCCCCTGCTTGACCTTGGGGCCGCCCTGATAGAAGGCCTTGAACAGCCAGGGGTTGCCGGCCTTTTCATCCTTATCGGCGAACAGTTCCTCCCCTACCTCGGCCCGCTCCGCCGCCAGCTTCAGCAGTTCCCGGTCATAATAGGCAAAACCCAGAGACTTGCTGAGCTTCCGTCCGATCTCGCGGCCGCCGCTGCCAAACTGTCGGCCCAATGCGATCACATGCTTTTTCATAGGAACACACCCTCCTCGTTTTCTATGCGTATACAGCGGCAGGAGCCTTCAGCCGAAGGGCCACGCCGCGAATATAGTCCTGAAACATCATATCGATCCGCCGGGTCAGCTCCTCCGGTGTCTGGGTCAACTCTCCCCGGAGCCAGCTCTCCACCGCCCCTGCCATCATGATGGTCACCAGGCAGATCACCACTTCCACCTCCGGCGAATGGGCTGGCAGGCCATTTTCCACCGCCGTCTGCCGGACGGCCCGGTCTACGATGCTGCTGACATCCGCCTCCAGCAGCTGTTTCAAAGATTCCTTGCCCAGAGAGTCCAGCGCGCAGAGGCAGACCGCCCGATTCTGATTGATATATTGGAACAGATGCAGAAAGCCGTTCTGCCAGGGGGACACGCCCTGTTGCTGCTGCAAAAGCTCCAGCGCTTCCTTCTCAAAGGTCCAGCGCAGCAGATCGTAAATGTCCGTAAAATAATAGTAGAAATGCTGCCGCCGCATCCCACAGGTATCCATGATCTCCGCCACGGTGATCCGTTCCAGCGGCTTTTGGGTCATGAGCTGCTTCAGCGCACCGCTGATGGCCTGACAAGTGGTCTCGGAGGTTTTATACCTTTTTCCCATCTTACAGCCCCATTCCGTTAAGTTCTGTTAAGAGTATAGCACAGGTCAAGGGGGCTGTCATTGTTCATTTACAGGCGGTTTGCATAGATTTTAAAAGTTTTTTCAGGATCTGTCCAGTCAAAAACTGGAAAATCGCAGAATTTTGACAAATGACCGAATTTGACTGTTGCAATTCCAAATGTCCGCGGATATGATACAAGTGATTTCATGTGAATGTGCTGTTGAAACGCGCCATAGAAAGGGGACTCCCATGAGCGACCAGCCGAAAAAAAGCAATTTTTTCGAAAAATTAGCCACGTTTATCGTGGATAAACGAAACCTGATCTTTTTTCTGTACGCCATTGCCATCATCGCCAGCCTGATCACCCAGAGCTGGGTAAAGGTCTGCGACGATCTGACCCAATATCTGCCGGAGACCACGGAAACCCGCCGGGGCCTGACGCTGATGGAGGATGAGATGAAGACCTATGGCACCGCCCGGATCATCGTGTCTCATGTGACGTATGAGATCGCACGGGATCTGGCGGATCAGATCGAAGATCTGAACAACATCTCCTCCGTGGACTTCTGGGACGCAGACAAGTCGGCGGATGATACCACCCTGCCCTCCGCTGCCAACAAGACCTATGAGGAGGATTACATGCAGGGGGCCGACGCCCTCATCACCGTCACCTTCCGGGGTGAAAACGATGACCAGTCCGCCAAGGACGGTCTGGCCGCCGTGAAGGAGCTGCTGGCCCCCTATGACACTTACATCTCTACCGATGTGGGCTACTCCAAATCCGAAACATTGAATGAGGAAATGGGCATTATCTTAGTGGTGGCCGCACTGGTCATCGTGCTGGTGCTGCTGCTGACCTCCCGTTCCTACGCCGAGGTGCCGGTGCTGTTGCTGACCTTTGTGGCGGCGGCGCTGCTGAACAAGGGCACCAACTTTATCTTCGGCGAGATCTCCTTCGTGTCCGACTCTGTGACGGTGGTGCTCCAGCTTGCATTGGCCATCGACTACTCCATCATCCTGCTTCACCGCTTTCTGGAAGAGCGGGAACACGCCCCGGATGACCGGACGGCCTGCATCATCGCTGTCAGCGCCGCCATTCCCTCTATCTCCGCCAGCAGCCTGACCACCATTTCCGGTCTGGCCGCCATGATGTTCATGCAGTTCCGCATCGGCTTTGACCTGGGTCTGGTGCTCATCAAGGCCATCCTGCTGAGTATGCTGGCCGTGTTCACCCTGATGCCCGGACTGCTGATGCTGTTCTCCAAGGCGATGGAGCGGACCCGCCACAAGAACTTCATCCCCCAGATCGACCGCTGGGGCAAGCTGGTCTATGCCCTGCGTCATGTGGGCGTGCCCGTATTCATCGTGTGCGTGGTGGGGGGCTTCTTCCTCTCCAACCAGTGCCCCTATGTGTATGGCGACAACGCCGTCATGACCGTTCGCCGCAATGAGCATCAGGCAGCGACGGACCGGGTGGAAAAGGAATTCGGCACCCAGAATATCATGGCACTGGTGGTCCCCAAGGGGGACACCGCCAGTGAAAAGGCTGTTTTGAAGGAGCTGAGCGGACTGGATGAGGTGGATTATGCCATGGGTCTTTCCAATGTGGAGGCCAAGCCCGGCTACTTCCTCACCGACAAGCTGACGCCCCGGCAGTTCTCGGAGATGATGGGTCTTTCCTACGAGGAAGCCTGCATCCTCTACGCCGCCTATACAGCGGATCAGGAGGATAACTACGGCCCCATCGTGGGCGGCATCGACAGCTATACCGTATCCGCCATGGATATGATCCTCTTTATCTATCAGGAGAAGGAAAAGGGCTATGTGACGCTGGATGACGAGGATGAGCGGGAGATCAATGACGCCTATACGCAGATCACCGACGCCCAGGCCCAGATGCTGGGCCCCAACTACACCCGCATGGTCATGAACCTGAATCTGCCGGAGGAGGGGACCGACACCTTCGCCTTCCTGAAAACCGTTCACAGCATCGTGGAGAAATACTACGATGCCGACGATGTGTACTTAGTAGGCAACTCCACCAGCGACTATGACCAGTCCGTTTCCTTCGCCAGAGACAATGTGATGATCAGCGTCCTGTCCGTGGTATTCGTGGTTCTGGTGCTGGTGTTCACCTTTATGTCCGTGGGCCTGCCCATTCTGCTGATCTTGGTCATTCAGGGCAGTATCTGGATCAACTTCACCTTCCCCACGGTGCTGCACACCAACATCTTCTTCATGAGCTATCTGATCGTTACCTCCATCCAGATGGGCGCGAATATCGACTACGCCATCGTCATTTCCACCTGGTATTCCGACCTCAAGACCCGGATGACCCCCAGAGAAGCCCTGATCAAGGCGCTGGATCTCTCCTTCCCCACGGTACTGACCTCCGGCTCCATCCTGTCCGCTGCGGGCTTCCTCATCGGGCAGATCACCACGGAGCCGTCCATCGTAGGCATTGGCCAGTGCCTCAGCCGGGGCACGCTGATCTCCATGTTCCTGGTCATGTTCGTCCTGCCTCAGATTCTGGTGCTGGGTGACCGGATCGTGGAAAAGACCAGCTTCCAGGTAAAGCTCCCCGCAACGCCCATCGCCTCTCAGCGTCTCTCCGGCACCACCTTTGTCAATGGCCGTGTCCGGGGCCGGATCTCCGGCTTTGTGGACGCGGAGATCCACGGCGTAGTCAAGGGCGATATTTCCGCCATCATGTCCTCCGGCAGCTATGATCTGCCGGAAGGCAGCTGCCAACCGCCTGAAGCAGGGCCGTCCCCGGAGGATACACCGAACACGCCGCCTGCGGATTCTGTCACCGGAAAGGAGGGGGACACCCAATGAAACACATTCAAAAATGGTCCGCCCTTCTCATGGCTGTGACCCTGCTGTTTACCCTGGCCGCTCCCGCTGCGCTGGCGACCGAGAGCACCGTTACCATCAAAACCGCCGAGGATTTGGCCGAATTGTCCCGGAACTGCACGCTGGATACCTGGTCCCAGGGCAAGACCGTGATCCTGGAGAACGATCTTGACCTCCACGGTATTGACTTCACTCCGATCCCCACCTTCAGCGGCACATTCCAAGGCAACGGACACACCATCTCCGGCCTGACCCTCACCGGCAGCGGCAACGTCCGGGGCCTGTTCCGCTACATTCAAACTGGTGCCACCGTTCAGGATCTGACGGTGACGGGCACCATCCACCCCAATGGGCATCAGGATGATCTGGGCCTGCTGGCCGGCAGCAACGCCGGACGGATCTTGAATTGCATCGCCTCCGGCACCGTCATGGGTGATAACCGCATCGGCGGTCTGGTAGGCGTCAATGAAACCGGCGGCGAGCTGGTGGGCTGTGCCTTCTCCGGCAGCGTTACCGGCAAACATTCCACCGCCGGCGTGGTGGGCGAAAACCGCGGGACCCTGACCCGCTGTTCCAACAGCGGCAGCATCAACACCCAGGACTTAGAGGATGCCCCCAAGACGGACTACACAAATCTGGCCCAGCTGAACTCCATGGAAAACGTCCCGGCTTATACGGACGTCGGCGGTGTGGCAGGCTATTCCAAGGGCACCATCCAGAGCTGCTCCAACAGCGGCTCCGTGGGCTATGACCAGATCGGCTATAATATCGGCGGCATCGCCGGCCGCAGCGCCGGCTGGCTGGATGGCTGCGTCAACACCGGCACCGTCAGCGGACGGAAGGACGTGGGCGGCATCGTCGGCCAGCTGGAGCCGGAGGTCTTGCAGACCTTCAGCGAGGATTTCCTCGACAAGCTGCTGGCCCAGCTGGATACGCTTCAGGATATCATGGATCGTACCGCCAACCACGCTGACAGCATTTCCGACTCCGTCCATGCCCAGATGAGCGATCTCACCGGCAAGGTCCGGGACACCAAGGACATCGCCAAGGAACTGACCGATGCCATGACGGACTGGGCCAACGGCAACATCGACGAAATCAATGAACTTTCCGCTCGGATCTCTCAGGCGCTGGACGATCTGGCAGACATTCTGGATGACACTGGCAGTGCACTGGATGCATTGGACGCTCTGCTGGATACGCTGGAAAAAGTTCGGAAGGATCTGACCGGCGGCAATGACGCGGCAGAGGATTTTCAGAAAGCCCTTACCAATCTGCGGGATGCCCGGGACGCTGCCCGGGAGACTCATAAGGCAGTCACATCAGCAGCAAAAGATGTTCTGGATGCCATCATCAGCGGCAAGGATCCTCAGGAAGCTCTAGATCATCTGAAGGATGTACTGGGGAATTACAGCACCGCCCTCCGGTTGGTCGGCACCGCTCTGGAGCAGATGCGGCAGGCGCTGAACGCTCTGCCCGCAGATATTTCTCGGCTGAAAAAAGCGCTGGAGGATCTGGGGGATGTGGAGAGCACTGCCCACAAGGCCCTGAACCGACTGGATCAGGTGGTCCGCAGTCTGGAAGAACTAACGCGGAAGCAGGCTGACAAGCCTGAAATCAAAATAGATCCCATCGGATCTGATCTTACGGAAAAAGGCAACCAGCTTCAAAACGCCATGGACGCCCTTCTGGACAGCGGTGAAGCTCTGAACCAACTGCTCAGTGACTCTGCCGACACCCTCATCGCCGACCTCAAGGCCATCAACAGCCAGTTCCGCTCCATTACGAATCTGATCCGCAGCGAAAAAAGTGACTGGAATCAGGATCAAAGCAAGAGTAAGGAAGATCAGATCCGGGATCATTTCCAGGACCTGTCCGATTCCTGCGCCCCCGCCAAGCAGCATGACGGCCGGATCTCCGCCTCCGAAAACAAAGGCGAGATCACCGGCAACACAAATTTAGGCGGCATTGTGGGTTCCGTGGGAATCGAAATCGACTTCGACCCCGATGGTGATGTGACCAAGGCAGGAGACTACTCCCTGAATTTCCACTATCAGGCCCGTGCCCTTCTGACCGACTGCACCAACAGCGGTGCTGTCACCGGGCGGAATGACTATGCCGGCGGCATTGTGGGGCAGGCGTATATCGGTCAGATCACCGACTGCCAGAGCTACGGCGCCGTCTCCACCGATGGCAGCTATGTCGGCGGCATTGCGGGCCGCTCCGACAGCAGCATCCGCCTGAGCTGGGCCAAATGCACCCTTTCCGGTGAGGATTATGTGGGCGGCATCGCCGGTTATGGCAAAACGCTCTCCGACTGCCGCAGTCTCGTCACCGTGGACGGCGGCGCGTACACCGGTGCTATCGCGGGAGATGTGGACGAGGATGGCTCTGTGACCGGCTGCCTGTTCACCCACGAAACGCTGGGCGCCATCGACGGCATCAGCTACGCCGGGAAGGCAGAGCCCGCCGCCTTCGACGTTCTCTGCGCAGGAGACACTGTTCCCAAGACCTTCTCCCAGATGGAACTGACCTTCCGGGCGGACGGCAAGGTGGTAGCGGTAGTCCCCTTCCAGTACGGACGGGGGATCGACAGCCTGCCGGAGATCCCGGCGAAAAAGGGTTTCTCCGCTGTCTGGCCTGATCTGGACTATACCCATCTCACCGCCAGTCAGACACTGGATGCCGTCTACACACCTTACACCTCCTCCCTGACGGATGACACCCAGACCCTTCCCCAGATCCTGGTGGATGGCAGCTTCAGCAGCCGGGCCACCGTCAGCCACACTTCGGAACCTGTCTCCTGGACAGATGCGAAGGGCACTGCCCGCACCGGCACCGCCGTTACCGTCACGGTGGACGATCCTGATATGACCGCTATCTCCTACACAGTCCACTATCGGCTCCCGGAGGACGGTAAGCGTTACGACCTCTGGGTCAAGACGGAAAGCGGCTGGGAAAAGCAGGACAGCACCGTGGACGGCAGCTATCTGCTGTTCACCTCCGACCGGGAAACCGTCACCTTCTGTGTGCAGGAGCGGACCGCCAGTCCTCTGCTGTGGGTCTTGCTGGCAGTTCTGATCCTTTTGGCTCTAATGCTGGTGGTGATCCGGATCCGCAAAAAGCGGGGCCGCCAAACCATACGAAGCCGACTGCGGAAGGCCCGTCAGAAAAAATCGTAAATATCATAAGCAAGAAAAAACCGGACTGTGCGGCGCGCAGTCCGGTTTTTCTCGTCTCCCTCTCATAGATCCCGCCAAATGGGGCATACTGTTCGCATGACTTTCAGCTGGGAGGCATGGTATGAACAGCAAACGGATCGGCAGGCGAACAGTTGCGCTCCAGACACCGCCCTCAGTCCTCTCCTTTGCCAACATCGGCGGACGGATGGAGGGCCAGGGACCTTTGGCCAAATATTTCGACGAGCTGTGCGACGATTCCTTTTTCGGCGAAAAAACGTGGGAAAAGGCGGAGGCCACCATGCAGCGTCGGGTTTTACGGCGAGCGCTGGAGCAGGCGGGGCTGAAGCCGGGCGATGTGGACTATGTACTGGCGGGGGACCTGTTGAACCAGTGTATCGGCTCCTCCTTCGGTCTGCGGGAACTGGGCATCCCCTTTTTCGGCCTGTACGGGGCCTGTTCCACCATGGGAGAGGCACTGGCGTTGGCGTCGCTGCTCATTGACGGCGGCTTTGCGGAAACCGTCGCCGCCCAAGCCAGTTCCCACTTCTGCACCGCCGAGCGGCAGTACCGGATGCCAGTCCCCTATGGCAGCCAGCGCTCCCCTACCGCCCAGTGGACCGCCACCGCCGCCGGCTGCACCCTTCTCTCCGCCCAAGGGCCGGGGCCTTATATCACTCACGTCACCTGCGGGAAAATTGTGGATCAGGGTATCACCGATCCCAACAACATGGGGGCATCCATGGCCCCCGCCGCCTATGACACCCTCCGGGCCTACTTTGCCGACACGCACACCGGCCCGGCGGATTATGATGCCATTTTCACCGGGGACTTAGGAGAGTTGGGTCACGAGATCGTAATGGACCTGTTTCGGCAAGACGGCGTGGACATGACCCGAAACTATGAGGACTGCGGCATGCTCCTCTATGACCGGGACCGGCAGGATATGCACGCCGGCGGTTCCGGCTGCGGCTGCTCCGCGGCGGTATTCAACGGCTATCTTCTCACCGGCTTGAAGCAGGGCCGCTGGCGGCGCATCCTGTTCGCCCCCACCGGGGCGCTGCTATCTCCCACCTCCAGTTTTCAGGGGGAGTCTATTCCCGGCATCTGCCATCTGGTGTGCGTCAGCACGGAAAGGTAGGGCGTATGGCATATCTTAACGCATTTCTCTGCGGCGGACTTCTCTGCGCTGTGGGGCAAATTCTAATCGACCGCACCCGGCTGACCCCCGCCCGTATTCTGACGGGCTATGTGGTCGCCGGCGTGTTCCTCAGTGCCGTGGGTCTGTATCAGCCATTGGCAGATTGGGGCGGAGCCGGGGCCACAGTGCCCCTGACGGGCTTTGGCCACGCGCTGGCCAAGGGCGTTGAAAAGGCGGTGGCGGAGCAGGGCTGGCTGGGTGTCCTCACTGGTGGTCTGTCTGCCACAGCAGGCGGCATCACCACAGCGGTAGTCTCCGCCGTGGTGATGGCCCTGATCTTCAAGCCGGGAGACAAGCGATAAGAAAACCGGGAGTGGCATAGCCACTCCCGGTTTTTCCCGCATTGTCCGCAAATTGTCACCGAATTGTTCTTCTTTTTCTGTCAAAAAACTGATATAATAAGACTTACATCTACGATTCGACAGAAAGGATCTGGTTTCTATGCAGCGTATCACTTCGCTTTTCTTAGCCCTTTTGCTGACCTGTTCTCTCACCGCCTGCGGCGGCCAAACACAGCCGACGCCTCCGGCTCAGGATGATGACGCTTCTCAGACGGAGACCCCCGACACCGCCCCGGAGCCTGCCGAGGAGCCGGAGAAACCCCAGCAGGAGCCATACGTCATCTCCTCCCCCACCGTTGACCGGGGCACCGTGGACGGCGTGACCTATGTACCGTGGGACGGCGTGGTGGAGCATCTGTTTTTCCACCCCATCGTGGCCTACCCGGAGCTGGCCTTTGACGGCGACAGTCAGGCCGACGGCATCGATGACTGGATGGTCACAGTGGACGAATATGACAAAATTCTCCAAAGCGTATATGACCGGGGCTATGTGCTGGTGGACATCAATGACGTATGGAGCGAAAGCACCGACGCCAACGGCCAGCCGGTAATGATCCGGAACACCCTCTACATCCCGGAGGGCAAAAAGCCCCTGATCTTCTCCTATGATGACGTAAACTACTATGACTATATGCTCAAGGATGGCTTTACCTACAAGCTAATCTTGGGAGAGGACGGTCTCATCTGGAGCTATGGGCTAGACCCTCAGGGCAACGAGGTCATCTCTCAGGATCTGGACGCCGTGACCATTCTGGATAAGTTTGTCCGGGAGCACCCCGACTTTTCCCCCTTCGGTGCCAAGGGCAGCCTCAGTCTCACCGGCTATCAGGGGATCTTAGGCTACCGCACCAACACGGACACCAAGGTCTGGAATGATGAATTGGAGGCCAACCGTCTGAAGGAATGTGAGGCTGTAAAGCCCATCATCGCGGAACTGAAGCGCACCGGCTGGACCTTCGGCAGTCACACCTGGGGCCACATCAATCTCTCGTCCTCCTCTTTGGAGCGGGTGAAGGCGGACACCAAGCGCTGGATGGACGAGGTGGGCAGTCTGATCGGCCCCACCCCCATTCTCTATTATCCCCACGGTGCCCGGCCCGACGGGGATGATGTCCAGAGCACCGGCCCCATTTTCAAGTATTTGCAGGAGCAGGGCTTCCGGGTGTTTGCCTCCGTGGGCATCAGCTCCTACTCCAAAATCAAAACCGACATCTGCGCGGTGATCTGCGACCGGCTCCACCCGGATGGCACCACCCTCCGGGGCAGCGACAAGGTCATCGGCTGGTACAGCCAGTTCTACGATGCCAGAGACATCATCGACCTGGACGTGCGCCCCAACCGGGGCGTGAAGTGGACGCCGAAATCCGCGTCCTGATTGCGAAAAGGAGGCTTTATCCATGAGTCTTGACGAATTGAAGGCCGCAGCCGTAGCCATGCTGGACCGGGCCTACTGCCCCTACTCCCATTTCCCGGTAGGGGCGGCACTGGAATGTGCCGACGGCACGGTTTTCACCGGCTGCAACATTGAAAACGCCGTTTACCCCGTAGGCACCTGCGCCGAGCGCACCGCCATGGGGAAGGCCATCAGCGAAGGCCACCGGGACTTCGTCCGCATCGTCATCGCCGGACGCAGCGAGGACTATTGCTACCCCTGCGGCATGTGCCGCCAGTTTATGAAGGAGTTCGCCCCGGAGATGCAGGTCATCTGCCTCAACGGCAAGGGAGAAGCCAAAGAGCTGACCCTCCGGGAGTTGCTGCCCTACGGTTTTGACAGTACTTTCCTTCCGGGTGAGCAGTAATTCTTCGTAAAAACAATTTTAAACGAGGACAATAAAAGCAGGGCGCTGTGCGATGCACAGCGCCCTGCTTTTTCTGAATTTTTCAAACCGTGAGCTGATCAGCCCTGATTGCCGAAGTAGTAGTTGAAGATATCCCACGGATTACTGTAATAGCCATTGCCGCCATTATAGGAGCCGTTGTTGGAATTGCTGTTATTGTTCTGGCTCTGCTGGGACTGGCTGTTGTTGTCCGTGGCCTGATCCGCAGGCACGGCGCCCCACGTCACGGAGACCTCCTGCTGCTTACCGTCACGGTAAATGGTGAACGTGGATTCGTCACCGGCGGAATACTTCTTCTTCAGGGCCACCAGCTCCTGATAGGAGTCCACATCCGTACCGTCGATCTTCATGATAACATCGCCCATCTTGAGACCCGCCTTGTCAGCGGCGCTGCCCTCCTCCACGGAGCAGATGAACACGCCCTTGGTCACGTCATAACGATACTGAGCAGCCATCTGTTCGGTCATGGTATTTGGCGTAATTCCCAGATATGCCTTATTGCTGACATAGCCGTTGGTCATGATGTCCTGAATCATGGCTGCTACATCGTTGATGGGGATGGCAAAGCCCAGACCCTCCACGCTCTGGCTGGCGTAGCTGGAATACTTGGCGGACACAATACCCACTACCTCGCCGTACTCATTGAACAGCGGGCCGCCGGAGTTGCCGGGGTTGATGGCGGCAGTCACCTGAATCATGTTGAAAGGCGTACCCTCCACGTCAATCGTACGATTTACAGAGGATGCAATGCCCTCGCTCATGGAGAATGTCAAGTCACCCAACGGGTTGCCGATGGCCAGCACATGGTCGCCCACGTTCAGACTGTCGCTGTTGCCCAGGGTCACATTGGGCAGGTCGGCGGCATCGATCTTGATCACGGCGATATCGTAATCCTCATCGCCGCCGATATACTGCGCGTCATAGGTATCACCGTTGTAAAGGGTGACCTTCACGGTGTCCGCATCGCCTACCACATGGTAGTTGGTGACAATGTAGCCGTCCGGGGTCAGGATAAAGCCGGAACCGGCGCCGGCAGTCTCTGTTGTCTGTCCGAAAAAGTTGGGTTCAGAAGTGGCGGTGATGTTGATAGCCACCACGCTGTTGATGTTGGCGGCATACAGCTCCGCGTCGGTCATGGTGGTCTTGCCGTCCACGGTCTTGACCTGGATCTCCGTGGGCTTGCGGTTGGAGACATTCACCTCCGTGGTGTCGCTGCCGGAGTGATTGCCCACCAGATAGGCGGTGCCGCCGCCTACCAGGCCGCCCAGCAGAGCGCACACCAGCGCCAGAGAGGCGATCTTCAGGCCCAGACGGTTCTTGCCGTTCTTGTGGGGCATCTGCCCGCCCTGAGGCTGGGACTGATACACCGGCTGGGAGTTCTGAGTCTGCTGCTCCTGCTGCTGACGGTAGCTGTTGAGCTGCTCGTCCACGGTGGGCTGCTTGGCGTCATAGCGCTGACCCGGCTCGGTGCCGTCCTTGCGATAAGTATAGTGGTACAGATTCTGTTCATCGTTATACATAAGTCAAACCTCCTTGAAAGGCGGGAGCCTATGGGGCTTCGCCGGGAACTTCCTTAACTTTGATTGTAGTATAGGGCTGAAAGCTTAAAACTGTCTGAAAAAAATTTTAAGCAAATGTGAACCTTATACATTTTTCTTTTTCCGTCCCTGTGGTACAATACAGCTATCAAAACAGGAGGTGCCGCCATGCTGCGCATCGAAAATCTGAAACTCTCTCCCGGCGGCGGTCCTTTCGCCCTGCGCAATGCCATTCTTCACATTTTGCGGATCCCCGAAAAGGACCTGTTGGCGCTGCACATTCTCCGCCGCAGCATTGACGCCCGTGAGGGCGTCCGCATGGTCTACACCGTGGAGGTCGAGGCGGCGGACGAAGCTGCCGTGCTCCGCCGCTGCCGGGACAAGCACGTTTCCAAGGCAGCCCCCCGGCCCGTCTATCAGCTCCCGGAGCCTGTGACCCCGCCGGAAGTACCGCCGGTGGTGGTGGGCGCGGGGCCTGCGGGCCTGTTTGCCGCGCTGGTACTGGCACGAGCAGGCGCACGGCCTATCCTGCTGGAGCGGGGCCGCCGCGTGGAGGACCGCACTACCGATGTGGAGCGCTTCTGGTCCACCGGAGAGCTGGACCTCACCAGCAACGTTCAGTTCGGAGAGGGCGGCGCCGGGGCCTTTTCCGACGGCAAGCTGAACACCGGCACTAAGGACCTCCGGCACCGCTTTATTCTGGAGGAGCTGGTCCGCTGCGGTGCGCCAAAGGAAATCCTCTATGACGCAAAACCCCATGTGGGTACCGACTATCTCCACATCGCCCTGAAAAATCTGCGGCGGGAGCTGCTGGACTTGGGTGCGGACATCCGGTTTGAAAGTCAGCTGACAGATTTAGACATCCGGGACGGTGCTTTGCGCGGTATCACCGTCACCGGCCCGGAGGGGACCTACACGCTGCCCTGCCGGCAGTTGATCCTCTGCCCCGGCCACTCCGCCCGGGACACCTTTGAGCTGCTCCACCGCCGGGGCGTCCCCATGGAGGCCAAGCCCTTCGCCGTGGGCGTCCGCATCGAGCAGCGGCAGTCCGATTGCGACGCCGCCCAATACAAGCAGTACGCCGGACACCCCGGCCTGCCTGCCTCCACCTATAAACTGAGCTGCCATCTGCCCAATGGCCGGGGCGTGTTCTCCTTCTGCGTCTGCCCCGGCGGACAGGTGGTGGCCGCCGCGTCGGAGGAACACCGGGTGGTGACCAACGGCATGAGCGAATTTGCCCGTGACAAGGAGAACATCAACGGCGCCCTGCTGGTGAACGTCACCCCGGAGGATTTCGGTGGGGACAGCCCCTTGGCGGGTATCGCCTTCCAGCGAGATTTGGAAGCCGCCGCTTATCAGGCAGGACAAGGGAATTACCTTGCCCCCGCCCAGCGGGTGGAGGACTTCCTTGTCAAGCGTCCCTCCACAGGGCCGGGCCGGGTCATTCCCAGTTACCGCCCCGGCGTTACATGGACGAACCTCTGGGACTGTCTGCCGGACTTCGTGGCGGCATCCATTGCGGAAGCCCTGCCCATTCTGGGACGGAAGCTGAAGGGCTATGACCAGCCGGACGCAGTGCTCACCGCCGTGGAAAGCCGCAGCTCCTCCCCGGTGCGGCTGCTGCGGGACGAAGACCGCCAGTCCCCCATCCGGGGCCTGTATCCCTGCGGCGAGGGCGGCGGCTGGGCAGGCGGCATCCTCTCCGCCGCCGCGGACGGTATGCGCTGCGCGGAGGCGGTCTGCCGGCATCTGTAATTTCTTTTCAATTCATATATCATCTGGAGGTCACTTATGAATAACTTTACCTTTTATTCTCCAACCATGTTCGCCTTCGGCCAGGGGGAGGCCAGCCGCGTGGGCGCTCTGGTACGCCAGTTCGGCGGCAGCAAGGTGCTGCTGGTGGCAGGCGGCGGCTCCGTGCGGAAAAACGGCGCTTATGACGCCGCTGCCGTCTCTCTGAAAGAGGCTGGTATTCCCTGGTGCGAGCTATGGGGTGTTCAGGCCAATCCCCGCAGCGGCAAGGTGTATGAAGGCATTGATCTTGCCCGGACAGAGGGGGTAGATTTTCTGCTGGCCATCGGCGGCGGCAGCGTCATCGACACCGCCAAGGCCATCGGCATGGGCGTCCCCTATGACGGCGATTTCTGGGATTTCTTCACCGGAAAAGCCAAAATTGAACATACGCTTCCGGTTGGCACGGTGCTGACCATCTCCGCCGCTGGCAGCGAAGGCTCCGACAGCTGCGTCATCACGCAGGAGGACGGCAATCTGAAATGGGGCTGCCCCAAAACGGACCTCATCCGGCCCAAATTCTCCGTGTTGGACCCCACCTACACCTATTCCCTGCCGGATTATCAGTTGGCCTGCGGTGCGGTGGATATGCTGGCCCACCTGTGCGAGCGCTATTTCACCAACACGCCGGATGTGGCCCTCACCGACCGGCTGTGCGAGGCCGTGATGAAAACCATTGTGGACGCCGCCCCCAAGGCGCTGGCGGATCACAGTGACTATGCCTCCCATGCGGACCTCATGTGGGCGGGAATGCTGGCCCACAACAATTCCTGCGGCATCGGCCGGGATCAGGACTGGGCCAGCCACCAGATCGAGCACGAGCTGTCCGCCTTCTATGACTGCGCCCACGGCGCGGGGCTTGCGGTGGTGATGCCCGCTTGGATGGAATACGTCTGCGGCCATGATGTCATGCGTTTTGCCCGGTTCGCCGTCAACGTATTCGGTTGTGAAATGGATTTCGCCCATCCGGAGCGCACGGCGCAAGCTGGCATCCGCCGTCTGCGGGACTTCTTCCGCACTTTGGGTATGCCCGCCACGCTGGAGGAAGTAGGTGGCAGGGCGGAGGACATTCCCGCCATGGTAGCCCATCGGTGCGAAAAGCCCAACGGCTTCCCCTTCGGCGGCTTCGTCAAGATTCAGGAGGTGGATATGGAAGCGATCCTCCGCCGCTGCGCCAACTGACCGCGCCGCCGCAAATCTCACTTGGAACAACAAAACTCCCCCAAGGAACGATTCCTTGGGGGAGTTTTTCGACGGTTTATTACTTTGCGTATTCGACGCATTTCGTCTCGCGGATGAGATTGACCTTGATCTGGCCGGGATATTCCATCTCTTCCTCGATCTTCTTGGCCAAGTCGCGGGCCAGGATCACCATCTGATCCTCGTTGACCTGCTCGGGTTTCACCATGACACGGACCTCGCGGCCGGCCTGAATGGCATATGCCTTCTCAACACCCTGGAAGGAGATGGCGATGCTCTCAAGCTGCTCCAGCCGCTTGATGTAGTTCTCCAGATTCTCGCGCCGGGCGCCGGGACGGGCCGCAGAAATAGCGTCCGCCGCCTGCACCAGACAAGCCACGATGGTCCGGGGCTCCACATCGTTGTGGTGGGCCTCGATGGCGTGGATGATCTCTTCCTTCTCCTTGTACTTCCGGGTGAATTCCACGCCCAGCTGCACATGGGTGCCCTCCATCTCGTGATCGATGGACTTGCCCAGATCGTGAAGCAGACCGGCCCGCTTGGCAGTCTGCACATCGGCACCCAGCTCGGCGGCCATCATGCCGGCAATGTGAGACACCTCGATGGAGTGCTGCAAAACGTTCTGGCCATAGCTGGTGCGGTAATGGAGACGGCCCAACATCTTCACCAACTCGGGGTGGAGGTTGCGGATGCCGCACTCGAACATGGCGCGCTCGCCCTCGGCCTTGATGGTGGCCTCCACCTCACGGCGGGCCTTCTCCACCATTTCCTCGATATGGGTGGGATGGATACGGCCGTCAGCGATCAGCTTTTCCAGTGCCAGCCGGGCGATCTCCCGGCGGACCGGCTCGAAGCAGGAGACGGTGATGGCCTCCGGTGTATCGTCGATGATGAGATCCACACCGGTCAGAGTCTCGATGGTACGGATGTTGCGGCCCTCGCGGCCGATGATACGGCCCTTCATCTCGTCATTGGGCAGGGGAACCACACTGACGGTCAGCTCGGCCACGGAGTCCGCCGCGCAGCGCTGGATGGCCTGAGCCACCACTTCGCGGGCGCGGGTCTCGCATTCCTCTTTCATCCGGGACTCCACCTCTTTGATCTTGAGGGCAGTCTCGTGGGTCACTTCGCTCTCCACCTGCTGAATGAGGTATTCCTTGGCCTCGTCAGCGGTGAAGCCGGAGATCTTTTCCAGCATAGCCGTCTGGCTCTGCTTGATGGTGCGGATCTCCTCCTGTTCCTTCTCCATGGCCGCGTGCTTCTGGGCCAGAGATTCTTCCTTCTTCTCAATGGTCTCCAGCTTGCGGTCCAGATTTTCTTCCTTCTGCTGCAAACGGTTTTCCTGCCGCTGCAGATCGGCTCTGCGGGACTTTTCTTCCTTCTCGTAATCAGTACGGCTTTTCAGGATCTCCTCCTTGGCTTCCAGCAGCGCTTCCTTCTTTTTGCTCTCGGCGTTGCGGATTGCTTCGTTGACGATGCGCCGGCCTTCTTCTTCGGCGCTGGAGATCTCTTTTTCAGATACTTTTTTGCGATAAAGGAAGCCACCCGCAAAGCCGCCGGCTAAGGCAACAACGCCTATGATCACGGTCAGCATAAACTGTGACTCCTTTCTTTGACTTTGGCGAAAAATGCCATAAAATTCACCGTCCGTCCCACCAGTCAGCGGGCCGGTACGGTTCAGAACACAAACAGGCGGACACCCCTTTTGCCGCCTATAATGATCCCTATATAGTTTAATCAGAAGGCGTAGTTATGTCAAGTCATTTGCTGCAAATTTTGACCGGATCAGCTTTTCCCCCGCAGCCGGTCCGCTTTTCTCCCTATACGTCGATATAGGCTGCGGCGGCGTATCCCACCTGATCTCCGTATTGCACCACATACCACCCATTCCACTCGCCGTAAACCGTCACCTCCGCGCCGTTGGGCAGGTTGGCGATCACCGTACCGGCGGGGGACGGCGCGGCGCGGAGATTCAGTGTGCCGTAGCTCAGGCGGACCGTCCCCCGTTTCGGGTCCATAGGCTGGATGAAAGGCAGGCCGAAATACTCCGTCAATGCCTTGACAAGCTGCCGGGCCACATCCTCCACATGGCTCTCCAGCCAGAGGGCGTCGGAATAGTTGTCATGGTAGCCGATCTCCACCAGCACCGCCGGGAACCGGGACCGGGACACCTCTCCCAGTGCGGTGGTAGGGCGAGTGGTGACCTTGTCGGGCAGCGGGTAGATCTCCCGCAGATTTTTGGCGATCAGCTCCGCTCCCCGCTGCCCGCCGGCGCTGCCGGGATAGTAAAAGGCGATAATGCCCCGGGCGGAGGTCTGGGCGGAGCCGTTTCCGATGGCGTTGGAGTGCAGTGCCAGATAGAAGTCATAATAGCCGCTGTTGGCCTCCCGGATGGCGGCCCCCGCCGAGGTGTCCGGGTCATTGCGGCGGTAGCGGATGCCGTTGGACCGCAGATACGGCTCCATAGCGTCCACGATCCGGTTCATCCAGTATTCCTCGCTGCCGCTGCCGGTGACATAGGGGTTCCAGTCCTGGGTGGACGGACTTAAAAACACAATGGGCATCAGAGTTCCCTCCCATACAGATGATGAATGTGCAGAGATTTTTGTTATGGTGAAATTCTGTCTGTTTCATGGTATGGCGTTTTCCCCGGAATTGTGCTATACTGGCCCGGATATGAAGCAAAAAAGGAGCACAGCTTATGAAAATGGAGCGGGGCTATCCCATTTATACCGTCACCCCCAAGGCGGAAAACGCCATCGTTAAGGGCCACCCCTGGGTGTATGATGCAGAGATCCTGAACATGGAGGGCGAAACGGCCAACGGCGGACTGGTGGATGTCATCAGCAAGAAGGGCCGCTATCTGGGCACCGGCTTTTTGTCCCAGCAGTCCAAGATCCGGGTGCGGCTCATCTCCCGGAACGCCAACGACCGCTTTGACGAAGCTTTCTGGCGGCGGAAGCTGCAATGGGCGTGGGACTACCGGAAGTCCGTCATGGACCCAGCGGATCTGGACGCCTGCCGGGTGATCTTTGGCGAGGCGGACGCCTTCCCCGGTCTGACGGTGGATAAGTTCCACGATCTGCTCAGTGTGCAGGTGCTGTCCGTTGGCATGGAGAATTTACAGGACCTCCTGCTCCCGGCTCTGGTGGACATTCTCCGACAGGACGGCCAGCCCATCCGGGGCGTGTTCCTGCGGAACGACGTGGCCCTCCGGGACAAGGAGGGCCTGCCCCAGGGCAAGGGCTGGTACGCCCTCCCCGGCGAAACCGTGCCGGACAGTCCGGTGGTGGAAATTGTGGAAAATGGGGTCAAATATCTGGTTGACGTAGAAAACGGCCAGAAAACCGGCTTTTTCTTGGATCAAAAGTACAACCGGCGGGCGGTGGGCCGTCTGGCGGCGGGAAAAACCGTTCTGGACTGCTTCACCCACACCGGCTCCTTCGCCCTGAATGCCGCGCTGGGCGGCGCGGCCCATGTGACGGCAGTGGATGTGTCGGAATCCGCCGTGGAGATGGCCCAGGCCAACGCGGAGCGCAATGGCGTATCCGATATTATGGACTGCGTGGCGGCCAATGTGTTCGACCTGCTGCCCCAGCTGGAAAAGGAACCGATGAAGTATGACTTCATCATTCTGGACCCCCCGGCCTTCACGAAAAGCCGGAAAACCGTGGCCAATGCCATCACCGGCTACAAGGAGATCAACTACCGGGCCATGAAGCTGCTGCCCCGGGGCGGGTACTTGGCCACCTGCTCCTGCTCCCACTTCGCCACAGCGGAGAAATTCGAGGCCATGCTCCGCTCCGCCGCTCACGATGCCGGGGTACAACTGCGGCAGATCGAAGCCCGCCAGCAGAGCTGCGACCATCCCATTCTCTGGGGCGTGGACGAAACGGATTATCTGAAGTTTTATCTATTCCAAGTTGTATAAATTCATCTGTGCTATACAGAAAGGACTCAGATGCATCAGTATCCGAGTCCTTTTTCTCTGCCCCTAAAATAGCGCCCCGGTGCCAAAGGGCACCGGGGCGCTGCTTTTTCAATTGGTTTTTATTGGGCGCACAAACGGAGATCAGCCGTATCCGCAGGTCACCAGTTCCCAGGCGCCGCCGTCGCTGCGGCCCAGCCACCACTGCCAGCCCTCATACTCCGTATCGGCATCCCAGGCGTCCCGCTGCTCCACGGGGGAGTGAAAGCTGCTGGAAAACAGGATGCACTGAGTAAAAGGCTCAGTCTGCTCTTTCATTTCCAGCCCGTTGAGCCACTCAATGTTTTCGTCGCTGCAGGCCGCGTCGCCGCCGTAGGCCAGGCTGTGAAGTTCACAGCCTTCCCAGGTGGCAAACTCCGCTTCAATTACCTGGATGGCAGCGTCCATGTCCTCCTGGGTGTAGAGTTCGGAATTGCCGTAGTCAATTTCCACCTTGGGCGGCTCCTGGGTGTCCTGCTTGCCGCATCCGCCCAGAGTGCCTAAAATCATGATCGTCAGGGAAACAGCCAAAAGTTTTTTCATATCCATTCCTCCTGCATTCCTCAATCATTTACTTTTCAGGTGATTCTGTGGCCTGACGGCTGAGCCGTCAGGCCACAGGTTTTTTTACGCCTTGACCTCTACGATGCGGATCACGCCGTCATAAACATAGAGGTTCATGGTGCCGCCGTAGGCTTTGGCATCATCCAGCGTCATCCACTTGCCGGTATCATCGTTGTAGCACTGAACATTGGAGGGGACCTCGTAGGTCCGGCTGCCGAAGTTCACTGCCGTCTTGCCGATCCAGGCACCGGAAGAGACGTTACTCAGCTTGCTCATGGTATCAAATCTGGTGAACATGGTGCCCGCTCTGTTGATCTCCACCGCCACGAAGTCGCCGGTAGACACGCTGTTACCGCTGCTGATGGGACCGTAGGTCTTATTGGCCGTCACAATGGAGATCTGTCGGCTATCCTTTCCGGTCGTGTCATTATGCTCAGTCTGTACCACTGCCCGGCCATAGATCGTATCTCCGGCAAGGCCGCTGCTCAGCACCACCAGATCCACCTGACCGGCCCAGTTGGTCCGGGCATAGGAGACGCGGCCGGAGTTGACGCCGGTCTGGCTCAGCTCGCTGAGGGCGATCTGTCTGCCGCCGTCAAAGAGCATAACGTTGTCCGCCAGCTTTCTGCCGCCCAGCGTACCTTCCTTGGGAAGCAGGTCACCGCCGACACCGCCGGAGATCTTGTTGAGCTTCAGGCCGCTCTTGTCGGCATACACCGACACTACCTGACCGGCGTATTCGCTCGCTGTGCCGATGTTCAGCAGCGCACCGCCGCAGACCAACTGCACATCACCCTTTTCGGACACCACCGCCATGGCATTGCCCCGGGCACCGGTGTTGTTGGCATCCTCGGCACCGGCCACCTGACCGTCCGCCGTCAGCAGAAGGACGATCTGCTTGCCAGGCTTCAGCTTGGACAGGGAATCCACTGCCGTAGGCAGAACATTCAGTTCCTTGCCGCCCAGCACCGTAATGGTGGCAGGGCTGCTGGGAGAGGGCTTGCAGTCCTCGTAGTAGACGGACACCCGGGTATCGCTGACAATGATGGAATTGGTAGCGGAGGCGTAGGTCGCAACATCATACCGTTTGAGGTCTGCTGCCGTGGCAGGAGAACCGTTCTTGTAAATGTTGTAGCTGGTGCTGCCCGCCAGAGAATTCAGTCCGGCAACAGAGCCGTTGGCACCGATGATGACCGCCGCATTGGAAACGCCATTGCTGCCGGTGATGGGCAGGAAGGTCAGGATCTCGCCGGCGCTGTTGAGGACCGCCTTGCCCTTGGAGCCGATGAGGCTGGTGGAGGTAACGGGGTGAGCCATGGTATACGTCTTACCGCCGGCAGTCATCGTGCCCTTACCGCCGTCCACGGCGGTAAGGTAGACCTCCTCGCCCACTTTGTAGCTGAACAGCGCCTCGCCCTTGCCATGCTTGGCCTCAAAAAGGTTCAGGAACAGCTTGGCCGCCTGTGCGCGGGTCAGGCCCGCGTAGGCGGAGGTGATACCGGTGGACTTCAAAAGGCCGTTGGTCTGGGCCTCCGCCATGTAGCTCTGGGGCCACACGCCGCCCATGTCCTCGTCCTTGTAGCCCAGGCCCCGCATGAGGATCGTCACCGCCTGTCCGGCGGTCACGGTCTGGCCGGGCTTGAACTTACCGTCGGCAAAGCCGGAGATGATCCCCTTCCTCGCCGCCATATTGATGTAGGCGGACGCCCAGTGGGAGGGCTTCACGTCCGGGAAGATGGTAACGGTGGAATACCGTCCCAACTCGCCGCTGCCGTCCATGGCGTAAACCGCCATTTTGCAGAACTGTGCCCGGTTCAGAACGGTGTCCGGGCGGAAGGTACCGTCGCCGTAGCCGTCCAGCACACCCATGAGCCGCAGAGTCTCCACGGCGGTGGCGGTATAGCTGTCGCTGACGTCGGAAAATTTGGTGACAGCCGCCGCCCCGGCAGGCACCGTCAGCAGGGAGCCCAGCATGCTGATCGCCAGCAGCCAGGTCAAAATTCGTTTTTTCATAAGTCTCTCTCCTTTAATCCGCCCGCAGGGCTTCCACAGGCTGGAGTTTCGATGCTTTTGCCGCCGGGTAGCTGCCGAACAGCACGCCCAGAGTCACCGACAGGCCAAAGGCCGCCAACGTCACCCACATAGCGGGGAAAATGGTCATCTGGAACAGGAACTTGCCCAGGACCAGGCTGCCAATTGTGCCGAAGATAATGCCTACAATGCCGCCCATGCCGCAGAGCATACCGGATTCGATGAGGAACTGGGCCACGATGCTGCTGCGCTGCGCGCCAAGGCTCCGGCGGATACCGATCTCGCGGGTCCGCTCCGTCACCGTCACCAGCATGATGTTCATGATACCGATGCCGCCCACCAGCAGGGAGATGGCGGCGATGCCGCCCAGCACCAGAGAGATCATGGTCAGCTGCTGGTTCTGATAATCCTGCCAGTAGCCTTCCTTCTGCACCTGATAGCCACCCATACTCTGATCCACCACGCCGGAGAGGTACCCGCCGATCTCGGTGATGGCGGTTTTCATGCTGGCGTCATCCTTGGCCTTTACCAAAAAGTCTGTGGGAGCCGTATCCCCCAGCAGCCGGGTAGCGGTGTAGGGAAGGATCATAAAGTTATCCGTCTGGTAAGCGGAAGGGGTATCTGGCTCCACGCGGGCGCCATACACGCCCACCACTTCAAAGTTGTTGCCGTTGACCTTCATGATCTGTCCCACAGGGTTGGCGCTACCGAAAAAGACCCGCGCCGCCTGCGCGCCCAGCACGCAGATCTGATTGTATTTCTCGCAGTCCAGCCACGCAAGGTCTCTGCCCTTTGCGATTGCCAGATTGTTGCAGGCGCTGTACTGGTCGGAGCCGTAGTAGATCTGCGGGGGACCGCTGACCACGTTGTACTGCTGGTCATATTTCCACTCCATTGTGGAGCTGTTTTTCGTACCGTATACCACCGTAGCGTTGGATGAGCCCTTGGGGGTAATGCCAATAATGGACTCCTTCAGTCCGGAGCAAAAGCGGTACAATCCGGTAAAATAGTCCTTGCTGATAGGGTTGCCGTCCTCGTCATACGTATACGCATACACGCTCACTTCAATGCGGTTGGCGCCCATGGCGGCAAACTGCTCCATGGTTTTGGCCTTCATACCCTCCATGGTGGAGACGATGGTCATAACGGCGGCAATACCGATGAAAATAGAGAGAATGGTCAAGGCGCTGCGGCCTTTTTTCCCGCAGATGGACCGCCAGGCCATCTTAAATGCCTGCCCGATGTTCAATACCAATCCACCTCCTGTGGGTGATCCTCGATGATCTTTCCGTCCGCGATCCGCACAATGCGCCGGGCCGTGGCGGCGATCCCGTTGTCATGGGTGATGAGAATGACGGTGCTGCCCTCCTTGTTCAGCTGCTGGAGGAAGCCCAGCACCTCGTGGCCCGTCCGGGAATCCAATGCGCCGGTAGGCTCATCCGCCATGATGATGGGCGGATGGGTGGAAATGGCCCGGGCGATGGCCACACGCTGCTGCTGGCCGCCGGACATCTGGGTAGGCTTATGCTGCGCCCGGTCGGCGAGACCCACGCGGGTCAGCGCCTGTATCGCCAGCTCCCGCCGGTCAATGGGATCGATGCCCTGATAGATCAGCGGCAGCTCCACGTTTTCCAGCACCGTCAGGTTCTGGATCAGGTTGTACTGCTGGAAAATGAACCCGATCTGCTTGTTGCGGATGCGGGAGAGCTCCTTGTCGGAAAGCTCCCGGACATCCACGCCGTCCAAACGGTAAGTGCCCCGGGTGGGGATGTCCAGACAGCCCAGCACGTTCATCATGGTGGACTTGCCGGAGCCGGACTGGCCCACCACCGCCACGAACTCGCCCTTTTCAATATCCAGCGAAACGCCGTCCAGGGCCCGGACCTCGCTCTCAAGGCCCTCGCCGTAGATCTTATAGACGTCCCGCAGTTCGATCAGTTTCGCCATGGCTTAACCCCACGCCTGATCGGTTATCATCTGGGTAAAGACGGTGTCGCCGTCATTTACGCCGGACTTGATCTCCACGTTATATGTATCCTGAATACCGATCTCCACCTGAACGGGATAGAAGCCGCTGGGGATCTCCTCGTCCTGATAGGGCAGCTCCAGCGCGTTGTCCGGCCGGCTGTCTGCCTGCACATAGACCACGGTGGCGGAAGAACCATCCTCCAGCCCCACGGTACGCACCGCCTGGATGGGCACCATCAGGCAGTTGTCATTCTGGCTGGCCTGGATCTGATAGTTCACATAGCTGTTGACTTGCAGGTTGCCGTCCGTGTTGTCCGCGGAGATGGTGATGGGATAGGAGGCCACGCCGTTATTCACAGTGCTGGAAAGGCTCACCGTCTCCACCGTGCCGAAGGCGCTGGTGCCCCACTGGTCCAGGTTCACGGGCATGCCGGTCTTGATATAGCTGATGTTCCGCTCGTCCACGGTGGCGCTGACGGTCACGGTGGAGGTGTCGGAAATGGTCACCAGGGTGGTGTTTGCCTGAAGTTCCTGCCCCGGCGTCACGGACAGGCCGATGACCTGACCGGAAATGGGAGCCACCGCATTGCAGTTGTCCAGATTCTTCTGGGCGGCCTCCAGCTTCTTCTGGGCCTCTTCCAGGTTCTGCTGGGCGGTGAAGATCTCCGTCTCGCTGTCCTCGCCGTCAATCCGCACCAGAACCTGACCGGGCGTTACGGCGAGATAGTCCACCAGATTACTGGAGATCACCGTGCCGCTGACGGTGGAGTTCAAATCTCCCACCCGGTAATATTGCAGCTTAGCGGCTTCGTAGGGATACACGGTATCGCCGTTCACAATCGTAGTGGCAGTAGCCACCATATCCTTGGCCAGCACACCCTCGTTGGGGATCACGATCTCGGCGGAAAACAGCTTAGAACCCTCCGGCGTGATGCGGCTGACCATGTGAACAGCCTCCACCGTGCCTTCCACGGTGGTCATCAGGGCAGGGATAGAGACCTGCACCTTCTGCCCCGCCTTCAGCTCCCCAGCGTAGGCGTAGCTGTAATACTGCTCCAGCCGCATCCGGGTATCGTCCGCAAGGACGGCGACCTTGGTGCCCTTGCTAATCTCGTCGCCGGGGTTCAGTGTCACAACATCCATCAGTTTTCCGGCGTAGGACGGAGAAAGATTCAGCCCCGCAATGTCCTTTTGCAGCGTATTGATCTGCTTCTGATAGCCCTCAACCTCATCGCGGGCCTTCTGGACCTCCGTGGCAGCATTGGGGGAATCAATGGTAAACAGGGGGTCCCCCTGCTCCACTTTCTGTCCCTCCTCCACGAATACATCCATCACCGTGCCCGCAGTGGTCAAGCTGATAGTCTCGCTGTTCTTGGCCTTTACCAGACCGCTGCCGTCCACCTCGGAGCTGATAGCGCCGTAGGACACCGTCGCCATGCCTACCTCGCTGCTGCCGTCCTTCTTTTTGAAGAATTTCACGCCGCCTGCGATCAGGGCGGCCACGATCACCAGCGCAACGATCCGCCGGATCGTACGCCGCCGCTTTTTCTTGTCTGCCGTACTTTTTTCCGGCTTTTTCGCCGGGGTCTCCGGTGACGCCGGAGCGGCTGTCTCCGCCGGGGTCAGCTCCTTTTTCTCTTCCATGATCTCTGCCATGACATATTCTCCTTTTACGATTCTCCGGGCTGAGGCCCGCTTGTTTCCGATCCAGTGCTGTCAGCGCCCAAACAGGGCTGCCGGCAGGCATATTCACCTTCGCTCACTGATGTTAATATAGCCAATAGGGTAAATCAACAACAAAACAGTAACAAATTCCATCAAAACCGCTTTCATTTGTAATAGACGGATTCAACTGCGAAAAGGTTTCCTTTTTTGCAAAAACTTTTTGATAACAGCAGACCGCACCGCCCGGGATCGTGGGCAGTGCGGTCACTTTTGTTGTTTTCAGGAGATCAGGCAGCCAGCCGCCGGGCGCTCATGCGCTGGATCAGCACGATGCCGCCGACCATCACGAGGCCAACCACATCCGATGCGGTGCCGGGGATCATCATGCACAGACCCCCGGCAGCCATCGCCAGACGGAACAGCATGGGGATTTTCTTATAGACGAAGCCGTTCAAAGCCGCAGCCACGCCAAACAGACCGATGAGGGCGCTGACCACGATCTGCACCACTTCAAATGCGCTGCTCACGTTGTCAAACAGCATAGCGGGGCTGTACGCAAAAATGTAGGGCACGATAAAGGCCGCGACGGCCAGCTTGGTAGCGTTGATGCCGGTTTTCATAGGGTTGGCCTTGGCAATGGCGGCGCCGGCGTAGGCAGCCAGAGCCACCGGAGGCGTAATGTCCGCCACGATGCCGAAGTAGAACACGAAGAAGTGAGCCGCCACCAGAGGGAAGTCCATCTGCACCAGAATGGGGGCGCAGGTGGAAGCCATGATGCAGTAGTTTGCGGTGGTAGGAACGCCCATACCCAGAATGATGCAGCAGATCATCGTCAGCAGCAGGCCGATCATGGTAGCGTCGCCTGCCATCTGCACGATGGCGTTGATGAGGATGGAAGCAAGACCGGTGACGGTGATGCAGCCGGCGATCATACCAGCCATGGCACAGGCCACAGCCACGGTGATGGCGCCCTTGGCACCGGCCTCCAGTGCCTCCACGATTTTACCGAAGGTCAGACGCTCCTCCTTGTTCAGGAAGCCCACCACGATGGCGGCCAGGATGGACACCGCCGCGGAGAACTGCATGGTGCGGCTGCCGGAGGAAACCAGGAAGATCAGCAGGGCCAGAGGTATGATGAGATAGGCACGCTTGGCAAGCTCGCCCCAGGAGACCATCTCGGACTTGGGCATACCCTTCAGTCCCAGCTTCTTGGCTTCCAGATGGACGGCGATGAAAATGCCGGTGAAGTACAGCACGGCGGGAAGAATGGCCTTTACAGCCACCTTCGCATAGGGGATATTCATGTACTCTGCCATCAGGAACGCCGCTGCGCCCATGATGGGGGGCATGATCTGACCGCCGGTAGAGGCGGCGGCCTCCACCGCGCCGGCGAACTCCGGCTTGTAGCCGGTTTTCTTCATCATGGGGATGGTGACGGAGCCGGTGGTCACGGTGTTGCCCACGGAGGAGCCGGACACCATGCCGCACAGGGCGGAGGAAATGACCGCCACCTTGGCGGGGCCGCCGGAAGACCAGCCCGCCAGACGGTTGGCGAAGCTGATGAAGAAGTTGGCGATGCCGGTGCGCTCCAGAAATGCGCCAAAGATGATGAACAGCACGATGTAGGTGTAGCAGACGCTCACCGGCGTACCGATGACGCCGCTGGTGGTGTAGAACAGCTTATAGACGATGTTCTTCAGCGCCTTGTAAAAGCTGGGGTCCCAGCTGAGCTGGTTATAAAACGTGTAGATCAACAGCAGGCCCAGCACCACCAGAATAGGCAGGCCCACGCACCGGCGGCACAGCTCGATCAGCACCACAATACCGATGGCACCGACAATGATGTGGACGGGCTGGAGCTTGGTGGCCAGCTGAATGATGGAAAATGCGTTGATGGCAAAATAGAAGAAGCTGCCAGCGCCCAGAACCATCAGGAGCCAGTCATACCAGGGCACATGGTTCACCCGGGCAGCACCCTTTCTGGCGGGATACACCAGATAGCCGATAATGATGATAAAGCCCAGGAACAGGGACAGCCGCCGCTCCGGAAGCGCCTTGCTGAACAGGGTCATCAGGATACAATAGATTGAGAAGGCCGACATCAGCACCTGCAAGGCGATTTTCGGAGCCCCCTCCCAGATACGGGTGTTGGATTCCCGGTCATACTTCTTCATGACCGCATCCACGTCCGCCTGGATATCATGCTCCATCTCGTGCACCTCGTGGTCGAGTGCCTTTTCCACTTCAACAATGGGGTCTTTTTTCTTGAACAGGCCCATATGGTCTCCTCCTTGATCGTTTTCTCACATCCGCAGTTGACAGGGGCAGCGGATCTCTGTCCTTCTCAACCGGGGATCGGGGTAAATTCTTGTAAATTGGTCCGCAGCAAGCGCTCTGTTCTTCCGTTCCGGAGAGCTGTGCTTCGCTTTAGAACCACTCACGGCTGCGGCGGATTTCTCCGCCGCAGCTTTCCGGCGCATCGCGCCGGAAAGGCTGATTTTAATGGTGCAGGAATCCCCTGATGGGTTTCCCGCACACACCCTTCCTTTCCGTTCCGGAGAGCTGTGCTTCTCTTTAGAACCACTCACGGCTGCGGCGGATTTCTCCGCCGCAGCCTGAATGACATACTTATGGGTAAGGAAATGGCGGTGATGCTGTAAAGATCCCGTTCAGATCTTTACTTGGTTGCCACATCGAAGCCCTTCTCGGCGAAGTACTTGGCAGCGCCGGGATGATAAGGCACAGAGGTGATGGAAGCGCCGAACTCGGTGGACAGCTCGCCGTACTTGGCGTGGCTGCTGATCAGATCGGGGGCGTTGTCGAAGATGTCAGCCGTCAGAGCATAGATAACATCCTCAGATACATCGTCACGGGCCAGGATCACAGCGCCCACAGCCACGGTGGCCACATCCTCGTCCTGACCGTTGTAGGTACCGGCGGGGATGACGTGCTTGGTGTAGTAAGGAGAGGCGGCCAGCAACTCGTCGATATGGGCGTCATCCAGAGACACCAGATAAGCAGCCTTGGTAGTGGACAGATCCATGATGGCAGTGGTGGGGGCGCCGGCCACGATGAAGGCGGCATCGATCTTGCCGTCCTTCAGGGAGTCAGCGCTGTCGCCGAAGCTCTGATAGGTGGCGTTGATCTTGGTGAACTTGCCGTCAGCGTCCAGATCACCCAGACCATAAGCGCTCAGAATGTCCACAGCGTTGAAGTACACACCGGAACCGGCAGCGCCGACAGACACGTTCTTACCGGCCAGGTCAGCCACGGTCTTGATGCTGGGATCGGTGGTGACGATCTGCACATCTTCCATGTACAGGGCGGCCACGGTGGAGAAGCAGTCGATGGGGTTCTCAAAGAGGTTGGTGCCGTTGTAGGCATAGGCCATCACGTCGGACTGGCAGAAGGCCAGCTCTGCGTTGCCGTCGGCCAGCTCTTCCACGTTGGACTTGGAGCCGTTGCCAACCAGACCGGTGACAGACACATTGGTATTGTTGGTGGCGTGCTGGGCGATGACGGAGCCGAAGGCATAGTAGGTGCCGGACTCGCCGCCGGTGACGAAGCGCAGCTTCGCGGTAGAAGCAGCGGGAGCGCTGTCGCCAGTCTCATTGCCGGAGGCGTTACCGCCGCCGCAGGCAGTCAGAGAAGCGATGAGGCCCAGAGCCAGAATCAGAGAAAACACTTTTTTCATTCCAAATCCCTCTTTCACAGTTGAATTAGGTGGAAACGCCCGGTGCTTTTTTCAAGGGTGTTTCCGTAAGCATGTGCATAGTATACATGTATATCATTCATTTTGCAAGGGTCATTTTCTCTTTTTGGTGATTTTTTGCAATGTTCAAGTATTCATCTTGCATTTTCACGCTATTCTCTGCGTTTTCCCGCAAATGTCTTGCAAAACAAATGTCCGTCTTGCAAAAACACGCCCCGCCAGGAAAACCAGCGGGGCGTGTTTTGTGCAGTTTAACTAAGAGCAACTTACTGAAGCACCTTGGAGTCTACAACTTCCTTCAGCTTGGCGGTGAAGTCCTCCAGGCTCATAGCGCCCAGATCCTCGCCGGCGCGGGTACGGACGGAGACCGTCTTGTTTTCCATATCCCGGTCACCCACAACGATCATATAGGGCACCTTCTCCAGAGTGGCCTCACGGATCTTCTTGCCGATCTTCTCGTTGCGGTCATCCACCTCCACGCGGAAGCCCTGGCCGTCCAATGCGTCAGACAGATCCTTGGCATAATCCAGCGCACGGTCGGTGACAGGCAGGATCTTCACCTGAACAGGAGCCAGCCATGCGGGGAAGGCGCCGGCAAAGTGCTCGGTGATGATGCCGATGAACCGCTCGATGGAGCCGAACACAACACGGTGGATCATCACGGGCACGTCCTTGCCGCCGTCGCTGGTGGTATACTCCAGATCAAAGCGGCCGGGCAGCTGATAGTCCAGCTGAATGGTGCCGCACTGCCAGGTACGGCCCAGAGAGTCCTGAATGTGGAAGTCCAGCTTGGGGCCGTAGAACGCACCGTCGCCGGGGTTCACCACATACTCCTTGCCGATGGAGGTAATGGCGTCGGCCAGAGCGTTCTCTGCCTTCTCCCAGTCCTCCCGGGTGCCGATGTGGTCCTCGGGCATGGTGGACAGCTCGATCTTGTAGGGCAGGCCAAACAGAGAGTAAACCTCGTCGAACAGGCGGGCGATGCGGATGACCTCATCCTTGATCTGGTCCTTGGCCAGCAGGATGTGGGCGTCGTCCTGAGTGAAGCAGCGGACACGGAACATGCCGTGGAGCGCGCCGGAGAGCTCATGACGATGGACCAGGCCCAGCTCACCGTACCGCAGGGGCAAGTCTCGGTAGGAATGGGGTTCCAGCTCATAGACCAGAATACTGCCGGGGCAGTTCATGGGCTTGATGGCAAAGTCCTCGCCGTCAATGACGGTGGTATACATATTATCCTTGTAGTGATCCCAGTGGCCGGAGGTCTCCCACAGAGTCCGCTTCATGATCTGAGGAGTGGAGATCTCCACATAGTTCCACTTCTTGTGGACCTGACGCCAGTAGTCGATCAGGGTGTTCTTCAGCACCATGCCCTTAGGCAGGTAGAAGGGGAAACCGGGGGCCTCATCCCGGAAAGCAACCAAGCCCAGCTCCTTGCCCAGCTTCCGGTGATCCCGGCGCTTGGCCTCCTCAATGCGCTCCAGATAGGCGTCCAGTTCCTCCTTCTTGGGGAAGGCGATGCCGTAGATCCGCTGCAGGGTCTCCCGGTTGGAGTCACCCCGCCAGTAGGCGGCGTTGCAGGCCAGCAGCTTGATGGCGTTGCCCTTCACCCGGCCGGTGGAGTCCAGATGGGGGCCGGCGCACAGGTCGGTGAACTCGCCCTGCTTGTAGAAGGAGATGGGAGCATCCTCCGGCAGATCCTGGATCAGCTCCACCTTGTAAGGCTCGCCCTTCTCCTCCATGAACTTGATGGCTTCCTCGCGGGGCAGCTCGAAGCGCTCCAGCTTCAGCTTCTCCTTGCAGATCTTCCGCATCTCGGCCTCGATCTCGGTCATGTGCTCCGGAGTAAAGGCAAAGGGTGCGTCCATATCGTAGTACCAGCCCTCCTTGATGGAGGGGCCGATGGCCAGCTTCACCTCGGGCCACAGGCGCTTGACGGCCTGCGCCATGATGTGAGAGCAGGTGTGCCAGTAAGTCTGGCGGTATTCCTCATTTTCAAAGCTGAATTCCTTGATTTCCTCAGACATAGTAATGTCTCCTTTCCTGCGGCGGTCTTTCCGCCCTTGGGGCAAAACAAAAACGCCTCACCCCTGTTTTGGTCAGGGGTGAGGCGTAAAGCTCCACGGTTCCACCCTGCTTGCACAGTAAAACAAAATTTGTTTCGCTGTGCAAGCAGGGTAAAAAACTCCTTCGGAGTCTTCTAATTGAAATCATGCAAGACACCCTTCCTGGGTTTCTTGCACACATTCTTCCTTCCCGCCAGCGAAAGTCCTTTTGCGCATTGTGCCGCTCGTGTCCTCTGTAACGGGAGGTCCCGTCCCGGCCTACATATCGGCGGGCAGCTCCAAGGCGGTGACTGTTCCGGTTCTGACTGACGCTGCTTTCAGCCCATGACAGCGTCTCTCTGAAGTTCTTCCCGGACAGCGTCCTTTTCCAAGCCTTTTTTCAGAATGGAATCATGATAGCACGGCTCTTTTGGATTGTCAAGGGGCGCATCCTGTCGATTTTCACAGGAAATTCGCGCCATATCCGGGAAGTTTCGCCGTTTTTTCAGGCGTTGGGATGGGGCAGATTCCACCGGTAGTGGGCCGACAGACACCGGATGGCAAACACCGCCGCCGCACCGACCAGCATGGCCGTCATCTTCCCTGCCGGCTGCCGCAGCACCCCGCAGATCACCGCGCCGACGAGAGAGGCGCAGGCGTAAATATGCTTCACGAAAATATAGGGCATATCTCCGGCCATCACATCCCGCAGCAGCCCGCCGCCCACGCCGGTGAGTACGCCGACGAACACCAGCAGGTACAGGGACGGCGCTTCCACGCAGTTCCATGCCACGCGGACGCCCATGACCGTGAAGATGCCCAGGCCCGCGCTGTCCATCAGCAGCATAAACAGGTCATACCGCCGCTGGTTGCCCATCAGCAGGTGCCGCACGCCGGAGAGAAACAGGATCAGCGAGGTAATTACCGCCACTGCGGAGGCCGTCGGATTCTGAAACGCCGCCGGGGGCGTGTTGCCCAGCAGCACATCCCGCACCATACCGCCGCCGCAGGCGGTGGTCAGGCCAAGGATACAGACGCCGAACACGTCCAGTCCCTTCCGGACCCCCAGCACCGCGCCGGAGGCGGCGAAGGCGATGGTGCCCAGCATTTCAAACAGAAAGAGAAAGGTCTCCATGTCTCACATGCCCCTCCGCACCATTTCCATAAATGCGGTAGCCGCGGCCGTGGGAGGCACTTCCTTCAAGGTACACATATCCACGCTGCGCTCCGGGATCGTGAAGTCCGTTTTCAGCAGACGGATGTCGCCGCTTTCCAGGTCCTTCCGGACGAATTCCAGCGTCACACCAGCCACGCCCAGACCGATCCCCGCCAGCGTCACCAAAAGCTGCCGGGAGGACAGCTCGATCTCCGGGGTCAGGGTAACGCCGGCCTTCAAAAACTCCTGTTCCAGAAAAACACGGGAGCTGGCCTTCCGCTCCAGCAGGATCAGGGGAAATTCCGCCATCTCCTGCCGGGTGTAGATCTTGTCGAAATCGCAGTGGTAATTCTTCCCCGCCACGAACACGGAATGGGTGGTAAAGCAGGGCCAGGTCTCCAGCGTGCTGTCCTTGGGAGAGGAGGCAAAGGCGATGTCCACCGCCCCGGAGCGAAGCATGCTCACCACCTTGGCGCTGCGGCCGGAGACGATCTTCAGCCGGATGCCGGGGTGCTGGTGGTGAAATTCGTCCAGATACGGCGTCAAGAACTGCCCCGTCACCGTGTCACTGGCGCCGATGGTCAAGGTGCCTAACAGCAGCTGCTGGGCCTGAGAGAGCTTGTCCTCGCCGGTAGCCAGCAGACCCAAGGCGTTGCGGACATACTGATAGAGCATCTGGCCCTCTCCCGTCAGCGTCACGCCCCGGGGGGAGCGGGCAAACAGCCGGGCCTGCAGGGCCGTTTCCAGCTGTTTAATAGATTGGCTCACCGCCGATTGGGAAATATACAAATTCTTTGCCGCCGCCGAGATGTTGCCGGTCTCCGCGACCTCCTTGAACACCCGGTACAATTCCAGTTTTACTGCCATACGCGCTTCCTCCATAATCAGCGGGTCTTATCGCTACAATCAGCATTATAAGCAACCGCCGTTGGAATTGCAACCATAAACCAATCGTCTCTTCTGTAAAATTTTTGATGTCCGAAGCCCCCCGCTTTCGGCGGCTTTCCATAGGCGGTGGGTTGCAAACAGCCGGAGAATACGATAAAATAAAGTGATTTTTAATTTGATCCCTCATCCTATATATTCGGAGGTACTCCATGCTCTATTCCGTTCTGGCTGTGGGCGATGTGGTAGGCGAGGCAGGTCTCGCCCATCTGGAACGCCATCTGCGGCCCCTGCAAAAGCTGAAAAACATTTCGTTCACCGTGGTCAACGGGGAAAACATCTCCGGCGTGGGTCTGACCTGCAAGCAGGCGTGGCGGGTCTATGACGCCGGAGCCGACGCCGTGACCCTTGGCAACCACACCTTCGGCAAAATGGAGATCGGCCGTATGCTGGATGAGACCCCGTGGCTCCTGCGCCCCGCCAACCTGTCCGGCAGAATGCCGGGCCATGGCTGCGAGATTTTCGATCTCAATGGCCTGCGGTTCCGCGTGGTGAATCTCATCGGCCGCTGTACGCTCCAGTGGAACGCTGAAAATCCCTTTACTCTGGCGGACCGGCTGCTGAAGCAGGGCACTGCGGATTTTACCCTGGTGGATTTCCATGCGGAGGCCACCAGTGAAAAACTGGCACTGGGCTACTATCTGGACGGCCGGGTCAGTGCCCTGTGGGGCACCCACACCCATGTCCCCACTGCCGATGAGCGGGTCTATCCCAAGGGCACCGGCTATATCACGGATCTGGGGATGACCGGCCCCATCGAATCTGTTCTGGGCGTAGAGTCCGCGCAGTCGGTGGAATCGTTTTTGGGTGGTCTGCCGGGACGCTACCGCAGTCCGGATGGGCCCTGCAAGCTGCAGGGGGCTATTTTTACACTGGACAGCGCCACCGGCCTCTGCACCGCCGTGGAGCGGGTGGACATTCGATAAGGAGGCCGTTGTATGACAAGACCTGAGCATTACCGTTCCTATTCCGCTGTATTTCCCATTTTGCTGCGGGAGGGGGCCAACGGGCAGGAGGTGCTGCTGCACCTGCGGCAGAACACTGGCTATATGGACGGCTGCTGGGACTTTGCCGGCAGCGGCCATGTGGACGAAAACGAAACCGCCCGTCAGGCCGTGGCCCGGGAGTGTTTGGAGGAACTGGGCATTACAGTGAACCCCGCCGACATGGAATTTGTCCACCTGTGCCACCGGGTCGCCGGAGGCGATGGCCGCACCTATTATGACATGTGCTTCGTGATCCGGAAATATCAGGGAGAGCCTGCCGTCATGGAGCCAGAGAAAAACGCCGGGCTCCGCTGGTTCCCCACGGAGGCCCTTCCGGAAAATACCAGTACTGCCGTGGAGGTCATGCTGCGCCCCTGTCTGCGGGGCCAGCCTTACAGTGAGGTCATTCATGACCTTCCGGTCACATCAATCTAAAAAAGAGGAAATCACTATGTCTATTCAAAAGGTAAGAGAGTATTTCAAGCAGTTCGGCATTGAGGACCGCATCCGGGAATTCGACGTTTCCTCCGCCACGGTGGAGCTGGCGGCGGTGGCCGTAGGCGTGGAGGGCGCCCGGATCGCCAAGTCTATGAGCTTCAAGGTAGGAGAGGAACCCATCATCATTGTGGTGGCGGGAGATGCCAAGGTGGACAACAGCCGCTACAAGGCCCAGTTCCACACCAAGGCCAAAATGCTGACCTTTGAGGAAGCCCATACCATGATCGGCCATGACCCCGGCGGCGTGTGCTCCTTCGCTTTGCCGGATAATGTAAAAACCTATCTGGACATCTCCCTGAAGCGGTTCGAGACCGTATTCCCCGCCGCCGGCAGCAGCAACAGCGCCATTGAACTGACCTGCGAGGAATTGGAGAAGTATTCCTCCAACTTCGTCTCCTGGGTGGATGTGGCAAAGGGCTGGCGTCCGGAAGAAAAGGAAGCTTGAGGGGCTTATGCTGAGATTTATTCACGCGGCGGACTTCCATCTGGACAGTGCCTTCGCCGCCCTGACCCCCCGGCAGGCCGCAACCCGCCGCCGGGAGAGCCGGGAGCTACCGGTACGACTGGCTAACTACGTCAACCAGAATAACATTGATCTGGTGCTGCTGGCGGGGGACCTCTTTGACAGCTCCGCCTCCTACCGGGACACGGCAGAGGAGCTCTCCGCCGCTCTTGGGCAGATGGAGGCGCAGGTCTACATTGCCCCCGGCAACCATGACTGGTACGGCCCCGGCAGCCCCTACCTGACGGTGAAGTGGCCGGAAAATGTGCATATTTTCACTCAGCCCCGGTTGGAAACGATGGAATGGCCGGGAAAAAATCTGGTGCTCCACGGTGCGGCCTTTACCCACGGTGAGCAAGCCGACGGCTTCCTCACTGGCTTCACCGCCCCCGCCGACGGGAAGCTCCATATCGGCCTGCTCCACGGGGAGATTGACCCCTCGGAGGCCCGGTATGATCCCATCCGCAAGGAGGAGATCGCCGCCAGTGGCCTTGTCTATCTGGCGCTGGGCCACATCCACAAGCGGACGGAGCCTTTGACCTATGACGGCACCGTCTGCGCGTGGCCGGGCTGCCCGGAGGGCCGGGGGTTCGACGAATTGGGGGAAAAGGGCTTTTATTCCGGCACGATCGACGATTCCGGCAAGATCAGCCTTACCTTCGTCCCCTTCGCCCGGCGGCGGTATGAAATTTTGACGGTGGACGTCACCGATCAGGACCCCCGCGCCGCCATCGAGGCGGCGCTGCCCGCCGACACGGCACAGGACCTATACCGTATTCTGCTCACCGGAGAGACCGGTGAGGGCGGCGTCCATACGGACGCGCTGAAAGCGGCGCTGGCGGACCGACTCTACGCATTGGAACTGCGGGACCGGACCCGGCTGGCGGAGGACCTGTGGGCCAAAGCGGATGAGGACTCCCTCCGGGGCCTGTTTCTGAGGGATTTAAAGCAGCAGCTGGCGCAGGCTCAGACGGAGGAGGACCGCCAGCGCGTCACCATGGCCGCCCGGTTCGGACTGGCGGCGCTGGACCACAGGGATTTGGGATAAGGCGAGAATTTATGAAAAAAATTTTATTGATCGGCACCGGCGGTACCATTGCCTCTGATGTCACGGAAGACGGCCTGGCCCCAGAGTTGACCTCTGAGCAGTTATTGAACCATCTCCCCACTATCTCCAGTATCTGCGATGTGGAATGTATACAACTTTTGAATCTGGACAGCACTAACATGCGTCCTGAGCATTGGTTGGATATGGTGCGGTGCATCCGGGAAAACTATGACCGCTATGATGGCTTTGTCATCACCCATGGTACAGACACCATGGCTTATACAGCCGCAGGTCTCAGCTATCTGATCCAAGGCAGTCCAAAACCTGTGATTCTCACCGGTGCACAGAAGCCTATCGGATTTGATTCCACAGATTCCAAGATCAACATGACGGACGCTTTTCGCTGTGCCGCCTCGGATCTCCCCGGTGTGTCTATCGTGTTCAACAATCACGTGATTTTGGGCACACGGGCCCGTAAGACCCGCACAAAGAGTTTTCAGGCATTTTCCAGCATCAACTATCCGGATCTGGGGATCCTGCGGGATGGAGTACTGTTGCGGTATATCCGCCAGGACTGTACCACTGTACCTACTTTTTCTGACACTTTGGATAATAAAGTGGCCCTTTTGAAGCTGACACCGGGGCAGGACCGTTCTGCCGCCGACTTTTTTCTGGAGCGAAATGATGCTCTGATCATCGAGAGCTTTGGAGTCGGCGGTCTGCCGGAGCACGGCGGGTTCTACGATTGTCTACAAAGCTGGATAGAACAAGGCAAATTTGTGGTTCTTACTACTCAGGTCCCCAGTGAGGGCAGCGACGTAGGCGTTTACCATGTTGGACACAGTCTGAAAGCAAACCTCCGCGTTTTGGAAGCCTACGATATGACCACGGAGGCTGTGGTAGCCAAGCTCATGTGGATCCTGGGACGGACCCATGACCGCACTGAGGTAGAAAAGCTATTCTATACACCGATAGCAAAGGACATTCTCTTCCCCGTCCACGGGTGGGGTTTATAGGATTTACCATCTGCAGCACTACATAGAAACCTGCCGGAGCAGTCCACGGACTGTTCCGGCAGGTTTTTTCCATATAATACAACCTTAATCGTACCGCAGGGCGTCGATGGGGTTCAGCTTGGCCGCCTTGTTGGCGGGCAGGTAGCCGAACAGAACGCCGATGCCTACGCTGACGCCGAAGCTGACAGCAATGTCGGAAAGAGTCGGCACCGCGCTGAAAGTGATGCCGTTCATGGAACTGGACATGATGGCCCCCACCGCAATGGTGGCAGCTTTGGCCAGCAGCAGGCCGAATACGATGCCCAGCACCCCGCCCACGGCGGAGGTGGTGCCCGCTTCAATGACGAATTGGCCCCGGATGTCCTTCTGCTTGGCGCCCAGAGATTTTCGGATGCCGATCTCCCTTGTCCGTTCCGTGACGGACACCAGCATGATGTTCATAATGCCGATGCCGCCCACCAGCAGGGAAATGGCGGCGATGGCCACCAGTACGATCATCATGGTGTTCATCATGGTGTTCATGGCATCCATCATCTCTGCGGAGGTCATGACCATGTAGTAGTCCGAGGACTGATAGGTTTTATACAGTCGCTTTTCCACAATGCCCTTGGCAGCGGACGCCGTATCCCGGCTGGTGGCCGTCAGCAGGAACATTTCATCGGTGCCCATCATCATGGTGCCGGTGCCCATCCGCTGGGCGTTTTCATAGGGGATGTAGATCACATCGTCGGCGCTGCCCTCGCTGCTGTCGCCGCTTTTACTCAACACGCCGATGACGGTGTAAGGCACACCGCTCAGAGAGATGGTCTTACCCAGTGCGTCGCCCCGAAAGGCGGTCTGCGCCAGATAATCGCCGATGACGCAGACATTCTGATGCCGATCCACGTCGATGTAGCTGAGGAAGCGCCCCTCCCCCAGCGTCTCGCCCTGCATGGTGCCCTTGGTGTCCTCTTTGAAGAACGCCTCGCTGACGCCGTAGACCGAGGTGCGGTCATAGTCATCCGTCTGGTAGCGCACCTTGGCAGAAGCGGAGACATAGGGGGTCACGCCGGTGAGGTACTGGGGATATTTGTCCACCAGTTCATAGAGATCCTCCACATCCACGTCACGGGTGCCGCCGGTACCCCGGCCATAGGTCATGACCTGAATCAGATTGGAGCCCATTTTTTCAAACTGGCTGTTCATCATATTGGTCATGCCGTTGCCGAGAGACAGAATCACGATCACGGCGCCGACACCGATGATGATACCCAGCATGGTGAGAAACGCCCGCATCTTGCTGGTTTTCAGAGATTTCAGCGCCAGCTTGAAGGATTGGGTAAAGTTCATACGCCCACCTCCCCGTCTGCGCCTGTCTCCTCCGGCTGCACCACGGCGGCGGGATCGGAGGCATCTCCGTCATAGATGATGCGGCCGTCCTGAAGGCGGACGATGCGCTTGGCCTTTACAGCGATGGAGTTATCGTGGGTGATGAGCACCACGGTATCCCCCTCCTGATTCAGCTTCTGGAGGAACCCCAGCACCTCCCGGCCCGTCCGGGAATCCAGCGCGCCGGTGGGCTCATCCGCCAGAATGACAGAGGGATTCCCCGCCAGCGCTCTTGCGATGGATACCCGCTGCTGCTGACCGCCGGAGAGCTGACTGGGCAGGTTTTTCTGCTTTTCGGCAAGACCCACTCGGCCCAGGGCCGCCACTGCTCGTTCCTTCCGCTCCTCCGCGCCCACGCCGGCATACAGCAGGGGCAGCTCCACGTTTTCCAGCACGGTCAGTTTGGGGATCAGGTTATACTGCTGGAAGATGAACCCCAGCATTTTGTTCCGGATCTCCGCCTGCTGGTCATCATCCATGGTGGATACGTCCACGCCCCCCAGATGGTAGGTACCGCTGGTGGGAACATCCAGACAGCCGATGATGTTCATGGCGGTGGATTTGCCGGAACCGGACTGGCCCACAATGGCTACAAACTCCCCCTTGTCGATGGTAAGGCTCACGCCGTCCAGGGCGTGAACGTCCTCGTCGCCCATGTGGTAGATCTTGTAGACGTCTTTTAATTCAATGAGATGCTCCATGGCTTACATCCCCATCATTTCGGCCATCATGTTAGAGCTTTGGTTGGGGATCAGGACAGTGTCCCCCTCTTCCAGACCGCCGGTGACCTCAATAAAATCGCCGTCGCTCTTGCCCAGCGTCACTTCCCGTGTTTCCAGCTTGGAGACATCCGCCACGGCGGTGTTGTCCGCGTTCATGGCGCCTGGGCCGGGGACCGTCACGGTGTTGCCCCGGTTCACAGCGTCCACGGGGATGCACAGGGCATTGGGGACCCGGTCGCCCTCGATGGTTGCGGAGACATTCATGCCCGGCTTGAGGTCGCCGTAATCCTTGATGAGGATGGTCACGGGATAGCTGGTAGCGCCGCCCGCCGTGGTGCCGTTGATGCTGACGTTGTCCACCACACCGGTGAAGGTCTGCCCTTCCACCGCGTCCGCAGTGATGGTGACGGACTGCCCCGCCTCCACCTTGCTGATATCCAGTTCATCCACGGCCATTTCCAGCTTCAAGTAGCTCATATCATAAACCACTGCCAGAGAGCCGGAGTTCATGCCCTCCACCTTGTCACCGGCCTTGAAATTCTTTTCGATCACGGTACCGGTGATCTGAGAGGTGATGTTGTAATCATCCAGACTGTCCGCTGCCATAGAAGCCGCCAGTTCCGCATTCTGCAGACTCAGCCGGGCGTTCTCCACCCGGTTCCGGGCATCGGCGGACTCCACAGTGCACAGGGGCTCCCCCTGCTTGACGGTGCTGCCCGCCAGCTTATTCAAGCCCTGAATGGTGCCGCCGGCACCGGCGTAGACAATGGTGGCTCCGCCCAGATTGATGGGCGTCTGGCCGTAGCTGGCGTAATTGCCGATCCGGGCAGAGGCCGTGAAGGAATCCGAGACAGCGCCGGGATTCGCCAGCTTCACCCGGACGCTGACGGCGGACAGGCCGTTGCTGGTAATGCTGGTGGAGTTGGACACGGAATCCACCGTGCCGCTCACCGGGGCGTCATAATTGCCGATATACACCGTGGCCGCCTGACCCGCATAGAAGTCCGTGGGGCTGGCGTAGGGGAACAGGAAGTCGATGGACAGATCCATGCTGGAGGTGATCTTGGCGATCTGAGCACCTGCGTTCACACTGTCGCCGTTGTGGACATACAGCTCCTGAATCGTACCGCTGATGGAAGCCACGGGGTTCAGCGCCTCCTTGGCCTGCTGATAGGCCATTTTGGCCTGCGCCACGGAAATCTCCGCCCGATCCACATTGTTCTGGGCGTCGCTGCTGTTCAGGACAAACAGCAGATCCCCCTTATTCACCAAATCGCCCAACTCAAAGGGCGCGTTTTCGATCTCGCCGGAGATCAGGGTGGTGACGTTATAGGAATCTGCGGGCTTCAGGGTCGCCGTGCCGGTGACGGACAGCGTCAGATCCTGCCGGGTGGCCTGAGCCACCAGATAGCTGCCGCCGAGATAGGCGTTTGCCTTTTTGGATGCTCTGGCCATGCACCCCGCCGCCAGTGCGGCGATCACGGCCGCAGCTGCGGCGATCTTCATCCATTTCTTCGCTTTCTTGCTCTTGGGAAAGCCGAATTTCTTCTTCGGCTCTGTTTCGGACGTGGGCACAGTCTGCCCTGCCTTCGTTTCCTTCATCAGTTCTTCCATATAGACAACTCCTTTATGAACGCTGTGCGGGGTGGGTCTTTGCCCCCATGCCCCGCCGCAGGATCTCCAATGCGTGCTGCAGCTTTTCCCGGTCCTCCGGGTCGGTCTCAGGCCGAATGCCGTTATACATGATGGGGACTATCAATACAATGAGCATCCTCAGAATGCAGTTCAGGTCCTCCGGCTCCCGCAGGTCCAGCAGATCCGGGTTCACGCAGTCCTCCATCCGCTTCAAAATGCGATCCGGGTCCAGAAACTCCAGCAGGCCGCCCTTCTGCAAGCCGTCGTTGCGGTTGACGATGGCGGACATCATACCCATGCCCCCCAGACTGCGGTCCGCTGACCGGCGGCTCCGAAGATGATCATACATGGCCGGCAGGGCTGCGAAGATGTCGCCACCCTGACTGTGAAGCACCTCCTCAAACACCATAAGCATCTCGTTGATGCTCTCCTCCATCAGATAGTGGAACAGGTCCTCCTTATCCCGGAAATACATGTAAAAGCTGCCACGGGGAATTCCCGCCTCCCGGACGATCCGGTTGATGGACGCCTCGTTATAGGGCCGCTCCGTAAATTCCCGGACTGCCGCTGACAGCAGCTTTTCCTGCTTTTCCGGCGCCAGATTCAAAAATGTACTGCTGGGCAAGCCGCCAGCCTCCTTTCGATCCGTAATGATCTCCCTAATATCTGGGACAGGGTCCCGCACACCCCTTCCTCCCATCGAGAAAGCCTGTGCGGAACCGGATACCCTTCCTAATATGACAACCTGTCGGGTATGATACCCGACAGGTTCCGCATGGTTCCCATGCGGCCTGAAGTTTTTCGGGTTACCACCCAAAAAACTTATGATTTCAATGGCGCAGTGAAACCTTCCTGGTTTCCCCGCGCACACCCCTTCCTCCCGTTGAGAAAGCCTGTGCGGAACCGGATACCCTTCCTAATATGACAACCTGTCGGGTATGATACCCGACAGGTTCCGCATGGTTCCCATGCGGCCTGAAGTTTTTCGGGTTACCACCCAAAAAACTTATGATTTCAATGGCGCAGTGAAACCTTCCTGGTTTCCCCGCGCACACCCCTTCCTCCCGTTGAGAAAGCCTGTGCGGAACCGGATACCCTTCCTAATATGACAACCTGTCGGGTATGATACCCGACAGGTTGTCATATTGCAAGTATTTCCTTCAAATGTTCACAAACTTTTCACATTGTATGAGCCAGCTCATACAGCGGTGCCCGCCGGTCATAGGGCTGGGGGCAGTAGGTCACGGAGGCAATCTTTTTCCCGCTCATGCCGTACTTGGGATGGGTGCCAAACAAGTCGATATACCGCATCAGATCGTCCTTCTCCGCCGCCATCGCCTCCAAAAGCAGGACGGTGGCCCGGGCGTCATCCACTGCCCGGTGGCTGTTTTCCGCTTCCGTCAGGCCGTAGGCTTCGATGGCGTTGCACAGCTTGTGGGGATAGTCCCGCCGGTCCCGGTACACTGTCAAAGCATCCAAAAATCGGGGCTTTCGCAAAACGGACACCAACCCCAAGGGTTTCAGCAAATAGTAGAGGAAATTCAGGTCGAACTGAGCGTTATAGGCCACCAGCAATGGCCGCTCGGCCCCCTCCAGCAAACGGCAGAAGCCCTCCGCCGCCGCACGGTCATCCACGCCCTCCCGGTCCAACTGCTCGTCCGTAATGCCGGTAAGCTCTGTAATGAAGGTCGGCAGCATCTGTCCTGCCGGAAGGCGGACAAGGGCATTGAAATCCCACCGCTCCGCGCCGTTTTCCAAGGCCACGGCACCGATCTCAATGATCCGGTCCCGGCCAAACTCGATGCCGGTGGTCTCCGTGTCGAATACCACCAGCCGGTCAAAATTCTTCCAAAGTTCCATTATGCCTCCCAATTCTCCCCGGTGGCATAGTCGATCTCCACACCGGGCTGCACGTTGTAGCAGTAGACATGAAAGCAGACGCCCCGGCCCTGATCTTCCACGGAATATGCCTCCATCTCCACGCCCCGGGCCACCAATTCGGTATCCACAAAGGCGGGGGTCACCCGGTAGAGCACATGATTCCCGGTGGAGGCCACATAGTCCGCCACCTGATTTTCAAAGGGCAGCATCCCCTCCACGTTCATATACCGGGTGCCGGTGATGAGATTTTTTTCGTTGGCGTTTTCACCGGTAAGCTGAAAGCCGATGAGGTGACAGCGGTTATAGAGGTTCCCGTCGTCCACAAAATCATATTGGTGCTGCACCCAGCCGGTGGGCTTCACCTTGCTGATGCTCTCCCGCTCTTCTGTGGGCATCAGGTCCACGCCGACGCAGGCCTCCGCGACGCCGCAGCGGCCCAGGCTGTCCAGCTCGCTATAATACTCATAGGAATCGGTGGTGTATTCCTCCTCCGTAAAGGAAGGCTGATTCCGGTCGATGACGGCGTAGGCGCTGGTGCCGTCATAGTCCGGGATATTCGATAGATCATAGCTGGGGGCCAGCATTTGTCGGGCCAGACCGACGAGCATCGCCAGGATGATGACTGCCAAGGCCTCCTTCCGGCCGGGTTTTCGAGAGGTACGCCGTTTCTTTGCCATTTTGTTTCTCCTTTGGGTCCTGCGAAATTTTCACTGCCACATCATAACAGCTTTCGCCGGATTCCGCAACCGGGTATGAAGGGGTTTCCCTCCGGGCAGACTAATGAAAATCCATTCTCAGGAGGAACGCCATGCGCAAACGTCTGCAAATTTTCTGTCTGCTGCTTCTGCCCTGTCTGACGCTGATGGGGATCCTTGGCCGCGGCTCCCCCGCCGCCCTGTCCACGTCCAGCGACGCCGCCATCCCCGCCTCCGCCGATAACTGGGGACTGTCCTTCCCTGCGGAGCACGAAATACCCATCGGCAATGCCACAGCGGACTTTCTCACCCAGTATGACGCCTGGTATGTGGGAGACACCAGTCAGAAGGTCATTTATCTCACCTTTGACTGCGGCTACGAAAACGGCAACACCGGGGCCATTTTAGACGCGCTGAAAAAGCACAGCGCTCCGGCGGCCTTCTTCGTGGTGGGCCACATGATCGAATCTGCCCCGGACATCGTCCGCCGGATGGCGACGGAGAGACACATCGTAGGCAACCACACCTACCACCACCCGGATATGTCCGCCATTTCCGACAAGGCCAGCTTCCAAAAGGAGCTGGATTCTCTGGCGGCGCTGTATCAGGAGATCACCGGGCAGGAATTGTCCCACTTCTACCGGCCCCCGCAGGGGAAATACAGTGAGCAAAACCTGAAACTGGCTCAGGAACTGGGCTACCAGACAGTGTTCTGGAGCCTTGCCTACGTGGATTGGTATGCCGACAACCAGCCCACAGCGGAGCAGGCCTACGCCAAGCTGCTCCCCCGCATCCACAACGGTGCCATCGTGCTGCTGCACTCCACCTCCTCCACCAATGCCGCCATCTTGGACGATCTGCTGACGAAATGGGAGGACATGGGCTACCGCTTCGCCCCCCTGACGGAGCTTTCCGCCCCGGCCAAGTCCTGACCAGCCGCCCCGCCGTTTCCAAAAAGTTCCACTGCCCAAAATAACGCTGCCCAGAGGATATTCCTCCGGGCAGCGTTGCTCATTTTTTCCGTTCCAGCAGGGCCAGCAGCAGTCCGCCGATCAAAATAGCGAGATCCGCCAGATTCCATACATAGCGGCCGATCTTCGGCAGCTTGGGAAACTGCACATAGTCATAGACCGCGCCGCGCCGCAGCCGCTCCCACAGGTTGCTGAAACCACCGCCCAAGGCCAGTCCCGCTCCTATGGGACTGCGGCGGCGGAACACCCACACCAGCGGCAAAATCAGAATGGACAGCGCCGTTACCAACTTCCGTTTCAGAGGCAGGCTGAAGGCCGCCCCCTCGTTCCAAAGGGCCGTCAGGCGGATGCGGCCGTTCCAGAAGGCTTCGTCTTTCCGCTCCGGGCGGTTCAAAAACCACCGCAGGGCGGTGCAGGCGGCCAGCACCGCCGCCGCGATGCACAGTGTCAGCATGATCCGTCCTCCTTTGCCCGTTCCAGCGCGGCGCGCACCGCGCCGGTCTTGGCGTTCTTCCGGTTATTCTGCCACACGGTATCTCCGATCTGCTTCTGGACCTCCATCATTTCCTCGTGGAAAGCGGAGGCCGACAATCGCAGCGCCCCGTGGCCCAGAATGATGATCTGCTCCGGCCCGTCGGAGGTGGCCACCCGGACCCGGTGCTGCCGCCCGATCTCGTAGGTCGCCCGCTCGATGTAGGCGTCCGCCGTCTCCGCCTCCTTGGTATAGACAATGGTGATGTTGTGGTACTTTTCTACGCTGCCCAGACCGCCCTTTACCTTGTAGGCGTCGAACACCAGGATCACCCGGCACCTCCGGTAGCCCTGATAGTTGCACAGCAGGTCGCACAGCTTCTTCCGGGCGGCATCCAGATTTTCCGCCGCCGCCTTTTTCAGCTCGTCCCACGCGAAAATGATATTATACCCGTCTACCAGCAGATAATCCTCGCCGGAGAAGGCCTGTTTCAATTCCCGCCGTTTTTCCTCCGAATTATCGGCCACAGGCCGCTTAGGAGCCTTGGGTGGAAGAAAACTCTCCCGCTTCACCGCGCCGTAGGTCCGCTCGAAGATGGCCTGCAATTCCTTATCCTGGGCTGCGGTCCCGGCGTAGGTACTGACGGGCCGCCGCTGGGGGGCCGCTTCCTTCGGTTCAGGCTCCGTCCCCTGCGGGCGCCAGCCGCTGTCCACCTGGGCGTGCTGGGCCACCTCCCGCCACGGGATCACCACACCGGCCCCGTGGGAGCAGAACACGGAATCCGCCGTGTTTTCCACGTCCCGTTCCGGGTCGTACCCCATGGCCTCGATGACGGCTTCCGCCTCGGTGCAGGGGAAATACCCCGCCGGGACGCAGGACAACCGCCCCTGTCCACGGGTGTAGACCGCCACCTCCCGGGCGTAATCCCGGAGCCCCGCCACCGGGGCCGTGCCGGTGAGGGCCGTTTCCTCTCCCACGGTCTCCGGCGGGTCCACCTTGCCGCCCATCTGCTGCAAGTCCGTCATGGCCCGGCCCACCTGCTGGGCGGGGACCTCCAGCCGGAACCGGTACCACGGCTCCAGCAGCACGCTTTCCGCCTGCATCAGCCCCTGCCGCACGGCCCGGTAGGTGGCCTGTCGGAAATCGCCGCCCTCGGTGTGCTTTTCGTGGGCGCGGCCCGCCAACAAGGTGATTTTGATATCGGTGATGGGTGAGCCGGTCAGTACCCCCAAATGAGGTTTTTCCAACAGATGTGTAAAGATCAGCCGCTGCCAGTTCAGATCCAACTTGTCCGTGGGGCACACGGAGGCGAGGGTAATGCCGCTGCCCGGCTCGCCGGGTTCCAGCAGCAGATGCACCTCGGCATAGTGCCGCAACGGCTCAAAGTGGCCGATGCCCTCCACCGTATTGGCAATGGTCTCCCGGTAGCAGACGGCCCCGGTGCCGAACCGGACCTCCATCCCCAGCCGCTCCCGGACAAGCCGCTGCAGGACCTCCATCTGCACCTCGCCCATGAGCTGAGCGTGGATCTCCCCGTTATTCCAGACGATGTGAAGTTGGGGGTCTTCCTCCTCTAACTGCCGCAGCTTTTGCAGCGCCGTGTGGGGATCCGTGCCGTCCGTCAGTTCCACCCGGTAGGTCAGGACCGGCTGCAAGACCGCCCCGGACCAGTCCGGCTCGATCCCCAGCCCCTGTCCGGGGAAGGTGTGGCTCAGGCCCGTCACCGCCACTACGGTCCCGGCCTCCGCCGTGTCCACGGGGCGGAATTTCGTCCCGGAATAGAGCCGGAGCTGATCCGCCTTTTCCTGCCAGACCGTGTCCCCCTCCCGGCCGGTAAGCAGTTCCTTGGTGTGCAGCGCGCCACCGGTGATCTTCATGTGGGTCAGCCGGGCGCCCTGGGCATCCCGGGTGATTTTGAACACCTTGGCCCCGAATTCCGGCAGATACACCGGCTGGGGGGCATACCGCTCCACGCCGGCAAGCAGTTCCTCCACGCCCTCCACCTTCAGTGCGGAGCCGAAGTAGCAGGGAAACAGCTTTCGCTCCGCGATCATGCGGGAAATGGCCGTGTCCGGCAGTTCGTCTGTTTCCAGGAAATGTTCCAGAACCGATTCGTCGCAGACGGCGGCCTCCTCCGCCAGGGTGTCCGGGTCCCCGAAGTCCACGCAGCCGCCGCTGAGTTTTTCTTTCAGGTGGGCCAACAGCGACGCCCGGTCCGCGCCCGCCAAGTCCATCTTGTTGACGAACAGGAACGTGGGCACCTGATACCGTTCCAGCAGGTCCCACAGCGTCCGGGTGTGGCCCTGTACGCCGTCAGTACCGGAGATCACCAGCACGGCGCAGTCCAGCACTTGCAGCGTTCGTTCCATTTCGGCAGAGAAGTCTACATGGCCAGGGGTGTCCAGCAGCGTCACACGGGTCTCCCCCAGTTCCAGCACCGCCTGCTTGGAAAAGATGGTAATGCCCCGCTGCCGCTCCATGGCGTCGGTGTCCAGAAAGGCGTCCTGATGGTCCACCCGCCCTAGACGGCGGATGGCTCCGGCCCGGTACAGCAGGGCCTCTGATAAGGTTGTTTTTCCGGCGTCCACATGGGCCAGAATGCCGATACAGATCTGTTTCATGGGCAATATCCGTTTCCGCCGGAGCCTCTTGCCCGGCCTGTTTTTTTCTTATTATGACAGATTTCCAACGGGGGTTCAACCCCCGCTGCCGGTCCTTTTCCTGATTCCGTATTTGGAAAGGGCGACCTATCGGCAACCGTTTCCGCAAATTCCTACAAAATCACCTGCTCGGAAACATGAGGTTGTTGGTCACACCGCCGATCTCTTGGGCGTTTGCATGATTTCCTCTTGACGGACCGCCTTCACCGTGCTAAACTGCAGCCAACTTGAGTGAAAGGACGGAGACAAACGATGACCTGCATGACCGGTTCTACTTTTGCATACGCTTCTGCGCAGGCAGTCTGCGCCGTTTCCGTCTGCTCTGAAGCTTCTTCCCACTCCAATATCGCTATGATTCTGGACGCCAGCCTGCTGCTGGCGTCCATTATTATTTTACCCATTATTATTCTGGTACATCATTTTCCCATTTGTCGAATCCCGGTACAACGCCCGGTTTCCCTTTCGATCCTCTGAGTATCGGACCTGAAACACCAAGCGGCTCCGTCGATTCGACGGGGCCGCTTTTCTGTTTGCTTTCGCTCCGGTTATCCGGCTGTCAAAGCGTAAAACATTTGAAAGAACTCGAACTTATTTTCAGAACTTTACAAAAGTTCTGAAAATGTTTAATTCCAATGCGCAGGACACCCTTCTTGGGTTTCCCGCACACACTCTTCCTTACTGTCGTGAAAAATCTGCCACTTTATCAACAGACTCTTATTTTTTCAGGAGGTATCATCCATGTATATCAGCATCACGAAAACAACACACCCCGGAACACTCCTCCCCTCGGATCAGCTGGGCTTCGGCATCCACTACACCGACCACATGTTCATCATGGATTACAGCGATGAAAAAGGCTGGTACGATCCCCGTATCGTCCCCTTCCAGAACATCTCTCTGTCCCCTGCCGCCTGTGTGTTCCATTACGGCGCCGAGGTCTTTGAAGGGTTGAAGGCCTACCGCCGTCCTGACGGTGAGGTGCAGCTGTTCCGCCCCTGGGACAACATGGAGCGGATGAAGAACTCCGCCATCCGCCTGGGTCTGCCGGTAGTCCCCCCGGAGGACGCACTGGAATCCGTCAAGGCGCTGGTGAAGGTTGACGAGCGCTGGGTCCCCTCTGATCCCGGCACCTCTCTGTACATCCGTCCCTTCCTGTACGGTACCGATGCGAAGCTGGGGCTTCACGGCGTTCACACGGCCCAGTTCATCATCATTCTCTCCCCGGTAGGCAGCTACTTTGACAACGGCATGGAGCCGGTGAAGATCATCGTGGAGACCGAGGACGTCCGGGCTGTCCGGGGCGGCACCGGCGAGGCCAAATGCGGCGGCAACTACGGCGCTTCCAACCGGGCCGGAGAACGGGCCTTTGCCAACGGCTATTCTCAGGTGCTGTGGCTGGACGGCGTGGAGCACAAGTATGTGGAGGAAGGCGGCGGCATGAACGTGGTCTTCAAGATCAACGGCAGGATCATCACCCCCATGCTGACCGGGTCCATCCTCCCCGGCGTCACCCGCCGCTCCTGCCTCCAATTGTTTGAGGATTGGGGGATGCCCGTAGAGGAACGGCTCATCTCCGTCGACGAGCTGTTTGAGGCCGCCGCCAATGGAACGCTGGAGGAGGCCATGTGCGTCGGCACCGCCGCCGTCATCTGCCCCATCGGTGAACTGACCTACGAAGGCAAGGCATATACCATCAACAACTTCCAAACCGGCCCTCTGGCACAGAAGCTGTATGACACCCTCACCGGGATCCAGTGGGGCACGCAGCCCGATCCCCATGGCTGGACCTGCAAGGTCTGAGCTGTCCCGGCAACTTCTCTGTCGATCTCAAAACTCCATATCGTTTTACAGCCGTCTCCCGGATTTCTCTGGGAGACGGCTGCGTTGTTGATCTGATTCAGAATAGACTGCTAAAGACGTTTGACAGGTCTTTCCGTCTGTCAGTCCTCAATGCTGATAGCGCTGACAGGGCAGCCGTCCCGGGCGGTCTCTGCCTCGGTCTGCTGGTTGGCCGGGATCTCTCCACCGTGGGCCAAGCCGTCATCCCCCATGGTAAACACCACCGGGCAGGTTCCCGCGCACAGGCCACAGCCGATGCAGTTTTCGTTCACTGTTGCTTTCATACGATTTACCTCCATTATTCCTGAATGGTTCCGTCCCGGCCCAGTGTTACCACCTGCCAGGGCAAAAACTTTCCGCTTTCCCGGAGCGCCGTTTCCGCCGCCCTCTGCAAGCCGCCGCAGCAGGGCACCTCCATGCGGACGATGGTGACCTCCCGGATGTCATTGCAACGGATGATCTCCGTCAGCTTCTCCGCGTAATCCCCCTCGTCCAGCTTGGGACAGCCGATCAGCGTGATCCGGCCCTTCATAAACCGCTCGTGGAAATCCGCCCGGGAAAAGGCGGTGCAGTCCGCGGCGATCAGCAGTCCGGCCCCCTGATAGAACGGCGCCTGTACCGGCAGCAGCTTGATCTGAACAGGCCACTGCATGAGCCGGGAGGCCGGGGCAGACCGCATGGGGGCAGCCGTGTCCGTTCCCTGATGCAGTGTGTCTGCCTGACTGCCGGGGCAGCCCATCTGTAAGGGTGCGCTGCCGGAACAGCCGCTACGGGTGACGGGAGCGCTGCCCTTCAGGGACGCCGCCTTTTTCATGAGTTGTGCGGCGGCAACAGCTTTTTCATCAAACGCGGCGGCCTCCCGCTCCACAAAGGTAATTGCGTTGGTGGGACAGTGGGGCAAGCAGTTGCCCAGTCCGTCGCAGTAGTCATCCCGCAGGAGCACGGCCTTGCCGTCCACCATGCCGATGGCCCCCTCCTGACAGGCGTCGGCACAGGCGCCGCAGCCGTTGCATTTTTCCCGGTCGATCTCGATCACTCTCCGTACCATATAGGGTGTCTCCTTTTTTCTCAGCTATGCAGGCTTGTTTTTGTGCTCTTAGTATCGTATAATAGGCTCATAAAATCTGTTGCGTTTGCAACTTTTTCTGTAAAAGCAACTGTCAGTTTCAGGAGGGATTTCCATGCGGGTGCGTGTTCCGGATTATTTTGACGGATTTTCCTGCCTGGCGGGGGCCTGTCCCCATAGCTGCTGCATTGGGTGGGAGGTGGTCCTGGACGAGGACACGGTCCGGCGGTATCAGCAGCTTCCGGGAGCCTTGGGCGAGCGGCTCCGGGATGCGATGGCCCTGGACGGAGAGGATGTCTGCTTTCCGCTGGACGGCCGCCGCTGTCCCTTTCTGAATCAGGAAAACCTCTGCGACATCCACTGCGCCTTGGGGCCGGAGGCCACCTCCGTCACCTGCCGGGAGCATCCCCGTTTTATCGAGGACTACGGACCCTTTCAGGAGATCACTCTGTCTGCCGCCTGTCCCAAGGCCAATGAACTGCTGCTGGGCACCCGTGACCCTCTGACCTTCTCGGAGCGTCAGGATAACCAGCCCACGGAGGACGGGGACGAATGGCTGGATTGGCTGGTCCCTCTGCGGGACCGCCTGCTGGATCTCCTGCGGGACCGGAGCCGCTCCTTAAAGCCCCGTCTGCGGGACTTCCTGCTCATCACCGGGGAGGCCCAACAGCTATTGGACAGCGAAAACATGGCGGAGCTGGCCGCCTTCTGCACGGGATCTTTGGCGATTTCTGCGGAAACCGATGCCGGTTCCGGCTCTTGGGAAGCTGCCGCCTGCCAGTGCTTACAGGATCTGGAAATTCTGGAACCTGACTGGCTTGCGCTGCTGAAGCAATGGGAGCAAGCGCCGGAATTGCCCGGCTTCGCTCCCCAAGACCCGGAAAAGCTGGAACGCATCGCCGTGTACTTCGCCTTCCGGTATCTGCTGAAGGCCGTCAACGATGGAGACCTGCTGGGGCGGGCGCAGTTCTGCGCGCTGGGGGTGTTGGTAACGGACCGCCTCTCCCGTTTCGTAGGACTGCCGGAGGCCCTGCGGCTGTTCAGCCGTGAGATTGAGCATAACGAGGACAATCTGGACACGCTGCTGGAACAGTTCTGGCAGACGGAGGGCCTTTCCCTGTCCGCTCTGCTGGCGGCCTTCGGCGGATAGGTCCACCTTTGTGCGACCTGCTTGTCCACCGCAGATCTTTTTGTCAAAAACGTTGAAATTACACAAAAGCTATTGACTTATCACCAGTATCATTATATATTATAGACACAAAGAGGGAGAGAAAACCCTCGATGGGAAACCCTCTTTCTTCGCCAGAGAGCGTTACCGGAAGGTCAAATACGAAGCACATCATTTATGGGATCGCGTGAGACATGAATTCTGTACGCACGGTGCTTCATGGATTGGCAGGCAGTGTTTCAGCTCTCAACGGCAGATAGATGGAAGTAGAGGTAACCGTATTGAAAGAAATTCAGCAGAAGTAGCCCCCGTTTGTCGTTGGAACAAGCGGGGGCTGATGCTTTTTATAGGAGCCTACCGAGGAAGGTCAGAGAATTGTTTTGCCTTAATTTTTGTGGGAACGGACGGAGATTTCAGCAGACGTCCGCCTTTTATTGGAAACTTCATCAAATTTTAGGGAGGGGGTTGACATTCCGAACTTCCGCGCCTATAATACGGCACAACAAGGAAATCACAGCAAACCTATGACGGAGAGCAGTACCCAGTCAAGATGGCCTTTCAGAGAGTTCCGGGTGGTGAGATCGGAGCGGGAGTCGGCTGGCGAATGGACTTCGGAGGGCGGTCCGAACGGGAAACCAAGTAGAGACCGACGGGAATCCCACCCGTTATCCATCGGGGCGCGTATGATGGTACGCGTAAGCGAGCGGACGTATAAACGTCAATTTGGGTGGTATCGCAGAAGCATCAGCTTTTGTCCCATGAGTGGGGCGAAGGCTGTTTTTTATTTCCGTTTGGCCCCGGCACAGCCAAAACGGTCATCTGCCACTCAAACATTTTATATTTTTGGAGGAACCCAAAATGAAGAACAACATGATGAAGAAGCTCCTGACCATGACTCTTGCCTGTGCCATGACCCTGTCTCTGGCCGCCTGCGGCAGCAAGGCCGAATCCCTCGCCGACAGCTCTGCCGACCAGAACACCGCCGCGCCCACTGAAACCGATGCCAAGACCTACAAGGTCGCCGTCATCAAGCAGCTGGACCACGCCTCTCTGGACGAGATTGCCAACGCCGTCACCGCGGAGCTGGATCAGATCTCCGCCGATAAGAATGTGAAGATCGAATACGAGGTCACCTCCGGTCAGGGCGACCAGACCATTCTCAAGCAGTTGAGCGACCAGGCCATTGCCGACGGTGTGGATGCCATCATCCCCATTGCCACCACCGCCGCTCAGATCGCCGCCCTCTCCGCCGAGGAGACCAAGACCCCTGTGGTCTACGCCGCAGTCTCCGACCCGGAGACCGCCAAGCTGACCGGGATCGACTATGTCACCGGCACCAGCGACGCCTTGAATACCGACTTCATCATGGATATGATGTTCGCCCAGAATCCCTCTGTCGCAAAGGTGGGCCTGCTGTACTCCCTGTCTGAACCCAACTCTGCCAAGCCCATTGCCGATGCCAAGGCCTATCTGGATACTAAGGGCATCGAGTATGTTGAACAGACCGCCAATACCAACGACGAAGTAGTTGCTGCTGTCTCCGCCCTGATTGCTGCCGGTGTGGATGCCGTGTTTACTCCTACCGATAACGTCATCATGGCCGCAGAGCTGGCTATCTATGAAGATCTTGCCAAAAACGGCATCCCCCACTACACCGGCGCTGACTCCTTCGTCCGCAACGGCGCCTACGCCACCTGCGGCGTGAACTACACCGACCTGGGCACCCAGACCGCTGACCTGGCCTACACCGCCATGACCGAGGGCATGGATGGCATGGAGGACTACTACCTGATGGACGGCGGCATCATCACCGTCAACACAGACACCTGTGCCCTCATCGGCAAACAGGCCGACTACGCCTGCTTCAACAGCATGGGCGAGGTGGTAGAGGTCACCACCACCAAGGACTGATCCAGTCAAATTCCCCGCCCCGCTCCCCCGGCCTGCTGCCGGGGGCAGCGGCATGAAAGGAGCGCATTCTCTTGCTGATGATCACACAAACCGCTCTGGAACTGGGCTTTTTATACGCTTTGGTGGCCATGGCCCTGTTTCTGAGCTTCCGGATCTTGAACATCGCCGATATGACCACCGACGGTTGTTTTGTCCTTGGGGCGGCGGTCTCTGTCACGCTGGCCGCCGGGGGACACCCGATCCTGGCCATTCCTGCCGCCATGCTGGCGGGCAGCTGCGCCGGATTCGTCACCGCTTTTTTGCAGACTCGCTTGGGGATTCCCTCCATTCTGGCGGGCATCGTCACCAACACGGGCCTGTACACCGTCAATCTGATGGCGATGGGCTGGAAAGCCAACCAGAGCCTGCTGGGCGGCAGCACGATCTTCACCCTTCTGCGGGACAGCGGCATCGGCGGCGATTGGTACGAGTTGCTGCTGGCGGCTTCGGTCACCGTTCTGGCGGGCGTACTGCTGCTGGCATTTCTGAAAACACGCATGGGCCTTTCCATCCGGGCCACAGGCGACAATCCCGACATGGTGCGGGCCTCGTCCCTGAACCCGGCATTCACCGTCACGGTAGGACTGTGCGTATCCAACGCCCTGACAGCCCTTTCCGGGGCCATGGTGGGCCAGTATCAAAAGACGGTGGACATCAACTCCGGCACCGGCATCGTGGTCATCGGCCTGGCCTGCCTCATCATCGGTGAAACGGTTCTGGGCCGCCGGACCGTTACCAAGGGCGTGCTGGCGGTGATGATCGGCTCCGTGATCTACCGGTTTATCTACGCCGTTGTCTTTTACACCAAGGTTGTACCGGTGGAGTGTCTGAAGCTGCTGACGGCCGTCATCGTGGCTCTGGCCATTGCAGCTCCCAGCATTCGAAAGTGGGCGGCCTTCCAGCAGCGGAAGCTGGCCGCCGGAAAGGGAGGGAACTGACATGCTGGACATTCAACACATCTCCAAGACCTTCAATCCCGGCACCGTCAATGAGAAAAAGGCCATCACGGACCTGTCTCTCCACTTGAACAAGGGAGAATTTGTCACGGTGATCGGTTCCAACGGCGCAGGCAAGTCCACCCTGTTCAACGCCATCGCCGGCAGCTTTTATGTGGACGATGGCGCCATCACCGTAGGCGGTCACGATATGACCTTTCTGCCTGAATACAAACGTGCGAAGCGGATCGGCCGCCTATTCCAGGACCCTCTGAAGGGGACTGCCCCCAATATGACCATCGAGGAAAATCTGGCGCTGGCAGCGGGAAACGGCGGTTGGTTTTCCCGCTTGACCCAGAAGGACCGGGCCCGTTTCCGCGACCGACTGGCCCTTCTGGACATGGGACTTGAGGATCGGCTGAATCAGCCGGTAGGGCTGCTCTCCGGCGGCCAGCGGCAGGCGCTGACGCTGCTGATGGCGACCATGAATCCCCCCTGGCTCCTGCTTCTGGACGAGCATACCGCCGCCCTGGACCCCGGCACAGCGGAAAAGGTGCTGGAGCTGACGAAGCGGATCGTGGCGGAGGGGAACATCACCTGTCTGATGGTAACGCACAACATGCAGCAGGCTTTGGAGCTGGGAACCCGGACATTGATGATGGCTGACGGCCGGATCGTGCTGGACGTTTCCGGCGCTGACCGGGCGGGCATGACCGTAGAGGATCTGATCCACCGGTTCAAGGTCGGCACCGGCAAGACCCTGAGCAATGACCGGATGCTGCTCTCCTGAACTTAATGATAGAAAAACACCCGTTTCTCTATGAAACGGGTGTTTTTGTTTATATCAAAAAAGTTCTTGTTTTTGCTATTTTCTGTAGTTTTCTATTACTTCTGGCTCTCCGCCACGGCAACGGCCACAGCGACAGTCGCGCCGACCATGGGGTTGTTGCCCATGCCCAGGAAGCCCATCATCTCCACGTGAGCGGGGACGGAGGAGGAACCGGCGAACTGGGCGTCGGAGTGCATACGGCCCATGGTGTCGGTCATGCCGTAGGAAGCGGGGCCAGCAGCCATGTTGTCGGGGTGCAGAGTACGGCCCGTGCCACCGCCGGAGGCCACGGAGAAGTACTTCTTGCCCTGCTCGATGCACTCCTTCTTATAAGTACCGGCCACGGGGTGCTGGAACCGGGTGGGGTTGGTGGAGTTGCCGGTGATGGACACATCCACGCCCTCGTGGTGCATGACGGCCACGCCCTCACGAACGTCATCGCAGCCGTAGCAGCGGACAGCAGCCCGCTCACCATCGGAATAGGCCACCTCCCGGACGGTCTTCAGCTCGCCGGTGTAGTAGTCAAACTGGGTCTGGACATAGGTGAAGCCGTTGATACGGCTGATGATCTGGGCGGCGTCCTTGCCCAAGCCGTTCAGGATCACCCGCAGAGGCTCTTTCCGGGCCTTGTTGGCGTTACGGACGATGCCGATGGCGCCCTCGGCGGCGGCGAAGGACTCGTGGCCCGCCAGGAAGGCGAAACACTTGGTCTCATCCCGCAGCAGCATAGCGCCCAGATTGCCGTGGCCCAAGCCCACCTTGCGGTCCTCAGCCACAGAGCCGGGGATGCAGAAGGACTGGAGGCCGATGCCGATGGCCTCGGCGGCCTCGGCGGCGGTCTGAACATTCTTCTTCAGCGCGATGGCCGCGCCGACGCAGTAGGCCCAGCAGGCGTTTTCAAAGCAGATGGGCTGGATGCCCTTCACGATCTCATAGGGATCAAAGCCGGCAGCCTTGCAGATCTCCCGGCACTCCTCCACGCTGGAGATTCCGTACTGAGACAGGACGGAATTGATTTTCTCGATTCTTCTCTCGTAGCTTTCAAACAGAGCCATTTCCAATTCCTCCTTCTCTTATTCCTGACGGGGATCGATGTACTTGGCGGCGCTGTCCCACTGACCGTAGTGAGACTTGGCGCTCTCCAGTGCCTCGTTGGCGTCCACGCCCTTCTTGACGGCTTCCATCATCTTGCCCAGATTCACAAACTCATAGCCGATGATCTCGCTGTCCTTGTTCAGAGCCACGCGGGTGCAGTAGCCCTCTGCCATTTCCAGATAGCGGGGACCCTTCTCTTTGGTGGCGAACATGGTGCCCACCTGAGAGCGCAGGCCCTTGCCCAGATCCTCCAGAGAAGCGCCCACAGGCAGGCCGCCCTCAGAGAAAGCCGTCTGGCTGCGGCCGTAGACGATCTGCAGGAACAGCTCCCGCATAGCGGTGTTGATGGCGTCGCACACCAGATCGGTGTTCAATGCCTCCAGAAGGGTCTTGCCGATGAGGATTTCAGATGCCATAGCGGCGGAGTGGGTCATACCGGAGCAGCCGATGGTCTCCACCAGCGCCTCCTCGATGACGCCCTCCTTCACATTCAGGGTCAGCTTGCAGGCGCCCTGCTGAGGAGCACACCAGCCGATGCCGTGGGTCAGACCGCTGATGTCCTTGATCTCCTTGGCCTGAACCCACTTACCTTCTTCAGGGATGGGGGCCGGTCCGTGATACGCGCCCTTGGCCACCGGGCACATACGCTGTACTTCGCTGGAATAGATCATAGTCCGCTCTCCTTTTCTATTCGTTCCGAATTTTGCCGGTTTTTCCAGAGCTGGCCCGGCATTTTGACGGTTTTTCGTTCATATTATATCGGCAAACGATTACTCTGTCAAGGGTCGTCACCATACCTTAATAAAAGAATATGGAACGCTCATGCTCTTCCGCTGCGATCCGGCAGGCAATAAAAACCGGGCCTCCGCATGAGCGGAAGCCCGGTCTGAAAAGCTTGTTGAACTCTGACAGTTCTCTTACAGCAGGCCGCTGGCAGAGAAGATGGATGCGAACACCAGAGAAACAACGGTCATCAGCTTGATGAGGATGTTGATGGAGGGGCCGGAGGTATCCTTGAAGGGATCGCCCACGGTGTCGCCCACAACAGCGGCCTTATGAGCTTCGCTGCCCTTGCCGCCGTGGTTGCCGTCCTCGATATACTTCTTGGCGTTATCCCAAGCACCGCCGGAGTTGGACATGAAGATGGCCATCAGGACGCCGGTGACCAGAGCGCCGGCCAGCATGCCGCCCAGAGCGCCGGTGCCCAGCAGGAGGCCAACTGCCAGAGGAGCCAGAACAGCCATGACGCCGGGAACCAGCATCTCCTTCAGAGCAGCGGTGGTGGAGATGGCCACGCAGGACTTGTAGTCGGGCTTGCCGGTGCCTTCCATGATGCCGGGGATGGTGCGGAACTGACGGCGCACTTCCTCGATCATGCTGTAAGCCGCCTTGGACACGGAGTCCATGGTCAGAGCGGAGAACACGAAGGGCAGCATACCGCCGATCAGCAGACCGATGGTCACGCGGGAATCCAGAATGTTGATGCCGGCATCACCAATGCCAACAGCCTGCGCATAGCTGACGAACAGAGCCAGAGCAGTCAGAGCGGCAGAGCCGATGGCGAAGCCCTTACCCATAGCAGCGGTGGTGTTGCCCACGGCGTCCAGCTTATCGGTGATCTCACGGACGCTGTGATCCAGGCCACTCATCTCGGCGATACCGCCAGCGTTGTCGGCGATAGGGCCGTAAGCGTCCACAGCCACGGTGATACCGGTGGTGGACAGCATGCCGACAGCGGCCAGAGCGATGCCGTACAGACCGGCAACTTGATAGGAAACGAAAATACCAACGCAGATCAGCAGGATGGGCACGGCAGTGGACATCATGCCCACGGCGATGCCGCTGATGATGGTGGTAGCGGGGCCGGTCTCGGACTGCTGGGCGATCTTCTTCACGGAGTTATAATCGCCGGAGGTGTAGATCTCGGTGACGATACCGATGATCAGGCCAACGATCAGACCCGCGATGATGGCGATGGCCTGGGCCATACCGTCGAAGAACACATTGCTCAGAACCAGAGACAGGACCACCACGATGGCGGAGGAAACATAGGAGCCCATCTTCAGAGCCTTATGGGGGTTGGAATTCTCATCGCCCCGGACAAAGAAGCAGCCGATGATGGAAGCCACGATACCGGCGGCAGCCAGGATCAGGGGGAACAGAGCGCCGGCGCCGTTGAAGGTGCCGACCACAGCCACACCCAGAGTCAGCGCGGACACCAGAGCGCCCACGTAGGACTCAAACAGGTCAGCGCCCATGCCGGCCACGTCGCCCACGTTGTCGCCCACGTTATCAGCGATCACGGCAGGGTTCCGGGGGTCATCTTCGGGGATACCGGCCTCGACCTTGCCCACCAGGTCAGCGCCCACGTCGGCAGCCTTGGTGTAGATACCGCCGCCCACACGGGCAAACAGCGCGATGGAGGAAGCACCCAGAGAGAAGCCGGTGAGAATCTCCACGTTGCCGGTGAAGGCATAGATGGCGGCGCAGCCCAGCAGGCCCAGGCCAACCACGCACATACCCATGACGGAACCGCCGGAGAAGGCGACGCCCAGGGCCTTGTTCATGCCGCTGGACTTAGCGGCGGCAGCGGTACGGACATTGGCCTTGGTAGCCACGTTCATACCCACATAACCGGCGCACACAGAGAAGACCGCGCCGATCAGGAAGCAACCAGCGGTGAGCCAGGTGATGAACAGGCCGATCAGCACGAACAGCACCGCCACGAAAATGACCAGGATCTTGTACTCCGCGAAGAGAAATGCCCGGGCGCCATCACTGATGTTTCCCGCGATCTCCTTCATCCGTTCCGTACCGGCGTCAGCCTTGGAGACCACGGAGGTCTTCCATGCGGCAAACAGCAGAGCCAGAACCGCGCACAGCAAAACTACCCAAATGATGTTTTCCATTCCTTCCACTCCTTAAACGTTTTGTATAAAATTGAGTGTCTAACTTTGCTGTATCATTCTAACAACACCGCGCGTTTTTTTCAAGTAAATTTACCTAACGAGCAAATCACTTTAAATAAGTTTTACGTTTTGCCCAATTTTTTCCTTGAAAGCTTTTAAATTTTCGTCTTTATTTTTCATTTAACATTCATAAAATATGCAAATTATCAAATTTTTTTATATATATCAAGCAGCATTTTCTTTAAATACGCATCAGAATGCGAATAATTTTTTAATTTTTTCTCAAACGTTTACGAAAAATTTCAGAAAAACGATTACGCGTAGTCGAAATTTTTGACACCCTCAAAAAGCATAAAAAAATCCACGCCCTCTCGGCGTGGTCCTTCCGGTTTTACCGTTCGCTGTGGCTCTGCTCCTGACCGTCAAAAATCAGGTCATCCACATCTGCCATGAACTTGTTCATCGTCATTGCACATCCCTCCTTTTCTCAATTTTCATCCTGATTATACATCTGCATTTGAAGGTTTGCAAGGCAGTAATTGTGATTTTTTTGTAAACTCTGTGTCAAGTGCCCCCAGCCGCGCCGGAGTGGAACATCCTCCTACGCTCCGGATTCCCCGCTTCTTTTCCGCAAAATAAAGAAATCTGTTTACATTCCGGAGGGATATTACTATAATATAAGGATATTTCCCGACGGTACACGTCAGGCAGCGTACCGTCTACCTACACATCAGGAGGCGGTTATGCCGAATTTCAGGTCTCTTGAGTCCCTGCGCCGCCGGATCTGCACCATTATTGACATTGGTACGGCGGACGATCTCATCAGCCGCGCCTATGACATTTTCTACACCTTGGTCATTCTGGTAAACCTGGTGGTCACCATTGCCTACACCTTCGACGAGGCAGAGGCCACCTGCGGTCCGCTGCTGCTGCGGATCGAAGCTGCCACCGTGGCCTTTTTCGCGGTGGACTGCGTCCTGCGGATCTGGACTGCCAAGTACCACCATCCCAATCTGAAGGAATGGAAGGCCGTCTTCCGATACATTTTTTCTTTCTCAGGCATTGTGGACCTGCTGAGCTTTCTGCCTTACTACATGCCCCTTTTCTTCCCCTCCGGGGCCGTGGCCTTCCGGATGTTCCGGGTGGTGCGGATCTTCCGCCTGTTCCGGATCAACGCCTATTACGATTCCCTGAACGTTATTACCCAGGTCCTTACCAGCAAGGCCCAGCAGCTTCTCTCCTCCGTGTTTATCATTCTGGTGCTGATGACCGCCTCCAGTTTGTGTATGTACTCTCTGGAGCATGACGCGCAGCCCCAGGTGTTCTCCAACGCCTTTTCCGGCATCTGGTGGGCGGTATCCACCCTGCTGACGGTGGGTTACGGAGACATTTACCCCATTACCGCCCTTGGCAAGATCTTCGGCATTTTGATCACCTTTCTGGGCGTGGGCATGGTGGCGATCCCCACCGGTATCATTTCCGCCGGCTTCGTGGACCAGTATTCCCGCATCAAGCGGATCAGCGAATATGGCACGGAGGCGGACATTCACTTCATCCGCATCCACCTGACCCCCCGGGACCGCTGGGCCAATGCCCCGCTGCGGGATCTGGGCCTGCCGGAGGGCGTCATCATCGCCGCCGTCCAGCGGGGACGGGACATCATTGTTCCCCGGGGCGATGTGGTGCTCCTCCCCGGTGACAATCTTGTGCTGGGGGCAGGCGTCTATGAGGATGACGTCCGCATCCAGCTAAAGGAGATCGTCCTTCAGACACATCATCCCTGGGTGGGCCACCCGCTCCGGGATCTGGACATTTCCCGACAGACGGTCATCATCATGGTCCGCCGCCGGAACCGAACGCTGATCCCCAACGGCGGCCTGAAGCTGCTGGCGGGTGACAAGGTATTCCTCTATACACAATCTCACCTGCCCCACGCGCAGGATATCCAAATCTGATCAATCATGCAAGGAGGCCCTCTATGGCTGACGATATGAGAACTCTGGGCTATATCTGCCCGAAATGCGGTGCGCAGGTAATGGGTGCCCGCTCCGTATTTGCGCTGGAAGCGTCTGACGCCGAGATCGAATGTTCCTGCGGCGGCAGTGTCCTGCGGACGAACTATGACGGCCAGAACTATCACATTCTGGTGCCCTGCGGCGTTTGCGGCCAGACCCACGAGGCTGTCTGTCCGCCGGAGCGGATGCTCCACGCCGCCACCGCCCTCAGCTGCCCGGACAGCAAGCAGTTCTGCTGCTTCATCGGCGACGAGGGCACGGTGGAACATCACCTCCGGGAGGCCAGCATTGCCATCTCCAAGGAAAAGGCGCAGGAGAACAGCGGCGAGGCGGAGGCCTTTACCGACAATGTAATCATGTACGAATTCCTCTCGGAGCTCAAGGACATCGCCGCCCGGCCCAACGGTATCACCTGCGGCTGCGGCAGCCACGATTACAGCATGGAGATCCGCCGGGACGCGGTGGAGCTGACATGCCGGGACTGCGGTGCCCGCCTGCGGCTCAGCGCCGCCACCGACCGGGATCTGGACGATCTCTGCTGCCACATGAAGCTGGTCATTCCCGGCGGGAAGTGACCGTCTCCTTCTATTCTCAAAAAGAAAGGTGTAAAACTGTATGATCTCGCTTCTGGCCCGTTTCTTCTGCAAAAGCGACGGGAAAAGCCCCGCTCAGCTACGGACGGCCTACGGTATTCTCTGCGGCGCTGTTGGGATCGGGCTGAACCTGCTGCTGTTTTTGGGCAAGTTCTTTGCCGGGACCCTCTCCGGCTCCGTCGCCATCACGGCGGACGCCTTCAACAACCTCTCTGATGCCGGTTCCTCTGTGGTCACGCTGCTGGGCTTCCGCATTGCCGCCAAAGCGCCGGACCCAGGCCATCCCTTCGGCCACGGCCGGGCGGAGTACCTCTCCGGTCTGGCGGTATCCATGCTGATTTTGCTGATGGGCGTGGAACTGGCCAAGGAGTCTCTGAATAAGATCCTGCACCCCGCTCTGGTGGAGTTCAGCTGGCTGGTGATCGGGATTCTGGCTGCTTCTATCTGCGTGAAGCTGTATATGGCCATGTATAACCGCTCCCTCGGCAAAAAGCTCTCCGCACCGGCGCTGCTGGCGGCAGCGGCGGATTCGCTGGGAGATTGCATGTCCACCTCTGCCGTTCTGGTCGCCACTCTGATTGGCCATTACTTCCAGCTCCCGGTGGATGGCTGGGTGGGTATTCTGGTGGCACTGCTCATTTTCAAGGGCGGCATAGACGCCGCCAAGGACACCATCGATCCCCTGCTTGGAAAGCCTCCCACACCGGAATTTGTTAAAGAAATCGAAAATCTGGTGATGGCCCACAAGGAGATCTCCGGGATTCACGATCTGGTAGTCCATGATTACGGCCCCGGCCGGGTGATGATCTCCCTCCACGCGGAGGTCCCGGCCACCGGCAGCGTCATGACGATCCATGACACCATCGACAACATCGAACAGGAGCTGCACAGGAAACTGGGCTGCGAGGCGGTGATCCACATGGACCCCATCGCCACGGATGACAGCACAACCGTTGTCCTCCGGAATAAGATCACAGAGCTGGCCCATTGCATCGATCCGGCCCTCAGTATCCACGATTTCCGCATGGTCCCCGGCCCCACCCACACCAATCTGATCTTCGACGTGGTAACGCCCTTCGGCTTCCGGCTGGAGGACGCTGAGGTAGCCCGGCAGCTTCGGGCCCTCATCCGCACCTTCGACAGCCACTATGTCCCCGTGATCCAGGTGGAACACTCCTACATATGATCTGACAGCGGCGGCCCGGAGTCATTCCGGGCCGCCGCTGTATGCGCAGGCCGATCTTTTTTTGATTTTTCCCGCAAAAGGCCTTTACAAGTTCAGGAAATGTTGCTATAATAATAGGGCTGTATGGGGGCGTAGCTCAGCTGGGAGAGCGTACGGTTCGCATCCGTAAGGTCGAGAGTTCGATCCTCTTCGTCTCCACCATAAAAACCACTCCATCGGAGTGGTTTTTCTTTTTCGTTAACGCTTCACTGGAAGTTTTTGTTTGGGGGTATCTTATGAAAACCGCATTGATCACCGGCGCGTCCCGGGGAATTGGCCGGGCCGTGGCCCGGGAATTAGCTCATCAGGGCTGGGCTGTAGGCATCAACTACCTGAATCGGGCGGACAAGGCCCGGGAGCTGGTGGAGGAACTGACGGCAGCGGGCTGTCATGCCGCCATGTTCCAGGCCGATGTCGCGGACAGCGCTGCCGTGGCCGAGATGGTCCGGAAGCTGGGCGAGACCTTCAGCCCGGTAGAATTAGTGGTAAACAACGCCGGTGTGTCGGGTCAGGGCCTGTTTCAGGACACCACCGACGAGATGTGGGACCGGTATCTGGCGGTAAATCTGAGCGGCGCCCGGAACACCGTCAAGGCGGCCCTCCCCCACATGATCTCGGAAAAACGGGGCTGCATCGTAAATATTTCCTCCATCTGGGGCCAGCGGGGGGCAAGCTGCGAGGTGGCTTACTCCTGCACAAAGGCAGGCATCATCGCCCTGACCCGGTCGTTGGCTATGGAATTGGCCCCCTCCGGCATCCGGGTAAACTGCGTGGCCCCCGGCGTCATCAACACTGATATGGTCCAGGTGCTGGGGCAGGAGACCGTGGAGGAGCTGATCCGCGAAACGCCTCTGGGCCGTTTGGGCACACCGGAGGACATCGCCTACGCCGTGGCATTCTTCGCCTCGGAGCGGGCAGGCTTTATCACCGGTCAGGTCCTCACCGCCGACGGCGGCTTCATTGTATAAAACTTCATGCATGAGCAGTGCACCACGAACATGCGCAAATGCCAGTGCGTGAAGGTTTCGTGCATCATTTCCGGTTGCCCCGCAGGGGCGATGAAATGGCACATTTCTTATTTCGCTATGCTTTTGCATGGCAAACCCGCACAGCAAAAGGACTGCCGCTTAGCGGCAGTCCTTTATCGTTGACTGACCTCCCAGGCGTCCTGAAAGATCAGATCATCCACATCACCCATAGGCTTTTTCGGCTCCATACGCTTCCCTCCTTTGCGATATCTGCATTTGCAACTTACTCAGTATATGCCGCCGAAGGTGAAAAATTGCACGAAACCGTGCATCGGAATTAAAAAAGCCGTCCGGGACGTCCCCTTTACAAATGGCCTGAAAGTGTGTATAATATTTTTAATTATGTGCAAATATCTGCAAATGCGAGGAATTTAATCATGGAACTGACTCAAGGCGTCCGGTTCGACACGTTGGAGCTGTCACCGGAAATTCTGCGCGCTTTAATGGAGCGCAATATTGTACAATCCACCCCGGTGCAGGCGGGCTGCATCCCTCCCATGCTGGAATGGCGGGACGTGATCGCCAAGGCCCCCACCGGTACAGGCAAGACCTTTGCCTACGGCATCCCCATTGTGGAGCATATCGACCCGGAGGACGAAAGCGTTCAGGCGGTGATCCTGGCCCCCACCCGGGAGCTTGCCATCCAGATCACCGATGAGCTGCGGATCCTCTACACCTATAAACCCGGCATCCGGGCAGTGTGCCTGTACGGCGGCGCACCCATCGGCCGCCAGATCGACGCGCTGAAAAAACATCCCCAGATCGTAGTGGCCACACCGGGACGGCTGTCCGACCACATGAAGCGCCGCACCGTCCGGGTGGATACGGCGAAAACCGTGGTGCTGGACGAGGCGGACCGGATGCTGGACATGGGCTTCATCCATGACGTGACCCGGCTGCTGGACCGCATGGACAAGCGGAAAAATCTGGGACTGTTCTCCGCCACCATCTCCCGTGAGGTCATGGACATCGCTTGGGTGTATCAGCGGGACGCAGAAGAAGTCACCGTCCGGGAGGACGAGCAGAACAAGCCCGATATCAAGCAGTTCCGCATGGATGTGAGCTTCGACGGCAAGGCGGAGGCCATCGCCAAGATCCTAAACGAGACCGGCTTTGACCGCTGCATGGTGTTCTGCAACACCAAGGGCAACACGGAGCGCATCACCAAGTTCCTGCAGATGCGGGGCATCGACGCCCAGTGCATCCATGGGGACATTCCTCAGAAGAAGCGGGAGCAGGTAATGGATCTGTTCCGCAAGGGTAAGCTTCGGGTCTTTGTTTCCACTGACGTGGCCGCCCGGGGTATCGACGTGGATGATGTGGACATCGTGTTCAACTGCGACATTCCTGATGAAAATCAGGACTATGTCCACCGGATCGGCCGTACCGGCCGGGCCAAACGGCAGGGCGTGGCCGTCAGCTTTGTGGCGGACTTCCCCTCCAAGATCCGGATCGACGATATTGCCAAGAATACCCGCAATGAGATCCTGCCGGTGAAATTCGATGAAAACGGCAGCCTGACCATGGCATAACATAAAAGGAGTCCCTATGAAATTATGGAAGCGCCTGACAGCGCTGTGTCTCAGCGCTCTGGTGTGCGTTACCCTCCTGACCGCCTGCGGCCGGAAGGAATCGGCAGACGGCCGGGCATCTCTCTCCGTCTGCGTGGGTGAGACCCCCGCCACCTATGATCCTATCTACGCCCAGCGGATCGGGGACCAGACCATCCTGAACCACCTCTATGAAAATCTGATGCGGCTGGAAACGGGCGAAAACGGCCAGACCATCGCAGTCCCCGGTGCCGCCAAAAGCGTGGACATGAAGGAGAACAGCGATGGCACCGTCACCTACACCTTCCGCCTCCGGGGCGGCAAGTGGTCCGATGGCGTAGAGGTCAAGGCCAGCGACTTTGTATACGCCTGGCAGCGTCTGGCGGACCCCGCCACCGGCTCCGTGTATGCCCCGCTGCTGTCCATTGTCAGCGGCTATGCGGAGGCTCAGGCCTCCGGCGACATGAGTCTGCTGGCGGTGAGCGCAAAAAGCAGCACCACCCTTGTGGTGACCCTGACCGGTCATTATGACTGGTTCCTGCGGGAGGTCTGCACCTCCATCGCCACCATGCCTCTGCGGCAGGATGTTGTACAGCGACTCAAGCAAGAGGCGGATGCCGCCAACGATAATCTGAAAGAGGATGAGACGCCCCGTCGCTGGTGGTCCGATCCCACCCGTCTGGTGACCAATGGTCCCTATACTGCCTCCGCAGAGGAAGAAAATGCTCTGACGCTGACGGAAAATACCGCCTACGGCAAAAAGCTGACCGGTCCGGAGGAGCTGACCTTCCACTTCGGAGACACGCAAACGGCGGAGGTCCTGTATGATCAGGGCGTGGTAGACGCTGTCTGGCCTCTGACGGAGGAGGAGATGGCAGAGCAGATGGAAGCGGATGAGGCCTGGCAGGCAGAGCCTGTTCTGGAGACTTACTCCGTCATGTTCAACTGCAGCCGTCTGGAGGATGAATCCATCCGCAAGGCCCTGAGTCTGGTGATTGACCGGGAGCAGCTGGCCGCCATGGCGGGGATCACGGCACAGCCCGCCGAGGGACTGGTGCCCCCCGGTGTGCCGGAGGACAACGCAGATCTGGATTTCCGCGCCTGCGGCGGCAGCCTGCTGGACAACGATCCGGAAAGCTACGCCGACCGCTGCCAGGACGCTGTGGACCTGATGCAGAATGCCGGATATGACCGGGGCAGCGACCTGAGTGCGGAGCTGGGTGCTCTGGAATATCTCTATGTGGATCAGGGCAGCAACAAGACCGTGGCCATGGCCCTGTGCGGTATGTGGGGCCACTATCTGGGCGTGAACGTGACGCCCAGAGCCGTAACGCCGGCGGAGCTGGCCTCCGCTATGCGCAGCGGGAATTACACGCTGGCCGGTATGTCCGTCAGCGCCGTGTGCAGCGATGCGGAATGTTTCCTGATGGACTGGACCACTGGCAATCGGGACAACTTCCTCCACTATGAAAACAGCGCCTACGATACGCTGATGTCCATCATCGCCGGTGCAGAGGACGGCTCGGCCCGTATGGGCTGTCTCCATGACGCGGAGGACCTGCTGCTGGAGATCGACTGCGCCATATCCCCCCTCTACACGGTGGGAACGGCCTGGAAGCTGCGGGACACCTATCTGGGTGCCATCCGGGACCCCCGGGGCTGGTTCGACTTCCGGGGCGTGTATCCCAAGCCCGTCACCGTGCAGTAATTCCAACAGAACCAATGGAATACGCCGCGACCGCAAAGAAATGCAAAACAACGCAGCCGTTTTCGGGATAATCTCCCGAAAACGGCTGCGTTTTTTATGTTCCAAACTCTTGCGGACAACTTTCTTACGGCTTCGCGTAGATTTTTCTTCCGGCGGACCAGACTGCCTGTACGGCCCCCTCCTGACGGCGGTACACCGCCCGTTCCAGCCGCTCCGCCGGAGTCAGGGTGCGGGGCTGGGGCAGTGTGTCATCCGCCAGTACGATGGCGTGAAGGGAATTTCCCGCGGCAAAGCCCGGCTGCTCTCCAAAGAAAGCGGCCCCGGCAGAGGTAGCCAGATACCACCCCTCCGCCACGGTGAGGAAGGGGGTGTTCCAGTCATCCATCATCCGCCGGGCCTTGGAAGCCCGGACGGCGGCCGCCGTCACGTCAAACAGATCCAGATGATCGCCTCCGGCGATGTCGCTGCCAAGAGCCACCTTTACGCCCTCGTCCAGCATCCTCCGTACCGGCGCCACGCCGGAGCAGAGATTCTGATTGGAGTCGGCGCAGTGGACCACCGTTACCCCGGCGTCCTTCATGGCCTGCCGCTCCCGCTCGTCCGACCAGACGCAGTGGGCCATCACGGTGCGGTCATTCCAAAGGCCGTACTTCTTGTAGGTCTCCCAATACTGGTTGCAATCCGGGTGGAGCTGGCGTACCCAGTCCATCTCCGCACCGTTTTCCGACAGGTGGGACTGCACCGGCAGATCGCGCTCCGCCGCCAGCTTTCCCAAAAATGCCATCAGCTCATTCGTGCAGGAGGGGGTGAACCGGGGGGTCAGAATCGGCTTGATGTGCCGGAGATCCTGACAGGCATCCAGCCACCGCAGCGTTTCACGCATGGATTCCTCCGTGGTCTCCTCCAACACGCCGGGTGCGCCGTTGCGGTCCATATTCACCTTGCCCACATAGCCGGTGATCCCCGTTTTTTCAAGCTCGTCCATCAAGATCAGGGTAGCGTCGGTGTGGAGAGAGGAAAACATACACACCCGCGTGGTCCCGTGGGACGCCAATTCCCCCGCCAGCTGCCGGTACACCGTCCGGGCGTAGTCCGGCTCCGCAAACCGGGCCTCCGTGGGGAAGGCGTAGGCATTCAGCCAGTCCAGCAGGGGCAGATCCATACCCATCCCCAGCATGGGATACTGGGGAGCGTGGAGGTGCAGGTCCGCAAAGGACTGGACGATCAGGCAGTCTCCATAGTCCTCCACAGACGCCCCGGCATATTGCTCCGGCAGCACCGGATACACCCCGGTAATGACGCCGTTTTCAGCGATGAGATAACCGTGTTCCGTCACATCCAACCGGCCGCAGGCCGGCGCGGAAACGATATTTCCTTTCAGAATAGTGGTCATTGCGTCCTCCTTTCAAAACAAAAGAGCGCCCGCATAAGCGGACGCTCATAGCAAGATCTTAGGCGATCTCATAGAAACTTCCGCGCCTGAGACGATCCCATCAGCGGAATTATATGAGCCATATTTCCTTTTATAGTTTAATCATACCACGGCGCCGGGAAAAAGGCAAGCCCCACCGGCGGCACACACCGTCGGCACACATCCGGGAATTGTCGCCTATACTGGCGTACAGGCAAAATTCCGCCTGAATCGAGGAAAAGGCGTTGATTCGTATGCTGCAAGCATTGAGCTGGGCCGCTTTGGGCACCGGCTTTACCTTTCTGATGACCACCTTAGGGGCTGCGGTGGTATTTTTCTTTGTGGAGGAGCCCCGGCCCCAGTTCCAGCGAACCATGCTTGGCTTCGCCGCCGGGGTGATGACGGCGGCCAGCGTCTGGAGCCTGCTGCTGCCCGCCATCGAGCAGTCGGCGGACTTCGGCGTTCCCGGCTGGCTCCCCGCAGCGGCGGGGCTGCTGCTGGGCGTGGGCTTTCTCTCCGCGCTGGACGCCGTTCTGCCCCATCTGCGGCGGGCAAAGGACATGGACTTGACCCGCCGCCAAAGCACGCTGCTGATGGCAGCCATTACCCTCCACAATGTACCGGAGGGCATGGCGGTGGGCCTCGCCTTCTCACTGGCGGCAGAGGGAGAGGGCATGGCCGGGGCTGCGGCACTGGCGCTGGGCATCGGCATCCAGAATCTGCCGGAGGGCGCCGCCATCTCCCTTCCTCTGCGGCAGGAGGGCAGCTCCCGGGGCCGGGCTTTTCTGTTAGGGACCCTCTCCGGCAGCGTGGAGCCGATTTTCGGTATTCTGGTAGTGCTGGTAGCTGCCGGTGTCCGTCCCTTGATGCCGTGGCTCCTCAGCTTCGCCGCCGGAGCCATGCTGTATGTGGTGGTAGAGGAGCTGGTGCCTCAGGCCCATTCCAAAGCCGGGACCTGCGGCTTTGTGGGGGGCTTTTTAATTATGATGATCTTAGACGTGGCGCTGGGATAGTGTGTCAAAACGTAAACTTACATTGTCTCCCGAAAAAAAGTCTGCTATAATCGGCCCAGCACACCAAACCCACGCAAAGGAGAACAAATATGGATACAAAATTCAGCGGCAGCGCAAATTACGTAGCGTCACGCGACCTGATGGAAACCGTCAACATCGCCGTGGCTTTGCAGAAGCCTCTGCTCATCAAGGGTGAGCCGGGCACCGGCAAGACCATGCTGGCCCAGGCCGTGGCGGACGCTCTTGGGAAAAAGCTCATTATCTGGAATGTAAAATCCACCACCAAAGCCCAGGACGGCCTGTATGTCTACGATGTGGTACAGCGGCTCTATGACAGCCAGTTTGGAAACGCCGGTGTGGATGACGTCAAAAAATACATCAAGCTGGGTAAGCTGGGCGAAGCCTTCTCCGCCGATGAACAGGTGGTCCTGCTGATCGACGAGATCGACAAGGCGGATCTGGAATTTCCCAATGACCTTCTCTGGGAGCTGGACCGGATGGAGTTCTACATCCCTGAGACGAAGGAGACCGTACAGGCCAAGCAGCGCCCCATCGTCATCATCACCTCCAACGCAGAGAAGGAACTGCCGGACGCTTTCCTCCGTCGGTGCGTGTTCCACTACATCGAGTTCCCGGAGCAGGAGCAGATGGAAGCCATCCTCCGGGTCCACTTCGGTGATTTGGAGGAAAAGCTGGTAAAGCAGTCCCTCGCCGCCTTCTACTGGCTGCGGGAGCTGCGGGGCATTGAGAAAAAGCCCTCCACCTCTGAACTGGTGGACTGGATCCGGGCGCTGGTGGCTGGCGGCGTGGACCCAGCCCGCATCGAAAAGGAGATTCCCTTCGCCGGTGTCCTGCTGAAAAAAGACAAGGATCTTCAGACCCTGCGAAAGGTGAAGTAAGCCATGTTCGCCGCGTTTTTTTACCTGCTGCGTCAGCGGGGGCTGCATGTCTCCCTGAACGAGTGGATGACGCTGCTGGAGGGCATGGAAAAGGGGTTGCACCATTCGACGCTCATCGGCTTTTATCACCTGTGCCGGGCCATCGTGGTGAAGAATGAAACGGAATTTGACCGCTTTGATCAGATCTTTCTGGAATTTTTCAAGAACGTGCCCTACACCGGGGAGCTGCCGGAGGACCTGCTGGACTGGTTGAACCACCCCAGCGAGGATCTGAAACGGACCATTGCCGACCTGCGCTCCGCCGGGTTTCCGGATGAAACGCTGGAGGAACTGCTGAAAATGCTGGAGGAACGTCTGAAAGAGCAGACGGAAGAGCACAACGGCGGCAACTACTGGGTTGGGACCCAGGGCCGTACCCCTTGGGGCAACAGTGGTTGGCATCCCAACGGCATCCGGATCGGCGGGCAGTCCATGCACCGCACCGCCATGATGGTGGCGGGAGAACGAAAATTCCGGGACTTCCGAAAAGACAATAAGCTGGACACCCGCCAGTTCCAGATGGCCTTCCGCACGCTGCGTCAGCTGTCCGCGCAGGAGCGGAGCGCCGAAAAGGAGCTGGATGTGGACGCCACGATCCACGATACCTGCGAGAGCGCGGGGCGGCTGGAGATCCGGTACAAGAACCTCCGGAAGAACACGGTGAAGGTTCTCCTGCTGATGGACTCCGGCGGTTCTATGGACTACTATTCCGGCCTGTGCAGCCAGCTGTTTCAGGCGGCCACCAAGTCCAACCACTTTAAAGAGCTGCACACCTACTATTTCCACAACTGCATTTACGGCGACGTTTACAACGGCCCCCGCCTCTGGCAGGACGGTCAAACGCCTACGGAATGGCTTTTGCAGAATTTCGATGCCAACTACAAGGTCATTCTCGTGGGCGATGCCGCCATGAATCCCTACGAGCTGCGGGAAAAGCAGTACGATTGGCGGAACCAGCGGTACGGCCCCTCCGGTCTGGAATGGCTGGAGCTGTTCAAAAAACACTTCCCCTATCTCATCTGGCTGAACCCGGAGCCTCTGCCGGCATTTCAGGACTTCTGGACCCTGACCCACCTGCAGTTGGCCAAGATGTTCCCCATGTTCGACCTTTCCGCCGAGGGCTTGGAAGCCGGCATGAAGCGCCTGATGGTGAAGCGGTAGAGGAGACAAGCCCGCAGCATCGCGGGCAAAACAAATGAAAAGAGGTGGATTATGGATTTTCCCAAGCTGCTGGGGCTGCGCCCCGGCATCACCGCCGTGATCGGCAGCGGCGGTAAAACCAGTTTACTGCGCCGTCTGGCGGAGGAATTACCGGGGACGGTCCTCCTCTGTACCACCACCCATATCCGCCCCTTTGAGGAATCCCCCCTGCTGACGGCCCCTACGCCGGAGGACATCCGCAAGGCCCTGACCACCCGGCGGATCCTCTGCCTGGGAACTCCCTGCGAAAATAGCAAACTGACCGCTCCCTCCCTTTCCGTAGAAACACTGGACACGCTGGCGGACTATGTGCTGGTGGAGGCCGACGGTTCCCGGCAGCTTCCTTTGAAGGCCCATGATGCCCACGAGCCGGTGATCCCCGCCGTCAGCCGTCAGGTGATCTGCGTGGTGGGGGCATCCGGTTTCGGGAAACCCATCCGGGAAAGCGTCCACCGGCCGGAACGGTTCTGCGCCCTGACCGGCGCCGCTGCGTCAGATCCCGTCACGCCGGAACAGGCCGCAAAGGCCATTTTGGCGGAACAGCTGTGCGACGCCGTGTTCCTGAATCAGATCGACACGGAGGCCCAACGGTCTCTGGCGGACCGCTTCGCCGCGGCGCTGGGCGGCTCCGGTCTCCGGATCGCCGCCGGGAGTCTTCGGGCCGGGAGCGGCTGGCTTTACCCGGATATCTGAAAAATATGACAGGCCCACTGTCCCCACATTCTGCTGCGAAGCCGCATTTTCTTCGCAAAAGTGCAAACATTTCCACAGAATCATTGATTTTCGCAAACGTTTTCTCCTATGAATTGCATAAAAATACCTGCAAGGGGTTCACAGCTAACTGGTTCCATGGTATAATTTGACACGTTCTTAACAATATTTCCGCCGCCTTTATCCGCTGCGGAACGATGCCGAACGGAGAAAAACGCCATGGAACACCATGAAAAAGCAGGATACCTGTTTCCTAAGATCGGTATGCGCAACGTCAAGACCGCCCTTGCGGCAGCCCTGTGTGCGCTGGTCTACTACTTTCTGGACCGCAACCCTACCTTCGCCTGCATCGGCGCCATTTTCGGCATGGGCAGCAGCTTTATGCAAAGCCGTCTCCACGGCGGCAACCGCTTCTTCGGCACAATGGTAGGCGGTTTTATCGGCATGGGTCTGTTTGCCATTTACATGGAGCTGTTCCCTGACGGCAGCAACGCCTGGGTCCTGATTCCCCTGACCTTCGTCGGCGTGATCATTTTGATCCTGCTGTGTCAGCACATCTGGGTAGGCGGCGTACAGCCCGGCGGCGTGGTGCTGTGCATCCTGCTGTTCAACACCCCCACGGACACTTATATCACCTACGCCATGAACCGTATTCTGGACACCGGCATCGGCGTGCTGGCGGCGATCTTTGTCAACGGGATGCTGCCCGGCGGCTTCACCTTCTCTTTTATGCACAGGCTCTACCAGCGTCTGGGGATCCGGGACGATGTAGAGGATGAATTCATGGCCAAACCCGCCGTCTGAGCGATCGGAGGCTGCTCCTTCCAAACGGATCCATTCGCGCAAATGCAAATATGCAAGAAGTACCGCTCCCCTGCTGAGAAAACGTTCAGCAGGGGAGTTTTCTATCTACGCCCCCAGGATTTGACCCGTAAATTCCGTGTGAAACCTGAAAAAGAGGAAGTGCACTTCATGGAAGCCCACTTTCACCTGACATAGAATCTCGGTATCAGTCAGATATACGGAGGTTTTGACGAATGAACAGGTATAAAGAGTCACTTCGGCAGTACTTTTCTGTACAGGCGAAAGCGCTTCGCAAGAAGCGGAAGCTGACCCAAGAGGAAATGTCCGAGCAGTTACATATCACGGTTCGGGCCTATAGCGATTTAGAGCGCGGCTGCAGTTGTTGTTCTGCAATCGCTCTCTTATTCTTTTTACTGATGCTGGAGCCTGATGAACTGACGGCGTTTCTTGCGCAGATGAAAAAGCAGTTCCGGGAGCAGGATCAGCAGGAGGTCGCATAGGCCCCTTTTTGCAGCATTTCTGTATCTGAAAATATGGGGGGATTCAGAATATGGATGGTCGCAAACGTGTGCTATTGGCCGACAGCAGCGAGGAATTTCGCTGGTTGATGTGGAGAAGTGCGGCAAATCATAATTTTTTCTCCCTTGCAACCGTTGGCAGTGGCCGCGATGTTTTATTATGTATGCAAAAACAGACTGCCGATCTGCTGCTGATGGACACGGCGCTGCCGGATGTCTGCGGTCTAACCGTGTTGGATGAGTTGCAGCGCCGGGGGACTGCCCCTCAGAGGGTCATCCTTCTCTCCAGCATCGTTTCTGAGCAAGTCACCGATCAGGCTTTTGCTCTGGGCGTCTCACATTTTATTCCAAAGCCATTTCATACCGATCTGCTGTTTGATGCCATGTACGAACTGTTTCCCGGCTGTTCCTGCGGTCATTGGCCGCATAGTCCTCAGTAGGATACAGATAGTCCACGCCCTCAGAAAATAAAAAACCCCAACGGGCACCGCAAACGCGATGACCCGCCGGGGGATCTCCGGAATCAGTCGGCGCCTCGTCAAAGGGAGCCGCATGATCCGGACTTTTTACTTTTCAAAGACGGGGATCAATCCACCAGACCGGCGGTGATGATGGCCATGGAGTAGACCTCCAGAGCGTTGCAGCCGCGGGACAGGTCATTGATGGGAGCGTTCAGGCCCTGCAGGATGGGGCCGTAAGCGTCGAAGTTACCCATGCGCTGGCAGATCTTGTAGCCGATGTTGCCGGCGTTGATGTCGGGGAAGATGAAGGTGTTGGCATGACCGCCCACGGAGCTGGTGATGTGCTTGGTCTTGGCCACCACGGGAGACACGGCGGCGTCGAACTGGAACTCGCCGTCCACGGGAACGTCGGGCATGGCAGCCTTGGCCTTCTCGCAGGCGTTGTGCATCTTGTCCACGTCCTCGCCCTTGCCGGAGCCCAAAGTGGAGTAGCTCAGGAAGGCCACCTTGGGATCGATGCCGAAGACCTTGGCGGTCTTGGCGGTCTCAACGGCGATCTCCACCAGCTCGTCCTCGGTGGGCTTGATGTTGATGGCGCAGTCGGCCATGGCCAGGACCTCGTTCTCGCCGGTGGCGGAAGGACGGACCATAATGAAGCAGGAGGACACGATCTTGCTGCCCGGCTTGGTCTTGATGATCTGCAGGGCGGGACGGACGGTGTCAGCGGTGGAGTAGGTAGCGCCGCCCAGCAGAGCGTCGGCATAGCCCATCTTCACCAGCATGGTGCCGAAGTAGTTGGCCTGGGACAGGGCCTTGCGGCACTGCTCGTCGGTCATCTTGCCCTTGCGCAGTTCCACCATCAGGGCGACCATCTTGTCCATGTCGGGGAAGTTGGCGGGATCCACGATCTCAGCGCCGCGGATGTTGAAGCCGGCCTCCTCGGCAGCCTTGGCAATCTCCTCGGCATTGCCCACCAGAACGGGAGTCAGGAAGGTACCGGACAGCAGACGGGCAGAAGCCTCCAGGATGCGGGGATCGGTACCCTCGGTGAAGACGATCTTACGGGGATGCGCCTTCAGCTTTTTGATCAGAAATTCAAACATGTTGATTCCTCCAATTTTTAATTCAGGGAACGGGGTTTCAATTCCACCCTTTATTATACACGGTCCACAGCCGGGGTCAATAAAAAAAGTGACGAATTGGGGCGTGATTTTTTCCGATTTTTGCGTGTCAACTACGAAATTCGGCAAAAAAGCATCGTTAAAATACATAAAAATATGCCAAAAAGCCAGAAGTTGCTTGACGGGCGAATATAAAAGGGATAATATAAAGCGGTAACAATTTGTTACTTTTTATGGTTCACAAATTTTTAAAGGGCATCTGCCCGCGATACGATAGGAGCATTATGAGTCAAAACACCAAAAAGCCTTATGATCTGCCGGACTGGCCCGCAGAGGCGGAACAGACCCAGGAAGCGCCCAGACCCCGCAGAAAGCGGCGCGCTCCCGCTGAGCCCGAAGACCTCTGGGGCAAGCTCCGCTTCCGGGCCGGAAAGAAGGTCCGCTGGTTTGGCCGCCGCTGCCGCCGGGTTGTCCGGGAGGCTCAGGCCCATCGGTTTCCGGAGTCCAACCGGAAGCCTCTGCAATTCCTGCTGATGCTCTGGGGGCTGCTGCCCTCCGCTGCCAGCCGGCTGCGGGAGATCCTGCTGGGCCGCCGCAGAGAGCGGAACCTCCGCACCAGCAGATTCGCCGTCTGGTTTGAAAAGGAAAAGCGCCTCCACTCCCTGATGTTCCTGGGAGGAAGCTGTGCGCTGGCAGGCATTATCCTGTTCTGTTCCTTCTTCACCATCGGCACCACCGTCTCCTATGACGGGCAGGTGCTGGGGCGGCTGGCTTCCAAATCGGAAGCTGAAACCGTCCGGAAGGATCTGGAAAGCATCACCTCCCGGACACTGGGAGAGACCTACACCATCGATGATTCCCTGCTGCAATACGATTCCGGCTGGATGCTCCGTCAGGACATTGAGGATAAGGCCGTATACGAGGACCAGCTTTCTGACGAGATCGGTCTTGTGACCTCTGCCTACTGCCTGTACGTCAACGATGTGCGCATCGGCGCCACTCCCTACGAGGGCGCGTTGGAGGAACTGCTGGACCAGCTGCAGAAGGCGGCCTCCGATGAAGATACCATTTCCTGTGAATTTGCAGAGGATGTTGAGATCCGGCAGGAGTACGTTCCCACCAGTGAGATCATGAACCTGGGCTATATTGCGGAACTGCTTTACAGCACCAAGACGGCCGAGGTCACTTACGAGGTGAAAAAGGGCGATACCTGGTCTCAGATCGCCGCCAAGAATGACATGACCTCCGCAGAGCTGCTGGCGCTGAACCCCGGCTACAACATCAATAAGCTCCAGATCGGCGAAGTGCTGACTCTGTCCGCCTCTGTCCCCTACCTGACCATGACCGTGGTAAAGCAGGAACGGTATCTGGATGATGTGTCCTACAACATTGAGTACACCGACAGCGCTGACCTCTATCAGGGCGACTATAAGGTGACCTCCAAGGGTGAATACGGCAAGGCGGACGTGATGGCCAAGGCCACCTACGTCAACGGCGAGGAAACGGAGCGGACCATTCTCTCCTCCGTGACTTTGAAAGAGCCTGTCACCGAATACCGGCTCCGGGGCACCAAGGTCCGGCCCACCTGGATGCCTACCGGCAGCTTCCGCTGGCCCACCAGCGGTCGGATCAGCTCCTACTTCGGCGGACGGAAATCCCCCGGCGGCATCGGCTCCACCAACCACAAGGGCATCGACATCGCCGTCCCCAGAGGGACACCCATCTACGCCGCCGACGGCGGCACCGTGACCTACTCCGGCTGGATGAGCGGCTACGGTTATCTGGTGCAGATCGACCACGGCAACGGCTACGTTACCCGGTACGGTCACAACTCCAGTCTCACCGTCAGCGTGGGGCAGCACGTTTACAAGGGCCAGCAGGTGGCCCGGGCCGGCTCCACCGGCAACTCCACCGGCAACCACTGCCATTTTGAGGTGCGGTACAACGGCGTGGCGAAAAACCCGTTGAACTACCTGCCGTAACAAACTGCATTCCAGAAAAGGGAGGACTTTTGTCCTCCCTTTTTCTTGTGTTCCGGGAGCTTTTATGCTATGATATTTTAGTTAAGTTATGTGCTTTTTCTCCCGGCTTCAAGTGGATAAACACATAAGGCCGGGACTCTGAAAGGAGTGCGAAATATGAAGTCCCTGAAGGTTTTAATGCTCAACGGCAGTCCCCATGCCAACGGCAACACCGCCGTGGCCCTGCGGGAAATGGAAGCGATTTTCAAGGAGAATGACGTCGATGTGGAAACGGTGGTCCTGGGAAACCGGGACATCCGGGGCTGCGTGGCCTGCGGCTCCTGTGCCAAGACCGGCAAGTGCGTCTTTGACGATGGAGTAAACGAGCTGGCCCCCAAGTTTCAGGAGGCCGACGGTCTGGTGATTGCCAGTCCGGTGTATTACGCCTCCGCCAACGCCACGCTGATCGCCTGTCTGGACCGGCTGTTTCACAGCACATCCTTTGATAAGACCATGAAGGTGGGGGCCAGCGTAGCCTGCGCCCGGCGGGGCGGCTGCTCCGCCACCTTTGATGAGTTGAACAAGTATTTCACCATCTCCGGGATGCCTGTGGCCTCCAGCCAATACTGGAACAGTATTCACGGCCGGACGCCCGGTGAAGCGGAGCAGGACGGCGAGGGGCTTCAGACCATGCGGACCCTGGCCCGGAACATGACATTCCTGATGCGCAGCATCGCGCTGGGCAAGGAGCAGTTCGGTCTCCCGGAAAAGGAAGATCGGATCGCCACTCATTTTATCAGATAACTTTAGGAGGATATACCATTTGAAGCGGGAAAATGTACTGGTGTCCGAGGACGCGCTGGCGCGTCAGCGGGAGTTTGAAGCAAAGATTAAGGAAATGTTCACTGCCCGGGAAGCCCATCCTGTGGCCTGCGTGGACACCTTCGGCTGTCAGCAGAACGTGGCGGACGGCCAGAAGCTGATGGGTATGCTGGCCGCCAGTGGCTTTACCTTTACAGAGGACCCCAAGGAGGCGGATCTGGTGATCCTGAACACCTGCGCCGTCCGGGAGCACGCGGAGCAGCGGGTATTCGGCAACCTGGGCATCCTGACCCACTCGAAGAAGGAAAACCCGGAGCAGGTGATCTGCCTGTGCGGCTGCATGGCGCAGGAGGAGCGGGTCTCTCAGCGGGTGAAGGAATCCTACCGCCATGTGGATCTGGTGTTCGGCCCCCATGCCCTGTGGAAGTTCCCGGAGCTTTTGTGGCAGGTCTATGAGACCCGGAAGCGGGTCTTTGCCGTGGACAATGAGGACGGCACCATTGCCGAGGGCATCCCTGTGGTGCGGGAAAAGGGCGTGAAGGCATGGGTCAGCATCATGTACGGCTGCAACAATTTCTGTTCCTACTGCATCGTGCCCTATGTCCGGGGCCGGGAGCGCAGCCGTGATCCCCAGTGCGTTTTGCAGGAGGTCCGGGAACTGGTTGCCGCCGGTTACAAGGACATCACCCTGTTGGGGCAGAATGTCAACTCCTACGGCAATGATCTGGATCTGGACTACCATTTCCCGGATCTCTTAGAGGACATCGACAAGATCCCCGGCGAATACTTGATCCGCTTTATGTCCAGCCATCCCAAGGATGCCACCAACCACCTCTTTGACGTGATGGCCAAGTGCTCCCATGTGGCAAAGCAGCTGCACCTGCCCTTCCAGTCCGGCAATGACCGGGTGCTGAAGGAGATGAACCGCCGTTACACCCGGGAGAAATATTTAGAGGAAATTCGCTACGCCAAAAGCGTAATGCCCGGTCTGGTGCTGACCTCCGACGTCATCATCGGTTTCCCCGGTGAGACGGAGGCAGAAGCCATGGACACCGTTTCTCTGGTGGAGGAAGTGGGCTTCGACGCTTTGTTTACGTTTATCTACTCCCCCCGCCCCGGCACCAAGGCGGCCTCCATGCCGGACCCCGCCACCCGGGCGGAAAAGCAGAAGTGGTTCGACAGGCTGCTGGAGGTCCAGAACGCCAATTCTGCCCGGCTCCACGCCGCCTATGTGGGCAAGACCGTCCGGGTGCTGGTGGACGGCGAGAGCGACGACGAAAACTTCCCCCTTGCCTCCCGCACCGAGGGCAACCGGCTGGTGCGCCTGAAGGGCGGCAAGGAGCTGATCGGGCAGTTCATCGATGTAAAGGTGACGGACAGCAACACCTGGGCGCTGTACGGAGAGCCGGTGTGATATTCTGCTCCCGCAGGGGGTAGTTCCCACTACAGGGCAAGGGGAAAGAATCTTTGGCGCAAAGATTACCGGGGTTCCCGGCGGAACTGTACCGGTTCGGTACGGAGAAGCCAGGGGGATATTCTCTTTTGAAAAGAGAATGTCCCCCCGGCCCCCTAAAGAGAAACGCGGGGGGATTTCGATTTCCCCCCGCACCCCCTTGAAACGACACAAAGGGGCGAAACTGCGGTTTCTCCCCTTTGGAAACCCCTCTAAGGATAAGGGGAGCGGCAGCGGAAAGTGAGGCAGAGGGTGTCCTCTTTGCACCCCAATGAACGCCGCGCCCACAGATGCGGGGACGCAGTTATTCGAGGAACATCTGTCGGCGCAGCCGGCAGGAGATTTCTGGATTTTGCCGGCAGTGCGTACCGGCCAGCCCCTCGTTTTGGATGAGTTGACCGCGTTGCGGTCAACTCATCCCTGACACTTTTTCTTTTCCACCGTGCACGGCGCATTTTCTTTTTGGTGTTTCAAAAAGAAAATGGGGGGTGCATTCCGCACGGCAAAGCCTGCATCCCTGCGGCGGTTCGCCGCACATATGCGCACAAACCTGGTGCGCAATTTGATCCTAATAAACAAATGATATCGATATCGAAACAGAAAGAGGTATTTTTATGGCGGAACTGACCCCCATGATGAAGCAGTATCTGGAAATCAAGAAGGACAATCCGGATTCCATTTTGTTTTTCCGTCTGGGGGACTTCTATGAGATGTTCGCCGACGATGCCAAGCTGGCCTCCAAGGAGCTGGACCTGACCCTGACCTCCCGGGACCACGGCAAAAACGCCAAGCCGGAGGAAGAACGGGTCCCCATGTGCGGCATCCCCTATCACGCCAGCGAGTCCTATATTGCCCGTCTCATCGCCAAGGGCTACAAGGTGGCCATCTGCGAGCAGATGGAGGACCCCGCCACCGCCAAGGGGCTGGTGAAGCGGGATATTATCCGGGTGGTGACCCCCGGCACCGTTATCGACGCCGCATGTCTGGATGATAAGTCCGGCAACTACCTCTGCGGCATTTATCTGGACAGTCAGGGAGGCGGCGCGGCCTTCTGTGATCTCTCCACCGGTGAGACTCACCTCACCGCCTTCTCCGGTAAAGATACCCTGACCCACATCATCAATGAGCTGGGCCGGTTCAGCCCCGCCGAGGCCATTCTCAGCGACGGGGCATTCAGCGAGAAGGCGCTGACGGAGGTTCTTACCGACAAATTCCACTGCCGCTATGAAAACGGCGGTGAGCGCCGCTTCCGGCTGGCGGAGGCGGAGAAAAATATCCGCGCCCAATTTGGTGAGGAAGCCTTTTCCAGGCTGCCCGCCGGGGAGCCTGCCGCCGCCATGGCTCTGGGCGGTTTGCTGAACTACCTCTACGAGACCCAGAAAACCGACCTCTCCCACATCCGGGAACTGGATTATTACCGTCAGGGCCGGTTCATGGAGCTGGATCTGGCCGCCCGCCGGAATCTGGAGTTGACAGAGACCCTTCGGAGCAAGGAGAAGAAGGGCAGCCTCCTCTGGGTGCTGGACAAAACCAAGACCCCCATGGGCGGTCGAATGCTGCGAAGCTGGTTAGAACGCCCCCTCCTGTCCGTGACGGATATTGACCGCCGCAGCAGCGCCGTGGCTGCGCTGGTGGATGACACCATCCGCCGGGAGGAGCTGATTGCCGGGATGACCGGCCTGGGGGATATGGAGCGGCTCATCGGCCGCATCGTCTATGGCACCGCCGGAGGCCGGGACCTGACCTCCCTCCGCGCCGCCATGGAAAAGCTGCCCAACCTGAAGGAACAGCTTTCCGGGTTTTCCGACCGCCGTCTGACCGAACTGACCGCCGAGCTGGACACGCTGGACGATATCAGCGGGGACATTGCCGCCGCCATCTGTGACGAGCCGCCCTTTTCTGTCCGGGAAGGCAGCATCATCCGGGATGGCTTCAACGAGGAAGTGGACCGCCTGCGGCACATTCTGAAAAACGGCAAGGGCGTCATGGCGGAGATGGAGGCCAAGGAAAAGGAAAAAACCGGCATCCGCACCCTGAAGATCGGCTACAACAAGGTGTTCGGCTACTACATCGAGGTGTCCAACGCCTTTAAGGAGCTGGTACCGGAGACATACATCCGCAAACAGACCTTGGTAAACGGCGAGCGGTTCATCACACAGGAACTGAAGGATCTGGAACATGAGATCCTGACGGCCTCCGAGCGGGTGGTGGCGCTGGAATATGAGCTGTTCTCCGCCCTGCGCCAGCAGATCGCGGACAACGCCGGGCGCATCCAGAAAACCGCCGCGGCGGTGGCGGAGTGCGACGCGCTGTGCTCCTTTGCCTCCGTAGCAGTCCACAACAATTTCTGCCGTCCGGGGGTGGACGAGTCCGGGGTCATTGAGATCCGGGAGGGCCGTCATCCGGTGGTGGAAAAGGTTCTGAAGGACAGCCTGTTCGTCCCCAATGACACCTTTATGGGCGAAAAGGAGGAGCGGGTGGCCATCATCACCGGCCCCAACATGGCCGGTAAATCCACTTATATGCGGCAGGTGGCGCTGATCGTCCTCATGGCCCAGATGGGCAGCTTCGTCCCCGCCAAATACGCCCATATCGGCGTGGTGGACCGGATCTTCACCCGCATCGGCGCCAGCGACGATCTCTCCGCCGGACAGTCCACCTTCATGGTGGAGATGACGGAGGTCTCCGATATTCTCCATCAGGCCACCAAAAATTCTCTTCTGATCCTGGATGAGATCGGCCGGGGCACCTCCACCTTTGACGGTATGGCCATCGCCCGGGCGGTACTGGAATACTGCGCCGACAAAAAGACCCTGGGGGCCAAAACTTTGTTTGCCACCCATTACCACGAGCTGACAGAAATGGAAAACACCCTCCCCGGCACGGTGAATTACAACATCGCCGTCAAGCGCCGGGGAGAGGATATCATCTTCCTGCGGAAGATCATCCCCGGCGGCGCCGACCGCAGCTACGGCATCGAAGTCGCCAAGCTGGCGGGACTGCCGGAGAAGGTGGTCCAGCGGGCCAAGGTCATTCTGAAGGAGCTGGAGGACGAAAACGGCGTACAGTACGTCTCCGCCCGGAAGGAGTCCGACCAGGTGAGCCTGGACGCCATCGGCGAGGGCGAAGTGCTGGACGCCATCCGCCGCTGCCAGCCGGACACCCTGACGCCCATTGAAGCCATGGGGCTGCTGTATGAGCTGAAACAGAAACTCAGTAAGTGAGTGCTGCTCCCGCAGAAGGGCATTCTTCAAAATAGGCTTTGCCTATTGGAATGCACCCCCCATTCTCTTTTCCTCTTGCGGAAAAGAGAATGCGCCGTGCACGGTGGAAGAGAAAAGGCACCGAATCCAAACTTGCACATTTGTACAAGTTTGGGGAATGCGGTTCTCAACTGTTCTGCTCAGAAATTTGTTTTCTGCTTCGTGGCACGGGTGGAGTGCGGATTTCATTCAGCCTTGTACACCGTGCTGATAGTCACATGAAACCTCGGGATGCAAATAGGACACCCTCTGCTTCTTTTTCCGCTGCCGCTCGTGCTCATTTATAGAGCAGGGCAGCGCTTAGCGAAGCGGAAAGCGCGGAAAAAGAAACTGGTCAAGTCCGGTTTGCAGCCCCGATGAATGCCACGCCACCAAATGCGGGGACGCAGTTCTTCGAGGTGTGCCTATCGGCGCAGCCGGTAGAAGACTTCTGGATTTGGTCGGCAGTTTGTGACGGCCAGCCCCCCGTTTTGGGTGAGTTGGCCCATGGGGGGCCAACTCATTCCTAAGCGGTTTCCTTTTCCACCGCTGTGGCGGCGACTTTTCTTTTGACAAGACAAAAGAAAAGTGGGGGCCGCATCCTGACAGGAACTGTTCCCTTGCGGGAAGCAAAGAAAATGTGGAGAACATCCCCTGCGGCGATTCGCCGCACATTCTGGGTCCTCCCTTTCAGGGAGAACCATTCAAAGGAGCCTTGCAATGGCCAAACGTAAATCCGCCTCCTATATGACCCCCGGTGAGCAGATCGCCGGAACTGTTTTCTTTGTGATCTATCTGGTGGTGCTGCCCTTTGCCACAGCGCCCCTGTTCCGATTGGCGGAGCGGCTGCTGGATGCCAGCATTTCGCCCTCGCTGCAAAATGCCATCTATTATTACACACTGTTTGCCGTTACGCTCATCATTTTCCACAGCTTTCTGGGCCGCACCACCCGGAATTTTGCGGACAATTTGGGCAACGCCTGCAAGTCGATCTTAGTGGGTCTCATCGCTCTGTATGGTCTGAATGAGTTAGTCTACCGGCTGACCCGGATGCTGGTGAACAACCACACCAACCTGAATGACACCACTATCTCCGCCCAGATCCATGACGCCCCCAGAGTAACGCTGCTGATCGTAATTTTCCTGGCTCCCTTCGTGGAGGAAGTGCTGTTTCGCGGGCTGGTATTCGGCAATCTGAAAAGCAAAAGCCGGACGGTGGCCTATGTGGTAAGCTGCCTGCTGTTCGCTCTGCTCCATGTGTGGCAGTTTGCCGTAGTGCGGCAGAACATCACCTATTTCCTGCTGATGGTGCAGTATCTGGTGCCGGGCCTGGTGCTGGCCTGGGCCTATGACCACACCGGGACCCTGTGGAGCTCCATTCTGCTCCACGCCGCCGCCAACGCCCTGAGTGTCTGGGCGTCCATATAAGGAGAAATCGTATGCCTCACATTCAACAATTATCGTCTCATGTAGCCGACCTCATCGCCGCCGGCGAGGTGGTGGAGCGCCCCGCCTCTGTTGTAAAAGAACTGGTGGAAAACGCCATCGACGCCGGAGCCTCCGCCATCGTGGTGGAGATCCAGCGGGGCGGCATGGGCCTGATCCGGGTGACGGACAACGGCTGCGGCATCGCGCCGGAGGAGCTGCCCACCGCCTTTTTGCGCCACGCCACCAGTAAGCTCCGCACGGCGGAGGATCTGGCCAAGATCGGGACCCTTGGCTTCCGCGGCGAGGCTTTGGCGGCCATTTCCGCCGTCAGCCGGGTGGATGTGCTGACCCGGCGGCCGGAGGATGCCGTAGGTGCCGCCATCCATGGTGAGGGCGGACACATGGAGCCTGTCCGGGAGGAGGGCGCCCCGGAGGGCACCACCATCCGGGTGTCGGACCTCTTTTACAACACCCCTGCCCGGCTGAAATTCATGAAGAAGGACAGTGCCGAGACCGCCGCCGTGGCGGGGCTGATGCAGCATCTGGCGCTGAGTCACCCGGACGTCTCCTTCAAGTTCATCAAGGACGGGCAGGAGTCCCTTCATACCCCCGGAGACGGCAAGCTGGAATCCGCCGTGTACGCCGCCTTGGGCCGGGAATTCGCCAAAACGCTGGTTCCGGTGCAGGGCCGGGGTGGAGACATCGAGGTGCGGGGCTTTGTGACCGCCCCCGTCAATGGCCGCGGTTCCCGCTCCATGCAGGTATTTTTCGTCAATGGCCGGTTCATCAAGTCCCAGCTTCTGACCGCTGCTTTAGAGGAAGGCTACCGGAATCAGCTTCTCAAGGGCCGGTTCCCCGGCTGTGTGCTGGAGGTGCTGCTGCCGGTGACGGCGGTGGACGTGAACGTCCATCCCGCCAAGACCCAAGTGAAATTTGCCAAGGAGCATGACGTATTTGATGCTGTGTTCCACACGGTCATGGACGCGTTGGATGCTCGCGGTGGGGCTGTGACGAAGCCGGCTCCCCCGCCGGTCCGAGAGACCCAAAATCCCCGGCAGGACTTTTTTCAGTCCATGGACGCCAAGGCGTACCGGGAACAGGGGACGAAACCCGCCGCTGCACCTACCATTGTAAAATCCCCCGCTCCGGCCCAGCCACCCAAGGCGGCCCAACCCGCTTTCCGTCCGCAGCCGGTGACACCGGCTGCGCCTGTCAAGCTCTCCTGGAACACGGAGTGGCGCTCCACTGCCAAGGTGGCGGACAGCGTCCAGCCCACCTGGCCGCCTCGGGATACTGTCAAGGCAGCGCCTGCCAGCGCCCTGGGAAAGGCCCCCGCCTCCGTGACCGCCAAGTCTGCGGAGCCGGTGGTTCCCGTGCCGGAAAAGACGGTGGAACCCGCTCCGGCCCCTAAGCCCTTTGTTCCGGCCATTCCCGCCGTCCCGGCCCAGCAGACTGCCATGGAACTGCCGGGGCAGGAAACAGTGCTGCCGGAGGCAGCCCCGTGGCGTATCGCCGGGGAAGTCCTGAATACTTACATCATCTGCGAGGATGACGCGGAGACCCTCTGGCTCATCGACAAGCACGCCGCCCATGAGCGGATGAACTTTGACCGGCTGATGCCCTCCAAGGAGCCGCCCATGCGGCAGACCCTTTTGCAGCCCATCGCCGTGGAACCCGGCAAGGAGGACGCCGCCCTGCTGCTGGACAATCTGGAGCTGCTGGAACAGTTCGGCTTCGGCTGTGAGGATTTTGGTGACGGCGCAATTCTGGTGCGGGAGGTCCCGGCGGATTTGGACGCGGCGGACACCGCCGCCACGCTGGAGGAATTTGCACAGAATCTCCGCACAGGCCGGAATCTGGACGAAAAGCGGGAGGCGCTGCTGCACACCATGGCCTGCAAGGCCGCCATCAAGGGCGGCTGGACCAGCGATCCCGCCGAGTTGAAGATCTTGGTGGAAAAGGTGCAGAGCGGGGAGGTCCGGTACTGCCCCCACGGACGGCCCGTAGTGGTGAAGGTCACGAAATACGAGCTGGAAAAGCTCTTCAAGCGGGCCTGAGAAGGGAAATTTCAAACAGCCAAAAGCCACCGCCGTCGCGGCGGTGGCTTTTCAACGAAAGGATGCAACAAGCATGGATATGATTCAAACGCTGGCGCAGGAGCTGAATAAGGACCCCCGGCATGTGGAAAACGTGGTCCGGCTGCTGGACGAGGGCAACACGATCCCCTTCATTGCCCGCTACCGCAAGGAGCTTCATGGCGCTATGGATGACACCTCCCTCCGGACGCTGGAGGAACGGCTCCAATACCTCCGCGGGTTGGAGGAACGCCGGGATACGGTGAAAAAGTCCATCGAGGAGCAGGGCAAGCTGACGGAGGAATTGGCCGCCGCCATCGACAGCGCTCAAACCTTGGCAGAGGTGGAGGATCTCTACCGCCCCTACAAGCAAAAGCGCCGCACCCGCGCCACCGTGGCCCGGGAAAAGGGCCTGGAACCGCTGGCCGCGCTGTTATTTGCTCAGGAGCGGGACTGTCCCCGTCCGGAGGAAGCTGCCCAGGACTTCATCGACCCGGACAAGGGGGTGGAGACCATTGCCGACGCCCTTGGGGGCGCCCATGACATTGTGGCTGAGTGGATCAGCGACGATGCGGCCGTCCGCAAGAGCCTGCGGGAGCTGCTGGAGCGGCGGGGTACTCTGCGTTCCCTCGCCGCCACGGAGGAGGACAGCGTATACCGCCTGTACTACGATTTTGAGCAGTCCCTCAGCAGATTGCAGGGTCATCAGATCCTCGCCATCAACCGGGGTGAAAAAGAAGAAAAGCTGAAGGTCACTGTCCTGCTGGACCGGGATCTGGCGCTGCCGCTGCTGCGGCGCGCGGTGGTAAAGCCCGGCTCCGCCGCTATGGAGTTTGTGAAGGCCGCCGCCGAGGACGCCTATGACCGGCTCATTTTCCCCTCTCTGGAACGGGAAATGCGGACGGCACTGACGGAAAAGGCCAGCGAGGGCGCCATCGGCCAGTTTGCCCTGAACCTGAAGCCCCTGCTGATGCAGCCACCGGTGAAGGGCAAGGTCACCATGGGTCTGGACCCCGGCTACCGCATGGGCTGTAAAGTTGCGGTGGTGGACGGCACCGGCAAGGTGCTGGATACCGCCGTGGTCTATCCCACCTACGGCGAGCGGCAGAAAAAGGAAGCCATCGCCGCCCTGGCCAAGCTGATCCGCAAACACGGCGTGGAGCACATCGCCATCGGCAACGGCACCGCCAGCCGGGAAACGGAGCAGATGGCGGTGGAGCTGATCCGGCAGGTGAATGAGGCCGGCGCCCACGTCAGCTATATGATCGTCTCGGAAGCGGGTGCCTCGGTCTACTCCGCAAGCAAGCTGGCTGCCGAGGAGTTTCCCCAGTACGATGTGAACCTCCGCTCCGCCGTTTCCATCGCCCGGCGGCTGCAGGACCCCCTGGCGGAACTGGTGAAGATCGATCCCAAGGCCATCGGCGTGGGCCAGTACCAGCATGACATGCCCCAGAAGCAGCTGGACGAGGCTCTGAACGGCGTGGTGGAGGACTGCGTCAACGCCGTAGGCGTGGATATCAACACCGCATCCCCCTCCCTTTTGCAGCGGGTGGCGGGTCTGAACGGCACCACGGCGAAAAACGTGGTGGTCTACCGGGAGGAAAACGGCGCGTTCACCTCCCGCGCCCAGATCAAAAAGGTTCCCAAGCTGGGGCCCAAGGCCTTCCAGCAGTGCGCGGGCTTTTTGCGTGTGCCGGAGAGTAAAAGCGTACTGGACAACACCGCCGTCCACCCGGAATCCTATGACGCGGCCAAGGCCCTGCTGGAGCTGACAGGCCACACCTTAGCGGATGTGAAGAACGGAGCCATTTCCGACCTTCCCGCCCGCCTCGGCGCTTACGGAGAGGAAAAGGCGGCGGAGGAGATCGGCGTGGGCGTTCCCACCCTGCGGGACATCGTATCCGAGCTGCTGAAACCGGGGCGTGACGTCCGCGATGAGCTGCCTAAGCCCATCCTCCGCACGGACGTGCTGGAAATGAAGGACTTGAAGCCCGGCATGATCCTCACCGGCACGGTGCGGAACGTCATCGACTTCGGCGTGTTCGTGGACATCGGCGTCCATCAGGACGGTCTGGTGCACATCTCGCAGGTGTGCGACAAATTCATCCGGCACCCCTCCGAGGCGGTGTCCGTGGGGGATGTTGTGAAAGTGGTCGTTCTGGAGGTGGACGAGAAGAAAAAGCGCATCAGCCTTTCCATGAAGCAGGCAAAATAAATTTTTTCCATGTAAAATTCAAATCATCAAGGGAGCCGGCGGCCTTTGGCCGCCGGCTCCAGCGTGTCGAAAAAGCCTTTTCTCCCCGCTGAGCAAGTTTTCAGAACTTCATAAAAGTTCTGAAAACTTAGGATTTTAATGGCGCGGGGAAACAGACGAAGTGCCGCCGGTGGCGGATCAAGCGAGTCTGTTTCGAGGAAGGCTCCCAATCAACGGATATAAAGTATCCGCTGATTGGCTTGAGCCGACGGTGTATCCCTTCTTGGGTTTCCCGCACACGCCCTTCACCCGCAAGGGGTATGCATCATCCGTAAAGCGGCGGAGCTGCTAACGGCTGACCTACCTTACCGTCGCGGAAAATTTATCACTTTATCGACAGCCTC